>ENA-OQKR01000904-OQKR01000904.1-human-gut-metagenome-genome-assembly--contig:-NODE-904-length-10517-cov-2.358999_pt1 | contig 10517 bp, 10 predicted proteins | sample MGYA00242803_ERZ504806 | MGnify/ENA primary metagenome ERZ504806 (study PRJEB26092, sample SAMD00036399) | human gut metagenome | host: Homo sapiens | study: EMG produced TPA metagenomics assembly of...
CCCGGACTATTGTAATTTCAGACCGCCTCAACTTAGGAAATACATTGTTGACCATGTATCTGTAAGCAGCTCCCTGATTTAACTTACGTAACAATTGTTTCCGTTTTACGATATCATTCTTATGATAATCAATCAATATCAACACTTCCTCACGATCCGGCAGGTTAGGGTCAGCTGCCGCCAACTTACGTAACTCTGACCAATTCTCGCCAGCTGAAAAATAATGAATCTTATTAACATCAATATTCGAATGATATCGTTGTAAGAATTCACTAACCGAGTGATTCCTCTTGGAAATCAAATTTGTATTATAAGACTCGTCATCTTCGGGAGAAACAGAAGTGATTACATTCAAAGCAGTTATATATTTCGTATCCGAGTTCCTCGCCAACAAAGAGTCCAACACTGCAATCACCTGATTATTACTACCATAACAAGAGTCAACACACGTTTCAGACACCTCGAAATATATTACTGCCCGCCGGACCGTATCACCTGTAGCTGTGAAAAACGGAATCATAGCATATCCACTTTCCGAAAGACCAAGTAATGTCATAAAAAAAGTCAATATATAGATTCCATGTTTCATAGTCGTTCGTTTCTGTGAACAAATATAGAAGTTAAGAAATGAATAAAATCATACTTTCAGAACAAAATATAGGGTGTGAAAGGTTCTGTGAACCGATTGAAACGATTTTGCAAGTTTGAAAAGTTCAATAGTAGAATATTAACAAAAAAAGATGCACAGATCATCGAATATTCATCGATTCTCTGTGCATCCAAAACTCTAAAGCCTTCTTTAAAGCAAAACTAAACTTATTATACTGCCGGATCGGGTGTCACTCCTCCTTCTCCCTTGCCATCATCGCCAGAACCCGGCTTTCCGCCGGTATTGCCACCGTTGCTACTTCCGTCCGTATAATCTGTTTCAATCTCCGCACGACGCGTAATACTCATGTCCGCCAACGTATCTTTGAATATTTTCCCCGGATAGAATAAAATCTTTCTCTGAACGATTGACTTGGACGAAATTTCCTTTTCTTCATCCGAGCTTTTTGTACGGATAGTAGGGCTAAAGATTCCGAACTCACCCAACTGAACGCTCTTTCCGTCATCAATATCCTCAGCCATTTTATCTACCAGACCACTGACTACCAAATCGACCACTTTCCGATGAACACCACAAAGCTGACTTACTTTGCGACACATCTTTGCAAAATTAACCCTACCGGAACGAACCGATTTTGCTACATACTTTTCGTTTTTGTCCTTGTCAAAACCGAACACTCTTTTTGTTACTACATACTCTAAAGCCATAATTGTTAAAGTTTAAAAGGTTAAAAAAATAAGGTTTACTAATGCCATTTATTTTTAATGACTATGCAAAGATACAACGGGCGTCCGTCGCCGCAGTCCCCTTTTAAACCCTTTAGAAATGTTTTTCCAATAATAAATTGCTATTGTTGCTGTAAAAGACTTATGGCCGTTTTTTATTTCAGGTTTTTCCGGAAGAAATCCTCCAGCTTATCAAAAGGAATCAGGCCGGTACGGTCGTAAAGGTTCCACGTGTCCTGCACCGGGTACGATGTATAGTTCTTTGGGTTCGGCAGCACGGGCATATGCATCTTCGCTGAATTCACGAGAGTGTGCCGTATCGCCAGTGATGAAAAGCAGTGCGCGGGGAGAAATCGTTTCGATGTCATTAAAAGGATAGAAGTTCATGAACTTCACGTTACTGGTCAGTGTAGGGTGGGTGGTAGTTTCGGGAGATGCACCTTTCGGGGTGTATTCGCCACGTTCGGTACGATAGAAATCATAAAATTCTTGTTGTATGGGATTGGATGCATCCGGACGTTCGTGCATCGTGCCACCTGTGTATTTCACTTCTCCTCCCTGAAATTCCACGTAGCGCTGTTCGGCGGCTTCAGAAAGAATCTGTTTGCGCTGTTCCGGCATAAGTGCTTTTTTCAGTCCGTTGCGGGCGGCACTCCCCATGTCGTACATGCTTACCGTAGCGATAGCTTTCAAACGGGGGGCTATCTTGGCTGCACTGACGGCAAAACTTCCGCTGCCGCAAATGCCGATAGCCCCGATACGTTCACGGTCGACAAAAGTTCTTGTTCCCAGAAAATCAACAGCGGCGCTGAACGTTTCCGCGTACATGTCGGGAGAAACCGCATTACGTGCTTCTCCACCGCTTTCTCCCCAATAAGTAAGGTCTATGGAAAGGGTTACGAACCCCCGTTCCGCCATTTTCGTAGCATAGAGGTTAGCACTCTGCTCCTTCACCGCACCCATTGGGTGACCGACGATGATAGCGGGATATTTTATATCTGCTTTCATGTCTTGGGGCAGAAAAAGCGCAGCGCCGACTTTCATCTTATAAAGATTTTGGAAAGAGACGGATTCGGTACGTATTGCCGGATTCTTATAGAAGTTATCGGCATCTTTTTGGGCATAGCTCTTTGCTGCATTGGCGAGAAAGAGAAAAATTGCGGTTAAAATGATTGTACGTTTCATGGCCTTGCGCATAAATTCATTGCACGTCGTATCGGAGTTTCCGTTACGGTGCGGACTGGATGATAAAATCAGAACATTTTTCATTTTTAATGCAGTTTGATTGGATTAGACATTCTTTTCGGATACAAAGGTAGGGAGATAAGAGGTAGCTTTCGGTAGATGAATTACAGATAAAATAAACTCTATTACAGATTTATATGTTAATAGTTTTTTCCGGATAAATGCCTAAAATGGTTACATTTGCAATGTCCTCGTTTTCATAGGGCGAAAATAAATAATATGTGGTTGTTTTTTATACAATTCCATATAAATAAAGGATTTAAACAAAGCATTGTTATGTAGAAAAGTAAAACGATTATACAGTCAATACATCCCTATAAACGAATGTATTTTGAATTTTACTACAATTTTTGAAAAATTTATTAATAAATTGTTTCGTAATTTATTAATAGGCGTTTTAAACCTATTAATAAGATTATAGAAATATAAGTACAAAAAAAAACGGCAAATCACTGTGTGAAATGCCGTTTTTTTATGTCGTTTTAGGAACTTAATCAGGGTATGGGTCACCCAAATTCTCGAATATAAGCATTTGCTGCTTGGGCGAAAGCCAGCGGTGATTGTAAGGAAGATAGCCGGTTTCTGCCAACAATGTTGCCAATTTTGTACATCTTTTGATGCTGCGTTGCAGACATCGCACTGCATTTTTGGGAGTAGCGCAACCGGGGAAATACATTTGCGCCAATTCAGAAAAGGAAGAAGTAGATTTTGCCATTTGCTAAGTTTTAGGTTAATGTTATCAATTGTCCGATATGCAAATATACGAAATCAAGATACCCCTTGTCAAGTATTTCGGGCTTTAATTATGAAGTTTCTCCTTGAAAGTTTTCCTCTCTATATTCCGCTTGTTGTTTGTGGGGGAATTTTCTGATAACTTCTTCGGTGGAATTTAAGGGAACAAAATTAATTTCCCCGGAAAAGAAATGGCACAAAGGTCCGTTTCCATGTCCTATATGCAGGTCTTTACCATGACAAATTGCTTTGCTTATATAAACTTTGGCTTGACGGACAGCTTCTTCAAGTCCGTTGTTGCGGGCGGCAAAGGCAGCGATGGCGGAAGAAAGCGTGCATCCCGTACCGTGAAGGTTGCCGCTCTCTATTTTTTGCTGTTCGAACAGGCTGAAACGGCCGTTGTTGTACAGTACATCGCACATTGTATTGCCGGATAAGTGACCGCCCTTTACCAGTACGGCGCAGTGATAGCGGTTTGCTAATTCACAGGCGGCCAGTTTCATCTCCTCTATATCCGTAACGGGATTTGAAAGGAGCAGGGACGCTTCGCCCAAATTGGGGGTTATCAGGGAACAGAGAGGAAACAACTCCGCTTGAATGGTGCGCACGGTATCTTCCGTCATTAGCTTTCGCCCGCTGGTGGATACCATAACGGGGTCATAAACGACAAAACGAGGCCGGAATTTTTGCAAACACTCCGCTACGGTGTGCACGATAGCGGCATTGTGCACCATTCCTATCTTGATAGCGGCAGGCTGCAAATCATCCATGACGGATGTTATCTGTGCACGGACAATGTCCGGTGGGATAGGGCATACTGCCTGAACCCCCATTGTGTTTTGTGCCGTAACGGCAGTAATGACAGAGGCAGCATATCCTTTGAGCGCGGAAATCGTTTTAATATCCGCTTGTATGCCTGCACCGCCGGAGCAGTCGGAGCCGGCAATGGTGAGAATGACCGGAATAGTCGACATGATAATAAAATATTTGATAGTTAAAATAAAGACGCCGCACGGAGCAATTCCTTGAAATGTCCGATAAAATCCGTTCCCGTCCGTTTCCATATATCTCCCAAAAGGACCGCACCGCCGAAGCCCAATGAGCTGATTTCAGGGAAATGAGCTGCCGTAACTCCGCCCAATGCCATTACTTTAGCGTCTATAATGCTCGCCTGCCGCGCCTTTTGCAAGCTGCCGGTAGTATAGGCAGAGGAATATCCTTCTTTGGAAATGCTGTCGTATATGGGACTGAGAAATACGTAATCGCATGCTGCTTTGTATTTGGCGACTTCTTCCAGCGAATGGCAGGAACGGCTGATGTGTCCGGTGAAGCCTGCCGGTGCTGTCGGGTTGCGTCCGTTCAGATGAATGCCTTTCAAATTTCGGAAAGACGCCAGTTGGAAATGCTCGTGTGTGACGATGCGTTTCAGATATTCAGGCGGAAGCCGGTTCAATAATTGTTCCATGTCTTCATAAGAAGCGCCGGGTTTCCGGAGATGCAGTATCTCAAGTCCTGCATCGAACAGGGAAGTGATTGCTTCGGCTTCTCCCTCAAAGAATGCAGGCTGGGTAATTGTTATCAGTTTCATGTTTTCCGAGGTATTTTACAGTAAAAGGACGAACGATTGCATGGTTCTTAAATCGACAGTCCATAACTTTCCGGCCAAAACCTCGCCGTAGCCGCAAATGAGCTTCAGCGTTTCGCTTGCTTCCACACTGCCTACCACGGCAGGAGTAACGCCTATGACGGAATTGTCGGGAGCGGGCATCTGCAATGTTGCGGTTTCGTCGGGAAACAAATCCCTGTATGTCTTGGGCCGATCACCGTAACAGAATACGGAGACTTGCCCTTCAAAGCCCTGGATGGCGCCGTACACATACGGTTTGTGCAGTGCGCTGCAACTGTCGCTAATCAGATAACGGGTGGAGAAGTTGTCGCATCCGTCTACAACGATGTCATAATCGGCAATCAGACGGCGGGCATTCTCCCGGTTGAGGCGAAAAGGGTAGACGTTCACTTCTATATTACCGTTCAAAGCCCGCAATCTTTGGGCGGCACAGTGTACCTTAAGCTGTCCTACTTCGTTCTCCGTATACAATACCTGGCGTTGCAGGTTGCTGATACCGACCGTATCATCGTCCGCCAAACCTATTGTACCTACTCCTGCACCTGCAAGGTAGAGGGCGGCAGGGGAACCAAGTCCGCCTGCGCCTACTATCAGAACTCTTGCCTTATGCAGTTTTTTCTGTCCGCCTTCTCCGATTTCGGGAAGGGAAATTTGTCTGCTGTATCGGGTCATGATGAGAATTATAAACTATGAAAAAGGGATTCAAACCCGTTTCAGGTCGAAACTGGCATCCCAGTCTTTCCATACGGGTTCGCGTCCTAAACTCTTTAAGGCTTTGTCTACTTCTACGGCCTTGCGCTCGTCGCTGACGTGGAATTGCTCCAAAGTCTGCGGATAGCTGTAATATCCGCCCGGTTCCGTTTTGCTTTCCGCGCTCATGGTAGTGACTCCCAGAGTGGCCATGTGGTCGCGTATGAAAGCCGGTTCGCGGGTAGAGTAGGATATGTCCACATCATGGTCGAATATCCGCATGGCAAATGTAACTTGTGCCAGTTCGCGGTCGCTCATTACCACATTGGGTTGGAAGCCGCCGTTTTCGGAAGGGCGCATACGCGGGAAGTTGACGCTGTATTTCGTTTTCCAGTAATGCTTCTGGAGATAGCGCAGGTGATACGCCATCATACAGATATCCGTTCTCCATTCTTTCTCCAGACCTATCAGCACACCCATGCCGATGGAATGTACGCCTGCCTGCCCCATGCGGTCGAAACCGTTGACACGCCATTCGAATCTGGACTTCATGCCGCGCGGGTGATAGATGTTATAGTTTGCCTTGTGGTAGGTTTCCTGGAAACAGATAACACCGTTCATGCCATGCTCTTTCAGTTCGGCATACTCTTCGGCTTTCAGGGGCATTACCTCAATCTTCAGGTTGCTGAAATAAGGTTTTGCCAAATCGAGCGCGCGGGCGATGTACGGAACACCGGCTTTGGCAGGATTTTCACCCGTAACCAGCAGCAGGTTTTCAAAAGGCGCGAGCTTCTTGATAGCCTTGTATTCGTTTACAATCTCCTCTTCCGTCAGTATGGTGCGGGGCATGGGATTGCTGATGTGGAAACCGCAGTACACGCACGAGTTGGTACAGGAGTTCGTAATATACAACGGCACAAACATGGAAATCGTTTTTCCGAAACGCTCTTCCGTGTACTTCTTGCTTAAACGTGCCATTGTTTCCAGATAGGGGACGGCAGCCGGTGAGATGAGCGCCATAAAATCCTCTACGTCACAATGTTCTTTGGATAGGGCACGACGCACGTCCGCATCTGTTTTGGCATTGATGCGCCGGGTCGTTTCTTCCCAGGATATTTTTTTCAATTCGTCTGAAAACATTTTATCTATGATAAAACATTCGCTAATGAAACGGATAGAATACAAAGACATGAAAATAAATCTGTTGTCTCTGTATTCCAGCCTGACAAGTTATCCTTTTCTTTCCCAGTTCCCTTGACAACCGCATTGCGCAGAAGTTAGGCCCGCACATCGTGCAGTATTCTCCGTCGATGTGATGTCCGGCCCGGAAATAAGTCTGTGCCCGTTCGGGGTCGAGCGACAGGTCGAACTGGTCTTTCCAGCGGAACTCATAGCGTGCCTTGCTTAGGGCGTTGTCGCGTACTTGTGCGCCGGGGTGTCCTTTGGCAAGGTCGGCGGCATGGGCGGCTATCTTATAGGTGATGACACCTGTGCGCACATCTTCTTTGTCGGGCAGTGCAAGGTGCTCCTTCGGGGTGACGTAGCACAGCATGGCCGTGCCCAGCCAGCCGATTTGCGCCGCACCGATAGCCGAAGTGATATGGTCGTAGCCCGGTGCAATGTCCGTAACCAACGGGCCGAGCGTGTAGAACGGCGCATTGTGGCATTTCTCTATCTGGCGTTCCATATTCTCCTTAATCTTGTGCATGGGCACGTGTCCGGGTCCTTCGATAAAAGCCTGCACGTTCTTTGCCCAGGCGCGGAGCACAAGTTCGCCCATGGTATCGAGTTCGGCAAACTGCGCTTCGTCATTGGCGTCGTATGTAGAGCCGGGACGCAGGCCGTCGCCCAAGGAAACGGCTACATCGTATTGCGCCAATATATCGCAGATGTCGTCGAAATGTTCGTACAGAAAGCTTTCGCGGTCGTGCACCAGACACCATTTGCTCATGATGCTTCCGCCGCGGCTCACGATGCCGCACAGACGTTTGTCGGCCAGGTGTACGTTGTGGCGGCGGATACCAGCGTGTATGGTGAAGTAGTCCACGCCTTGTTCGCACTGTTCAATCAAGGTATCGCGGTAGAGCTCCCACGTGAGGTCTTCCACTTTGCCGTTCACTTTCTCCAATGCCTGATAAATGGGAACCGTACCTACGGGAACCGGACAGTTGCGGATAATCCATTCGCGGGTTTCGTGGATATTTTCTCCGGTAGATAAATCCATCAGGGTGTCACCGCCCCATTTGCAGCTCCAAAGGGCCTTTTCCACTTCTTCGTCGATGCTTGAAGTGGTGGCGGAATTACCGATATTCGTATTGATTTTTACCAGGAAGTTACGGCCGATAATCATGGGCTCGGCTTCGGGGTGATTGATGTTGGCGGGAAGAAGGGCACGGCCTTCCGCTATTTCCCGGCGGACAAATTCGGGAGTGATATGCGTTTCTATCCCCAATTCGGCACAATTCATGTTCTCGCGGATTGCCACATATTCCATTTCGGGAGTGATGATGCCCTGCTTGGCGTAATACATCTGCGTGCAGCATTTGCCCTGTTTGGCACGATAGGGTAGTGAGATATGTTCAAAGCGCAGGTGGTCGAGCGACTTGTCGTCACGGCGCATGCGGCCGTATTCCGAGGTAATCTCCGGCAGTTGCTCCACATCGTTGCGGTGCAGAATCCAGGGTTCGCGCAGACGGGGCAGCCCTTTCTTAAGGTCGATTTCTATATCGGGGTCGCTGAACGGACCGCTGGTATCATAAATGTAAATGTCCGGATTGGGAGTAATGACTTTTTCTACGGCTCCGGTCTCTTCATGAATGGCCACGAACTTATACTCAAAAGGATATTCTAATGAGGAGGCATCCAGTGTCAGGTGCCATACGTGGGTTGACTTCTCATTCGCAGCGGCGGCAGTACTCCCAACTGCCCAGTGCCGCACAGCTACCGATGAGGCCCAGGCGCTGTCTGTGGGTACTCAGGCCTGGGCAAAGTGCGCGGAAGGTGATACACCTGCCGGTATTGTCAGACAATCGGGAAGGTTGCTCCAGCGCATACGTATTGTTGAAAGCCGATGTATAGCGGTAGGCATCTTGTGGCAGATCTCTCCAGCAGTCTTCTACGAGGTAGTGCTGTTGTTGCAGGTTGCCCGGGTAGAACGAATGGGGGATGGCGCCAAATTCCTGGCGTACAAGGGTTCCTTGACGGCTTACGGCATAACGGTAGCAAATAGGTTCGGAAGGGTGAAAGTCGAATTCTGCCTTTCCGGTCCATTCTTCTCCGTTGCGGGTAGTCATTTCTACGGTATGTTGTATGTGATTCTGGCTGAGAAGCACGCACAGGCTTTCTCCCCAGACTGTACGGTATTGTATGCGAAAAGTAATTTTCATATCTTATGTATTAGTTGTGGCTCATAGTTTTGTCCAAAAATAATGAATCTCATGGATTCATGCAATAAAAAACCTCCGGATGTCCTTTCGACTTCCGGAGGTTCCCTCGTGTAAGATGTGAGGATGGATTTAATAATAATGAATTAAAAAATGAGATTATGCGTCGATATTTGCATACGTCGCATTTTTCTCGATAAATTCACGGCGTGGACCTACATCGTCGCCCATTAGCATGGAGAATATATAGTCGGCTTCGGCCGCGTTTTCGATATTTACCTGTTTCAGGATACGGGTTTCCGGATTCATGGTCGTTTCCCACAGCTGTTCCGGATTCATTTCACCCAAACCTTTGTAACGCTGGGTGTGGATGCCTTGTTCGTTTCCTTCACCATATTTCTGGATGAAAGCCTGACGGGCTTCGTCTGTATAGCAGTATTCGCTGATTTTACCCTTGCTGCATTTGTACAACGGAGGAGTAGCGATATACAAGTGACCACCCTGAACTACTTCAGGCATATAGCGGTAGAACAATGTCATAATCAGTGTGTCGATGTGAGAACCATCGACGTCGGCATCGGTCATGATGATGACCTTGTGGTAGCGCAGCTTGTCAATGTTAGCCTTCTTGCTGTCTTCTTCACCGTCTACACCAAAACGTACGCCCAGCGCCTGAATGATGTTGTTTACTTCATCGCTTTCGAACGCTTTGTGCCACATGGCTTTTTCCACGTTCAGAATCTTACCGCGCAATGGCAGGATGGCCTGGAACTGACGGCTTCTTCCTTGCTTGGCTGAACCACCTGCAGAATCACCCTCGACGAGGAAGAGTTCGCATTCTTCGGCTACACGGCTGGAGCAGTCGGCCAGTTTTCCCGGCAGTCCGCCGCCGCCCATCGGACTTTTACGCTGAACCGATTCGCGGGCCTTGCGGGCAGCCACACGTGCGGTAGCAGCCAGTACCACTTTGTCGACATAATCTTTGCTTCTTTCGGATGTTCTTCCAGGTAATAAGTCAGGGCTTCTCCCACAGCTTGATTCACAGCACCGCTCACTTCGTTGTTACCCAACTTGGTCTTGGTCTGCCCTTCAAACTGAGGTTCCGATACTTTTACAGAAATCACGGCAATCAGTCCTTCGCGGAAGTCTTCACCTGAGATTTCCACCTTGGCTTTTTCAAGCGCCTTGCTTTCTTCTGCATATTTCTTCAATACACGTGTCAGTGCCATACGGAATCCGGCTTCGTGTGTACCGCCTTCGATGGTGTTGATGTTGTTCACATACGAGTGAAGGTTTTCACGGAATCCGGTGTTGTACATAATGGCGCATTCAATGGGAATACCCTGTTTTTCGGTATTCAAGTAGATTACGTCATCAATGAGCGGTGTATTGTTGGAATTCAGGAAACGTACGAATTCTTTCACGCCTTCTTCTGAGTGGAACTTTTCCTGTTTGTAAGAACCGTCTTCCTCCTTCACGCGCTTGTCGGTCAGGGTGATGGTGAT
>ENA-OQKR01000907-OQKR01000907.1-human-gut-metagenome-genome-assembly--contig:-NODE-907-length-10497-cov-3.086596_pt1 | contig 10497 bp, 12 predicted proteins | sample MGYA00242803_ERZ504806 | MGnify/ENA primary metagenome ERZ504806 (study PRJEB26092, sample SAMD00036399) | human gut metagenome | host: Homo sapiens | study: EMG produced TPA metagenomics assembly of...
TAGGGGTCTTTTGGAGCTAATATGGACTGGATCAGCCAGCACAGTGTCTTTCCGGAATATTTCCGGCAGCAGTTTTATCAGACCGGACAGTTCTTTCCGGAGTTTGCAGCGAATATCGGCGGCGGGCAGAATATCTATAATTTCTCTTACTACGGACTGTACAACCCGATAGTACTGGTGGCGTATCTGCTTCCTTTTGTGAAGATGAGTGACTATCTGATGGCGGCCGGTGTGGTGTGTCTGGCAGCGTCGGTGTGCCTGATGTATGTCTGGTTGAAAAGACGGGGATTCAGTGCGGAGATCTGTATCGGGGGATTTTCCCCTTCTGTTTTTTACTGGCGGGACCGATGATCCATCAGTCCTGTCACCCAGATCATGTTTGTACAGTATATGCCATTTTTGATGCTTGCCCTGCTGGGAATAGACAGATACTGGGAAAAGGGAAAGACGGGCCTGTATACATTGGGCGTGTTTCTGATGATCCTTACCAGTTTTTACTTCAGTATCGCCGGAATGGCGGCACTTGTGCTGTATGGCTGGTATCGGAGCCCGGAGAAATTATCGGTGGGAAAGGTGATACATTTCTTTGTGCCGATGGGAGTGGCGGTGATCTCCGGAGGTGTCCTGCTGGTGCCGACGGCCTGTGCACTGCTTCAGAGAAGCGGCAGTTCCCGAAGCGAGAGCCTTACCGATCTGTTGATGCCGGACCTGTGTCTGGACAAGTCCCTGTATAACCCATACAGCGTGGGACTGACGATGCTTCTGGTAACGGCACTGCTGGCCGGGATCCTGTGCGGGAGAATCCGGGAGCGGCTCGCCAGTATGATCGGTGTGGCGCTTCTTGTATTTCCGGTATTTGCCTGGGGATTTAACGGCGCACTGTATGTCCGATATAAGTCACTGATCCCGTTCCTTCCCTTGTTCTGTTATCTGATCGCGGTGTTTTTACGACGGATGAAAGAAGGGGAGATCGGTCGGTGGAAAGGTCTTCTGGCCTTTGCAGCTACCGTGGGAGTCAGTGTGCTGGCCTGGTATCTGAAAGACACCGGAGGAAATGTAGAGAAATACCAGCTGATCGTGCTGGAGAGTGTTGTGCTCTTTGGCTGCTGTATCATTTTTCAAAAATGGAAACGGCCGTTGCTTTTGCTGACGCCGTCGTTGCTGTGTCTGTTGGTTATCAACCGGGCAGTGAACGGAGAAGCCGGAAATCTGGTACAAAAAGACGATTATCAGGAAATCACGGCCGATGCCTGGGGAGAAGAAATCGGCAGTGTTCTGCAGGCAGAAACCGGTCTGTACCGGACGGAGCAGAGCGGGGTACCGAAGAAGAGAAAAGATAACGTAAACCGCGTCTGGAACATGCGTCAGTGGATCACATCGGTCTATTCATCAGCCTATAACCAGGAGTTTCAGGACTTTCGAGAAAAGACGTTCCAGATCGAGCAGCCTTTCCGGAATGGTCTGATGCAGACGGCATCTGCCGATCCGCTGTTTCAGAAATTCATGGGAGTCAAATATGTGATCGGTCGGAGTGAAGATGGGGAGAGCTTTACTTCTGACATCCAGGAGCATGTGGCACCGGTGATCTACGGAACCGGTCAGCTGCTTTCGGAGAAAACATATCAGACTATGGAATTTCCTTACAATCAGACCATGCTGATGCAGTATGCCGTGACAGAAGATGGACATTCATCCGATACAGGGGTTGAAAAAACGAGGGTATCCGAAAAGAGAACGTGTCATTCACGGCAAAAAAAGGACTTACCGGAGAAGGGGATTCCTGGAATGTTCAGACGAAAAAAGAACAGAAAGCAACGCTTCTGGTGGATGGGGAGAAAGAATCTTCTAAGACAGAAAGAATCCTCTATCTGCAGTTTGACGTGGAAAATGCGCATCCAAACAAGGATGTAAGTATCACCATTGATGGCGTGCGAAACAAACTGACAGCCAAAAATCATCTGTATTATAATGGGAATACAACCTTTACTTATGTAATGAAGCTTTCCGCAAAGCAAAAAAGGTAAAGGTCACACTGGGAGCAGGTACGTACCGGATCTGCAACCTGAAAAGTTACAGCAGTGGTGCTTCGATCCTGGAAGATGATACGCTGTATCAGTCGACCTTTACGCCGGACTGGAATACAACCGGAGGAAACCAGATCAGCGGCAGCATCGACATGAAGCAGAACGGTTACCTGATCACATCGATCCCTTATGACAGCCATCTGGAAGTAAGGATTGACGGAAGAGAAGTTGTGACAGAAAAAGTCAATACCGCATTTCTGGGCTGCCGGATGTTAAGTGGAGAACACTGGGTTACGATCACCTATCATGCACCGGGCCTTGCCGCCGGCAAACGGATCAGTTTGATCGGACTGCTGGGATGGGGTGTGATGATCGTGGCGGAGAAGAAAAAGAAAGATGAGAGACAGCTTTAAGGCGTGTGCTTTAAAGCTGTTCTTTTGTTAGGGAAACAAATAAACCACCTGCGGGTGGTTATAGTTGAATTACATGTCTTAGATTATTTCGGCGACAGTAGTACAACCAAAGGAATCATACGCAGATGTATCTGAAAAACATGAAGTATCATAGATTTGTGGCAATCAGTGAAATACCGGACAGGATCAGCAGTATGATCACAATTTTCTTTACGATCTTATCGTCCAGTACGGAAGCACTTTTGATACCACCATATAATCCCAGTAATGCAAAAGGAATCAAAATACAGACTTTTTTCAGAATATCCGCAGTAAACAGTCCCAGCAGACTGTAGGTGATCAGCCGGAACGTATTTTCCACAACGAATACAGCACTGATATTGGCTTTGAATGTCCGGGTATCGTCTGTAACACGGTTTACATAAGCTGCAAGCAGAGCACCGACGCCAAATAGTCCACAGAGCAGACCGGCGATAATGCCGATGAAAAACATAAGGATTTTGGAAGTGGGGGCTTTCGTCTGGCGATATTCCCGAAGCAGCATCTCTCCGGCCACTACGATGACAGCCACACCAAAGACGATTTTTACGGCACCTGCATTGACATTTTTCAAAAGAAAAGCACCGGGAAGACTTCCTGCCAGAACCAGGATGGATAAAGGCAGATAAATTTTATGATCCAGCTTCCGGCGGTTTTCCCAGACCATGATCAGATTCGTGGGACAGCCAAGAATCAGATCCACCGGAGAAATATTGACATTGGCAGAGCCAAAGGACAGAATCGAGGTGAAAATCAGTGTGTTGGCAAAGCCGCAGAGCCCTTTGATAAAGAAGGCGATCAGCGTTGCGAGAATCCAGAGGTACATAGCGAACTCCCTTCAGATGAAATAATAGTTGAAAATTAGTATATCATGAACTTCGTTCATGATCGACATTCGCCGCTCCCGATGAATAAGCTGTGCTTATTCCCGCTCGCTAACGCTCATTATATCATACTTTTAATAAGGGTGGGGAAATTTTGAAAAACGTATGATGTCACAGGTGAATCGGGAATGTGTACAAAAAGCTGCCGAATGTGGAAAAGAGATCCGGAGACGTCCGCAGATGTGGAAAAGTTTTTGCGACGATGAAAACTCTCGGGACAAACGGTTGTAGAGGCATCAGGAAAGTGATAAGATAAAGTCTGCGGACTTCGGAAATATTTTATCGGAAAGTACGAAAGTCTGGTGAAAGAAATGAAAAAGAAATACACAAAAGAAAGAGGAATCACTTATGAAATACCATTCTGTCTTGGATTTACACACGCATACCATCGTCAGCGGTCATGCTTACTGTACCCTCCGGGAGATGGCGAAGGCGGCGTCGGAAAAAGGGCTGGAACTGCTGGGAATCACAGAGCATGCACCGAAGATGCCGGGTACCTGCCACAAGTTCTATTTTGAGAATCTGAGGATCGTGCCAAGGGAAATGTACGGGATCGAATTGCTGCTCGGCTCGGAAGTAAATATCCTGGATGCACAGGGAACGGTGGATCTGTCACAGAGAACGATGGAAAAACTGGACATCATCATCGCCAGTCTTCACACTCCGTGTATGACACCGGGCAGCCGTCAGGAAAACACGGATGCGTATCTGAACGCTATGAAAAATCCATGTATCAACATCATTGGTCATCCGGATGACGGAAGATACGAAGTGGACTATGAAGCACTGGTACAAGGAGCAAAAGAATATGGAAAGATCCTGGAACTGAACAACCATTCCATGGATCCGGACTGCAGCCGGTCAAATGCAATTGAAAAATGATACCGTGATGCTTAATTACTGTAAAAAATATCAGGTTCCGATCGTAATGGACAGCGATGCACATTTTGATCTGCTGATCGGTGAATTTGATATGGCAAGAGAACTGCTCACCAAGCTGGACTTCCCGGAAGAACTGGTGCTGAACCGGTCTGTGGATGCAGTGAAGAAATATCTGGAAAGATAAAATAAGATTTATTATAGGAAAAATTGCTACTTTCCGTATATTGAATCAGAAGATAACATATGATATAATGTCAATAGGCAAAAGAAATGATAGAAGTTCAAAAACAACAAAAAGACAAATTCCCCCGGAGGTGCAAGCTCCGGGGGAATTCTTTTCCTTTTCAAAGTGGCAGGAATAAACCACAGGCTAGTTGCCAATTATCTGTTACCATCTAGCCATTTGATAATGTAGTGGCAGACTACACTACCCATGACAGTAATGAGAAATGATAAAAATGAAAGTCCAAAAACAACACCCCCTTTCCATGCCGGTATAGGGTGGCAACGTCTACAGTATAACATACAAAACATATGTTTGCTACAAAAACCGGGAGTGATTATTCCGGAGCTTTTTTTTGACGATCTATAAGATATACAGATAAAATTTTCGCCGGTAGAACCTTTACAAAAACAAACGCATATGCTACCATAAACTATGGTCGAAAAAGAAAAACACCGTGACGAAGAGAGTACATGCACGACTGTCATTACAGAGAATTCCCGGAAGCTGAGAGGGATGTGACAAGGTGAATGGAAGATGGCTTCTGAGAGGCGCACCGAGCCGGAAGGTTAGGCTGCGACAGGATCCGCCTGTTATAGCGGCAGAGTATAGAAAAGTACTTGGTGAGGTTTCTTTCGTGAGGAAGAGACGAAAAGAAGTGGTAACACGGTTAATATCCGTCTTCTTACAGGAAATGTAAGAAGGCGGTTTTTTTGCATTGCATATCGATAATTGGTTCAGTGTACCAATTTGGATTACGCGAGCAACGAGCCAAAGTCCGTGCCTGCACGGGACCTTGGCGGCTGTCATGATAGAAAAAGGAGGAACAAACAATGGCAAAAGAAAAATTTTATATGACAACGGCGATTGCCTACACATCCGGCAAACCCCATATCGGTAATACCTACGAGATCGTACTGGCAGACAGTATCGCCCGCTTCAAAAGACAGCAGGGATACGATGTATTCTTCCAGACCGGTACGGATGAGCACGGTCAGAAGATCGAGCTGAAAGCCGAAGAAGCAGGCATCACACCGAAGGAATATGTAGATAACGTATCTACAGAGATCAAAAGAATCTGGGATCTGATGAACACTTCTTATGACAAGTTCATCCGTACCACAGATGATTATCATGAAAAACAGGTACAGAAGATTTTCAAAAAGCTGTACGATCAGGGAGATATCTACAAAGGACATTACGAAGGAATGTACTGTACCCCGTGCGAATCCTTCTTCACAGAGTCTCAGCTGGTAGACGGAAAATGTCCGGACTGCGGACGTCCGTGTACACCGGCAAAAGAAGAAGCATATTTCTTTAAAATGAGTAAATACGCTCCGCGCCTGATCAAATATATTAACGAACATCCGAAGTTCATCCAGCCGGTATCCAGAAAGAACGAGATGATGAACAATTTCCTGCTTCCTGGACTGCAGGATCTGTGTGTATCCCGTACTTCCTTCAGCTGGGGTATACCGGTAGACTTTGATCCGAAACATGTAACTTATGTATGGCTGGATGCGCTGACCAACTACATCACCGGTATCGGCTATGACTGCGACGGCAACAGCTCCGAATTGTTCAACAAAAACTGGCCGGCAGACCTGCATCTGATCGGTAAAGATATCATCCGTTTCCATACGATTTACTGGCCGATCTTCCTGATGGCTCTGGATCTGCCTCTGCCAAAACAGGTATTTGGTCATCCGTGGCTGTTACAGGGCGATGGCAAGATGAGTAAATCCAAAGGAAATGTGATCTATGCCGATGATCTGGTAGATTTCTTCGGTGTAGATGCTGTCCGTTATTTCGTTTTGCATGAGATGCCGTTTGAAAACGATGGTGTGATCACCTGGGAGCTGATGGTAGAGAGACTGAACTCTGATCTGGCCAACACCCTGGGTAACCTGGTAAACCGTACCATCTCCATGTCCAACAAATATTTTAACGGTGTGGTAACAAAAACAGGTGTGGAAGAAGACGTAGACGCTGATCTGAAAGCAGTCGTAACAGGAACCAAGGCAAAAGTAGCTGCCAAGATGGAAGACCTGCGTGTGGCGGATTCTATCACAGAGATCTTCAACCTGTTCAAACGCTGCAACAAATACATTGACGAGACCATGCCATGGGCACTGGCAAAAGACGAAGCGAAAAAAGACCGTCTGGCAGAAGTTCTGTACAACCTTGTAGAAAGTATCACCATCGGTGCTTCTCTGCTGGAATCCTTCATGCCGGAAACCACAGAAAAGATCCTGGCTCAGTTAAACGGAGAAAAGAGATCTTACGAAGAACTGGATCAGTTCGGTCTGTATCCGTCAGGAAATAAAGTAACAGACAAACCGGAGATCCTGTTCCAGCGTCTGGATCTGAAAGAAATTCTGGAAAAAGTGGAAGCTATGAAAGCTGCACAGGCAAAAACGGAAGTACCGGAAGAGCCGGTAATTGATATCGATGCAAAAGAAGAGATTACCTTCGATGATTTCGGAAAAATGCAGTTCCAGGTTGGTGAGATCATCGCCTGCGAAGAAGTGAAAAAATCCAGAAAACTGCTGTGCTCTCAGGTGAAGATCGGCAGCCAGGTAAAACAGATCGTATCCGGTATCAAAGGACACTATACCGCAGAAGAGATGGTAGGAAAGAAAGTCATGGTCCTGGTGAACCTGAAACCTGCAAAACTGGCAGGCGTACTTTCCGAAGGTATGCTGTTATGTGCAGAAGATGCTGACGGCAACCTCTCTCTGATGGTTCCGGAAAAGAAGATGCCTGCAGGCGCAGAGATCTGCTAGAAAGTGTGAAACGACATGATATTTGAAAGTCATGCACATTATGATGATGAGGCTTTTGACGAAGACCGGAGCGAACTGCTGGATGCCCTGCCTGCGCAGGGCATCGGCAGAGTGATCAATGTATGCGCGGAAGTAGAAGGCTGGGACCGTACCGTGGATCTGATGGAACGCTATCCGTACATTTACGGTGCGGTAGGCGTGCATCCGGATGATGTGGGCGCACTGGATGAAGAGAAGATCCGGCGGATGCATCAGATCTGCCAGATGGAAAAGACGGTGGCAGTAGGAGAGATCGGTCTGGACTATTACTGGGATAAAGAAAATCACGAAAAACAGATCTACTGGTTTGAACGGCAGCTGGAGGTAGCACGGGAGGAGAAACTTCCGTTTATCATCCACAGTCGTGATGCGGCCAAAGACACGCTGGATACCATGAAACGACTTCACGCCGGGGATATCGGCGGTGTGGTACACTGCTTTTCTTACGGAAAAGAGATGGCAAGGGAATACCTGGATATGGGGCTTTCCCTCGGCATCGGCGGTGTACTGACATTTAAGAATGCAAGGAAACTGGTGGAAGTCGTAGAATACGCTCCGCTGGAATCTCTGCTCTTAGAGACAGACAGCCCGTACCTAGCACCGATTCCAAACCGCGGAAAGCGGAACTCTTCGCTGAATATTCCATATGTAGTGGAAAAAATTGCAGAGATTAAGGGAGTATCCAGGGAAGAGGTCGAAGAAGTCACCTGGAAGAACAGTTTCCGGGTCTTTTCAAAAGTAAACTAACGGTGCATCTTTATCTTTCTCAAAGAAAAATGCTGATAATTATAATTCTTGAAGTGCCTGTGGAACTTGCGGAGCTTCTCGGCGAAAATGCGCCGGGCCTCCCGGAAGGACTTGCAATATACTTAGCTTCTGATGGCAGGGAAGGAGATACTTATGCAGTATATTCCGGAAACTTAAAAGTGGAAGATGAAAGGGCACAGTTTGATTTAAAATTGAAAGATGAGACGGTGATCCATGTAGACTATGATGGTGAATATCGATATTCTTTTGAATAAAAGAAGAGATTGCAATTATCAAATAGTTTTGTTAGAATAGCCGTAGACATTACTGGGAAAAGCTAGGCGGTTAGTCCTCTTACAGAGGGACTGAACCCTCTGATTACATAGAAATCCTGAAAAGGAAATCTGGGAAAGGAGGGCAAACTATATGACTGATTATGAAATGCTTTCTATCATCTTGATGATATTGAGCATTGTTGTATCAATTTTAATTGTGTACATAAATCAATCAAAAAAGTAACCGCCCCTCGCCAAGGTTTGCGGTTACTCTTTTAAGACCAATAATTTGGGATTAGCTGTCTACCAGTAATGTCCTTTTTATATTTATATGATAGCAGATGAATATAAAATTGTCAAATGAGGAGTTACAATATCTTCCGGCAGATTACCAGTAATGGAAGAAATACAAATATAATAAAAGGGGTCTTAGTGGCCTTTCCCTAACAAGATGTGTTTTGTCGGACAAAATGCGTATTTTGCCAAAATCCTGGGGGATTTTGAGAAGTTACTGGCAGTTTCCCGTTATGGCTTTAAGGTTATAATTGTATGGAAAGTAGCGGAATCATGTTCATAGTACATTTGCAAATTTCCGTGATATTGTTTCACAACTTTTTGAATGCTTTTCATTCCGAACCCATGTCTGCCTGTTTCGGGTTTATGTGATACAGGAAGTCCATCCTGATCATACACAGGGGTGTATCTGCAGGAATTTATGACTATGATAACGATAAAAGAGGAATGTTCCTTCCTTTGTACAGTAAGTTCAATAAAAGAATCAGGGATATTATCTGATGATTCAACTGCATTATCCAATAAGTTACAGAACAATGATGTCAAATCGTGTGGATAAATAGATTGAACAGCACCGCTTCTGATATCCGTATGAAAAATGATATGTTTATCGCTACATTGTCGTTGATAACGGCAGAGAATTGCATTCAGCATTTCATGATCGCAGATTTTTACAGTTTCTTTTAAGTCGGAAGATTCCATGAGCTGTTGTATATAGGCATTTATTTTATCAGAGTCATTTTTTTCGTTCAGCAATTTGATAGATTGAAGGTGTTTTTTTATATCGTGAATCAGAATGCTCTGATGCTCATTTTGTGAAAGCATCATTTCATAGTATTCAACGGAATCAGATTCTTTTTGGAGCAGTAACTGCATATCTGTATATTCCTGTGACTTTTTCTGATTATAGTGGTTAATTCCGAATGCAAGCAGATTGACCATCAGCAGAAAAATGGCACAGATTGTTACCATAAAATCGGCAGGCGGGACGAAGAAAGAAGTTTTCCCAATGGCGAGGAAGGTAAACATAGTAAAAACAGAGGAAACAGGAATCAACATCAAAAGAAGTTCAGACTGCACATACTGTCCCTGATTCGTTTTTTTCCCTTGGAGTAGATGAACTAATAAATAAATGATTGCAAAAAAGAAAATCTTGCTGAAAACAGTATAAAAAACAAGTCCGACACTTGCCTCTAAGAGAAAATTCGGAAAGAATCTGGACATGATTCCGAAAGCTGCAAGTTCTGATATTCCCATAATTGATGTAAGTATCACAGAATGAAAGATTGCCAACAGTAATTTGAGTTTAAAAAGTGCAAAAAGAAAAACCGTGTTTACAACAAAAAAGCTAAAGGTATTAAGCCCCATTTCTCCAAGTAGAGACAAAAAAAATAATATTGCATAAAGAGCACTTAATATGGGCAGTCTGATTTTATTGCTGCAAGAAGGAATAAAAAGACTGGTTGCGTATTGCCACAAGGTGACGGCTTCTGTAAAAAACTAAAAAAAGTAAAACGATATGTTCCATTTGTGTTTACCTCATACTTTCCAGATATAACAGATAAGCGTTTTTGAACGAGCTGTATTTTCTTCGTGTAAGGTAAGCTGTAAGCTGCGGATTCGATAAATGAATGGTAAAATGATCAAAGTCTACGACGTGGTCAAGGTTAATGATAAAGCTCCGGTGTGTCTGAAAAAAACTGTTTTTGGGGAGCAGATTCAGCCAGTAATCCATAGTATAAATCGAATCAAAATCCTGCTGAACAGTATGTACAATTACTTTTCGGCTCTGTGCTTCTATAGCAATAATCTGCGAGGCAGGAAACGAATATAACCCCTTGCCGGGGTTTTCAACCTAGGAAATTTTTGACAGTAATGGAATTGTAATATG
>ENA-OQKR01000908-OQKR01000908.1-human-gut-metagenome-genome-assembly--contig:-NODE-908-length-10475-cov-4.037978_pt1 | contig 10475 bp, 10 predicted proteins | sample MGYA00242803_ERZ504806 | MGnify/ENA primary metagenome ERZ504806 (study PRJEB26092, sample SAMD00036399) | human gut metagenome | host: Homo sapiens | study: EMG produced TPA metagenomics assembly of...
GGGTATTGTAGGAACCGTATCCTATCTGCGCATTGGTTTTCACCCCGTCCTCCTGCATCTTGCGGGTGACGATGTTGATAACCCCGCCCATTGCATTGGACCCATAGAGGACGGAGGCGGGACTGCGCAGCACTTCCACCCGTTCGGCCATCATGCTCTGGTAGGCGTCGGCGATGGGATGCCCCATCAGGCCCATGTATTGCGGGTGTCCGTCTATCAGCACCAGCAGGCTGGTCGTAGGTCCTCCGGCTGCGTTTACTCCGGCGCCTATCCCGCGCAGGCTCATGCCTCCTGCGGCTCCCGTGGATACGCCGTAGCCCATGATGCCGCGGCTTGTGGTGAAAAGTCCGGGCACCTGCTCGGTCAGTGTAGGCAGGATGGAGGGCTGGTAGGTCTGTTCCAGTTGCTGGCGGCCCACTACGGAGATGGTCATTGGCAGGTGGCGGATGTCTGTTTCATTTCTTGTCCCGGTCACTACGACTTCATCAAGCTTGTAGCTTTTCAGCCGGAGGCTGTCGGCAGGTGCGGACAGCATACTACCCGGAAGGGCGATACTTATTAAAATTGCGGTTAAAATCTTTTTATTCATCGTTTATCTATGGTTCTTTTTGCAAAGTTATACAAAAAGAAGAATCTGTATATGATTGGTAATCCTTAAAATGGACAACCAGGGTTGAAGATAAGTCCGTTAAAGGGTTTCCTGCTTCAGCGCTTCCACAAATCGGTCTATCTCCTGCAGTTTCGCCGGGATGTCGATGCCTTGCGGACAGTGCGGGTTGCATTGGCCGCAACCGGTGCAGCGGTTGGCTTGGCGGAGACGGGGAACACTGCGGTCATAGCCTATCAGGAAGGCGCGGCGTGCCTCGCGGTAATTCTCGTCTTGGCTGTTCTGCGGCACGTTGCCCTCGTTGATGCAGCGGTTGTAGTGCAGCAGGATGGCTGGAATATCCAGCCCATAGGGGGCACGGCATACAGTATTTGCAGTCGTTGCACGGCACGGTGGGTATTGCAGCATTCGCTGGGCGGTATCTTCCAGTAGGGTAAACTCCTCTTCCGTACATGGAACAAGCGGGGAGAAGGTACGCAGGTTGCTTGCAGATGCTCCATGTACGTCATTCCGCTTAGTACGGTCAGCACATCGGGGAAAGTACCTGCGAATCGGAAGGCCCAGGAAGCCACGCTCTCCTGCGGACGGCGTTGTTTTAGACGTGCCATCAAGTGGTCGTTCAGGCGGGATAGGCGTCCGCCCAGCAACGGCTCCATGATAACGGCGGGAATGTTGCGCTTCACCAGCTCGGCATATAGGTATTCGGCATCCGTGTTGCGGGTATTCACTTCTTTGGCATGCCGCCAGTCCACGTAGTTCAGTTGGATTTGTACGAAGTCCCATTTCAGTTCGTCGTGGCGGGAGAGCAGGTAGTCAAAGACTTCGATGTCTCCATGATAGGAGAATCCGAGGTTGCGGATGCGTCCGGCTTCGCGCTCTTTCAGCAGGAAGTCCAGCATGCCATTGTCCAGATAGCGGGAGCGGAGGGCTTCCATGCCGCCCATGCCGATGCCGTGCAGCAAGAGGTAGTCGATGTAGTCCACTTGCAGGTCGCGGAAGGAGCGGTGATACATGGCAAGGGACTCTTCGCGGCTGTGCGTGCTGGGACTGAAGTTGGACAGCTTTGTGGCAAGGAAGAATTTCTCCCGTGGGTGGCGTTTCAAGGCAATGCCCGTGGCGCGCTCCGACAGACCTTGCACATAGGCGGGGGAGGTGTCGAAATAGTTCACTCCGTGGGCAATGGCATAGTCTATTAGGTCGTTCACGGCTTCCTGGTCTATTTCGTCTCCATTCCCGTCGGCGCGTTTCCGGGTGGGCCATCGCATGCATCCGTATCCCAGTAGAGAAACCCGGTCGCCCGTGTTGGGATTGGTACGGTAGGTCATCTTGTCGGTTGGTATCTCGCCCAGCGCGGCCGATTCGCTCTCCCCGTTGTTCTTGTTGCCCGAACAGCCGTACAGGGCTGCTGCCGAGGCAAGCGTTCCTGCACCGGCGAGTTTGAAGAAATCGCGGCGGTTTATCTTGTTCTTATTGTCTTCTTTCATTGTGATAGGACTGAAATTATAAATGGATATTTGGATGATAAAGCTGCTTCAGACAGTTCTGTGCATCACATGGCCTTCCACATAAATGGCACTGAACGGACGCGACGGACAAAGGTTCTCGCATGCTCCGCATCCGATACAGCGTTCGGCGTTGACTACCGGTATCTTGATGGAGGCTTCGTCTTCCGGGTCTGAAGGAACCATCTGTATGGCACCGGCCGGACAATGGCGGGCACAGTTCCCGCATTCCATCTTGTCTGTGATGCAGATGCAATTCTCCTTAATCCATACGGCATGACCGATTTGGACGGCCGATTTCTCGGCGAGGCTTGTCAGATGGATGGCATCGGTAGGACACACCTCCGCACACTTGGCGCATTCGGGGCGGCAGTAACCGCGTTCGTAGGACATTTCCGGCTGCATCAGTTTTGTCAAGTCCGAAGAAGGACGGAGCACTTGGTTGGGGCATACCGATACGCAGAGCTGGCAGGCTGTGCAGTGTTGTGCAAAGTGGCGGGCGCTCAGTGAGCCCGGAGGAGTGATGGGAGTGGCGCGCTCGGGGATTTTTTTGTCCTCGATGACAGCCAGTCCACCGTCCACTTTCTTCTCCTGCGCCTTGAGGGCTGCCGTAGCAGCAAACACGGCAGTTGTAGAGAGAAATGCGCGGCGGGCGTCGTTTACCTGCTCCGGTGCCACGGAGGTTTCCTGGGAGACAGCAGCGGAGGCCGGCTTGCGGCGTGTGTAAGTGATGGCACCTTTCCTGCACTTGTTGATACAGTCCATACATGCCACGCAACGACTGTAACTCTACTTTCGTGTGCCTTGATGTTGATGCACGATGCCTTGCAGTTGCGGGCACAAAGTCCGCAGTTGTTGCACTTCTTTGTGTCAATCACCGATTTCAGCAAGGAATACTTCGAGAGGAAACCAAGCACTGTACCTACCGGACAGATGGTGTTGCAATAGGTACGTCCGCCCCGCCATGCCAGCACGATGAGGACCACCAGAGTGACTGTGGCAATCAGCAGGGTAGGGAGACTCTTCATCCATACATCCGTTTCATAGAAGGCATAGCTGTCAGCACGTTCGGCCAGGTAGGCCAGTCCGTTGTTTGCCCACTGGTAGAGTGGGGAGAAAAGGCTGGAAACGATGCGCCCGTATGAGCTGTAAGGGGCCAGCAGCACGACAAAAGAGTTCAGTCCGCCGATAATGGCAAGTACGAATACTCCCAGCACACCGTAGCGTAGCCATTTCAGTGCGGACGAGTAGCGGAAACGGTTTTTCTTCCGTTTGGCGGAGAGCCAGGAAACAATGTCCTGGAATACTCCCAACGGGCAGATGACGGAGCAGTAGATGCGTCCGAATACCAAGGTCAGCACTGCAAGAAACAGTACTACACCGATGTTCAGTGCCAGCACGGCCGGCAGGAATTGTATCTTCGCCATCCATCCGAACCAGGCATGCAGTGTTCCCGTGAAGTCGAGGAACAACAGCGTGATGAGTGCGAAGAAGATGACGGCAAGGGTCAGTCTGATGGTACGTAGCATAAATGTATTGTATAGCGGTTAGTATTCGTTCTTTATACCTTTTTTCCCATCTCGTAGGCTTCGTGCATGGAAGGCTTGTCGTTTATCTCGCCCACCTTCCAGGCACCCACGCCATAAATGGTGCCGCATTCTTTGGGCTCTTCCAGGCAGTCGAGGAAGCCACGGAAACCATCGATGGTACGTTCCATCATGGGGACACTTTCTTCGGCGGCGGCGATGATGAAGTAGAACTCCTTGTTCTTTATTTCAAGGTAGCGTGCACAACAACGGTCAATCAGTGTCTTCATCTGCGCGCTCATGGTGTAGAAGTATACGGGAGTTGCCATGACGATGACGTCGGCGGCAATCATCTTTTCCACCACTTCGGCGGCATCGTCCTTTTGCGGGCAGGGTTTGCCGTACATGCTGCATACGCTGCATCCCGTGCAGTAGTTGATGTGCTTGTCTTTCAGGAAAATCTTTTCTACTTGATGTCCGGCCTCTGCGGCACCGCGCATGAATTCATTGCACAAGAGGTCGGAGTTTCCATTCCTGCGGGGACTGGAGGAGAGGATTAATACTTTTTTGCTCATATTCGTTGTTCGTTAGTTAGTAAATGATTACGTGCTGCAAAAATAGGCAGGTTTTATGAGAATGGCAGTATACAAATTACGGTTGTTGTTACCTAAATTACTGATTCATTCCAAAAGTATCTCCCGTTCGATGCCGGTGTCTTTCAGAAACTCCCGGTCGTGGCTGATGGCAATTACGGTGCCGGCGTAGTCGCGTATCGTTGCCGTTATTATTTCTATGCTCTCGATGTCCAGATTGTTGGTGGGTTCGTCCAGAATGAACATATCCGGGGTATTGTCGGCAATCATCAGGCAGCAGAAGGAGAGGCGCATCTTTTCGCCGCCACTCAGTTTGCCGCACGGCTTGTTCCACACGTCGCGGGGAAAGAGGTAACGGTTGAGGATGGTTTTCACTTCATGTTCCGGCAGGTGGCGGTGGTTGAAAGCTTCTGCTTGTTGGAGTACGCTGCGCTCATTACGGACGAGGGAGTATTCTTGGTCCAGATAGACGGAGGTGAAGCCGGCACGCTCCATCACTCCGTCGGTGGGGTGCAATTCGCCCATGATGAGTTTCAGCAGGGTTGTTTTTCCACTGCCGTTTTTTCCTTTCAGGCTGAGGCGGTCGCCGCTTCTTAGCTGGAAGGTGAGGGGAGAAGCCCAGAGACTCTTTGCAGCCGTCTCCGTGTGGGGTGTTTCTACGGGGGAGGCTGTATGGTCGGGATAATGGAAGTTGACGTTCCTTGCCGTAATCAGAATCTTGCCCGTATGCAGATGGGAGTGTTGAAGTCTGTTTTCAGCTTGTCCGTCTGCGACAGTAAACTTTTGATGCCTGCCATTTCCGTCTGCAGCTTTTCCGCTTTCTCCGCATGTATGCTGCTGAGTCTGCTACTGCTGTTTTCCGCATTGTTTTTCAGTGCTCCCATCATGATGCGGGGAATCCCCTTTTTAATGGAGTTTTTTTCTCCCCGCACATTCTGTTTGGCCTTCCGTTCTTCTACTTCGCGTGCCACTTTGCGTGCAAGGCGCAGGGCTTTCTGCTTCTCTTCTAGTTGTTGAGTGAGGGCGTTTTGTTGCAGGGTCTTCTGTTTTTTGTAGAAGTCGTAGTTTCCGCTGTAATACGTCAATCCCTGGGAGGAGAGTTCGCAGATGGCAGGCAACTGATTCAGTAGCGTGCGGTCGTGACTGATGACGAGCACGGTAGCCGATGTCCGTCGTATCAAGTTATACAGACGTTCCCGTCCATCCGCGTCCAGATAGTTGGTCGGTTCGTCCAGCAGGATGGCTGTTGGGTTGTGCAACTCCATGCCTGCCAGGAAGATGCGGGTCTTTTCGCCGCCGCTAAGTCCTTCCATCGGACGGGAGAGTGTGATACCGTCCAGTCCCCAGCTGTCGAGAGAAGCCTGGGCGCGTTCTTCCACGTTCCAGTCATCATTGAGCGTATTGAAGTGCTTTTCGGTAGCGTCACCGCTTAGGATGGCATGCAGGGCAGATAGCTTGTGGCTGATTCCCAAAGCTTGTGCTATTGTCTGCCGGTCGTATTGTCCGAAGTGCTGGGGCACGTAGTACAGATGTTCGGGGCGTAGCACCGTTCCCGAACTTGGTGACAAGTCTCCTGCCAAAATGCGCATGAGGGTAGACTTGCCGCAACCGTTATTTCCGGTCAGGGCTATTTTATCTCCGGAGTTGATACTCAAATGGAGGTGTGAAAACAAGATTTCCTTATCTGTATGGATATAGCTAAGGTCTTTAATGATAAAGCTCATAAGTTTCTACTGTGTTTTTAGAAGTAAGAATGATAGGGGAGATGCAAGCATTCCCCGAAATTGAAATTCTCGAAGGGGAGGGGTACAGACAAACACAGTATTGGCTAAACATCTATATAGGTGATGCTCAGCGTTCAGTCTGAAAAAGCATGTTGATAGTGATGTTTACCGAAATGTGTTGTCTTTAGTCGGATATTCTCATCGGTGGAATTAATTGGTTAGTGGGCGCAAAGGTAATGATTTCCACTGAATAACAAAGGCTTTTTGCGATATTAATATCGTGTCGGCAAGAAGTTAATATCGTGTTTGCAAGAAATTAACTTCCTGCAGACACGATGTTAATACTTTATTGGTTCTGTTACTTCATGGCCGAAGCATCGAACGAGAGTGGCAGTAATTCTCCCACATTCTTCAGCTCGTAGATTCCCTTTTTGCCATACAGCAACACCCGCATTGGCTGCTTGAAGCGCTTCTCCGTTTCGAGCATCACTTGCCGGCAGGCGCCGCAGGGCGGGATGGGAGACTCCAGGAACTCGTCGTGCTCGTTGCGTGCAGCAATGGCGAGGGTGGTTACTGCCTGGTCGGGATGTTGGGAGTTGGCATAGAATAGGGTGGTGCGTTCTGCACACAGCCCGGAAGGATAGGCGGCGTTTTCCTGGTTGGTGCCGGTCACTACAATACCGTTTGCCAGTCTGGCTGCAGCTCCTACCGAGAAGTGGGAGTAAGGGGCATAGCTGCGGTTGGTAGCCTCGCGGGCGGCATCCATCAGTTCGCGGTCGGCGGCATCCAGTTCTTCATAGTCGTATATCTTGACGGCGATTTCGATATTTAATTCTTTCATAAGGCAAAGGGTTATATTGTAATTAATGTTACAAAGATAGAAAAGAGATTGGTTATTTCAATTCTTTTACGGACTTTTGTGCAGAACTCAACATTTTAAGCATGAAACGGATTTTCAGACTGACTGCTATCATAGCATTTCTTTTTATTTCCATTACAACAGTGCAGGCACAACGCCGGAATGCCCGCTACAATGAGTATATCAAACAGTATGCTCCCCTTGCCGTGGAGCAGATGCAACGTCATAAGATACCTGCCAGCATCACGCTGGCCCAAGGGCTGTTGGAGAGTGGTGCCGGATACAGCGAGCTGGCGCGTAAGAGCAACAACCACTTCGGCATCAAGTGTGGAGGCAACTGGCGCGGACGGACGGTGAGGCATGATGACGATGCCCGCAATGAATGTTTCCGCGCTTATCGCAATCCGAAAGACTCTTATGAAGACCATTCCGATTTCCTGAAACGGGGAGCACGTTATGCTTTTCTTTTCAAACTGAAGATTACGGACTATAAGGGTTGGGCGCGCGGCTTGAAGAAGGCCGGCTATGCTACCGACCCGTCGTATGCCAACCGCCTGATAACCATTATTGAGGACTATGAACTGTATAAGTACGACAGCCGTGGCATGAGCAAACACGATGTCCGCAGTTGGGAGAAGGAACTGAAAAAGAAACCTTGGCTGGCCAATCCGCATCAGGTGTACATTGCCAACGATATAGCTTATGTCGTGGCGCGCGACGGAGACACCTTCCAGGTGTTGGGCAAGGAGTTTGACATCAGCTGGAAGAAACTGGTGAAATACAACGACCTCCATAAAGAATATACACTGGAGGTGGGAGACATCATCTACTTGAAAGAAAAGCGCAAGAAAGCTGCCAAACCCCATACTGTCTACATTGTGAAGGACGGCGATTCCATGCACTCCATTTCCCAAAAGTACGGTATTCGTCTGAAGAACCTTTATAAGATGAATCGTAAGGATGCGGAATACGTGCCCGAGGTGGGAGACCGCTTGAGATTAAGATAAAGAAGCTATCCGAAAATGTACAGGGTGTCCGAAAACGGACACCCTTCTTTTTTGTCTTTTTCGCTTACTTTCAGGGGGTTATGATTTTGGCATGGATTTAGTATATATTAAGCGTTATGTTCGCAAACAATAAAATTTAAAGATATGGATAGAGAAATTCCGAAAGAAGTGCGTAATAAAGAACGCAATAAGAAAATCATCCGCTACGGTGCTATCGGCGTGGCAGGTATCGTAGTGGTCAGTGTACTCATTTCATTGATGCGTACGGGAGTGAAGGAGAAAGACCTTGTATTCTCCAAAGTAGGCAAGGGTACGATTGAAGTCAGTGTCAGTGCCTCCGGAAAAGTGGTTCCTGCATTCGAGGAAATTATAAATTCGCCTATTAATACCCGCATTTTGGAAGTGTACAGAAAAGGTGGTGATAGTGTGGATGTCGGTACCCCTATCCTGAAACTGGACTTACAGAGTGCCGAAACCGACTACAAAAAGATGCTGGATGAAGAGCAGATGCGCAGCTACAAGCTGAAACAGCTGAAACTTGACAACCAGACCAAGCTGACCGACCTTCAGATGAAAATCAAAGTCTCCGCCATGAAGCTGGACCGCATGAAGGTGGAACTGCGTAACGAGCAGTACCTTGATAGCCTCGGTTCGGGCACCACCGACAAAGTGCGCCAAGCCGAACTGAGCTACAATGTAGCACAACTGGAATACGAGCAATTACAGCAGCAGTATGCCAACGAGAAGGAAGTGCTGGCTGCAGAATACCAAGTGCAGGAACTGGATTTCAGCATGTTCCAAAAGACACTGGCCGAAACCAAACGTACGCTCGACGATGCGCAGGTGCGTTCGCCCCGGAAGGCCATCCTTACTTATATCAACAATCAGATTGGTGCCCAGGTTCCCGAAGGCTCACAGATTGCCGTCATCTCCGACTTGAGTCACTTCAAGGTGGAAGGCGAGATTGCCGATACTTACGGTGACCGTGTGGCTGCCGGCGGCAAGGCCATTGTGAAGATTGGCAGCGAAAAGCTGGAAGGTTCCGTAAGCAGTGTTACTCCGCTTTCAAAGAATGGCGTCATCTCCTTTACCGTGCAGTTGAATGAGGACAACAACCGCCGACTGCGTTCCGGTCTGAAAACCGACGTCTATGTGATGAATGCAGTGAAGGAAGACGTGATGCGCATAGCCAATGCCAGCTATTATGTGGGACGTGGGGAGTATGAACTTTTTGTACGCAATTCCGACAAGGAAATTGTAAAGCGCAAGGTGCAGCTGGGCGATTCCAACTTTGAGTTTGTAGAAGTGGTCAGTGGCTTGCAACCGGGTGATGAAGTGGTGGTGAGCGATATGAGTAACTATAAGAACAAGAATAAGTTGAAGCTAAAATGATAAAGGTTTACTTGAAACAAGCCTGGAGCTGTTGAAGCAGAATAAACTGTTCAGCATGCTCTACATTGTGGGTACGGGGCTGGCCATTGCCATGACAATGATTATGGCGGTGGTGTATTATGCGAAGATTGCGCCCGTCTATCCGGAGGCAAACCGCATGAATACGCTTTACCTCAGCAATTCAAAATTCACGCAGGGAAGCGGCAACAATACCAGGACCATGCAATGGGCTGTTTCCTACAAGGCACTGCAAGACTGGTTCTATCCCGTAGAGAATGCCCTTGTCGTTTCGGCCGAGCTGCATAATGATTTGTCGGAAAACAGTTATATACAGCCTGCCGACTGCAGCGGTGATTTTCCGGTTATGGTAAAGTTGACAGACCCTGCTTTTTTCAAGATATATTCTTTCCAATTCCTGGAAGGTAGTCCATTCACGGCATCCGACCTGGCAAGTGGCATTTCCACTGCTGTCATTACCGATGATTTGGCACGCCGCTTGTTCGGTACGACGGAAGAGGTCGTAGGACGCTCGTTCAGCCTGAACTATATCGACTATCGGGTTTGTGGGGTGGTGCGCAGTGCCAGTTACCTCACCTCTAAATCCTATGCACAGCTTTATATACCTTATACGGTGTCGCCCGATTACAGCACTCCCAAGTACGACCTTCCCTATCTGGGAGCTTTCAGTGCTACCTTTCTGGTGCAGGACAGTAAGCAGGGAGATGCTCTGCGGGCTGAGATAAAGGAAATCTGCCGCAAGGAGAATCTTATGCATCCCGATGAATGGAAAGTAGATTTCTGGGAGCAGCCCACCTCCCATCTGTTGAGTGTCTTCAAGACTTATGCAAGTATGGAGTTTGACCTTTGGGCCACAGTGCGCCACTTTCTGCTTGTCCTGCTCGTATTGCTGTTGGTGCCTGCCCTGAATCTGAGCGGCATGATATCGAGCCGTATGGAGGGACGTCTGGCAGAAAAGGTGGCAGAACCGCAGCCGGTATATAAGGTGCGCACCACGAAGAATGTTTCCATCAAGACGGTTGCCAAGACTGCATCGTGGCGGCTGGAGAGCAAGGATGATGTTGATAAATACCTTGCTGCATTGCGCGAAAACCTGCTGAAAGAGATGGACGAAGATACAATCGTCAACATTGAACTATAAATGACAGGAGGATTGGCTCCATGAACAAGACAGCCATAAAGAATTTTGCGATCTGGGCGCGGAATAAGCTGATTGCAGATGTCAGCTATGATGCCCGCCTGATCGG
>ENA-OQKR01000909-OQKR01000909.1-human-gut-metagenome-genome-assembly--contig:-NODE-909-length-10461-cov-3.902168_pt1 | contig 10461 bp, 10 predicted proteins | sample MGYA00242803_ERZ504806 | MGnify/ENA primary metagenome ERZ504806 (study PRJEB26092, sample SAMD00036399) | human gut metagenome | host: Homo sapiens | study: EMG produced TPA metagenomics assembly of...
GCAGGACAGATCAATGAAATCCTGATTGTGCTCCAGCTCGTTCCGGAAAGCCGAGTCCGGCGAGGGGGCGGCACTGGCGGATCTCATCGCTGGCCAGCAGCTTTTCGATATGATTCTGTAGGTAGGCGGTCTTTTCGGCAGTCAGCTCCATGCCGCCGCCGCTGAGCACCGGCGCGTCCAGCGTGGTGTCCAGCACATGCAAAATTGCCTGATGGATGATGATCTCCATGGGTCAAAACCTCATTTCCCGGGTGATTGTGATGTTCCTGCCCAGTATAGCACATCCGGAACAAAAAAGGCGAGAGGGAGCGCAAAGGCTTGTCAACCGCCGCCTGAGATGCTACAATGGGGCTGACCAAACATCCGGACAAGCCGAAAGGGGAGTGTGTTATGGAATTTCGGGACAAGCCGATGCAGAACCTCATCCGCATCAAGGAAAAGGAGATCTGCAAAAATGTGCAGGAGCTGCTGCTGGACGGTGAGCAGATCGTGGGGGCTTACAAGACCGTGCGCGATCAGGCCGTGTTCACCACCCACCGCATTTTTATGGTGGATATGCAGGGGATGACCGGCACCCGGCAGGAGATCTTTGTGCTGCCCTACCGCAAGATCCTGCATTACGGCATCAAGACGGCAGGCTTTGGTGACCCGCTGCAGACCTCAGAGCTGACGGTCTGCTTTGCGGATGAGCACGAGGCGAAGTTCGGCTTCATCGGGCAGGATGAGCTGCTGGCGGTGGCACGGGCCATCAGCCGGTGCATCCTGTAACAGAACAAACGTAAAACGCCCGTTCCGGCTTCTGACCCCGGAGCGGGCGTTTTACATTGCTGTAATATGCGAAAAAAAGGAGAATGTCGAAGGGTCAGCAGGCGACGCGATCTCTGCGGCCGGCCTCGAGCATGTAGTGCAGGAAGCCGGAGACATCAGCGGGGTCGGTGACAGAGATGTCAAAGCCCTTGGAGGGAGCGTCCATCATCTGGAACAGCTCGGTGGCGGCGCTGTCCTTTTTCAGGTCACAGGTCTCGCCATTGGCCAGGTGCAGGAGCACACTGCCGCGGCTGGCGGCTACCTGCTGCATGAAACGGTCTTTATCAAGATACTGGATGCGAAGCATAAAAATACCTCCCACAAAGAAATGTTTTATTCTGGAAGAGTCCCTCGGGCCAGGCTGCCCGTGGGGAACGCTTCTCGGGAACCGGATCAAGCAGTGCCGGGGTTGTTTTCGCCCCTGCGGTGTTATACTGTGCTTGCTGGTTACTGATGAAATAATACCACGAAACTGGCACGATAGATAGAATAAAACCGCATAGTATATGCAACAAAACCGGCATTGACAAAAAACATTCAAAGTATTGCGGAAAGGAATTGTTCAATATGGCGTTTCAGACGAGTTGTGTCACTGGTGCCAATATCGTTACCGGGCTGACCTGCCAGCAGGATGTTATGGCCGATGCCGAGGGGCGGGAACTGGTCCAGCATGGCAGCGCCCTGTTTCCCATTGCCTGCTATGCGGAGAACCTGAAAAGCTATTCGGTGGCCTGGCACTGGCACGAGGAGTTTGAGTACATACTGGCCATGAAGGGCCCCCTGACGGTGGACGTGAACAAGACCCGGGTGACCCTGCAGACGAATCAGGGCGTGTTCCTGAACTCCGGCATCCTCCACGCGGTGGAGCAGGCGGAAAAAGGGGAGGCTCTGCTCCACTCGGGTGTGTTCCATCCCCGGCTGGTGGGTGGAATGGACACCATCTTCTGGCAGAAGCTCATCCGACCCATGCTCCAGCCGGATGCTCCCGCGTTTTTTCTGCTGGATGGAGCCGTGCCCTGGCAGGCGCAGGTGCTGACCTGCCTGCGGGAAGCCTGGCAGGCGGTTGCCGTGGAGCCCTTTGATTACGAGAACCGGGTGCGTTATTATCTCTCTGCGGCACTGCGGCTGCTGAGCACCCAGTGCGTGGGCGGCAAGACCAAGGTCTCCCAGCAGGAGCAGATCGCCGCCGAGCGGATGAAGCAAATGCTCCGCTTTGTAGAGGAGCACTACGCTGAGGAACTGACCGTGGAACGCATCGCGGCCAGTGTGGCCCTGAGCGAGAGCGCCTGCCTGCGCAGCTTCCGGCAGATGCTGGGCATCACGCCCATCCAGTATGTCAAGCAGTTCCGGGTGGAGAAGGCCGCCGAGCTGCTCCGCTCCACCCGGCTCAAGACGGGCGAGATCGGGATGGAGTGCGGCTTTGCAGATGGCAGCTACTTCATCAAGACCTTCCGGGAGATCAAGCACTGCACACCCAAGGAATACCGCGCAAAATTCTGCTGAAATGTCTGAGATAGGAATCGGAGGAAATGATCCCCATGCAGCACAGTCTGACCCAAGGACCCATTACAAAGAATATCCTGCTGTTTGCCCTGCCGCTGATCTTCGGCAACCTGCTGCAGCAGATGTACAACACCGCCGACAGCATCATCGTGGGCAATTTTGTGGGCAGCAACGCCCTTGCCGCCGTGGGCTCCAGCGGGTCGCCCATCTACCTGCTCATCGGCTTCAGTCAGGGGCTTGCCGTGGGCGCGGGCGTGGTGGTGTCGCAGTATCTGGGCGCGGGCGACCACAAGGAGACCCGCGAGGCGGTGCACACCTCCCTTGCCATTGCGGTGGTCATGGGGCTTTTGCTGACGGTGGGCGGCGTTGCCTGCGGGCGCGCTTTGCTGGTGGCCATGAACACCCCCGCCGAGGTGCTGGCCGACGCTGTGACCTATATCCGCATCTACTTTGGCGGGGTGCTGTTCAGCGTGGTGTATAACATGACCGCCGGCATCCTGAACGCCGCCGGCAACTCCCGCCGCTCGCTGGTGTATCTGGCATGGGCGTCGGTGACCAACATCGTGCTGGACTTTGTGTTCATCGTGGGGCTGCGGATGGGGGTGGCGGGCGCTGCCATCGCTACCGACTTAAGCCAGCTGGTGTCCTGCGTGCTGAGCCTGCGCTTTTTGATGAAAAGCGAGGACGCCTGCCGGGTGGAGCTTTCCGCCATCCGGCTGCACCGCAAAATGGCAGGCCGCATCATCCGGGTGGGCCTGCCCACCGGCATCCAGAACATGGTCATCTCCTTTTCCAACGTGCTGGTGCAGGCCAGCGTGAACAGCTACGGCGCCGCCGCCATGGCGGGCTTTGCAGCCTACATGAAGATCGATGGCTTCAACATTCTGCCGGTGAGCAGCATCAGCATGGCAGCTACCACCTTTGTGGGGCAGAACTACGGCGCGGGGCGTCTGGACCGGGTAAAGCGCTCGGTGTGGGTCACCCTTGCTATTGGGGTCATCTACACCCTTTGCACCGGCGCGGCGCTATTGGCCGGACAGGACGCCATTCTGCACCTGTTCACCGCCGACGAGGCCGTGGTCACCTACGGCAAGCTGGCCATGCGGTGGTTCTGTCCGTTCTACTTCCTGCTCAGCATCCTGCACGGCCTTGCCGGTGCCGTGCGCGGCACGGGTGCCAGCATCCCACCCATGGTGGTGCTGCTGGTCTCGCTGTGCCTGTTCCGTGTGGTGTGGATCCAGTTTTTGCTCCCCTTCTTCTCCGGCATCGAGGGCGTGTTCATCCTCTACCCCGTCAGCTGGGGTCTGGGCGCATTGCTCATGATCCTGTATGCGTGGAAGGGCAAATGGATGGAGTATCATACATAACATTTTTACAAACAACGACCCGCCGCACTGAAAGAGATGCGGCGGGTCGTTGTTTTTCAGGTACTCCTGTCGGGGCAGCTTACCATGCAAAGCCCACGGAGTCCATGTCGATCTTCTTTTCCATCAGCCCCAGACGGCTCTCGATGAAGTTGACAGCCATATCCGGCCACTGGGCGATCTGGGTGTAGTAGTCCACATAGCCCTTGGTGCCAGTGCCCAGACCCACACCGTGGGGCGCATCAGGTGCCAGATAGAAGCTGAAGTCCGTGAAGATATTTGCGCACTCCGGCAGAGAGGGCAGCATCATCGCACTCAGGCCATCTTTCTGACCCACAACACCAAAGACCGGAGGCAGGTTGGGGTTCTTCGTGAAGTTCAGACCAGTGACGAACAGTCCGTAGATGGGAATCGCCACATTCAGGTCAGCGCTCTCATGGTCCACAGCATCGCAGACGTAGCTGGGGTAGACCTTATCCGGGGTATTCGTAGTGCCGAACTGGTCGGCCACCACCTGCATTACATTCATGCCGCCGGCAGAGAAGCCCACAGCGATCATGATATCGGTCTTGCCGATGTGTTTTTCAGAGGCGTTGTGGCGGATGTAGCGGATAGCACGGGCCAGATCCAGCTGCTGATCCACAGCGGCATAAGGGTTGACGCGGCGCTGCAGCACAAAGGCGTTGTAGCCGTTCTTGTTGAAGAACTCGGCCACCGGGTAGCCTTCCACCACGTTGTTGCGGTGGGTGCTGCCGCCGCCTGCAATAATGATCACGTTGCCCTTCACCTTGCCCTGATCTCGCAGCAGGTACGGGTTCAGGAAGGGACGGAAGCCCTCGTTATCGTAGCAATTTTCCCAGTTGGTGGGCAGCGGAGATTCCACGGCCATCTGATCTCCCCAAATTTCCCAAACGGTGCTCTTGGGGTCCTTGATCTGGCGCAGCGCCTTGCGGGCATTGGTCAGAGCAACACACATATCGTAGTGGGAGGCGTTGATACCGGGCACAGGTGCACCGTCCACCTTCTCGTACTGAGCACGGGACAGCTTGTGGAACAGCACATAGAACTTGTCAAAATCGCCCCGGAAAGCAGCCGGATAAAAGGCCACCTCGCGGGAGAGACGGAGTTCCTCTGCCACCATGGCCTGCACCTCAGCATCGGTGTGCACGCCAGCGTTTTCAGCAAAGGATGCGGGCGCCATGCCAGCCACTGCGCCCATGGTCACAGCAGAAGCGGCAGAAAGCTTCATAAAGTCTCTTCTGTTCATCATCATTTCTCCTTTTAAATGCAGACGGCTCATTTGTGCAGAGCAAAGCCGCCCAAAGCTGTGCAGCAAACGCCCTGCTGCCGGGCCCGATAGACATTCCAGTTGTATCATGCCATCGAAATCTGCACAAATCGTACCACAATATAACGAACTTGTAAATAGATTTTGTTGTTTTTGTGTGAAATTGATATATTAGTATGTCAGTTCTTGTGAAAATCAACAAGCATGAGAATGGGTACAAAAAAGGACTGCCATGCACTCTGCACGGCAGTCCTTTTTATCTTATTACAGCTTTTCAAACACCAGAAAGCGGAAGGCGATGGTTGTGGTGAGCTGCGGCAGAGCCGCAAGGCGGGCGGCACCGTCGCGGGGCGTTTTCCAGTAGTAGGGGGTCATGGCAAACAGGGCTTCCAGCTGGGCGGCGGGCACGGTGATGGTTCCCTGCACCTCACGCTCATCAATGGCGCGGAAGCCCGGGTACTCCACCTGCTGCACCGGGTTTTTGTAGGGCTTTTCGTAGAGCACGGCCTTCATCTGGTACAGATGCTCTGCCCCCGGCACGACGTAGATCATGTGCCCGCCCGGGCGCAGCACCCGGCTGAACTCCTCCTGCGCAAAAGGCGAAAAACAGTTCAGCAGCACATCTGCCCAGCCGGTGCGCACCGGCTGGCTGAAGCTGGACGCCACCGCATACTGCGCGGCGGGCAGCGCCTTTGCCGCCAACCGCACCGCGGGCTTTGCAATATCGAACCCGGCCAGCTGCAACGGCTTTTCTGCCGCCGCGAACTGCTGCGCGATGCAGCGGTCGTACCAGCCCTCGCCGCAGCCTGCGTCCAGCAGATGCAGCGGGGCGTCCTTCGCGGCGGGCACGCCGTGGGTAAGGCACAACTCCCCCAGCGCCTGCCCGAAGATGCCGTAATATCCGGCGTTCAGGAAGGCGCGGCGGGCAGCTACCATCTCCTTGCTGTCCCCGGGGGCTTTGGTTCGCATACTCTGCACCGGCAAAAGATGCCAGTAGCCCTCCCGGGCGCGGTCAAAACAGTGGCCTTTTTCACATTTCAGGTCATTCTCCCCTTGCAGCGCGCCGCCGCACAGGGGGCACTGCCACGGGGCAAAGGCTTCGTTCCGGCTCATACTTCTTCGCTGTGATCCTCAATGGGTGCAGTGGCACCGCCGTGGGCGTCCATATACTCCTCAAAGCTGGTGTACTTCTGCTGGGGCGGGCGGCGGCTGATGAGCACCAGCCCCGGGTCCTCGTCCCGGGCGGCAGCATTGCGGCCGCGGCGGGCAGGCTCGGCCTTGGGAGCGCGGGGTGCGCTGCCGGTGCGGCTCTGGCTGCCTGCATTGCCGCGCTCGTTGCGGGCAGGGCGGGCGTTATTATTCTGGGCAGCGGGGCGGGCATTGCGCTGTTCACCCCGGTCGCTGCGGTCGTTGCGGCGGCTGCCGCTGCGGTTTGCGTTCTGGTTATTCTGGGGCTCCTGTGCGCTGCGGATGGCGGGTGCTGCCGGAGCAACAGGAGTCTTGCGTGCCGGGCGCAGCGGAGTAGCCTCCGGGGCACTGACAAAATGGGGGTCAAATTTGGGCTGGACGTTGCTGCCCCGGGCGGGGGCGGCATTCTCGCGGCGGGCGCGGGGCGCTGCCGCTTCCTTGGGGGCGTTTGCGCCCCGGTTGTTGGCGCGGCGGTCGTTGCGGGCTCCGCGCTTTGTGTTGCTGTCTTGCATCAGTGTTTCCTCTTTTTTCGGTTTTGCAGGCACCGCGTTCTTTGCAGCCTTCGGCTCCTGCTTCGGCGCGGGCGCAGCTGTCTTTGCAGCTTTTGCGGGCGCAGTTTCGGCCTGTTTTTTCGGCGCTTCGGCCAAGTTTTCCGCTTCGGGGCGGGGCTTTTTGCCACGCACGGGCAGCACCGGGCGCACCGGGGCGGGCACGCCGTCCCACGGATGACCGGATACCACCGGGATCTTGCGGCGGTTCAGCTTTTCAATGCCTGCCAGATACTCCTGTTCCTCCGGGGCGCAGAAGCTGACGGCGGTGCCGTCCGCACCGGCGCGGGCGGTGCGCCCGATGCGGTGCACATAGGTCTCCGGCACCTCGGGCAGGTCGTAGTTGAACACATGGGAAAGCTCGCTGATATCAATGCCGCGTGCGGCGATATCGGTCGCCACCAGCACCCGGGTCTTGCCGGACTTGAAATCCTCCAGCGCGGTGACGCGGGCGGTCTGACTCTTGTTGCCGTGGATGGCGGCGGCGGGGATGCCCTGCTTTGTCAGATCCTTTGCGATCTTATCCGCGCCGTGCTTGGTGCGGCTGAACACCAGCGCATTGACCACCGGCGGCTGCAGATTTTTGATGAGCCACGGCAGCAAAAGCTTTTTGTTGCCCTTTTCCACATAGTACAGGCTCTGCTGGATGCGGTCCACGGTGCTGGACACCGGGTCTACCTTGACAAAGGCGGGGTCGCGCAGGATGCCGGCAGCCAGCTGCTCGATCTCGGCGGGCATGGTGGCACTGAACATCAGGTTCTGGCGCTGGGCGGGCAGCTTTGCAATGACCTTTTTCACGTCATGGACAAAGCCCATGTCCAGCATCCGGTCGGCCTCGTCCAGCACAAAGATCTCCAAAGCGGACAGGTCGATAAAGCCCTGTCCGATCAGGTCATTCAGCCGTCCCGGGCAGGCGATAAGGATGTCCACGCCCTTTTTCAGCGCTTCCACCTGCGGTGCCTGTCCCACACCGCCAAAGATGACGGTGCTGCGCAATTTCAGGTACTTTCCGTAGGCTTCAAAGCTTTCGCCGATCTGCAAAGCCAGCTCCCGGGTGGGGGTCAAAATCAGCGCACGGACAGCGCCCTTGCGGCGGGGCGCATTGGCGGTGAGCCGGTCCAGCATGGGCAGCGCAAAAGCCGCCGTCTTGCCGGTGCCGGTCTGGGCGCAGCCCATCAGATCCCGGCCTGCCAGCACCGGCGGGATGGCCGCTGCCTGAATGGGCGAGGGGGTCTCGTAGCCCGCTTCCTGCACAGCACGCAGCAGCGGGGCGGACAGATTCAGTTCTTTAAATGTCATGGTTCTCCTATTATTCTGTGATCTTCCGGCACTCGATGTAGTAGCGCTTTTCCTCCGCGTGTCCCATGCTGAAGGTCTTGCGGGGCAGCACGCCGCCCATCACAACGCCGCGGAACAGGTCGCTCTTGGCGAAGGGCGGCATCAAAAACGCCACTGCGCCCTGCTTGCACAAAGCGCGCACAGCCGGCTCATCATGCACATAGTCCACCTTTGCTTCCGGGTGGCGCTCGATATAATCCGAAATAAAATCGTCGATGGTGCCAACGGTCAGCGGCTCGGTGGGGTCCTCAAAGCTGAGCACATTGGCCATGTGGGGGCCTGCCAGCGTAAAGGGCTGCTTTTTGCTGCCGCCAAAGCAGCAGCCTGCCATGTTGGAATCGCTCCATGTAATGAGGCTCAGTAGCACGGTGGCGCAGTCCACGTTGAACAGTACCCGGTGGATGGGCTCGATCTCGATGGCCGGGGAGTGCACATTGCACACCTCTGCCAAGCACCAGCGGGCGGGGTGGTTTTCTGCCTGCTCCGGGGTCAGAGTCTTTTTCAGCTCCTCCCAGCAGGCCTTTGCGGTAGCCAGCGAGTGGTTGCCATCGCCCACGGCCAGCGTCAGCGGGTCGCGGCGGGTGGCATCGGGGTATTTCTTGTCAAATTCTTCCTGACTGCCCAGCACGGTCAGCGCATTTTCGATCTGTGCGATGAGGGCGGGGTCCTCCACCGCCCAGCCTGCCACATGGCCGCCGCCCAGCATCAGCTCGCCCTCGTATACCTTGGGCAGGCTGTCCTTGTGGGCGGCAATGGGCTCGATGAGGGTGCAGTCCGGGTCATCGGCCAGCATCATGATATGGGGCGTTTCCAGCGCAGCGCCGGTACGCACCTTCATGCGGGGCGGGATGCGGCTTTCCACGGTGCGCTCGCTGGGGCGCACGGTGCATTTTTCGCCCCGGCGGTAGCTGTATGCCTCCAGGTCCACACGTCCTACAAGACCCTGCCGCACCCGGCCGCTCTGCTCGGTGCGCTCTACATAGATAAAGCCATCCACCGCCCGGGTGAGCACATTTTTGGCGTAGTCCTGCATGGTGGCGTGGATCTTTTCCACCCGCGCGTCGGCGTCTCCGTCCTCCAGATACACCTCCGGCAGGATCAGGTTCAGGGTGCTGGGCGCACCCGCAGCGGTCTCTTCTGCCCGCTGCCAGTAGCTGCGGTCACTGGTAAACTGGTCACAGGCAATGCAGCCCCACTGCTCCAGCGGCACCTGCTCCGAAGGCAGCAGGATGTGTGCGGGTGCAAAACAGGTAGTCGGTTTCATAGTCGTTTCCTCCCCTCTTTAAAAGCCGCTTCTCAGCGGAACGCTGCGGTATCGTGCACCACAACGTGCTTCACACCGGCGTCGGCAGCGGCCTGCTCCAGCGCAGCGCGGCTGTCCGCGTCCAGCGCGGTGCTGCTGGTGACCAGCAGATTTTCCATGCCAAGGGACGTACCGGTGGTGCCAAGGGCATCGGTGGCAGCGGTGCACAGTGCGTCCGGGTAGCTGACCCACAGGGTCACGCTGCCCGCAAAGCGGGTCTGCCATGCGGCGATATCCGCCGTCAGCTGGGCGGCGCGTCCCTCCCGGCTCTTGCCGCCGGAAGCGCCGAAGTCCTGCTTGCGGGTGATGATATTGGGGAACTGCACCCCGGTAAGCACCACCTGCTCGTAGCCCATGCTCCGCACCTCCTCAATGAGGTCGCCGACAAACTGCACCGCACTTGCGGCAAAGGGGTTCATCCATGCCTTGCCGCCCTTGGCTGCGCTGACGTTATCCAGCCAGAGTCTGTTGCCGTCGTAGTGCACGCCCATGCTGCGGTCGGTGTACACCGACACCGGGTCGGTAAAGGCGGCAAGCTGCGCCGCCGGGATGATGCCCTCCTCCCGCAGGATGGCGGCGATATTGGCCGCATCCACCGGGTTTTCGGTGATGCTCTGGGCAGCGGCTGCCACCCCGGAAGCGTAGTACACCGTGCCAGCGGCGTCCTTCAGAGTGACAAGGGCGTAGTCTGCGCCCTGCTGCTTCAGCTGCCGGGCGGCGGCGCGGATGGCGGCTTCATCGGTCAGGGTGGTCACGTCCAGCTCTGCCCAGCTGCCGCCGGTAATGGCCTTGCCGTCCAGCGGCTTTTCCTCCTCCGGCTCCAGCTCAGACGCTGCCTGCGAAGCAGCAGCGCTGCTTGCCGCCGCAGAGGAGGCTGCTGCCTCGGCGCGGGAAGCGCTTTCGGCCTCCAGATCCCGATCCTTGACCACGGTATACCAGGTGTGGGTGGCCCAATCCAGCACATGGGGTGCGGCAAACCATGCGGCTGCCAGCACTGCCGCCACCAGCACCACGATGCCGATGCCGCGCTTTACGCGCGTTTCCCTGCTGTAAAAGCTGCGGTTATAATGCTTGACCTTCTGACGTTTATTCTTAGCCATGGTATCCTTTCCTCCCTGTCTG
>ENA-OQKR01000910-OQKR01000910.1-human-gut-metagenome-genome-assembly--contig:-NODE-910-length-10461-cov-3.027772_pt1 | contig 10461 bp, 11 predicted proteins | sample MGYA00242803_ERZ504806 | MGnify/ENA primary metagenome ERZ504806 (study PRJEB26092, sample SAMD00036399) | human gut metagenome | host: Homo sapiens | study: EMG produced TPA metagenomics assembly of...
CTGTCGTCTTCAGACGAACGATCGGGTTACAGAACACTCTGTGCAGCCTGTGCACATATGCGATATTGTTCCACCAGGTGTCACGAATCTTTCCAGATTCGAATGAATATTCTTTCCGCTTTTTCACCTTCCAGAACACACGCCCCTGATCGATCACCAACGGTATAGTCAACTAATATCATAAGAGTGTTCAGCAGGGTGGTTTTACCACATCCGGACTCGCCTGCGATGCCGAAGATCTCATTGTCTTTAATCTCAAAGTTAATGTCCTTGAGTACGTGTACATCACCGTCTATTGTCTTATAAGACGTTGACAAATTCTCGATTTTCAGCATACCTATCACCTGCCTCTCTTCTTAGCCTGATAATCGTTGTAACCTGTAATCAACATGAACAGGCCAACAAATAAGATAACGGTTGCAACAATCGGAGAACCGATCCAGAGCCATCTCTTAGCAAGGACTGCATTGTATCCTCTTGCCCACTGAATCATGTTACCAAGAGAAACCAGGTTTCCCGGTGACAGACCCAGAACGGCCAAACTGGATTCTGAACCAATTGCACTCAGTGTTGCATTCATAAAGTTGGAAAGTGACCAGGACAGTGCGAACGGGAGAATCTCCGTTACAACGATCTGTAAGGTACTTTCACCGGAGAAACGTGCTGTGTGAATAAAGTCACGCTCCTTGATTGTCAGAGCCATGGAACGGATCTGACGGCTTGGCCATGCCCAGGCGAACATCGCAAGAACAAGTGCCATAACAATTACAGTAGAGCTTCCTTTCATCAGGGAAGTCATCATGATCAGAATCGGCAGAGACGGGATTACTACGAAAGTATCCGTGATAATCATCAGCACTCTGTCCAATGCGCCGCCTGCAAAACCTGCAAGCAGACCAACCAGAACACCCACAACAGTACCAATAGTAGCTACGATCAGACCAATCATCAGAGAATTGTGAATGGCTTCAATCAGCAGCCATACAATATCCTGTCCCATACTGGTGGTTCCAAGCCAATGTTCAGCAGAAACTCCCAGATTATTCGGGTATGTATTATAGGTAAACGGATTTGTATGTGGGATAAAATATACTACGAATCCAATAATCAGGAAAAAGCAAGTAGAAATCAAGCCTGCTTTTAAACGAAAATTGGCTGTTTTCCAAAATTTCTTCATGTCTGTCCCTCCCTCTTATCAGCCGTACCGGATTCGCGGATCGATGAACGGATAGATCAGGTCCACAATTAAAGTTGCTGAAGCAATCGCTACGATGGAAATTGTAATACAACCAAGGATCATATTATAATCCGACTGCAGGATCGCGGCCTGAATCAGAGAACCAACTCCAGGGTATCCGAAAATAATCTCGGTCATGATGGAACCACCGAAGACACCACCAAGGCTCATTGCCAGTGCTGTGATCTGGGTCAGAATGGAGTTACGCATTACATAGTTCTTGCCAATGGTGAACTCGGAAAGTCCACGGAAACGGGCATAACGTACATAATCTTCTTCTGCTGTGGTACTCGCCAGAGATTTCATGGAGATGATCCACCATCCGGTACCAAGTAACAGCAGTGAGATTCCCGGAAGGATAGAAGCCTTGACCACAGAAGCGATCCAAGGACCAAATCCACCTTTAGTATTGATAACTGCCTGCAACGGGAACCATTTTAATATAAATGCAAATACAATCTGTAAGATCAACGCTACCAGGAAGTAAGGAATCGGGTAGATAAAAATTGCAATTGCTTCCAGAATCTTGGATGAAGTTTTATTTTCCGAAATCCTGCCAGAAGACCGATCAGGTTACCTACGATCCACGCAATAAACGTGGATGTCAGACAGAGCATCAACGTATATGGCAGATATCGTCCAATGATCTTTCCTACCGGTTCCGGATAACTCATCAGTGACGGACCAAAGTCAAAATGCAGCAGACCATGCCACAGGAAATATCCATACTGTTGCAGCAGCGAGCCATCAAGTCCAAACTGCACACGCAAGCTGCTACGGAGGGCATCCATCTCAGCTGGATCCATGTTACCGGAACGTGACTGAATCTGTGCGATCATGTTTTCAACAGGATCTGACGGAAACATACGTGGAATGAAGAAGATAAAGGTAACACCGATCAGGATAGTCAGCGCCCAGGCAAGCACTCGCTGCAGAAAGAATTTTTTAAATTTCATACACAGCACTCCTTTACTACTATTTCTACACAAAAGGGACGGCTCGTAAGTTTTTCTTACAACTCCGTCCCTTCTGATATTTCAGCAAATAACTCTGTCAGTTTTTGCTGTTTTCATCATTTTATTACTGTTCCTAAAGACTTAAAGGATTAAGCCTGTGTAGGAGTGATGTTTGGAAGCATGTATTTGAAGCAGCTCCACCACCACCATGGACCATTGTACGGGTTGTCCGCATTCGGATAACCTTCCCAGTAAGTTGAGTTGGTCGGAACGAATTTTGTACCAGAGAGGAAGTTGATTTCCGGCATATCTGTTACACATTCCTTAAGGAATTCAGTATGCAGTTCGTAAGATCTATCACTTTCCGGATCAGTATTAGCAAGTTCATGAAGTATCTCTGTAACTTTTTCGTTATTCCAACGAAGTCCCTGACCTGAACCGGTTTCGCCTACAGGTTTGATCAGATCACCGTCAAATCCGCTGATTGCAGAGTAGAAGTCTTTCAGGATACCGCCGGATGGCCAGTAACCAGCAATCTGGAAGTTACCCTGTCCGCCATCTACATCCCATGTTGCAGAAGATTTAGAAGCAATTGTACACTGGAAACCGAATTTTGTCAGCTGGTTGTAAGCTGCCTGTACACCACGTGCTTCCTGGAACTCAGTATCTGCCAGATAGCTCATCTCAAAGGTGAAAGGTTTGCCTTCATAATTCCATACACCGTTTACTTTTTCCAGACCGGCTTTTTCAAGCAGTTTTGTAGCTGCTTCTTCATCATGTTTCCACCAGCCTGCACCAAACATGGTAATCAGTTCTTCATCTGTTCCTTCGATGCCCAGAGAATCAGCCATACGTTTTGCATAACCGGTATCATAAGGTTTGAAGGTTGTTCCATCGCCAAGATCCAGTTCGAAGTTTTCCAGCCAATCCTGCATTGGGATTGTGTAGGTTTCCTGCAGGAACTGTGTATTGTTCATTAACGGGATCGGAGCCGCACGTCCTGCTCCAGAGAACGTGTTCATGGAAATCTCATCAATATTAAGTGCTAAACAGATACCCCAGCGGAAGTCTGGATTGTCAAACGGTGCGCCCTGACCGTGTGAGAATGTAAGTCCTTTTGCACCCGGATCGTCTGGGTTTGCATATGGGAAATCGTTGTACCAGCAGTTGATATTGTCGTTAGAAGCTTTCATGGTTTCAAACTCTTCCAGTGTTACTTCACACAGCAGGTCAACTTTCGTTGTTGATCATAGCCATCTGTTTTGTGGTAGAGTCTGCGAATGTACGGAACCATACGTATTTCGGAGGTGTAGCTCCTTCTGCGTAGTCATACTGAGTGGATCCTGCAACACCAGTGTGCTGTCCTGCCAGTCATCACGCAGTTCATACAGTACCCAGTCACCCAGTGAATCGTAATCTTTTACGGTATACGGGCCTGCTACTACAGGATCTTCATCCTTGAATGTAGTAACGTCGGACTGTTTTGAATAAATATGTTCCGGAACGATACGGTAATCAGTTCCCCATACAGTGATACCATATCTCTGTACGAAACGCGGGAATGGTTCTTTCATCTTAAACAGAACTGTGTAATCATCTACTTTTTCTACGGAATCAATGTACAGGTTTGTTGCTGCACTGGCACCGATTTCGTCATTTTCTTTAATCATATTGAAAGTGAAGACAACGTCATCCGCTGTTACATCTTCACCATCGGACCATTTGATACCCTGACGAACTTTTACTGTCCACTCGGTAAAATCATCATTGGACTCAGGCATGCCATCAGCAATCTCGCCCCACTGTTCACCCTTTGCGGTATCCATTTCCCACAGATGAGCACTCATCAGCTGATGAATACCGAATCCCATCTGGGTACCTTTCATGTAGCTGTTGAACTGACCAGGTACATCTGTTGGGGACTGACACTCAACGATCAGTGTCTCGGAACGAGGAGTTCCTACTTCTGTAGTAATACCTTCAGATGCTGCTGTTCCGCTTCCGCCTGAACCGTCATCTGTAGAAGTTGTTCCACTGGAATCCTTAGATCCGTCGGAACTGGAATCACTTCCGCCACCGCCACAGCCGGCTAACATACCAACTGCAAGCGTAGCTGCTGTTAAAACTGCAACTATTTTTCTTTTCATCTCTTTCCCTCCCTTTAGGTCTTGAAAATAACTCAGACAACATCATATTCGTCAATCTTCCGTTGTCTCTATATAAATTTTCCTTCTGTCCATACTACTTTTTTCAGAAAAACTCTGCTGGCGCCTACCGTATGAACACGAACGAAAATCTACATTCCTTCACAATTTTTCTTAATATTGTGTTTCGTCATAATAACTACGGAATCTTTTGTTTCGCTCACGACATTATATAGTTTGTCACCCCACTATCGTGAACATTTCATACAATACCATTCACTTTTCCTTGTTGTTTCTGGTGATTTTGACATATTGTTTAAATATTGTTTCGTCATGTTTATATATTATACCATTATTTTATAAAAATCAAGTACAATTTAACCAATTTCAAAAAAATCCGCTTTGGTTTCTTTCCCCAAAGCGGATTTTTCTGTTTTTGTCTATATTCCATTATTTTTCTTTGCTTTTTTCGCTTTTTTTCGTCAATTTGCGAACAATCGCCAGGCATCCAAGAAGTGCGATCAGGTTTGGAAGCACCATTAAACCATTGAACATATCTGCCATATCCCATACCAGATCTACTTTCAATGTGGATCCGATGATTACACAGATCACAACGATCACTGCATAAACTTTTACTGCACCATTTCCGAACAAATGCCGAACATTCACTTCACCGAAATAATACCATCCGACAATTGTAGTAAAGGCAAAGAACAGCATACACAATGCAATAAAGATATTTCCAAAGTTACCGAATCCTACGTTGAATGCACTCTGTGCCAGTTCAGAACCTGTCTGTCCGTTACCAAGTACTCCGGTGGACAGGATAACCAGAGCTGTCAGTGTCAGAATAATAAATGTATCGATAAATACACCCATCATTGCGATGATTCCCTGATCACACGGATCCTTAACCTCCGCTGTTGCATGTGCATGTGGTGTGGAACCCATACCTGCTTCATTGGAGAAAAGTCCTCTCGCAACACCGAAACGCATCGCTTTCTGAACCGTTACACCAAGTGCACCGCCTGCGATTGCCTGTGGTGCAAAAGCACCCACAAAAATATCTTTGAATGCGGTTCCAACCCCCGGAAGATGCATCACCAGGATCACAAGGCATCCGATGATGTATAACAGTGCCATGATCGGAACGATTTTTTCTGTGAAGCTTGCGATTCTCTTGATACCGCCAATGAAGATGATGCCGGCAATCACTGCCACACAGATTCCCACTGCCAGTTTCGGTACATGGAATGCATTGTTAAATGCTGCACCGATAGAGTTGGACTGTACCATATTTCCCATAAATCCCAGGGCCAGAATGATAGCTACAGAAAAGAAACCTGCCAGGAATTTTCCAAATCTGCCCTTGAATACGTATTTTATATAATATACCGGGCCTCCTACATAGTGTCCGTTTTCCAGTTTTCTTGTATGCTGTGCCATAACAGCTTCCGCATAGATGGTAGCCATTCCGAAGAATGCACTGACCCACATCCAGAAGATGGAACCCGGCCCTCCGGATGCAATCGCTGTTGCTGCTCCGGCGATATTACCGGTTCCTACCTGGGCGGCAATCGCTGTTGTCAGAGCCTGAAAAGAACTGAGACCATTTTCTCCTTTCCCGCCATGCAGCGAAAAATTACCAAACAATGCTTTCATTCCAGCACCAAACTTTCGTATCTGAATAAATTTCAGGCTGAACGAGTAAATGATACCGGCACCCAGAAGCAGGATCAGCAGTGCATAATCCCACAGAAACGTATTGACACACTCAACTACTTTTGTAACAAATTCCATGTTTTTTCTTCTCCCTCACTTTTTCTTACGTTTCAAGCCAATACCAAAGAATGCGCCGGGGCACATCCTTGCAGAGCGTTTTTTATTCACCTGAAACCAGTACAGCGTTTCCGACAAAAAAGGTCCCGGGGAAATCCCCGGGACCTGATACTTCCATAACTATTCTGCGCCTTTGCAGGTTCTGTTCAGAATTGTTATTCATTATCCACTCGAAACACAAAAAACAACTGCGACATGCCGCTTTTCTTTTTTGTATCTTTCACACTGTCCTTTTGCCTGAGAGATTCGCAGATCACAGATCTGCTTTCACCTTCGGCACCCATCTTTGGGATTCTCCAGAGGGCCATCCGGTTACAGTCCCGTCCGTTTTTCACGGACACCTGAGAGTATTATTCCTTCGGCGGGCTTTCGCCTGCTTTCCTGCAACCTTCTATTGGCTCGATATGTAGTTTCGTTAATGCTTTTATTATAAAGAGCCGAATTGCTGTTGTCAACCCGGCTCTTTATTTTTATAACACTTTACCAAAGTATTATATAAAAATCGTTATTTTCTTTTACAGACTGTCAATAAATCTCATGAATGCAGTTCTGCCTTCTTCTGTGCATTTGTACACTCCTGCATGCTCCAGCACCTTCTTGAATACAATGCCGATCTCTTTTTTCAGAATCTCTTCCACATTTTCTGCTGTGAAAGTATATTTTTCTTTCAGTTCATCTACCCAGTCGGCATGTTTTTCCAGAACTTCATCTTTTCTCAGATCTTCGCCTGCCACAATGGCTTTGCACAGACCTTCAAGTTCACCTTTCAGACGTGCCGGAAGCACTGCCAGACCCATAACTTCGATCAGACCGATGTTTTCTTTCTTGATATGGTGCAGTTCCGCATGCGGATGATAAACACCCAGCGGATGTTCTTCGGTCGTAATATTATTCCTCAAAACCAGATCCATCTCATACATATCACCACGTTTTCTTGCGATCGGGGTGATGGTATTGTGTGGTTCTCCGTCGGTTTCCGCGAAGATAAATGCTGCCTCGTCAGTGTATCCTCTCCACTTTAACAGGATCTTGTCTGCCAGTTCGATCAGACGCTCCGTGTCCGGACCGCTTATACGGATGACGGACATCGGCCATTTTACGATGCCTGCTTTGACATCTTCGAATCCCGGGATCACTACTTCTTTTTCCACCGGTGCTTTCGCCATGGCAAATTCATAATGTCCACCCTGGAAATGATCGTGACTCAGGATCGATCCTCCTACGATCGGCAGATCCGCATTGGATCCTACAAAGTAGTGCGGGAACTGTTTTACAAAGTCAAACAATTTTGCGAAGGTTGCACGTTCGATCTTCATCGGTACATGCTGAGAATTGAATACGATACAATGCTCGTTATAATATACATATGGAGAATACTGGAATCCCCACTCACTGTTGTTGATGGTTACCGGTATGATTCTGTGGTTCTGTCTTGCCGGATGGTTCAGTCGTCCTGCGTAGCCTTCGTTTTCCATGCAAAGCAGACATTTTGGATATGATGTCTGTTTTGCCAGCTTTGCTGCTGCGATGGCTTTCGGATCTTTTTCCGGTTTGGACAGATTGATGGTAATATCCAGATCACCGTACTCGGTCGGTGCTACCCATTTCATGTCTTTTGCGATACGGTAACGACGGATATAATCGGTATCCTGACTGAATTTGTAATGTGCATCGGTAGCCTTTACCGGATCTTCTTTATACAGTTCCCAGAAGCGACGGATCACATTGCTTGGACGGTCTACCAAAAGACTCATAACTTTTGTGTCAAACAGGTCGCGATAACCTACACTGTTTTCTTCCATCAGACCATGTTCATATGCATAGTCACAGATATCTCCCAGAATGCTTTCCAGTTCACCTACCACACTCTGATCTGCTCCGTCAGACTCCAGAATCTGTTTTTACATATTCTTCGTCGATCGCATCCATCTGCAGTAATTCCAGAATTTTATTCGTAGTATAACGCTTGTCTTCCTTTTCTACCAGACCGGTTGCCAGTCCATACTGTACCAGTTTTACAATACTCTCTTGAATCATTCCTTTTCTCCTGCCTTTCCTTTTAATACCACGGTGCCGAACCGACCTATAGTGCCATCATACTCTCCCAGCCATACCGGATACCGTTCTGTAGGCAGCTTGACTTCTACCGGCTGGCGATTAAAGTTCTGTACAAATACATAATCTGTATCCTGATTTCGGCGCACACTTACTTCCACGCCTTCCGGGATGTGGGCAACTACACGTTTTACGCCTGCTTCTTTTGCAATCTTACGATAAACTTCATCATAAAATCCCTGTTCAAAGTCTGCACAGACATGGTATGCTTTTCCTTTTCCGAAAAGGTTCACGGTAAGTGCCGGCATACCGGCATAAAAATCGGTTTCGTAGGTCATCAGAGGCTGTGCAGTAGAAGTCTTAACCAGTTCACAAAGATGATTACAGGTATAGGTTTTCGTCAGGCACAGCTCATTTCCCCTCACCGGTACTCCTCTATTATATTCCCCATCGTACAAACCGTCAATCTCTGTACTGCGAAGTCCCATCACATCCATCAGTCCATGGGGAGTTCCCTCCAGGAAACACAGATCGGTACTGTCTACGATACCGGACCAGTAAGTCAGGATAAAGGTTCCACCATTTTCTATGTATTTACGAACCTTCTCTTCAAATCCTGCCCGGAACATATAAAGCATAGGTGCTGCTACTACTTTATAACCATCCAGCTCCTGCTCCATATCGATCATATCCACATTCAGTCCCTGTTTGCGGAATGCGTAATAGGATTTTTCCACAGTTTCCTTATAGAACAGTCCTTTATTTCTTGGTCCCTGGGCGTCTTCCATTGCCCAGCGGTTCTCCCAGTCATATACCACAGCCACCTGTGCCGGGTTCTTCGCTCCGGTAACTTCCTGAAGTCTTTCCAGACTTTCTCCTACTTCCGTTACCTCCTTAAATACTCTGGTATCATCCTTGCCATAATGATCGATCACTGCACCATGGAACTTTTCAGAGGAACCCTGGCTCTGTCGAAGCTGGAAATACAAAATACTGTCGGATCCGTGGGCAACAGCCTGCATGGAAGCTGCATGAAGCATTCCCGGTTTCTTCAATTTGCTTACGGACTGCCAGTTGGTCGCCGATGGGCAGTTCTCCATCAGCAAAAATGGTTTTTTCTGAATGCTTCGCATAATATCATGCTGCATACCATTATCCATAGCTGTCAGGTATTCTTCTTTCTTATGCCACTGTGGATAATTATCCCAGGATACAAAATCCACCACATCTGCAAATTTGTGGTAGTTTAATCCCTGGAAATTGTACATCATATTGATAGTCGTCGGTTTGTCGGATCCTGCATCCCGAATCGCCCGGATCTCCCATTTTACAAAATCTACCGTCTGATCGGTCACAAACCGTTTCCAGTCCAGGTTCAGGCCGTGAAGAGAGCTGTCTCCCCTCGGGGAAGGACTGTCTACCTGATCAAAATCATGATACCGGTGACTCCAGAATGTGGTTGCCCATGCCCGGTTCATCTTATCTATTGTCTGATATTTGTCTTTCAGCCAGTTTTTAAAGGCTGCCTGACACAACGGGCAATGACACTCTCCTCCATATTCATTGGAAATATGCCAGGCGATCACACCCGGATGATCTTTGAATTTTTCTGCCAGTTTTGTATTCATAATTCTTGTCTTTTCTCTGTATACCGGAGATGTATAACAGTGGTTATGTCTTTCTCCATACAGATTTCTGTGACGGCTGGCATCTACACGAAGTACCTCAGGATACTTCTGTGCCATCCATCTTGGTCTTGCTCCGGTCGGGGTGGCAAGAATTGTAGAAATACCATTTTCATACAGACGGTCAATGATCTTTTCCATCCATTCAAAATGGAACTCTCCTTCTACCGGTTCCAGTACTGCCCAGGAAAATATACCAAGGGATACTTCATTGATTTTCGCTTTTTTAAAATATTCGATGTCTTTTTCCAGAATCTCCGGGCTGTGAAGCCACTGTTCCGGATTGTAATCTCCACCGTGGAGCATTTTTCCAAAATTTACTTCTCTTGCCATATGTTCTTCTCCTGCATTACCGGAAAAGCCTTTCTCCCTTCACTTCAAGGAGAAAGGCTTTTCCTTTCGTAACTGTTCAGTGCCTTCACAGTTACGAGCAAAAATGCATTTAAACGATAAAAACACGCTTTGCGAGTTTTTATCGTTATCGCGGCACTCCTCAAGGTTCCGTGCAAGCACGGACTTTGACTCGTTGCTCGCGTAAATCA
>ENA-OQKR01000911-OQKR01000911.1-human-gut-metagenome-genome-assembly--contig:-NODE-911-length-10461-cov-1.765531_pt1 | contig 10461 bp, 18 predicted proteins | sample MGYA00242803_ERZ504806 | MGnify/ENA primary metagenome ERZ504806 (study PRJEB26092, sample SAMD00036399) | human gut metagenome | host: Homo sapiens | study: EMG produced TPA metagenomics assembly of...
GCTCAGCTGTCTGCTTCATTACCGGTATAGATCGTTTATTTTTGCCATGCGTTCAGCTTCTCGCTGTTTTCTTCCCTGCGCATGTTCCCCAGGCTCTCCGAATGTTGATCCGGATACCCTCTGCGTTTCTGCTCACTTTTTCGCCCATTTTTATACCCTCTCTACGGTCTGCGTAATACTAATGTCATTTCACTATTTTGATACGTCGCTTCACTTGCAGGTGTATGTATCTCTCGTAACTTAATGTGGATTATTTTCGTATCGCGTTTCATTTCCCAAAAAGGTGTTATTACTCCCTTTTGTTTCGTAAATGGTGTTCCCAAAGATTCTTCAAAAGCATCCTCCACATAAAAAGTCTTAGCCCTACGGATATTGCCGGCCTTGTTTTTTCCGTTCTGAACAACTCACAAATAGCCTCTTCCGGCATATTCATAAGCACCGGCAACGATATTATAACGTCTTTTGATTCTTGACTTTCTTCCATTACTCTTTTACCTCCACCAGGTTTATCTTTGTTTCTTCCACCAGTTTGTCCCGGAGACTCTTAATCGTGTGCTTTCCGTCCTCAAATTCTTTCAACAGGTCCATACAGCCATCATAATAATTTTCCAGTCACTGCTTTCCCCAGCCTTTCTGCTCATGCAGGTATGTCATACCGAACAGGAGAAGCATGTCCAGAGCAGTCTCCGCTCGCTGCTTTTCCTTGCCTTTCTCAATCTCCTGCACTCTCCGGACGGCTTCGTTGGCCGTTTTCTGTTTCAGTTCATAAATACGATCTGGCGTCATGCGGATACTTTCTTTTCTCTCTTGCCGCTCCTTGGCTCTGCGTTCTTTTCTTCCCATAGACGCCTCCTACTCTACCAGGTGGCTTACATCCTCAATATTCAGGATGTTTGCGTCGTGCAATACCAGGCTGTTGCCAATTCTCTCCGGAGTGCCGTAATACTCAACAATTTCTTTGCGGCTCCGGTCATAGACCAGCACGTTTTTTGGTAATCTGCTCAGCTCCTCTACCTGCTTTTGCAGGCTCAGGCACATCAAGCCTGCGCTGATCAGTGCAACGCTGATCACAATCGTCCAGACTGCTTTTAATATTCCCGCTGCCTTTTTTCTCATGCTCGCTGCTCCTTTCTGTTAGAGCCAGGCTTCCACAATTTGCAGGCTGTCCTGTTCTATCCGATTTACGATCCGCATCCGCTCCGGCTTTGCCTCTCTTATGTCCTCTAATGTGTCCGCCAGGGCTATCAGGTGCGTACTTTTCCGGCCATCAAACAGGCGTGCCACAAAAAGACCCGGATAGTCTTTCGGATCCTCATACACGACTATCATAGGCGCCCCCTGTGGCATCACTGCCCGGATTAATCTCATGTTAAATTGTGTTATTACCTGGTCCTCTGTTCTCATTTTTCGTTTCTCCTCCTGCTATTTTGTCAATTATTTGCAGGTACTGGAGGCCATAAAAACCGCCTGTATCAACTTCCCAGTCTGGAAGCAAATCTTCTGCCTTTGCGCTGGCTGTTCCTGGTGTCTCCCAGGTCCACCCATACTGCTGCACAATGGCAATTTCTTTTTGCTTTGTTTTCTTGTGTCTCTCCCAACAATCGCGAGCTGCTTTCCAGAAGCTCCACGGCACCATAAAAAACCGATTCATGCCAAAACTTACGGCCACAAAAGCAAGTTGCCTGCCCTCTCCCTCCATCCATGCGTCTAAATACTCCGCCTGGTGGTCCTGGACGGCTGAGAAATCAATTCTAGCTCCCTGGGTGTGCTTTGCCTCGACCGCCACTGGAATGTCCCGGAAACGGCCCAAATAATCCACACAGCTCTTGCGATCTACCTTGCAGTTTGCAACTTGGCCATGTGCCCCGCGGAGCGGTATAAACTCCGTGGGGACCTTGTGCATGACTGCTATGCCTTTGGCCTGGTATTTCTCGTTTGCAAAATTGATAAAATCCTCAAATGGTTTGCCGCGGTTCGCCTTGCTGGCGTCCCTCCTGTATGTACCAGAATCCCATGCCATGGATCACGCCTCCTTTTCTGCGAAATCGTCCGGCATTGTGTCCAGGATTCTCTTTAATTTAAAAATTGTACCGTTGCCGATTCCATTGCCGGATCCGGTCTTTTTTTTCAGCTCCTGGAGGAATCGCTCAACCGCTGCTTTTCCTCCGGTGTTTTTGCCCTTAATGGCCTTTACTGCATTTTCTGCATTTTTTCTGGCCTCTACTTCCGCTTTGTTGGCTTTTGCTTTGTACTTAGCGACCTCTGCCTCCAACTCTTCGATTTCTGCCTTATGTACGGCCTCCTGGTCTTTAGCTGGCCCCGCCTGTTCTTTCTGGCTATTCACATAATCAACCAGCTGCTGGTCTGTCATTTTACGGAGCTTAGTGGCTTCCCTGTGCGTTTCTCGCTCCTGCTGTGTCATTCTACAACTCTGTTTTTTCATGTTCTTTCTCCCTCTGGCTTTTTTCATAACATTTATCACACGCGAACCGGTTTCCTTTTCCGGATACACTGATCACAATCGGTATTCTGTTCATGGCCAAATGCCGTCCACAAATAAAACAGGTCTTAAATTCCTGTGTTGGGACTCCCAGGCGTTCCCGCTGCTGTATAAATTCGCCCACCGTGCAGTCAAATACGCCTGGGTAAAATTCTACGTTGTACGTTCTTTTGACCGTTACTGTCTTTGTATACTCCATAGCTCAGTCCTCCCTCTTTCCTTTCGGGTGCTTCCGGCCAGTCTGCCCTTTTGGTCGCCTCTTGCATCTGCCTGGGTTCTTTGTTATCCGCTGCGGCTGCTGCGGCTCTGGTTTATGTTCTGGCTGTTTTTTCTTACTTCCCGCATCCAGGAGCAGCAACGCCCCGCATATGATCAGGACAGCCAGGGCGACCAGCTCTAAAACAAAAATTATTGTTGTCAATGGTTCTTCCTCCTCAATGTCCGCTCCGTAACATGCAAAATAATAATTCTGTCATGGAGCGCTTTCTTGGCCCATAGCGGCACGGTAATATGACCGCCAGTTTCCACTGCCTTACCTCTGCGTCTAATGGCGTGGGCTTCTCAAATTCGTCTGTTGCCTCCGCCCAGTCCGGTATTGCAACCATTACACCGAAGTAGCTGGAAGATTCCGGGAACTGTTCGCGCATGTGTTTGGCAAATTTCCCGCTCCGTAAATCCGGTAAAATGTCCTTGTAGCACTCCATTGTGGTCACAATATAGTTTTTCTCTCCCAGGAAGTTCAGGCCATTCCCGCTGTAAACATCTTCTTTACAGCTCTTTACCTCGTAACAGGTAAATATGCCCTTTTCTATCCCGGATATGGAGCACTGATCAGCTGGGGAAAATTGCATGTAATCAACTCTTTTTGCTTCTCGCCCCCACGGGTCAATGCTTACCTCGCTGGCCCAGTGTTTCCCCGCTCCTCCAAAACGTGTGTTTATAAGTAGCTGGCCGAGGAACTTTGTTGTTTCTTTTCTGTCCATGCTCACACCACCCTCATAAATCTCTCGCGGATCTGGTCAGCCCAGGCACTGTTGCGGATTGCGGTTCCTGCCACGCGGTACCTGCTGCAGGTTTCGACGGCCATGCCGCCGTATTCACATTCCGGAAACGCTGTCACAAAGCCAGGGAGTTTGGGTCTACTGGTATGCAATATTCGCATGTGCAACACCATTTCCCTGCCAGCGCTTTCTCATGCAGCTGTCTGGCTTGCTCCTCCATCTTCTTGTTGTATTCCGGATCCAGCCCAAAAATCTGTTGTATCTTGTTCAAAACAATCTCCTTTTCTTTTTCTTGCCGCCGTTCCTGGTCATGATCCCGCCGTGCATTTTCAGCCAGTTGTTTGTAATTCTCATGCCGTACATAAGGCTTAACACATCCAGGTGGCCGATCTGCAGCTTACCCTCAATAGTTCCGGTTGCGTTCCTGGCGACCGTTGCCACCGATTTTGCTGGAGCTTCCGCTGTTACCTGTACGCCCCACTCAACAACGCCGCTGTCAATGTCGGCAAGTTTACGGCCATCCTTGGTATATAAGGCTCCGCTCTTAAAGTTCATGCTCGCTTTTCTCACGCTTCCGCCTCCCGTCTCACGCCTCGGATTCCCAGGCTTCCGCTGTACCCTGCTGCTTTCAGGTCTTTTTTCATTGCCTTGTATTCTCTATCCAGTGCCGCGCCGGTTGCTCTGCTTCTCAGCATCACGACGCCATCTTCCAGCGTCGCGTCTTTCCCCTGTTCGATCAGGTGTTTCACCGCCTCAATTTTGTCCATCTGCCACACCTCCTACCATTCAAGCGAATCAAAGTTTTTGCTCAACTTTTCCTGCTGTCTGTCTAATTTTTAAATTTCTCCGACTGCTGCATAAATTCTCGTAAACTTTTCGGTTTTTGTCCGGATGTACTTTGTTCCATTTCATTGAGTAGCCTGTCACTTTTCTCCTCAAACAGTGCCACACATAAGTTTCTTGCCGCTCTTTCACTCAGGCAGTTCTTATGAAAAAGTGCGTCCAGAATTTCCTCTTTGGTAATATATCTGTCCTGGAGATATTCCCGAAACTTCTTATATATAAGGCTCATATCCTTTAACTTATAATACAGATAAGATTCTTCTCCTGCCCGCTTCATCACGCAGTCCAGTTCTTCTTCCCCGATATCATACTGTGTAAATTCGGATATCACGGATTTTACCTCACTGATATAGCCAAGTTTCTTAATATTCCCTTTCAATACCGTCAGTTTGTTCTCATAATCCCCTGCAATCTTTCTGAGGATCAGGTTTTTTCCCTCATCATCCAGAACCTGCATCTGCTTTGTACCGGTCTCTTCAAATACCCGGTAAGCAAGTCTTGCAAAACTCAGTACATCGATATTCATGATACCGTGTCTCGGATGCATACTGACCAGATCCTTCTGCGTCTGCATTGTGAACTGTTCCGGTACGAGCACTATGAAATTCTTCAGTGGGTATTTTTCTGATTCTTCTATGACATGCTGATATAAATAAGTTGATTTTCCTGAGCCGGATGGCCCGAATACAAATTTTAAAGGCATAAGGTTTCCTCCTTATGCCCTAGTATAACACGAATATATGTTTGTGTATAGCCGTAAAACCTGCTTTTATACTGTCATTCACGACAGCTTTTGCAAGATTTCCCCGGTATCTTATAATGCACGCAGTCTCTCTGCAAATTCATTACTAAGTGTCATTTTCGCAACGTAGAACACATCTCCTGTCATGTATACATTCCAGTCATCTTCTACTTCTACCTGAAGTTCTCCTCCAGGCATATGAACGATCACTTTACTGTTCGTAAGTCCCAGTTTGTACGCTACACCTGCTGCCGCACATGCTCCGGTTCCGGATGCTCTGGTGTATCCTGCACCACGCTCAAAAATCTCGATCGCAATATTCTCTTTATCCATCACCTGCATGATCTGTGTATTGATTCTGTTCGGGAAATATCTTGCGATCTCGGAATAATCACCGATCTTGCATACCAGCGGTTTGGAAATCTCACGCATAGGGATCACGCAGTGTGGATTACCGATGGATACACAGGTAACCGGATACAACGTCCTTCCGAATACCATGTCCTCGTTGATCACTTCACGCCTCTCGCCGATGACCGGGATCTCATCACTCCAAAATGATAATTTTCCCATAGATACACGCAGCCGGCTTCCATCTTCATTTAAGAATGTCACTTCCACCGGACCGTTTCCTGTATATAATTTGAAATTCTTTTTCTGTACGTAACCGGCATCTTTCAGATATTTTGCAAAAAATACGGACACCGTTTCCACTGGTCTCTGATTCACTTCCGTCCGGATTCCATACTTTTACATGCATACCGTCTTCTTTCAGGATCGGTCCTTCCAGAACTCCGTCAGCGCCAAGCCCCTCATTACGATCACAGATCATTTTTACATTTGCCTGATCCAGTTCTAATTCATTATGATTCGGATCAAATACAAGATAATCATTCCCCAATCCATGATAACGTTCCAATACTACTTTCATCTTTCTTCCTCCTGATTTTTAATCCCCGTCTTTAATTACATTTAAAAATTTCTTCTGTTGTGTTTTTATTTCTTTTGACTGTATATAGTTCACACAGAGTATTCGCCGCTTACTGCATCTGTTAGCTGCATCTTTCTCTTTATCCATATCATAACAGGCATTATTTCCATAATCTACACAAATAATGCCATGTTTCTTGCAAATAATGCCATTTTCCTATAAACTGATTACAGATACTATTTGCAGCTTTTTATCTGTCTCGAATCACTCTGATTTTGATATTGTATTTTTAATAATATATGGAGGATATATATGGAACAATACGAGAAAAAAGGATATTTGAACAGTGAATTCAGACTTTTTCACCTGACTGATCAGGATACCAAAGAAATAGATTACCATTATCACGATTTTGATAAGATTACAATCTTTATTCGGGGAAAGGTCAATTATATGATCGAAGGCCGCTCTTACGACCTAAAACCTTATGATATCGTTCTGGTAAAACAGGGAGATATCCATAAACTGACGGTAGACAATTCCTGTCCTTATGAGAGGATTATTGTCTACATCTCTCCGAATTTTATGAACGCATACCAGACCGAAAACTACGATCTGAGTTACTGTTTCCAGAAAGCTGATCAGGAGCACTCCAATGTTCTGCGCATCCCTTCACCTGAAAAGAGTTCCCTGTTCCGTTCTATCTCCAATCTAGAACACTCTTTCACTGACGGCGGCTATGCTTCCGAACTCTACCGGCAGGTAATGTTCCTGGAATTCATGATCCATTTGAACCGTGCGGTAAGAAAAAACCGGTTGGAATACATTGACACGGATAATTGTAACGAAAAGGTGCTCGCCATCCTTGATTATGTAGGCGAACACCTCTGTGAAAATCTGTCAATCGATCTGATCGCAGATCAATTCTATATCAGTAAATATTATATGATGAGATTATTCAAGCAGGAGACCGGTTATACTCTGGGACAATACATCTCCCAGAAACGGCTCCTGCTTGCGAAAGAACTTTTATCTACCGGTGCGCCTGGCACACAGGTTTGTTATGATTGTGGTTTTAAAGATTACTCTACCTTCTCCAGAGCTTATAAACAATTGTTCGGTGTTACGCCTTCGGGCCGTACCTGTCCGTAAAGTTCTGCCGGAACAAAAGCCCTTACAAAGATACCATCTTCCCGGTATTCTTCTTCCTGCAGTTCCCCGTACTTTCGGATCAGTTGAATCTTTCCTGCCTCTTTATATGGATAAAGTGCCTCAATCTCTACTTTCTGCTCCCTTAATACTGCTTCTACAGCTTGAAGGAATTCGGTAATTCCTTCCCCTGTCCTGGCTGAGATCTTCACATAATAGTCTGCATGAAGATCTCTCGGCACCCAGATATCCTCCATACGGTCGATCTTATTAAATACTGTGATAACCGGTTTGTCTTTTCACACCCAGATTCTGAAGTGTTTCATACACTGTATGCATCTGCTCATCCATCTGCGGATTAGAAGCATCTACTACATGCAGGATAATATCTGCATATCTGGCTTCTTCCAGTGTACTTCTAAATGCCTCGATCAGATGATGCGGAAGTTTTCTGATAAATCCTACCGTATCTGTCATCAGGATTTCCTGACCACTTGGCAGCTTCAGATCTCTGGTTGTTGGATCCAGGGTTGCGAATAATTTATCCTCTGCAAGAATCCCTGCACCGGTCAGCGTATTCAGAAGTGTTGATTTTCCCGCATTCGTATAACCAACAATCGCGGCCACCGGAATATGACTGCGGCTTCTCTGCTCTCTTGTTACTTCTCTGTGCTTCTTTACATCTTTTAATTCACGGTTAAGCTGTGCGATCCTGCTCTTGATCAGACGCCTGTCCATCTCAAGTTTCTTTTCTCCCGGGCCTCTGGTTCCGATTCCTCCTCCAAGCCTCGACATAGCCTTACCAAAGCCCGCCAATCTGGTCTGCTGGTACTTTAACTGCGCCAGTTCTACCTGAATCTTGCCTTCACTTGTAGATGCTCTTGCCGCAAAGATATCCAGAATGATCAATGTTCTGTCCATTACTTTTACATCCAGTTCGTCCTGCAGATTCTTCATCTGTGCCGGAGAAAGTTCATCATCACATACGATTCCTGTCGCCCTAAGCTCCCAGATCATACTTTTCAGTTCTTCAATCTTTCCTTTTCCGACATAGGTTCCCGGATGTTGCTGTTCTCTGTTCTGAATGACCATTCCGACGGTCTCAGCTCCTGCCGTGGACACCAGATCTTTTAATTCTTCCAGAGATTCTTTTGTATCATCCTGATCTGAAAGTGATACACCGACCAGTATTACTTTTTCTGTTTCATTTTTTATTTCTATCATACTGTTCCCATTTTCTATAGATTCATTCCATTTATCTTGTTTTCAGAAACTCGGCCTCTTTTTTTGCCGATTTGTCATTCGGATAATTTTCCAGATACTCTTCCAGTTTTACCTTTGCACTTTCCCAGTCTTCCATCTGTTCATATGCAACAATAATATTGTACTGCATCTCTTTTTTCATCTTTTTACCGGAATCTTCCTGTGCCAGGCCAAGATTATAATAATTTAATGCCTCTTTCGCTTCTCCGAGTTTCAAATCACAGTTTCCAATCATATTATAGATGGTTCCCGTCTTTTCGGCATCATTTTCCAGTGCTTTCTTAAAAGCTTTTCTTGCACCTTTGTAATCCTTCTTTTCCCATTTGGCAATTCCAATGCCACGATAGGCATCCCCGACATTTTTCTTCTTATCTACTGCCTGTTCAAACTGTTCGATTGCCTGATCATATTTTCCGTCTTCTAAGTATTCTACCCCTTTTTGGGATGAATTGCCGCAGGCTGTCAATAATACACCTGTGCAAACGACCACAAGTAATGCCTTAATTTTCTTCATACTTTCCTTATATTCTCCTCATCTACTCAATCTGCCAGTCAATTGGCTCTACTCCGTGAGCTCTCAGATAATCATTGGTCTGACTAAATGGCTTACTTCCGAAAAATCCACGATATGCGGATAACGGACTCGGATGCGGGGCTTTCAGGATCAGGTGTTTGGGATTCGTAAGCATCCTTGCCTTTCTCTGAGCCGGTGCTCCCCATAAGATGAAAACGATCGGACGATCCTGACTGTTTAATGCCATGATAGCTGCATCTGTAAATTCTTCCCATCCAATATCTTTATGCGAATTGGCCTGATGCGCCCTTACTGTTAATACCGTATTTAACATCAGGACTCCCTGCTCAGCCCACTTGGTCAGGCAGCCGTGATTGGGGATCGTACATCCCAGATCATCATGCAATTCTTTATAGATATTCACCAGTGACGGCGGAATATCTACTCCTTTCTTCACAGAAAAGCAAAGTCCGTGTGCCTGTCCTACATTATGATATGGATCCTGTCCCAGAATTACTGCCTTTACATTATGAAGCGGTGTCAGATGAAATGCATTGAAGATATCGTCTGCCGGCGGAAAGATCTGTCTTTGTTCTGTATTCCTCATTTACTGTCTCAAATAATTCTTATATATGGCTTTTTGAACTCTTCTTTCAGAGCGTCCAGCCAGTCATTATTGATTGCTGCCATTGTCTTTTACACTATCCTTTTATTTTTTTATCCTCGCTGTCATACAGACTGCAAACTACAGACGGACAGATACACCTTTTCCTCTTAAATATTCTTTTACTTCTCTGATTTCCAGTTCTTTGTAATGGAATAAAGATGCCGCCAACGCTGCATCTGCTTTTCCCTCTGTCAGTGCATCGTAGAAATGTTCCAGATTGCCGGCTCCACCGGATGCGATCACCGGAATACTTACTTCTTCTGCGATTGCTCTTGTAAGTTCCAGATCATATCCCGCTTTCGTTCCGTCGCAGTCCATACTGGTCAGAAGAATCTCTCCCGCACCAAGTTTCTCCACTTTTGCTGCCCATTCCACAGCATCAATTCCCACATCGATACGTCCGCCATTCTTATAGATATTCCATCCGCTTCCATCTTCTCGTTTCTTTGCATCAATCGCCACAACCACACACTGGCTTCCGAACTTTTCCGCCGCTTCCGAAATTAAATTTGGTGTATTGATCGCGGATGAATTGATAGAAATCTTATCCGCACCCTCTCTCAGGAGAGCTTTAAAATCATCCACTGTACGGATTCCTCCACCCACCGTAAACGGAATAAACACATTTTCCGCTACTTTGCGGACCATATCGACAACTGTACCCCGCGCATCCGAAGATGCTGTAATGTCCAGAAATACCAGTTCATCCGCCCCTGCTTTATCATATGCCTTTGCAATCTCGACAGGATCTCCCGCATCCCTTAAGGATACAAAATTAACTCCTTTTACCACTCTTCCGTTATTTACGTCCAGACATGGGATAATTCTTTTTGTATGCATTGCCTTGTCCC
>ENA-OQKR01000914-OQKR01000914.1-human-gut-metagenome-genome-assembly--contig:-NODE-914-length-10422-cov-1.951724_pt1 | contig 10422 bp, 12 predicted proteins | sample MGYA00242803_ERZ504806 | MGnify/ENA primary metagenome ERZ504806 (study PRJEB26092, sample SAMD00036399) | human gut metagenome | host: Homo sapiens | study: EMG produced TPA metagenomics assembly of...
GGGCACTTATCAGTGAAACCGGAGTAGACAGCAAATACTGTGGCTCACACTTAAGCGATGCTACTGCCGACGGACTTTATACCATCGCTTTCCCCATGCCCGAAGAAACAACGGTAACGGCACGGCATCTCCCGGCCTTGCATTGCCCGGTTCCACTCCCTGGCGTACTATTACTGTAGGCGAAAACCTAAAGCCGATTGTAGAGACAACGATTCCATGGGATGTCGTGGAACCTCTTTACCCAACGGAGCATACATACAAAATGGGACGCGGAACCTGGAGCTGGATACTTTGGCAAGATGGCAGCATCAATTTCGACGATCAGAAAAAATATGTAGATCTTGCTGCCGCCATGGGATATGAATATGTAATTGATAGACAACTGGTGGGATACCAACATCGGCCGTGAACGTATGAAAGACTTTCATAGACTATGCACACAGTAAAAATGTAGATGTATTTTTATGGTATAGTTCCAGCGGCTACTGGAATGATATCGTACAAGGTCCTACCAATTACATGGACAATCCCATTATCCGTAAAAAGGAAATGAAATGGCTGCATAATATAGGAGTAAAAGGAATCAAAGTAGACTTCTTCGGAGGTGACAAGCAGGAAACCATGCGTCTGTACGAAGCCATCCTGAGCGATGCGGATGATAATGGACTGATGGTCATTTTCCACGGCTGTACCCTTCCTCGGGGATGGGAGCGTATGTATCCTAATTATGTAGGAAGCGAAGCCGTGCTCGCATCGGAAAACCTGATTTTCCAACAACATTTTTGCGATGAAGAAGCATTTAATGCCTGTCTGCATCCATTTATCCGCAACACCATCGGTTGCATGGAGTTTGGCGGCACATTCCTCAACAAACGCCTCAACCGCAACAATGACGGCGGAAGCATACGCAAGACCACTGATGTATTCCAACTGGCAACAGCCGTTTTATTCCAAAATCCTATTCAGAATTTTGCGTTGGCGCCTAATAACCTGACCGATACCCCTCAAAGTTTGTTTGGATTTCATGAAGCAAGTTCCCACCACATGGGACGAAACAGATTCATTGACGGCTATCCGGGCAAATACGTAGTACTGGCACGCCGGCATGCCGATCAATGGTATATAGCCGGAATCAATGCACAAAAAGAACCGCTGAAATTAAAGTTGAACCTTCCCATGTGTACTAAAGGAGATAAAGTGATGCTTTATCAGGACGATAAAAACTAAATCCTCATGCTGAAGAGATAACATTAAAAAAGAATGATGAAGTCAGCATTACGATGCAGGCGGAAGGAGGATTTTTACTTGTGAAATAATTCCTTTCAGAGAATTGTATTTTATCCCTCATGTAGCCGGACAGTCCTTCATCAGGTTGTCCGGCTACATGATTTTTTATAAAAAAGCCTTCTCCTGAGCCTATCTCACCGCCTCCAAAAGACATAAACTATAAGCGAAATAAATACATTTTTTCCCATTATTCATTCGTCCACCCTATAAAACCGTTTGTCCACCCCTGTTTACGGCATAAATTTTACTTTTGTCATGCAATCGGTACTCAACTTTCGGAAGAGACCCCTGCTTTTAAAATTTAATCCTAATCTTAAATATTATGAAGAATAGCTCCAGCATATTTATAAACTCTGTGGTTTGTCTACCTAGAGTATTCAACATTGGATTGTACAATAATCCAACATCTCAATTCAATATATCAGCAACAATTTAATCTACTAATTTAATACTTAAAAAAATGAGGAAACATTTATTATTTTCCGTAATGCTTAGTCTGTGTGCTATGGGTGGCATGATGGTGTATTCCACACCTGTTATGGCTACCGTGGCACAATCTCCGACTATCAAGGTTCGCGGTCAAGTTATCGATGAACAAGGTGAACCCCTCACAGGAGCTACCGTCAGAATCAAAGACGGACAAGGCGGAACCATTACCGATGTGGACGGAAACTTCCAATTGGAGGTTGCCGGTAACGCTATCCTTTCGATAAGCTATGTAGGCTACAAGGATCGTGAAGTAGCTGTTCGCAATCGCGCCATCATTGAATCCATCCAATTGCAACCCGACAATCAGATGCTTGAGCAGGTAGTTGTCATCGGTTATGGTACACAGAAGAAATCCGACTTGACTGGTTCCGTAGCCGTAGTAGATGCGGAAGCCCTGAAACAGACATCCCATTCCAATATCTCCACCATGCTCGAAGGTAAAGTATCAGGCGTACAAGTCACCTCCGACGGACAGCCCGGTGCCGACCCTACTGTCCGCATCCGTGGTGTCGGATCTTTCGGTGACACTTCTCCTCTTTATGTTATCGATGGTGTTCCTATGGGTACTTCCATCCGCGATTTTTCTTCAAACGATATTGAAACCATCCAGATCCTAAAGGACGCATCAGCCGCTGCCATCTACGGTTCGCGCGCCGCCAACGGTGTGGTCATCATCACTACCAAACGCGGTCAGAAAGACCAACCGCTGAAAGTAGACTACAATGGCTACGTGGGTATGGACTATATCCCCAGTAATGTCTATGATGTAATGGATGCCGACCAATACAGCCAATACATCGGTCAGGCATGTACCAACTCCAACACTCCGCTGCCCGGCGGTTACAAGCTGGACAGTACCACCGGAAAATATCATTTCCAGGATAACACCAATACCAACTGGTTTAAAGAAGTGTTCAAAACAGGTATCCGTCAAAATCACAATGTGAACCTCTCCGGTGGCGGTGCCCACAATACTTATAACGTTTCATTAGATTACTACAACCAGAAAGGTACACTGGAAGGCGCCGGTCCCAACTACGAACGTTACACGGCGCGTGTCAACAACACGATGGACACCAAATTCATCAAGTTCCATACCAGCCTGGTTTACTCTCACTCCGATCAAGACAACATGGGTTTGTCAAACGCTTCCGAATACGTTCAAGGTCTGTATGGCGACGTAACCAACATTCTGCGCGGAACCTTACTGATGCAGCCCACCATCAAGGCATACGATTCTTCAACATGGGTGCTCGACAATTTGGTGGGAATTGCCAACAACTTCAATTATGATGCTTACGGCTATGGCGTATACTACGATACCATACATGGTGATATCTCCGCTTCCAATCCATTACTGGTAAACAACCTGCTGCAACGCAACACACGTGTGGACCGTTTCGTGGGAACAGGCTCGGCAGACGTAGACATCTTCAATATGTTCGGCTTCAACAGCAAAAACCACAAACTCAACTATAAATCGCCCAGGAAAATATCAATGTGGTGCAGCTGGCCAGTATGAAACTCCAGAACGAATACAACGGCTATATAACCTATGTGGTTCCCGGACTTGCAAAGGATCTGGAAAAAGCTGGTGCAAAGTATGTTTACCATAGCGTTACCAGGGAGGGCGACGTTATAAAGATTTTGCAAAGCGGTGGAATTTCTTCGACCATGAGCAGAATCAAGCAGGGTATACAGAACCCGGCCGGTGCCAGTATGTACTCCGACATGAGAACCGGAGGAGCTGACAGTGCATTTACCAGAGTGGCAACAGGACAGGCGCAGCGGATGAAAAAGAAATTTTCCGGTGCTAGTGTTTACGGAGATTACCAGATAAAAATGAGCACGGAAGTCCTGGAACGCACAGATTACTATGCTTTTGAATGGGACAGATTTGGCGAGGTTGCGGACATAAGCCAATACGGAAAAAGCCCCATGCAATTTGTTAAGGACATGGAAAGCGGCTTTCAGGGAAGTAACGAAATCATGTTCAGAAATGGAATAGACAGCCGGTATTTTACAGAAATTATGTGCAACAGTCGCCAGGAACGGCAGCACCTGTTGAGCGAACTCCGGGCACAGGGTATAATAGATATTAACGGTATTGATATCGAAAAATTTATAACCGTAGGGAGTGGATTGTAATGGACGATAGAAAAACGTACTGGTTTGAACAGCCGCACATGCCTGGCATGTTTAATGTGGCCGTGCAGCCTATTATGGATCCGCGGGACGGGCGCCTGCATTTTGCGGTACCTGATTCCGGTATATGGGCCTTGACCGGAAAAGTGATCAAGGACACCGGGGACTATTTTGAGTTTGAATGTAATGACAGTGTAATGGGTGCCAGAGGCGGCACCTATAAATTTTCTGCACTGGATATTAAGACATTCCGGAAAGAAACCTGGAAGTGGATCGCGCAGGGCAAGGACATTGCTGAGTGTTGCCAGAATACAGCAGATCTGCATTTCTGGTACCGGAAGAACTGGCCAAACAGCCGCGTGGCAGAAATTGGAGCCTGGGAGATGGAAGAGAACAGGCGAAAAGGACACCGCACGGACACTTAAAATCAAAAACGTACATTTTTGAGCGTAAAGCGTGACAAAAACGCGGAAAACGTGCAGAAAATCAACAATAATGTGCAGAAATGCCATTTAACGCAGAGCGTCTGGAAGAACCCAGGCGCTTTTTTCATGCCTAAAAGGAGGAGAAAATGCAGACTTTCAGTGACATTATTAAGAGCCGGGCGCAGCCGGTTGAGAAAAAGGGGCGCTTTAAGGTTCAAAAAGTAGACGAGGACAAGCGGCTTGTATTTGGGTGGGCCAATGTGTCCGTAGATGTGGGCGGCAATGAGGTTGTTGACCTGCAGGAGGACATGATCGACCCGGAAACCCTGGAAGCCGCAGCCTATAAATTCGCAGAGCTGTACCGAGACGGCGGGGAAATGCACGAAAGAACAGGAACCGCAGTCATGGTAGAAAGCGTTGTGCTGACTGAGGAAAAGCAGGCAGCAATGGGACTGACCGCCGGCACCTTGCCGGTTGGTTGGTGGATTGGCTTCCGCGTCACTGATGATGACGTATGGGAGAAAGTAAAAAGTGGAGAATACAGCATGTTCTCCATTGGCGGAACCGCGATCCGGGAAGAAGTTGAGGACGGCGACGGAGCCGCAGCAGAGTGATAAGCAGGAGCACCGGGAAACTGGTGTTTTTTGTTTATAAAAATTTAGAGAGGAGGACACGGTCAAGTGGCAAAGACAAAGCTGAAAGACCTGGAAGTAACAGAGGTTAGCCTGGTGGATGCTGGCGCAAACCAGCACGCGCACGTGCCCTGATAAGAGAAACGGCGGGAAACCGGAAGAACAGCCGACGGGCCAGAATCCGGAACAGGCACCAGCAAAAAGCGGCCTGCACAAGTCTTTTCTGCCATTGGCAAGGCGTTGAAGCTGGACCAGGCAGACATTGACAGCGCAGTGGCCGACATTGAAAAAGCAGATACATTCAATGACAAGATGGAAGAACGCAAGCTCCGCCGCATTACTGATGAAATTTGGGATGTGTGTTTTGCACTGGAAAACAGCTTGTGCAGCATTATCCGGGACGAAGAAGTAACGGACAAGGCCGCACTGATGAACCAGAGCATTGACGAGTTTGACGTGGCCATCAAGGGCCTGGTTACTTCCTGGGGCGCAGGTAAAACGGCACAGATTGTAAAAACAGCTGGTGCCGTGAGCGTAGAGCACATGCAGGAAACCGTTGACCGCCTGGGAGGGATGATTGAAAAGGCGACAGGCAAACCGCAGCCGCCGGAAACAGAGGATCCTGAACAGGAGGGCGGGGAGACACCGCCGGAAGATAACGGAAAAACCCAAACAAAGAAATTTATAGGAGGAGAAACTGACATGAAATTCAACGAGGCAAACATGACAGCAACAGACCGCATGGCGTTTGAAGAACTTAAAAAGCGCTATGGTGTTGAGAATGGAGCTGAGGGCGCAGGAGCAGGCGCAGGAGCAGCGCCGGAGGGCGTAGGCAAGGCAGCGGGCACCGGAGTAGTAGAAACCCCAGGAGCGGCCGCTGAGGGCGCACAGGGAGCAACAGGACAGCAGGCAGCTGGCGAAGATATTTACAAGGGCCTGCACCCGTTAGTGGCAGCTGAACTGATCGCACTGAGAAAGCAGGCAGACGCAGCGCAGGAGGAAAAACTTTACAACGTTGCGAAGAAGTACGAGATCATCGGCAAGAAACCGGAAGAACTGGTCCCGACATTAAAGGCACTGCAGGCAGCAGGCGGCACTGCATACGACGACATGATCGGCGTACTTGACGGAGCAGTGGCAGCGGTAGAAAAATCTGGACTTTTCGGAGAAGTTGGCAAAAGAGGCGTAGGAGCCACAGGAGGCACTGACGCATGGAGCCAGATCGAAAAGAAAGCGGAAGAAATCCGCAAGAGCAACGCCGCCCTGAGCTATGCAGAATCCATTGACGCTGCATGTGTACAGAACCCTGACCTTGTACATGAGTATGAGGCAACAAGACGATAAGGAGGCAGAGAACATGAGCTATTACGGAACAACTATCAATGACAGCGCGGTAATTGTGGTAAAAGCAGGGGAAGAGATTCCGGCACCGGCTTTTTAGCAGTTGGCGCTGATGGAAAAGTGCAACTGCAGGCAAGAACGCAATCGGCATTGTAATGCCTGGATGCGACGACAAGGTAACAGTGGGCGACGACCTGGACGTGCAGATCAAGGACATTGGCGCATGGACAGCCGGTGCGGCCGTAGCATACGGCGACGAGCTGGCAGTCGGAGCAGGCGGCAAGGCAGTAAAGGCAACAGCAAAGTCCTTTATCGTTGGCATTGCACTGGAAGAAGCAACCAAAGCAGGCCAGCGCATTGCTGTACAGATCGTAAAAAGCAGGCTACAAGCCAGCAGAATAATAAACAGGAGGAATAAAAAGACTATGAGCAGAAATGTAATGAGCACTAACGCAGGGATTGCGGCAGAAATTGCAAAAGGATGGAAGCCAAAACCAGTACCTGACTAATATGTCCCAGGCATATTTCGCACAGCCTGGCGACTGGGTGGCACCGTCCATTTTCCCGATTTGCCCGGTAGCTACTAGCTCCGGATTTTACTACACATTCGACAAGGGAGATCTTGCGAGGGACAACGTAGCCCGCAAACCGGCATTCGGAAAAGTTAATCCGGCCATCATGGGAACAGGAGAAAACCAGTATGGCTGCAAGGTTGACCAGGTTATTGTCGGCATTGACCAGATCGCAGCATTGAACTACCAGCGCAGCCATGCGCCGGGCGTACAGGATCCACGCCGCGCCAAGGTTCGTTTTGCTAACGAGCAGATGAGCCTGCACCTTGATATCCTTTTCGCAAAGGGATTTTTCCACAGTGGAGTATGGGGAGACGAATGGCAGGGAACAGACAGTAACCCAAGTGGTAAGAAGTTCCTGAAATTCAATGATGCCAACTTCGATCCGGTACACTTCTTTGACGAGCGCCGCCGCGATATTAAGCGCAGAGGCCGCCGCCAGCCTAACCGTTTAGCCCTGGGCTATGACGCATACCTGGGACTGAAAGAGCATCCGGACATTGTTGAGCGTGTGAAGTACACCGGATCCACTGCAAACCCGGCTATCGTAACACAGCAGGTTCTGGCCCAGGTACTGGGATTTGAGCAGGTTAAGGTACTGGAATCCACATACAATGTGGCGAAACCAGGAGAAGAGGCTGACATGCAGTTTATTTGCGACAGCAACGCAGCCCTGATGTGCTATGCAACTAACACCCCACAGGTAGACGAGCCATCCGCTGGCTATATCTTCACATGGGATATGCTGGGAAATGGTTCCTATACTGCTATGGATCAGTACGAGGGAGAGAACGGAACACACAGCGAGTTCATTGAGGGACTTATGAGCACCGACATGAAAAAGACGGCCGACGATCTGGCAACATACTTTACTGATTGTGTGTAATGCCTGAAAGGAGGATGTTATGAGCTATGTATGCGTAAAGCCGATCACACTACTCGGCAACAATTACAAGCCGGGAGAACTGATCCAGGATGGACACATCCTCCCGTCCAGAGAGCGTGCGCTGGTACGCACTGGCTGCATTGCTGAGGTAACAGGAGGCCCTGAGCTTCCATTGCTGAGCTGGTGACAGGTAAAAACGGGGGAAGAGGTTACATTTTCCGTCCCGGTAGTGCAGGAGTCTGACGGGGACACAGCCCAGGTTATGGGTGTGCCACTGACAGAGGGAGACGTGCAGCATATTTTTTCATTATGCAGATGAACGCGGAAGAAGCGGCAAAAGCAGTTAAGGACGTGAAAACGAAAACGTTTTGATTGTGTTACACGCTGCTGATTCCCGCAACACTGTAAAGAAAGCTGCCAAGAGCCAGGCAGAGGCCCTGGAACCTGCAGAAAGGTAAGGTAAAGCCGCATGAAGAAAAAGACGTATACCTATAATCCGGAGAAGATAGGAGAGCCTGGCGTTGACCGTATGCGCTTCGAGATAGGCGACACCATGGTCGAGGGCGAACAGGAAACCAGCGCTTTGTGCAACGAAGAATACGAGGCCATCATTGCGGCAAGAAAGACGTGGAAGCGTGCCAAGCTGGCCGTGCTGGAAAGCATAATGCGCCGGTTCGGCATGGAAGTGAACACGACGGTCGGACCGTTAAAGTTGGAAATGCAGAGCCGCGCGGAATTTTGGCGGAAGCAGTACGAACAGCTGAAAAAAGAGTGCGGAGCTGACACGGTACCAACGGCCGGAAAGGCTTCTCCGGAATCGGGAACAGACGGAGGCCATTATTTTTATGGTGGTATGCACGACAATGCGTATGCAAAAACAGGAGGGGGCGAGCGCGATCTTTTATTTAAGACCAGGTAATTTGTACAAGGATTTTCTTGTTGCAAAATGCACAAGCGGCATAGATGGGAAAGGCCGCCCTGTAAAAAAATACGAAAGCAACGACAGTGCCGTGATACATGCCGTTCTGGCCCAGGCAACACCGCAGGAAAAAGCCAGATGGGAACAGATACAGCACCCGATCACGCACACGATTGTGGACCGTGGACACCCGAAAGCGGCGGAAACGGACCAGCTGACATGCGGAAACCGCAAGTTTTATGTGCAGGGCGTTGACGAACCGGGGCAGCTGGGACTGTATACCATCTATTACGTGGAAGAGAGGGCAGACGTATGAGCGTGCCTGATATAAGCGTTGAAGTAGCAAAGAAAGTGACCGCTATCGGCCAGGAAATGAAATCCAGAGCCGCAAGAGGCAGCAGGGCACTGAAAAATGCGGAGCTGCAAGTGCTGAGAGGGCAACGAGGCGGCAGGAGCTACAAGAAATCATTTAAAAAGAGCAGTTACACGGCGTCTGCACCGGGCGAACCGCCAGCAGTGCGCAGTGGAAAATTGCGGAGCAGCTTCAGACCGGTGGCAGGATCCTCCGGCGGGGCTTTATCCGTAAAAGTGGCCATTGAGACAGACACTCATTATGCAGGGTACCTGGAACATGGCACAAGCAAAATGGCGGCAAGGCCATACGTGGAAAAGATTAAGCAGAAAGCGGAACCCGAAATCAAAAGCATTTTCGGAGCACCGTACAACGTGTAAGGAGGTGCCAGCATGGCATTGATAAAAGACAGAGCGGCACCTGTTTTTGACAGTGAGCAGGTGCACAAAGGCGACCTGATAAGGGCAAAGCATAAAACATGGGACGAGTACAGAAACGGGCTTGTTGTTGGGATAACCAGCAATGAGCTCGTTGTGCTTTACCACACTGGCATAGGGAATGTTTCAAACCACTTTGTAATGCTGGCAAGTGAAGTGGCTGGCGGGGAATGGCAGGGAACCTGGACGGAGGACATGCAAGCTGTACAGGACATTGTACCCGCAGCGAATGAAAGCGACGGCGTGACAGCATGACCCTGGAAGAACTGATCTACACCAGGCTTGTCCAGGAGAAAGAACTGGCAGAGAGCCTGGCAAAGTATGAGGGCGTTCCGGCGGTGTTTTTACAGAAAGCACCGGACGACAAAGCCCAGGGGTGGGGAGTGAGCCAGTACCCCCGCGCTGATTACCTGGTAGACATGACAGCAGACCCGGAACGGCACAGCAGTGGCATGGTAAGCGTGAACGTATACAGTGACGACACAGGCAAGCCACCGGAGGAGTTGGCGCCGCTGGTGCGCATAGCGCTTTGTGACGTGGTAATGCAGGCGGATGATGGAGCCTATTGTATTACCTGGGCCAGAACGGAGCTGTTTGAAATGAATGACAGCCAGAACCCTAACACCCTAGTAAACGGGTGTTCGCTTACATTTTTACTGATTGCATTCCCACAGCAGATCACACAGGCACCGGATCCGGCACTTGCAATGCAGGAATTTTTGAAACGCTGGGAAACAGACGCCCTTGTGATCAACAAAGACCATATTGAAAGTTTTTATGAGCCGAGTGACTTCCACCCGGCTATTTATGTGCGCATTTCCGGGACGAAAAAGAAACGCCAGACATGCGCACTCACATGGATGGAGTGCAGCATGGCCATACATGTGATCGCACCAACGCCGGAGGCAAGGAACAGCTGGACACGGTATCTATACGA
>ENA-OQKR01000916-OQKR01000916.1-human-gut-metagenome-genome-assembly--contig:-NODE-916-length-10395-cov-3.738411_pt1 | contig 10395 bp, 10 predicted proteins | sample MGYA00242803_ERZ504806 | MGnify/ENA primary metagenome ERZ504806 (study PRJEB26092, sample SAMD00036399) | human gut metagenome | host: Homo sapiens | study: EMG produced TPA metagenomics assembly of...
GTCATCGTCATCGGTGAAGCACTGGATAAAGCTGCCATTGAAGCAAACCTGAAGGGGTGAAAGGCAGTTTTCCCCCATAACAAAACGCATTGTGGAAAAACAGGAGGGCACATCATGCAGGAAGTACGCGCAGCCGTTATTGGCACCGGGGTCATGGGGCGCAAGTATGCCCAGATGATCGCAGAAGGAAAGGCGGGCGCATTGCGCCTGACCGCCGTGGTCTGCCGCAGCGCCGGGGCGCAGCAGTGGGCAAAGGATACCCTGCCGGATACGGTGCGGGTGTGCTCCAGCGCCGACCAGCTGTACGATTATGCAGAAGAGTTTGACGCCGTGCTGGTGGTCACCCCGCACAAGACCCACCCGGCGCTGGTGATGCAGGCTTTTGCCCACGGCAAGCACGTCTTGTGCGACAAGCCCAGCGCAAACGCGCTGGCACCGGCACTGGAAATGAACCGCGCCGCCGAAAAAAGCGGCCTTGTTTTCGCCATGATGTTCCATCAGCGCCGCTACAAAAAGTATATGCGGCTAAAAAAATTACTGGATGATGGGGCATTGGGCGAGATCAAGCGGGTGCAGCTGGAAAACAGCCGCTACTTCCGCACATGGATGTACCACCGCTCCGGCAGCTGGCGTTCCAGCTGGGCAGGGGAGGGCGGCGGCGCGCTGCTCAATCAGGGCCAGCACATTCTGGACATCTGGCAGTGGCTGTTCGGGATGCCGACCAGTATTTATGCCGTGATCCCCTACGGGAAGTATAACGACTTCATGGTGGACGACGAAGCCACCCTGCTCATGGAGTACCCGCAGCAGCGCACGGCAACCTTTATTCTTTCCACCGGCGAGGGCAGCTACACCGAGCGGTTGGAGATCGTGGGCACCAAGGGCACCGCCCTGCTGGAAGAGGACACCCTCACCCTGCACACCTACACGCCGGACACCGAGACCTACCGCCGTACCGCAGACTGCACCGAGCGCCAGCAGCTTACCGAGACCACCGTTACCGAGCAGTTCGCGCCGCAGGCCGAGCCTTACCCGGAGATGCTGGCAAACTTTGCGGATGCCATCCTGCACGGCACGCCCCTGACCGCCCCCGGCGTGGAGGGCGTGCGGGCGCTGGAGCTGACCGATGCGGCTTACCTGTCCGCATGGCTGGGGGAGAAGATCACCCTGCCGCTGGACGCAGACCGGTTTGAACAGGAGCTGCAAAAGCATATTCAGGAGGAACAGACAAATGGCTAAACTGCGGTTTATTGTAGTAGGCTCCGGCTGGCGGTCGCTGTTTTACTGGCGCATCGCGCAGGCGCTGCCGGAACGGTTCGCGCTGTGCGCCATGCTTTGCCGCACCGAGGAAAAGGCCGAAAAAATGCACCGGGAGTACGGCGTGCCGGTAAGCACCTCGGCGGAGCAGTGCATTGCCCTGCACCCGGACCTTGTGGTGGTGGCGGTGAATAAAGCGTCCATCGCCGCCGTCAGCACCGAATGGCTTGCCCGGGGCTTTGCCGTGCTGTGCGAGACCCCGGCGGCGCTGGAGGAGGACGCATTGCGCGCCCTCTGGCAGCTGCACCGGCAGGGCGCAAAGCTGCAGGTTGCAGAACAGTACTGGCTGTACCCCACGCTGGCAAAACGGCTGGCAGCAGTGCGCAGCGGCGCACTGGGCACGCCGCAGTTTGTCCGGCTGTCGGTGGCGCACGGCTACCACGCGGTCAGCTTGGCGCGGCAGTTCCTGAACGCCGGGCAGCAGCCGGTGCGGGTGACCGGACGCAGCTGGACGGAAAAGATCATCGAAACGGATTCCCGCTGGGGTGCGGTGCATAACGGCGCATTGGTGGAAAAGACCTTGCAGCAGCACACGCTGGAATTTGCGGGCGGCGGCACAGCGTTTCTGGATTTTAACGGTGTGCAGTACCACTCCTATCTGCGCAGCACCCACACCAGTGTGCAGGGAGAGCGGGGCGAAGTGTTCGACGACACCCTGCGCTGTCTGGATGCCGCCGGGGAGCCGGTGTGCCGTCAACTGACCCCGCTGCCCGACCCGCTGGCAGCTGCCGCCGCGCAGGCGGGGCTGAACGAGGACGAGACCGCCATCGCCTGTTTTCTGGACAGGATGCAGGGCTATCTTGCCGGCGGGGCAGAGGTGTACCCGCTGGCAGACGCCTTGCAGGACGCCTACCTTGCCCTGCTGATGGAGCGTTCCCTTGCCGCCGGACAGCCAGTGGAAAGCACCCCGCAGCCGTGGAATACAGAAGAAAAATAAAAAAGGCTCAGAAGCGCCGACAGGTGCTTCTGAGCCTTTTCCGTGAAAACGGGCAGCGGAGCGTCCGCAGACGCTCCGCTGTCCCAAAATTATAAATGCTTTTCCGCTAAAAATGCCCAGAGCAACGCGGAGGGCATTCAAATCGTTATACCCCCCCGAAAGGGGCGCAGGATCACATCAGGTCGATCAGCGCTTCCACCTCGTCCATGCGGGTGGCCCAGCTGGTGGCGATGCGCACCACGGTGTGGGTGTCGTCGAACTTCTCCCAGAAGCCGAACTTTGCCTTGCCTTCCAGCGCAGCCAGCTGGGTGTTTTCCAGCACAAGGAAGATCTGGTTGGTGGGGGAGTCCATAAAGAAGCGGTAGCCCTTTGCCGCAAACCCGGCCTTCAGGCGGTTGGCGGTGGCAATGGCGTTTTTGCTGATGGAGAAATACAGGCCATCGGTGAACAGCACGTCAAACTGGATGCCCAGCAGCCGCCCCTTTGCCAGCAGTGCGCCCTGCTGCTTGACCATGGTCATAAAATGCGCCGGTGCGCCGTGGGGGAACACCACAGCCTCGCCGCACAGCGCACCCACCTTGGTGCCGCCGATGTAGAACACATCGGTCAGCCGGGCAAGGTCGGCCAGCGTCACGTCCGTGCCCTCGGCAGCCAGACCGTAGCCCAGCCGTGCACCATCGAGGAACAGCGGCATCTTGTACTCCTGACACACAGCGTGCAGGGCTTCCAGCTCCGCCTTGGTGTACAGGGTGCCGTACTCGGTGGGGTGAGAGATGTACACCATGCCGGGGAACACCATGTGGTCGTGGTTGTCGTCGGCGTAGAAGGTGGCCACCAGTGCCCGCAGCTCGGCGGCGTCCAGCTTGCCGTTGTGCTGCGGCAGGGTGATGACCTTGTGGCCGGTATACTCGATGGCACCTGCCTCGTGCCCGGCCACATGACCGGTGGCAGCAGCCACTACGCCCTGCCACCGCTGCAGCATGGACGCGATGACGATGGCGTTGCTCTGGGTGCCGCCGGAGATGAACTGCACATCGGCCTCCGGGCAGGCGCAGGCGGCGCGGATCTTCTCGCGGGCGCTGGCGCAGTAGGGGTCGGTGCCGTAGCCGGAGACCTTTTCAAAGTTGGTCTCGGTCAGCTTTTGCAGAATGGCGGGGTGTGCACCCTCGCAGTAGTCGTTTTCAAAATACAGCATGGCAAAACGCTCCTCTATATAATTGTAAGAAAACAGTACCTCTATTCTACATCGCCGCGAAAACCCTGTCAAATCCAAAACCGTGCACAGCGCACGCAAGGCACCGCAAAAACGCTTACAGGATACCCGGTGCGACACTATGTTGACCGGAACTACAGCCTACGACAGCTTTTTTTACGAAAGTATGATCCTTTCCAAAAAGATGAAAAGTTTTTCAAAAAAGTGCTTGACAATTCTGCTGCATCTGGTATAATAACTATCGTTCCCGGCGCAACGGCGCAGGAACACAACAGAATATGCGGATATGGCGGAATTGGCAGACGCGTTAGATTCAGGTTCTAATCGGGGCAACTCGGTGGAGGTTCAAGTCCTCTTATCCGCACCAAACAATGAAAATCCGAACCTTTTCTCAATAGGAGAAGGGTTCGGGTTTTTTGTATTCTTTGGAAAACAGAACGAATCCCTTGCTTCCATCGAAAAACGTCCTAGACCTTATCATAAGAAAGCACGACAGACCACTGTAAGAGTGCCGTAAGGCAGAAAGGACACAAACATGAAGTACGATGAAAGAGCTTGTCATTTCAACATGGACACCGGCTGCGTGGAGCTGCTGCTCCGGGATGGGAGAATGATCTCCATTGACTGCACTGGGGTCGAGGATGAATTGGACGTGACCATGGCGCAGAGGACGGAACTGGATTACCTTATCTACAATGACCCGCTGGGCTATGCCGATTTGATTCTGAACGGTGACACGAAGGAATATTTGAAGAATGTGGCTGGGAGCCATGGGCTAGAGGACTGGAAAAATATCATCTGCTCTTTGCGGCAGACGGTAGATATGAAAATTGCATGAGTTGAGTTTGGGCGATGTGCTTTATAGCGAAGCACATCGCCTTTAGTTTTTCTTTCGGGTGGCAATGTCCTGAAAGCAGAAATAGTCCGGTTGGTGGCGGGACTGGGTGTACTCGAACAGCATCCCGTCCGAGTTGAAGGTCTGGTTTACCACCACTGCCACGCAATCATAGCCGTCCATATCCAGCAGCTTTTCATCACGGGCAGTTGCGTGTTCCACCGTGATGCGCCGTTTGCTGGTGATGATCTGCATTCCAAGCACGTTTTCAATAAAATCATAGATGGAATGGGATGCGATTTCCTCTGTCAATCCGGGTACAAATTCCTTTAAAAAGTAGTTGATGTCCAGAATCAGTGCTTTTCCGTCCAGATAACGCACACGCTGTACCGCCCACAATTCATCGCCCTCAGAAAATCCGCTTTCCGCGGCAAACTGTTCCGTTGCGATGATGGTCTCAAACTTCGTGACCTTCGTCACGGCGTGAAGGCGGTTGCGGCGGGCGGTTTCTTGAAACGTCTCGATGCCGCCGATGGTAAAGGTCGTTTTGCCCACCGGCTGGTAGATGACCCGCACGCCGCGCCCCTGCATGGACTGCACATAGCCGTCGGCGATCAGTTCCGCAATTGCACGGCGCACCGTGTTGCGGGAGCAGTCGTATTCTGCAATCAGCGTATTTTCACTGGGAAGCAGGGACTGGTAAGGATAGTCCTGCGCTTCGATGCGTTTTTTGATACTGCGGTAAATTCCTTCATATTTTGCTTTTGGCATAGCTGTTTACCTCAACTTGTTCAAACATTGGTTTCAGTATACCGTGATTGCGCCTGAATTTCAAGGCATTCTCTTGTCCGATATGCTGAAAATTTTCAAACATAACATGATTTTTTGTAAATCCACTTGACTTGTCTGAACAAGTAAACTATACTGAAACCACAAGCAAAACTTGTATGAACAAGTTCGAAGATGCCCGTATGAACAAGTTCGAAGATGCCCGCTCTACCGGGCAAAAGGAGGTAAACATTATGGGTAAATACGAACAGGACGCGCGACTGCTGCTTGAGTACGTTGGCGGCAAGGAGAACATCGCGGCAGTATCCCACTGCGTATCGCGTATGCGATTTGTCCTCAACGATCCTGCCAAGGCAGACGTTGCCAAGATCGAGGCACTGAAATCCGCCAAGGGCACTTTCACCCAGGCGGGCCAGTTCCAGGTCATCATCGGCAATACGGTCAGCGATTTCTACAATGACTTTATTGCCGTCTCCGGCATTGACGGTGTCTCGAAGGATGCCGTCAAGAGCGCAGCCAAGCAGAACCAGAACGCCTTGCAGAAGGTCATGAGCGTGCTTGCGGAGATTTTTGCCCCATTGATTCCCGCCATCATCACCGGCGGTTTGATTCTCGGCTTCCGCAACTGCATTGACAGCATCTACTTCTTTGAAAACGGCACCAAAACCCTGTGCAACATCAGCCAGTTCTGGTCCGGCGTTGACAGCTTCCTGTGGCTGATCGGCGAAGCCATCTTCCATATGCTGCCGGTCTGCATCTGCTGGTCTGTCACAAAGAAAATGGGCACGACCCAAAGCCTGGGCATCGTCCTCGGCCTGACGCTCGTCTCCGGCCAGCTGCTCAACGCTTACGCCGTGGCTTCTACTGCGGCGGCAGATATCCCGAAATGGGATTTTGGCTTCTTCACCATCAACATGATTGGCTATCAGGCGCAGGTCATTCCCGCCATGCTGGCCGCGTTCACGCTGGTCTATCTGAAAAATTCTTCCGCAAGATCTGCCCGGCGGTCATCTCGATGATCGTTGTGCCCTTCTGCTCGCTGGTGCTGTCCGTCATCATCGCCCACACTGTCCTTGGCCCCATCGGCTGGAAGATCGGCACCTTCATTTCTGACATCGTCTACGCCGGCATTTCCGGCTCCTTCCGCGTGGTCTTTGGCGCAATCTTCGGTTTTGTTTATGCCCCGCTGGTCATCACCGGCCTGCATCACATGTCCAACGCCATCGATATGCAGCTGATCGCCGACTTCGGCGGTACCATGCTGTGGCCCATGATCGCCCTTTCCAACATTGCGCAGGGCTCTGCCGTCCTCGGTATGATCTACCTGCAGCGCAAGAATGCTGCCGCACAGGAAGTCAACGTTCCCTCCTGCATCTCCTGCTATCTGGGCGTTACCGAGCCCGCTATGTTCGGCGTCAACCTGAAATTCCACTTCCCGTTTATCTGCGGCATGATTGGATCTGCCATCGCAGCGGTCGTCTGTGTGGCAACTTCTACCACGGCCAACGCCATCGGTGTCGGCGGCATCCCCGGCATTCTGTCAATCCAGCCCGCCTATATGCTCAGCTTTGCGCTGTGCATGGCCATTGCCATCGTCGTCCCCTTTGTGCTGACCGTCATCGTCGGCAGGAAAAAAGGCGTTGCCTGATTTTGTGAGGTGTATACCATGAATGATTTTAAAGATAAAGTTGTCTACCAAATTTACCCGAAATCCTTCATGGACTCGAACGGTGACGGCTTCGGCGATTTGAAGGGGGTCACCGCGAAACTGGACTACCTCGCCGACCTGGGCATTGACTATCTCTGGCTGACGCCGTTCTTCCCCTCGCCCCAGCGCGACAACGGCTATGATGTGGCCGACTACCGTGCCGTTGACCCGCGCTACGGCACGATGGAGGATCTGGAGGAGCTTATCCGCGAGGCGGACAGGCGCGGCATCGGCCTGATGCTGGACATGGTGTTCAACCACACCTCCACTGAGCACGAGTGGTTCAAAAAAGCACTGGCGGGCGACAAAAAGTACCAGGACTATTACATCTTCAAGGACGGCACGCCCGACTGTTACCCGACGAACTGGGTGTCGAAATTCGGCGGCCCCGCGTGGGAATACGTGCCGTGCCTTGGCAAATGGTATCTGCATCTTTACGACGTCATGCAAGCCGACCTGAACTGGGAGAACCCCGCCGTGCGGGAGGAAATGGCTGACATCCTGCGATTCTGGAAGGCGAAGGGCATCAAGGGTTTCCGTTTCGATGTGATCAACGTCATCTCCAAGCCGGAGGTCTATGAGGACGATTTTGAGGGCGATGGACGGCGGTTCTATACCGATGGCCGCAACGTCCACAAGTACCTGAAGGAGCTGGTCGCCGCGGGCGGCATCGACGGTATGATAACCGTTGGTGAAATGTCCTCCACCACGCTGGAAAACTGCATCGGCTACACCGCTGAGGGCAACCACGAGCTGACGATGTGCTTTAATTTCCATCACCTGAAGGTGGATTACAAGAATGGTCAGAAGTGGGAACTGATGCAGCCTGACCACATGGCGCTGAAGAAGCTGTTCCAGATCTGGCAGGAAGGAATGCAGGCCCACGGCGGCTGGAATGCGCTGTTCTGGTGCAACCACGACCAGCCCCGTGCGGTCAGCCGCTTCGGCAGCGACACGACCTACTGGAAGGAAAGCGCCGAGATGCTGGCGGTGGCCATCCACTTTATGCGCGGCACACCGTACATTTATCAGGGTGAGGAGCTGGGCATGACGAACCCGCACTTCACGAAAATCGAGCAGTACCGCGACGTCGAGAGCCTCAACTACTACAGGATCCTGCGAGAGCAGGACAAGACCGAGGCCGAGACGCTGGACATTATCGCCCAGCGCAGCCGCGACGACAGCCGCACCCCGATGCAGTGGGACGCGAGCGAGAACGCCGGGTTTACCACCGGTACGCCGTGGATCGGCATTGCCGACAACTACAAGGCCATCAACGCCGCTGCCCAAATGGACGCCCCGGATTCCATCCGCAGCTTTTACAAAACGCTGGTGGCCCTGCGCAAGAAAATGCCGGTCATCAGTGCGGGAAAAATCGAGTTCTTGTACCCCGACAACGCGGATTTGTTAGCCTATCGCCGGTACGACGGCGAGACGGAGCTGCTGGTTCTCTGCAACCTGCGGGAGCGGGAAATTGCCAAGCCCCTGCCCGTAGGCTGGACCGATGCCGAGAAACTGCTGGGTAACTACCCCGACACCGCTGACACGCTGCGCCCCTATGAGTGCGTAGTGCTGAAAAAGTGAAGGCTGCCGTATTATCTTTTCGCTATTGGGAATTGACCGTATCCTTTGCGATAGTACCCTCATAGTGAGCAAGACAAAAGCACTTTCCCTTATTTGCAATGCAAATATAAGGGAAAGTGCTTTTTTGTAAGGGCAAAATTTTGCGCTCAAAGCTGTGCAAGACCTGCCGGGTGCCATTCGTCCCGGATGCCGATGTCGGCACAGACGATCTCACCGCAGAAGGGTGCGGAGCTTGGAGCTGTGTGCAGGGGCTTGCAGCTGTCAAACGTCACGGTCAGGTCTGCGCGGACGGCTCCCGTCGGCGGCCTCACCCGTATCGGTGTTGATGCCGCTGGGCAGATCGACGGCCAGCACGAATGCGCCGCTTTCCCGCTGACGATTCATCAGCGCACAGGCAGCCAGCCCGGCCGGGCGAAGGCTGCCGTGAAACCCGGTGCCATACAAAGCATCCACGACGGCGTCAAAGGGCTGTGCTGCCAGCGCTGCCGCATCGCGGCATTTGGTGACCGGCAGGTCTGCCAGGCGTGCATAGTTCGTCATGGCATCGGGCGTTTTGGGGTCGCCCTCGGCCAGCAGGACGGCCACGCGCCAGCCATCTTGGGCGGCGGCGCGGGCCATCACAAGGCCGTCTCCGCCGTTGTTGCCCTTGCCGCAGACAATGAGCAACGCCCCGCCCAGCGGAAGGCGCGCCCGCAGCTGAGTGTAGGCGGCCAGCCCGGCGTTTTCCATCATTTGCAGATAGGGCAGGCCGTGGGCGTTGCCTGCACGCTCGATCTCCTTCATCTGCGCAGCGGTCACAATGCGGTGCTTCATAATTTGTGCCTTCCTTTATCACGGTATGACATTTTGTAATCAACTGTACAAATTACAGCAACGCCGTGCCCGTTTTGGGCACAAAAAAAGCGGGTCATGTCGGTCTGCTCCAGCGCCAGCAGCTTTACCTTTCTGTCAATGCCTCCGGCATATCCGGTCAGGCTGCCGCCGGTGCCGACCACGCGATGGCACGGAATGATAATAGAAATTTTGTTATGCCCGACAGCGCCGCCCACGGCCTGCGCGGACATCCGGGGCCTTCCCTGCTTTTCCGCAAGCTGCCGCGCGAGCTCACCGTAGGTCACGGTCTGCCCGTAGGGAATTTGCAGCAGCAGCGCCCACACCGCCTGCTGAAACATCGAGCCAGCCGGGTGCAGCGGCGGCAGAAAGCCCGGCTCCCGCCCCGCAAAGTAAAGGTCCAGCCAGCGCCGGGCTTCGGAAAGGACCAGCGTTTCCCGTTCGGTATGCTCGGCGGGCAGTCCGTCGGCAAAATATTTCGCGCCGTCGAACCACAGCCCGGTCAGCCCGACCTCGTCCGCCGCCAGCAGGATACGGCCCAACGGGGCATCATAATGCTGAATATATGTCATCGTATATGCACCTCACCGGCTGAAAAACAGGCCGTAGCGGCCCACAGCCTTTTTATCATTATACCGCATTCTGCTGCAAAGCTCTATCCGTATTTTGCAAAATGTCCAAGACTGTTGCCTTTTTCCCGCCAATCCCCTATAATCATGGGTAATGACAGATAAAGGAGCACTACCATGAAAATTGCAATTCCCTATCAAAACGGCCAGGTTTTCCCGCACTTCGGCCATGCACCGCAGTTTAAATTCTACACCATCGAGAGCGGCATGATTTTACACACCGAGGTCGTCGAGACCGCGGGCAGCGGCCACAGCGCCGTGGCGGCCTTTCTGATGCGCGGCGGCGTTGACACGCTGATCTGCGGCAGCATCGGCGCGGGTGCGCAGACTGCCGTAGCCGGGGCCAACATCAGGCTGTACGCCGGTGTCAGCGGCGACGCCGACAAGGCCGTGCTGGCGCTGCTGGCCGGAAAGCTCGTCCATGACCCCACTGCTGTTCACTGCGGCCACCACGACGGTGAGCACCACTGCGGCGGGCATCACTGCCACTGACAAGGAGGCTTGCACCATGACTCTTACCGAACGTGCAGCCGCAGCTGCAGATTAAAAACC
>ENA-OQKR01000918-OQKR01000918.1-human-gut-metagenome-genome-assembly--contig:-NODE-918-length-10351-cov-6.141236_pt1 | contig 10351 bp, 10 predicted proteins | sample MGYA00242803_ERZ504806 | MGnify/ENA primary metagenome ERZ504806 (study PRJEB26092, sample SAMD00036399) | human gut metagenome | host: Homo sapiens | study: EMG produced TPA metagenomics assembly of...
CAGCTTCCCATATATATCTATGCAACGTTGCTTTCTATACTCCTGATCCGGATACTTTTGATGAATCATCCCACCAATCGCTTCCAGCAAATCTTTTCCATCATAATGACTATTGACGGTATCAAGCACTTCCGTAGGAATCTGATACACTATTGGTTCATCCTGAATTTCAACCGTACCATCTGAAATTGTGTATCCGACAAGTGCTTTCTTTAAATCACTGATTGTAGGGAATATTGTCTTGTCGATGCCGCCACAATCATACACTGCCTCAAGTTCATCCTTTGTGAACACAACACTATGCTTGATTTGTTCAATATAATTTCGAAGTTCGTTAACTCCTTCATTTGGAAAAACTTTCTTTCCACCGTCCATCATTTCATAAACTTGCTTCGACACTTCCACTGATTGCTTGAATCTCATCTTCTCGAAGTGCCAGTTCTCCTGAAGCGATGGTTCATTTCTCATTGGGTATATATAACCGCTTTGTTGAGCACAGCGTTGCAACGGTTGATACCCAATTTGAAGAGCCACTCCATCCATATCACCAGATTGCAAGTAAATTCTTTTCTTTTGTATATCCGGATCACTGAGGTTATAATGCTCATTTTCCCATTTCATGAAGCCACCGCCATTCATAAAGTCGATGGTCCAATCTGGTGCATGAAAAATATATCCGTATTTTGTATCTTCACTTTTATCGATATCCTCTTGTGTAAGAGGTCGATATGAATCTGTTTGCGGAACATACTTGCACGTTGCAAAGAATAGTGCCGCCTTAAAATCATTCGTCAGATCCATTAAATGCGTTGCCAACCCATAATGCTGCGCAAGTGCATCAAAATTCACATCGCTAAGTTTTGCTTCCCAATATGGTACAATATTTATATTTGAAATCAAATTTACAAATTGCCATTTTCTCAAATGTGCTATTGTTCGAATCGTTTCCTTTCTTTTTCATCCATGCCATCTTTAAGCATACGGTTCAAGGATGGTATTGATCGATGATAGTTTTGAATTTCACCACGGAATAGCTGGCGTTTACTAGGAAAAGTAATAATACGTGGTCCATACGGCATCTGAACTACAGCTCCACTTGTCTGCATTATTTGAAATTCTTCAATAAGCCAATCTGTTTTCTTTGTGTATGTCCCATCACGAATCGCCTTATCTCTGTTTGCCACCTCGTTCTTAACAGCTGCAGCCCACATCTCATCTTGTTCCGCATAATTCAAAAGCTGATTAATATCATCAATTGTAATGTCATGCACAATATTTTCTTGAGGATTTTCAAAAAGCCAACCGTCTTTGTTATATATTAATGGCATATTTAATCCTCCCTGCTTCAAGATTTTTTCATCAATCCTTAAATATCTCGCAATCAACTATATCCCACAGCAATTGGAACATAATTGATACTAAGCCAATGTTAAGATAATCAAATGTTTTTCCCAGACCATGCATGATGCAATTTCTAATATTGAGTTTAATAAAGAAATTTTGCATGACAGCTAAATATTCCGGGAGTATTTCTTCTTTCGCAAAATTACTATTCAGCAATCCGCCCAGTGTCCGAGACAATTTTCTCTTTCCATTTTGTCCCACCCCCGTCAATATCATTTCATTGTCTGTGGCATTCTTTAAGACACCTTTTTCCACAAAGAGCCGGTATAACTTTTCCATGGTAAATTTCTCTGTTCCATAGAAAAGTATCTTATCATTGTGCAAGAACGGCTCAATTATTTTCTTTTCTTCTTCCGTCAAATCGTTCAACTGCATTATGCACTTGAATAGCATTCTATTTTGTAGTACCATTCCTAATCCTTGCTCAATCAATGATGGTAATACAAAACTGGCTGTCACGGCATGCTGTTCCCCAGTAACAAGTGCCGCAATGTAATCTTCCATTGCTTTCCAGTATATCTCGTTATAATCTATCGCCAATTTTTTCAATTCGATTTCTGGCAATCTATTATGAGCTTGATAAATTATAGAATGGTACTTTTTATACACACTACCAAGATAGAAAGCCATATCCTGCAGCAATATTTTCTTCCGGATAAACTTCTTTTTCTTTTCGTCATCAAATGTCCTATAGGTTCTGGGAATTCTGCATCACTTGCATCAAAAGCATATATATCATAAAAGTCTTTCAAAATAGAGCACTTTGCATCATGAAGCTCATCTGTATTATGAGCATTGGTCAACCGATTTAAAAGTTCCTCGTCATATGAAATAAGTGGCCCCATATTTTCAAGATACACCGACATATCATCACGGCTCTTAAAAATTTTATGATATAACTTCATAGTAGAATTCCTACCTTTTCCTTCACATCTCAGCCAGTCATAAGACCGTTGCCTGCTGCTCACCACGGAGAGGTGTGTGATTCATTCGCATTCGAGCAACGTAGGGAGCTTCAGCTCCCCTTGTTTTGTTTATAATTTCTTTAGAAATGTTTATTTTTCTTTATGGGGTCTGACCCCAATGTCTTTCCGGACGAGGATCGTGGGTTGAACAATTCTTGGTCCATATCTCCTCACCCTTTCTTTGCCATTTCTTTAAATCATCAAGTTTACATTTTCTTTAACTTTATCCAGTGCTGTATTAGATAAACTGCCCTGACTGTTCATGTGTATAGCCAGTACGATGTATTCTAGTAGAAACATATCCGTATACATGTTAAACGTCTTTTTGTCTGCACGAATACTGTTCATTCTGGCCGCAACATTTCCATGAAAATTATTGCAGCGAGAGGCATACAAAATTCCAAACAGAACAAATGACATTCTTTCGATGTCTGTAAATTTATATTTCTGTTTTCTCCCTTGTGCATCACACAGAGTTATTTCTACTTCTTCTCCTAGCATAAGTTTTTGCAATTTTTCTGCAAAACTGTGTGTGATTTTACGGCTTTGCACTTTATCTGCAATGCCGATTCCAAGATTCAACTCACTGTTTACGATCACAGGATTTGCAATATTACAATATGCCTTCCCGTAAGAATCTTTTAGAATATCCTTCAAAATCGGAATCTGCTTAGTCAGTGTTTTATACGATGAAGCCGCATATTTCTCTGCTATTCCTCTCTGTTCTATTGCATAACCTTTCAGCAGATATGCCGCTACATAATGAAATGCTTTCATAGGCATTTTTTCTAAATACAGGGTCAATATCGGTTCATACTTGTTCCAACCAGTTACTATTGCATCTCGAACAAGCTCGACACCTCTTGTATCGTTGCATTTTCCTATAGCTTGGATTCCCAACTGCTGCACATAATATGAGTGGTTAATCGCCTGCCAACAGAATAATGATGCCAAATCTGGTCTTTGCGACAAAACATAATAGCAATCAAAAAGATATGTCAATATCTCGTATGGATATGTGCTTTGATTTTCCCAATCTTCATCATATAGAAAATGAAGATTTTCCAGTATGTTGACATCACAACATGGAAGAATATTCGTATGCTTTTTCTTAGAATACTTTTTCGCCAGTCTTAAAATAGCATCCATTGTAGTAAATTCCTATTCCAGCTATTTAAACATTAATTCTTCACATCTCAGCCAGTCATAAGACCGTTGCCTACTGCTCACCACGGAGAGGTGTGTGATTCATTCGAGCAGCGTAGGGAGCTTCCGCTCCCCTTGTTTTGTTTATAATCTCTTTAGAAATGTTTATTTTTTCTTTATGGGGTCAGACCCCAATGTGTCATCCAATGTGTTTGTTATCTACTTTTCTTTTTTCATCATATCCGGAGCAATTTCAATCTTATTTGTTTTGTTCCCCATCTCGAGAAGTTCTTTAATTGTATATTTCTTAACTTCTATCTTTTCTTCAGCAACGGATTGATTTGATTTTTTTTCGTCTTTCTTTTCATTTTGTTATACCTCATTCAATTCTTTTTTGCTATTCAAATTTAACAGGTATGCCAATGTAACAATGTTTACGTAGGACAGCAAATACTGATCTACGAAATTTTTGATTTCTTCTTCCGAATCTTTCTTTCCGACTTTAAAATCATCAAGAAAATCTATCTGTAATATAAAATTTACTTTTTCATCATCTAATACACTTACTGCAATTCCAATGTACTTTTTCACATCCACGTTGTTTTCCAGATTTTTATACCATATATTTGGGTCATGAATTTTCTCTGATTCCAGTATATTCATTCCTTTATTATTATTCACAAAAATCTGATAAGAATAATACTTTCGTTTCTTTTCCAATGGAACTGATTTTCTCGTTTTTGATCTGTGTCTGCTCTTCCTTCCAGCCATTTTTACATGCTGCACTGGATTTCTGTTTTGAATTGTTTTCTGAAATACATATTCTACTGAAATCCGTGTTTCACATTTAAATACTTCTTTGAATATACTATATATTTTTTCACACACCATTTCTGAGGTTGTTCTGAAAATCTTGCTTTTCCATTCGGTTTCATTTTGCACAAAGATATTCAAAGATTTGATTAATGAACTAAATTCCTCCAAGAGTTCCGATGTGAATTTTCTGCTTATGAAAAGCTTCTTCTGGTATTCATTACAAATATATGCATACAAAATGTCTAATATGGCAATTACTATAGCGCCTACCATACTCTTATAACAATTCTTCTCGAAAAAAATTGGTATCAAAATACCTGCTGCTGCTGAAACCAGCGCATGGATCCAGCTGATCTTCCCTATAGCGTAACACCATTTTAAAAATGATACAAAACCACTATCCTCATTTTTGATTTTATCTATCCAATCCCATACCTTATTCATACCACTTTTATCTTCCCCGTTGAATTTTTTACATCTTAGCCGCTATTTCAAGTCACTCATAACTTTGTCTGCTACTCACCGCGAAAAATCTTCCTTATCCGACCGGCCACCCTTTTGAGAAGGTATATTTTTTTTCTTCCAAATCTGTTACTGTTATTTTTATATGGTTATTTAAATTCACTCCATATTGATCAAATATACGATCTATGTTTTCCACACAAATTTCCTGTGCAATAATTTCATTTGGATTTATAATCAGAAAATTCTTATCCAGATCCATGGTTGCCATATTTCCCAAAAGATCACCTTTGTAGCTTTCTACCTCTACACTTCTAATGTAAACAGGAATTCTTCCAACATTAACAATAGAAATCCTTAAATTGTGTCCATCCTCATCACTTCCCCAATATCCTGCCATTACGGTTAATTTCTTCTTATATGGCAGCGTGCCAACCTTCCAAGTGAAAAATATTGTTAATATGCTTGTAAGAATTGTTAAAGTACATAATAATGCTGAAAAAAAGCCTTGATTTTCATTGCACCATTTTATCATGCATTCCAAATTAGTATTCACTCCGTTTTCCCTTTGAATTTTAGCAAAAATTTAGGTTCTGCAGGCCTTTATGCTACTATTTTCTGGTTGTTGACATGCCATTGCTTCACGATCATATTTTTCTGCCTTTGTGACATTCATTTACACTCTCCAACTAGTTAGTGCATCTTACAATATTAGCTGCATAATCTATATTATAATTTCTCCTCTGAAAAACCAGCTAGTTTTTACGCATTTTCCAGAGTATTTCGTAAATGCATAAGTCAGTCCAGACAAGTAATTTAATATTTACTCATTGTCACTTACTGATCTCCACTCGTCTATTTTTCGCATGTATAGTAAAAAAGTCTCATAATATTAACATATCTCATTCTTGCAAAGCGAATACATCTACAGATCATTATAATTCCAATTCCGAATGAAATTATAAAAATTGTTTTTCCTTGTTCAAAGCAAACACCCCAGAATCCCAACGTCAAAAAATATCCTCCTAAGAAAATTGTAAGGGGGTCTGACCCCAATAGTCAGTGCTGATATAAACTTGTTTTCTCATGGCTATCACTCCAATTTCTCTTCCACTTTTTTACATTTCCATTTCATTTTTTAGTCCTTCACATCTCAGCCAGTCATAAGACCGTTGCCTGCTGCTCGCCACGGAGAGGTGTGTGAAGATTTGAGCAGCGTAGGGAGCTACCGCTCCCCTTGTTTTGTTTATAATTTCTTTAGAAATGTTTATTTTTCTTTATGGGGTCTGACCCCACTGTACTCTCCGGCTGCAACATCTTCATGGTAGGTCATGCCGTACCCTGCATATTCCGATTATTTCAACCTTTTCATAAGTGGAGCTTCAAGTAGCTTAATTCTGCAAATATCAATCACCGTGCATACCGCATAAATCAGTAGTACACTCACAACAGCGTAAATCACCACATTTCCAGATTCATAAGCGCCAACGTTATTAAATGTATCCTGCCACAACCATCGCCGCATGGTATTACTATTTGCATGAATTAACAATACCCCAAATGTAGAGGCGGCAATTGTGTTAATAATCCTGCAATATCCGATGTTTATGTTTTTGAAAAATAGGAATGCACCAACACCTGTAGCTAAAGCCAATATCTTATTAGAGTCCGATACAAAGAAATAGCTAATTCCGATGTTTTTCCCAAACATGCGGCTAAGGGTAGCTAACACCGCAACACTTCCCCACGATAAAATCAACGAAACAGCCATTATCATCCCTGTAATCTTCGTATCGCTAAACCAATCTTTCGGATAAAGACGGATATACGATGCAATTATAAAGAGAATACTAAACCAAGTCACATAGTTAAATACAACATTTGCTTTTGCAAAAGATGGCAAAACCACATAAACTCCCAGACACCACACCATTAACCAGAAATGTTCTTTTTCTGTCAGAGCCTGAATCAGCTTATTCAAGAACGGAATCAAAAGATAAAACAGTAAAAAGCAACCTGTGAAATTATCTGCTACGGTAAGGAATGGAACAAGCATGCTCAAAAGTTCCTTGATTGAAAAGGGTTCATAACCTGAAAAGAAAAATATGAGCCATACAACTATTCTATAAAAATAGACTTCGCTTAACAATTTAAAAAATTTCTTTTTCGTAATATTCGAGGTGCACATAAAGTATCCAGTAATCAAAACAAAGCAATTAATTCCTGTTTTTCCTGCCCAGCCGAATAGTAATAGAAAATAATCTTGAAAATGCAAACTTGACTGTGCATCAATGCAATCAAGTAATCCTGAATTCACAAGATAATGGTGGGCTACGATCATCAGCATTGAGATAATTCTAAAAAGTTCGATGTTAGAACTCCGTACCCCACCCCTCAAATTTTTGTTTTTAATTAATTTTGTTTCCATTTAATTTTCCTCACATTGTAGTTGGCGTCGTGTGCCGTTCGAATTGTTTTATTCTATCAAAAATGTTATTTATCGTTTTGTTTGCGCAATATATTATTTTGATGCAATTTTTCCTTCTAAGGCTTTGCCATATCTTAATATAGGCTTTTCAATCCATTTCGTCACGATCACTGCAAAGGCAAGAGACAGAACAAAATGTATTACACATGCACTAGGCGACATATACTGATTTTCTTCACATAATCCAAATCGAACCATAATTGAAAATATAATGTCAAAGCAAAGGAAAAAAGGAAATCCTATTTCTCTGCAAATTCCGGCTCATCTGACCACGCATTCCGCTAAGAGCTGATCAGTCTTTCCGGATGTAACTGAACGCGTTTCCGCTTCAGCTGATCAATAAGTTTTCAACGTGTTATAGTTCTTTCGTAGTCATCAAATGATTGCGAAAGGAGGCATAACTATGCAAGACTACAACACGATTATCGGCTCCATCCAGATGCGTTTGAATGGATGCCAGACCAGGTCCGTTATGGACCGTTACAAGATTGGCTCAGGTACATTAAATCTGATCATGAGCCGATACCATGCCAACGGAATCCCAATCGAGGAACTCCGAATGATGGCACCTAAGGAAGTTGAGAACCTTTTCTATCCGCAGAAAAATCTACAGAGGAAAGATGTCCCACTTCCAGATTTCCAGTATTACTATGACAGAATCCATGCACCAGGGAGTCGCATGAACATTTCGTTCTGTTGGCTGGATTATAAAGAAAGAATCCTGATGGTTATGAGAAGTCACAGTTTTACGAATACTTCAACCGATTCATAGCAGAAAACTATGGTGGCCAGAAGGTATCAATGGCCGTAAACCGAATCCCGGGTGAAAAGATGTATATCGACTGGGTCGGTGATCAGCCGGAACTGTTAACAGATACCGAAACGGGCGAGATCAAAAAAGTCCATATCTTTGCGACCACTCTTGGAGTCAGCAGTCTGATCTATGCAGAAGCTTTTCCAAATGAGAAACTCCCATGTTTTATAGAAGGCTGTGCCCATGCTGTTTCATTTTATGGTGCTGTTACGAAATACTTTGTGCCCGATAACCTGCGAACTGCTGTAACCAAGCACACAAAGGATGAACTTATCCTGCAGTCTACATTTGCAGATCTGGAAGATTTCTATGAAACTATAGTTCTTCCACCACCCGCTAGAAAGCCGAAAGGCAAGCCTACAGTTGAAAATCATGTACGTTATCTTGAAATACACCTGGTTGAGAAACTGAAAGAAAAGATATATGTATCATTTGAAGACCTGAATGATGAAATCAAAAAAATAGTAGCAGTCCTCAATAAACGATCTTTTCAAGGCAAGGATTTCTCAAGACAGGATGCTTTCGAAAAGTATGACAAACCATGTATGAAACCACTGCCAGGCGGATGTTACACGGCTTGCGACTATAAAGCGGTCCTAAAAGTTCCCAACAACTACCACATCGAGTATGACGGCCACTACTACTCCGTATTGTACTCTTACTGTGGCAAGCCTGCAATCCTGAAGGCAACAGCTTCAGAGATCAGAATCTGTGATCTGTATAATCGGCTGATCTGTACACATAAGCGGTCTTATAGAGAGTTTCCGCTGTATATCACGGTAGATGAACATATGCCGCCAGAACACCTTTATTACAAAGAAGTCAATTCAAAGGATGGTAATTATTACCGCCGCTGGGCTTCTGCCATTGGTCCTGCGATGTCAGAACTGATTGACAGGCCTTAAATCATCAAAACATGAAGAGCAGTCCTATAATGCCTGTGCAGGTATCCTGCATAAAGTAAAAACAATCCCAAAAGGTGCTGCTGAAGAAGTTGCCCGTAAATGTATAGAGATCAATTCCTGTAAGTATTTTACCTTCAAGCAGATGCTGAAAAAGATGGATGTGAAGGAACTCCCCGAGCATTCACCAGGAACACTGCCCAATCATGAAAATATCAGAGGAAAGGACTACTATAAGTAAGGGTGACGTACTATGGCATACAGATTAAAAGACTATCTTTATAACGATAAACTCACAAAGGAACAGAACATACTCATGGATCGGCTGTATAAACTTCGCATGTCCGGTATGGCTGAAGCATTTGAAAAGCAGCTGCTGGAACCCAAACACAGGTCTCGAACCATTTGAAGTCCGCTTTGCTGCTATTGTAAATCAGGAGTGGGATCAGCGTGAGAGTAAAAAGTTTAAACGCCTCATGAAGAAAGCGACCCTGAAATATCCTGCAGCTGATCTTGACAGTTCAATCTATGATCCAGAACGTCAGCTGAATACACACGTCATAGAACTTCTGGCCAAGTGTGATTGGATCGATGAGCCGAATAACCTGCTGATGACCGGAGGGGCCGGTGCTGGGAAAACGCACATCGCCTGCGCCTTATGTATCACAGCAATGCATCAGAACCGTACTGTTAAATACATACGTGCAAACACACTCTTAAAGGAATCAGATCATGCCAGGCAGGAAGGTACTTACTTTGAGTATTCGAATGAAATGGCAGCTTATGATCTCATGGTGATAGATGATTTCGGCTTAATGGATCTGGACATCGAGAAATGCCGTGATTTATTTGAAATCATCGAGTCCAGAGACTGCCGCAAGGCAACTATTATTATCTCACAGATTCCAGTATCCGGATGGTATCAGCTTTTTGGGGATTCCACCTACGCAGATGCCTGCTTAAGTCGAATGACATCTAAGTCATATCGCCTTGAATTTCCTGGCAGGGATCGCAGAATAACCAATAGTAATTAATAAACCTGCTGAGCTTTGCTCAGTTTGAAGCGGAATGGCGCTCCGTTCCTCTGGAACGGATGCGCAGTTCTTGCGGAATATGCATGTAGAAGGTCTTTGAATGAGGAAAATACAGGTTTATAGCGTTAGTGTAAACCACTCTTCTGAAGGTTAGCGATGACTTGTAACTAAATAGCGACAAATAATAAAACTAGATCAGTCTCTAAATAATTGATATTCTATGTGAAAGAGCGTATAATATAAGTACAGAACAGGAGCGATTATATGCTAGGATGTAAAGTATGATAATTGCAAACAACATTCAGGCTGAACTAGAAAAA
>ENA-OQKR01000920-OQKR01000920.1-human-gut-metagenome-genome-assembly--contig:-NODE-920-length-10327-cov-3.398039_pt1 | contig 10327 bp, 11 predicted proteins | sample MGYA00242803_ERZ504806 | MGnify/ENA primary metagenome ERZ504806 (study PRJEB26092, sample SAMD00036399) | human gut metagenome | host: Homo sapiens | study: EMG produced TPA metagenomics assembly of...
GAATTATTATTGTGCCACTTAATTGGCAACAATAATGCCATATTTATGGCACAGTTATGCCAACGAACTAGGCAATGATAGTCTGAAAGCCATTCATACCCATCTGAATAAAAAGAAAACAGACCAGTTTCTTTGATAGCCCACCGTACATTTAACACATCTATTTTTGAACCTTTTATTTTTTATCTTGTTCTTTCTCCAAAAGCCTAAGGTACCAATAGGGCAGGAATTTATATTTAACCTAAACATTATAGAAGTATGAAGAAATTTATTCCCTTATTATTAGCGGTCTTCGCAATAGCATTCGTATCTTGCGAAAAAGACCCCGACATGGATAAGCTGGACAGCAAGTATCTGGTTTATACCAATTATGACACGAAAGCAGACTTCAAAGCTTTCGAAACCTATTACTTACCAGATAGCATCCTTGTTATCGGCAACAGTAAAGACGCCGAATATTGGAAAGACGAAAGTGCACAGGAAATCCTCAGCGCATACGTTGCCAATATGGACAACCGCGGTTATGTCCGTACAGACAATCGCGAAGACGCCGACCTCGGTTTGCAAGTGAGTTACGTAAAGAGCACTTACTACTTTACGGACTACGGACGCCCCGAATGGTGGTGGAACTATCCAGGCTACTGGGATGCTCCTTACTGGGGTAACTGGGGCGGATGGTACTATCCGTATGCCGTAAACTATGCTTATAGTACCGGTTCCTTCATCACCGAATTGCTGAACCTCGACGCTCCCCAAGGCGAAAAGGAAAAACTTCCCGTGCTGTGGACCAGCTACATGAGCGGGTTATTGAGCGGCTCGACCTCTTTCAACACCAAGATGGCAGTGGAAGGCGTGAACCAGGCTTTTACACAATCTGCCTATCTTAACAGAATGAGTGCCCAGCCGAGATAAACTACCGACTTCTTCTATCCCGATAGAAAGCTATTGTTGAATTTATAAAACAAGAACAAGTATGAAAACATTGAAATATATATCCTTGAGGGCATTCGCAATCGCCGCCCTCGCCCTTGTCTTCGCCATGCCGGCAAAGGCACAGATGACCGATAACGGTTATGCCAACATCGACTGGCAGTTCAATTTCCCCTTAAACAACCACTTTGCCGACAAAGGCAGCGGATGGGGCATGAACTTTGAAGGCGGTTACTTCCTGACGTCTAACTTTGCTTTGGGAGGCTTCCTGGCTTATCATAGCAACCATGAATATTTCAGTCGTCAGACCTTGCCGGTCGGTACGAGCGGCAGTTTGAATACCGACCAGCAGCATACCGTATTCCAGTTGCCTTTCGGTCTTGCCACACGTTATGCGTGGAACCGTGGCGGTGCATTCCAACCGTATGTGGGCGTAAAACTCGGTACCCAGTATGCACAGTTGAAGTCCACTTTCAATGTATTTGAAGCCAATAAAGATACATGGGGATTCTACGTATCTCCGGAAATCGGTTTCAACGTTTACCCGTGGGCTTACGGTCCGGGCCTGCACTTCGCAGCCTATTACAGCTACGGGACCAACAAAGGCGACCTCTTCACTTACAGTGTGGACGGTATGAACAACTTAGGTCTGCGTATCGGTATTGCATTCTGACATACACACCTAAAACTTAACAGAATAAATTAATTGTTTCAAAAAAAAGAGATGCTGCCTAACGATTTCAAGTTAGCCGGCATCTCCTTTTTTATTCTGATGCGATTGCCTTACTTCAACACAGCCCGATACATCGCCTCCTGTATTCTTTCCCGAATATCCGATTTCAGCAATTTCGCATTCCACACCTCCGGATAAATACGGTTGCTGAGGAATACATACACCAAGCCGTTGTCCGGGTCTACCCATGCACAAGTTCCGGTAAAGCCCGTATGTCCGTACACCGATGCCGGAGCGGAAAGAGCGCAGGGACTTTTCGCAGGATTCTGCATATCCGGCTTATCGAAGCCCAGACCACGGCGGCATCCCTTGGCAACTGTAGTGGTAAAGAGTCTGCACGTCTCCTTGCTTAAATAACGTTTTCCGTTCAACTCACCGCCATTCAGCAGCATCTGATAAATCTGCGCCACTTCCTCAGCCGTAGAGAACAATCCCGCATTGCCGGAAACACCGCCTTGAAAAGCAGCCGATTCATCGTGTACAAATCCTTGCAAAACTGTTTTCCGCAGGAAAGGGTCAACGGACGAAGGCACAATCTCCTCTTTAGACAAGAACCGTAACGGAAGATACCCGGTACGCTTCAGCCCCATCGGAGTATAAAACTCTTGAGCAAGAAACTCATCCATAGGCATTCCCGCACGCGCCTCAACCACCTGCTGCAGCAGAATGAAGCCCACACAGTTATAACGATACCGTTTATCCCTCAAAGGCGCATCCGCTATCTTTTGGAGATACTCCTTTTTAAAGGACTTATTCAACCAAAGACTGTCACAGACCTGTAAAGTACATTCGGCTGTACGTACTTTCGATGTCAGCCCCGGACGGAAACGGAAATTAGGGTTAGCCCACGTCTGCCGCCCGATACGGGCAGGATGCAGTTTATCCGGTCGTGCCTTAAATAATGTACCCTCGTAACTATCCTCATCAATGGCATCCTGATAGAACAGCAAGGTGGAAGGCAATCCCGACTGGTGGAACAGCAGTTCCCTGACCGTTATATTGCGTTTATCCGTATCCTGCAGGTAGGGAAGATAATCAGACACACGGTCTGTCAGGCTTAAACGGCCTTTATCATAAAGCTTCATTACGGCCAATAAGGTAGCTGTCGTCTTCGTCAAAGATGCAACGTCATATACGGATGCCGGTGTCACCGGAACTGCTTCCTTATTTCCGGTTGTATATGTATAAGTACCGAAAGCCTTATTATACATCTCTTTCCCGTCCTTCAAAACCACTACCTGACATCCCGGATAGGCCCCTTCCTGTATGCCTTCCCGAGCAATTGTATCAATCCGTGCCAATAAGCGGGAATCCAAGCCATGCTCTTCGGGAATGAAATGAGACTTTGTCTGCGGACTTAAGGTTACCCCTTCTCCGGCGGCAAACAAACTGCCGATACTTGCCGAAAGCCGGCCGTCAGCCACGGCATCCGCATAAAGTATCCCGGCCACCTGCCGCTGTACGTCATCATTCGAAGAATGCGCCAATACCACCGCTTCGGCTGCCGATATACCCTGACGTATCTGTGGCAGTTGCTTGCCGGGAATAAAGCACACATACACCACCGGAACGTCTGGAGCAAACTCCGCAAAGAAAGACTGATAAGCCGCCAGACGATGCTCGGTGACACATACCAGAATACGTTTATATCCGGACAGTTTATCTCTCAAAGCCTTACGTCCTGCCGCCGGTAAATCTTTTCCCAATTGGAACTCTACCGGATGCGTATATTCGGAAAGCTGCTTGATAAAAGGCCGTAGCTTCGCTGCTTCCCCGACATTCAACACCGCAACATCTTTAACCGAGGGGTCCAATGGCAGCACTTTCGCCGCATTGCCCAGCACGGTAACAGCCGCCAGATTCAAACGACGAATCAAATCCCGCGTATAGGGCGTATTAATTCGGGTTCCCAATCCGGAAAGACGAATAAGAGGCTTCTTATTCAGCCCAAGTGCATATTTATAAGTCAATACCTTTCTGCATTTCTCCTCTACCGCCTGCTCCGTCAACTCACCGCGCTTTACGGCAGCCAGTATGGCATCCACTTCTTCTTTTATACGCCGGGGAACGAGCAGTAAGTCATGCCCCGCCTGCAATGCTTTCAAACAGAGCGAACTCATGTTTGGAAACTCCCTTCATAGCCAAAGCATCTGTGAAGACAAGTCCCCGGAACTGCAATTCGCGTGTCAGCAAGTCATAAACCACATTGCGGGAAAGGGAAGAAGGCAATCCGCGCTGCGCCTCAAAAGCAGGCACTTCCAAATGCCCCACCATAATGCCGCCTACCCCTGCCTGAACGGCTTTTCTAAAAGGATACAACTCCACACTGTCCAAACGCTCGCGCGTGAACGGTAAAACCGGAAGCGATTTATGCGAATCCACATCCGTATCCCCATGCCCCGGAAAATGTTTGGATACCGAGAGTACTCCGCCGTCTTCCAGACCTCTGGCATAGGCGATAACCTTATTGGCAACGTTCACCGGATTTTCACCGAAAGAGCGGGTGTTGATAACCGGATTCTTCGGGTTGATGTTGACATCCGCCACCGGAGCAAAATTCACCTGTACGCCGAGTTCCCGGCACTGCCTTGCCATTTCCCTGCCATACTCATAGAGCAGGGTATCGTTCTGTATACATCCCAGTACCATATTCTTCGGAAAGACGGGTGTACCCCGCAGACGCATGGAAAGTCCCCACTCGCCGTCGAACGTAATCAACAGAGGAATATCCGCCATGCGTTGCGCTTCATTCGTCAGCATGGCCTGGTTTTGCATCAGTCCGCCGGAAAACAGCAAACCGCCGACTTTATAATCCTCGACAACCTTGCGCAGCAACTCCTTGTTGCCCTTGTCCTGATAGGGGGCGATTGTATAGATAAAAAGCTGTCCTATCCGCTCTTTCAGGCTGAGTGTGCCCAAAACCGAATCCACCCACTGCCTGCATCGCACATCATCCACTGCCGACCTCACCAGCAACGGCTCCACGGGGAGAACAACGGCAGGTGTCGCCGGACAACGTTTCGCATCCGAAGCAAAACGCCCGCAACAGCCCATTATAACCAGTATAAACAGTAACAGCCTTTTCATCCGCTATTCCTTCGTCAGTGTCAAATCCAATTCTCCTACAAAAATGCCGCTTCTCCCGGTGTGCAATACCGGAATACTCTTCCCCTCCGCATTCAGGCAGAAAGCCGGTTTCTCCATAAAAGTATGGGAATGGCCGCCCAATATTACATCAATTCCCCTGGTTGCCGCCGCCAGCTTCTCATCGCAGACTTCATTCTTAAGACGGAAGCCGAGATGGGAAAGACAGATAACGACATCACACCCTTCCTTGGTCCGCAAAAGGTCGGTTACTTCCTGCGCCGCAACAATAGGGTCGTTGTATACAATGCCTTCACACTTATCGGCCTGTACCAGCCCTTCCATCTTGGGACTCACCCCGAACACTCCGATTTTCATACCTCCGCGTTCCAGGACTACATAAGGTTTCACCAGTCCCTCAAGAACTGTTCCGGTGACATCGTAATTGGCACATACCACCGGAAAGTGGGCCATACGGAACAAACGCGCCATATTATCCAGCCCGAAGTCAAACTCATGATTACCGATAGTCATGGCATCATAGCCCATAAGGTTCATCATCCGGACTTCCACCTCGCCCCGGAAAAGATTGTAATAGGGAGTACCTTGCGAAATGTCGCCGCAGTCAAAGAGCAGGACATCCGGATTCTTGGTACGGAAATCTTTCAGAAAAGTGGCGCGGCGTACCACACCGCCCGCCCCTGCATACGGGTCGGCAGCGTGCAGGTCAATCGGTTCGATACGGCTGTGAGTGTCACTTGTGTGCAGAATGACCAATTGCTTGGTCTGCTGTGCCGATGCTGTCAGCAATGCGCAGAACATCAGCAGGCAATATATAGATATACGTTTCATCGAATTCTCTTTTTTAGTTTTCTGTTCTTAATCTTCCACGGTGATTCGTCCTTCCATGCGCGAAGTAATCTTCTTGCCTGCTGCCGTCTGTTGCTCTACATAGTCCATAAACAGACCGCGCAAGGTCGCACCCGGCGGACAATCTCTCTTTTCAGCCTGAATCAGGGCGGTCATATCGCTATTGCCGTCGGCCAGATAATCGATAGTGGCAACCGTGTACAGCTTGTCGTCGACAACCGGCTTGCCGGCTACAGTAGCCCCCAGCAACTTTCCGCTTTTGGTAATCCGCAAGTTCACACCGCTGACTCCTTCGCCGCCGCGTGCCGCAATGCTCTCAAACAGTTGCTTCAGATAAACACCTTTCAAAGTCACGACACAAAGTCGAGTTCTCGAACGGCAGTATTTCGTAGATCGTTGCCGCAGTAATGGACCTCCGTCAGCACGTTCCGCAATCCACCCATATTCACAAGCCCCATATCGGCAGGTTTTCCAAGCACCTGCGCAGCCGCTCCGCGCAGCACATCGGCCACCAGATTGGAAAGGAGGCTTTCGGGAGCTCCTTTATCCATAGACATCTCGGCAGTGCCCACTACCCGGTACATCATACTGTCTATCTTCGCCTTGTAGGGGGCAAGCAACGCCATGGCTTCCGCATCGGGAGCAACATCATAGGTAGAGTCTATCGGCTGCATGCGCCCTTCGGCTTTTGTCACTTCATAGGCCGAATGGCAAGATGCAAACAAAAACATCACTGCCAACGCTGTTCCTGAGACGATTTTCAAATAACATTTCTTCATATTCATCCATTTTTAAATTGCTACAAATATACTTTTCTTTTGCTGTAATCCCAAAGAGGAACGGCATTTCTTTCCATCCTGCAAAAAAGAAAAAGAGTACATCTCTTTGTCAATCAAAAGAAAAACTCTACCTTTGCACCGCTTTCGCGCAATCGCTGTCAGGACACCGAGTGAGAAGCCTGGTATGTTGCGTTGTAACGATCAAACAATTTAATAATAAGAACAATGGATTTAATTAAAATTGCAGAAGAAGCATTTGCTACCGGCAAACAACACCCGAGCTTCAAGGCAGGTGACACTGTTACAGTAGCATATCGTATCGTCGAAGGTAACAAAGAACGTGTACAGTTGTACCGTGGCGTTGTTATCAAGATTGCCGGACATGGAGAGAAGAAGCGTTTTACTGTACGTAAGATGTCTGGTACTGTAGGTGTAGAACGTATTTTCCCGATTGAATCACCGGCTATCGACAGCATCGAAGTGAACAAAGTGGGTAAAGTTCGTCGCGCTAAATTGTACTACCTGCGTGCTCTTACCGGTAAGAAAGCAAGAATTAAAGAAAAAAGAGTTAACGGTTAATCCCAAACTCCTATTTCTAAATAAAAAAGGGAAGCCGATTGATTCGGTTCCCTTTTTTAATGTCTCAAATACCTCATCCCACGGAATGGAATTATTCGTCTTACGGAACGGACAAATGTCCCTTCACCCGCTATCCCGTATGAATAAAAAATGCGAAAAGCAAAGGGAGTACAAGCAAACCTGCATTTTCTACAAGCATTTTCTTTTTTCGTGGGATTAATAAAGATTTTTCATTATAGTGAAAAAAACGTTTGATACGGTTGAAAACTTTGTTTGGTGTATATCCCAAAAAATACCGCCCAGCCGAGAAATTATATTCCGGCTGGGCGGCTATATTTTCAATCAAAGACTGAGCTTATTTAATATCTCTCAACTCCCAGCCCAACGCACTGGCTCCCAGCACAGCAGCATCAGAGTCTTTCAGTTCGGACATCATCAATTTGGCCTTGCCCTTGTAAATCATCAGGATATTGTCATCAATAGCTTTTTGGATAGGCTTGAAGATGTAATCTCCGGACTTAGCCAACCCACCGAACAGAATAATTGCTTCGGGACTGGAGAAAGCAATGAAGTCTGCAATAGCCTCTCCCAGAATAGTACCGGTAAAGTCAAAAATATCCTGTGCCAGCTTGTCACCCTGAACGGCTGCATCGTATACATCTTTAGAGGTGATGTTTTCGGCCGGAATGGAACGCAACAAACTCGGTTCGGTACGTGCAGTGAGGAACTCACGTGCAGTACGCGCCACACCGGTAGCCGAACAGTAAGTTTCCAGACAGCCGTGGCGACCGCATCCGCAGAGACGACCGTTTTCGCGACGTATGATAGTATGTCCCAACTCTCCGGCAAAACCGTCGTGTCCGTATACCATTTGTCCGTTGATAACGATACCGCTGCCTACACCCGTACCCAGCGTTATCATGATGAAATCTTTCATACCGCGTGCAGCGCCGTAGGTCATTTCACCGATAGCGGCGGCATTGGCGTCATTGGTCAGTGCCGTAGGGATGCCCAAACGTTCTTCAAACATGGCTGCCAAAGGAATTACTCCTTTCCACGGAAGATTCGGGGCAAACTCGATTGTACCGCTGTAATAGTTGCCGTTAGGAGCACCGATACCGATACCTTTTATTTTATCAACACCGCCATTCGCGATAATCAGCGGAAGAAGATTCTTGCATACTTCGTCTACGTAATTGTCCGCCTCATCATAAGCTCCCGTCTTGATGGAACCACTTGCAAGAATAGTGCCACGTGCATCTACGATACCAAAGACGGTGTTCGTTCCGCCTATGTCAATCCCCACTACATAGGGTTTTTTCCATGTTTGAATTCATGATATTTACTTTTTTGTTTAAAGGGTTAGTTATAACATTAATGGTTACAAATTACACAAAGAAAAACGACACTGCAAAATCTTTTTTTAAAAAACTTCACGTCAATTGCAACTTTTCGTCACATAGCTGCGTCTAATAGTTAAAATCAATAAGAACAAAGCTATAAACAGGAAAAACGTGATACAACTGAAAGACATCAACAAGACCTATAATAACGGAGCACCGCTACACGTACTCAAAGGCATCGACCTTGATATCCGAAAAGGAGAGTTCGTCTCTATTATGGGAGCGTCAGGCTCCGGAAAATCCACGCTCCTCAACATCTTAGGCATTCTGGACAACTACGATACAGGAGAATATTACCTGAACGGTACGCTTATCAAGAACCTGAGCGAAAACAAAGCCGCCGAATACCGCAACCGTATGATTGGCTTTATCTTCCAGTCATTCAATCTGATTTCCTTCAAGGATGCGGTAGAGAATGTGGCTCTTCCTCTCTTCTATCAAGGAGTAAGCCGCCGGAAGCGTAACGATATGGCGTTGGAATATCTGGAACGCCTGGGGCTGAAAGAGTGGGCTCACCACATGCCCAACGAAATGTCCGGCGGACAGAAGCAGCGTGTAGCCATTGCCCGTGCATTGATTACCCACCCCCAGATTATCCTTGCCGACGAACCGACCGGTGCTCTCGACAGCAAGACTTCCGTAGAGGTCATGCAAATTCTGAAAGACTTGCATGAAACGGGCATGACCATCGTGGTCGTAACCCACGAGAGCGGCGTTGCCAATCAGACAGACAAGATTATCCACATTAAAGACGGTGTGATAGGAAGCATTGAAGAGAACCTGAATCACGACGCATCGCCATTCGGCAAGGACGGTTTCATGAAATAACGGACACTGCCGCGTCATTACATTAATCTCCTATCGCTTTATAACATCACTTACAGTAATCATGATAGACCTTTGGCAAGAAATATACGGTACAATCAAGCGTAACAAGTTGCGCACGTTCCTCACCGGTTTTGCAGTGGCGTGGGGCATCTTTATGCTTATCGTACTGCTGGGAGCAGGCAACGGCATCATCCATGCTTTCGAACAAAACGCATCCGAACGCGCATTGAACTCCATCCGCCTGGGCGGTGGCTGGACCACCCAATCGTACGAAGGCTTGAAAGAAGGACGGCGTATCCAACTGGAAAACAAAGACCTCGCCGCAACCGAAAAATACTTTCCCGACAATATCATCACTGCCGGCGCCACCCTGCGGCAGGGAGATGTAAACATCAGCTTCGGACAAGAATACATCAATATCTCGCTGATGGGCGTACACCCGAACTACGTAGAGTCCGAAGCCATCAAGACCGCAAGCGGACGCTTTATCAACCGGAACGATGTGAAAGAACGGCGGAAAGTTATCATTCTTCATAAAAAGTCGGCAGAAATTCTTTTCGGAAAGTCACGTACGGAACCAGTCGGCCGGTTTGTCAATGCAGGCGGTGTAGCCTACCGGGTAGTCGGATTGTACGAAGACCAGGGAGACCAAAGCAGCCTGGCCTTTATCCCCTTCTCCACCATGCAAACCATCTATAACAAAGGCGATAAACTCAACAACATCATCTTCACCACCAAAAATCTGACGAGCGAAGCGGCCAACGAAACCTTTGAGAAAGAGTACCGTAAAGTCATTGCCGCCAACCACCGTTTCGACCCGGAAGATGAAGGCGCAATATGGATATGGAACCGCTTTACACAATACATACAGACACAGAACGTAGCCGGCTTGTTGCGTACCGCCATTTGGGTGATAGGTATTTTTACCCTGCTGAGCGGCATCGTAGGCGTATCGAATATCATGCTGATTACCGTCAAGGAACGCACACGCGAGTTCGGTATACGCAAGACGCTGGGTGGCAAAGACCTTTTCCTATCCTTCGGCTGATTATTGTGGTAAGACGTTACGATTACCACTTTTTCGGTCGTACTATCGGTCGATGGTGGCAGGCGATCGGAGT
>ENA-OQKR01000921-OQKR01000921.1-human-gut-metagenome-genome-assembly--contig:-NODE-921-length-10294-cov-3.359496_pt1 | contig 10294 bp, 10 predicted proteins | sample MGYA00242803_ERZ504806 | MGnify/ENA primary metagenome ERZ504806 (study PRJEB26092, sample SAMD00036399) | human gut metagenome | host: Homo sapiens | study: EMG produced TPA metagenomics assembly of...
TCAAGACCGAATACGGCATGAGCATCATGGACAAACGCATCCAGCTCGGGCTCGTCGCCTGAAACCATCCGGTACACTGACCAACGACCATACAGACAACGAAGTCCAACAAAACGTCACCACCCCCATGTGAGCGGCGGGTTTCAGGCCGTTTCGGCGTTGGCCGGTCCTGCTGGTTGTTGGTTATTGCATTGGTTATTGCATGAGGGCGTGGGTCTTGCGCCAGGATTCGCCCTCGAAGCGGATCATCCGTCCGTGGTGGACGGTGCGGTCGATGATCGCGGCGGCCATGTTGGGGTCGCCGAAGATCCTGCCCCATCCGCTGAACTCGATGTTGGTGGTGTAGATGATGCTCTGGGTCTCGTACGCGTTGGTGACGACCTGGAACAGGAGCCTGCTGCCGTCCTCGTCGATGGGCACGTAGCCGAGTTCGTCGATGACGAGCAGCGGGGTCCTGCCGATCGCGGCGAGTTCCCGGTCGAGCCGGTTGTCCGATTGGGCCCTGAGGAGCCGCATGACCAGGCCTGCGGCGGTGAAGTAGCGTGCGGGTATGCCCTTGCGGCATGCGTTCCTGCCGAGCGCGATGGCGAGGTGGGTCTTGCCGGTGCCGGGAGGGCCGAACAGGACGAGGTCGTCGTGGCCGGCGATGAAGTCGAGGGTCGTGATCTGCCCGCGCCCGTAGTCGACGGGGAAGCGGATCGGGGTCCAGTCGTAGCCGCCGAGCTCCTTGTCGGCGGGGAATCCGGCGGCCTTGAGCAGGCGTGAGCGTTTGGAGCGTTCCCTGGATTCGATCTCGGCGTTCATCCACGATTCCATGAATTCCATCTGGCTGGGGGTCGCGTCCGCGAGCTGGTCGGCGAGGACCTGGCGGGTCAGAGGCAGCCGTCTGGCCAGGGTCATGATCGTTGCGATTCTTTCGCCGGTGGACGCGCGCCTGCGTTTCATGTCGGGCATGACGACCGGCGGACGGTGGGTTCCCATGGTCAGGCCTCCTTCCTTTCCCATGGCTGTCGGGGTTTCATGAACACGTCGTATCCGGTCAGGTCGGGTACCGACTGCTCGTACGGCTTCTCGCCGGCGGCGATGCGCCGGGCCATGGTGGTCACACTGGCCTCGTCGATCGCGTGCCCCTGTTCGACCAGGTGCTCTCCGGCCCGGACGGCGGCCTCGAAGCCGGACGCGGCGCTGGCCTTGGCGATGACGCGGAACGTGGTCCTGCGTGTCTTGGCGTCCATGCGGTCGATGGCGATCCTGAGTTTGTCGGGGAAATCGTCACGGATGGTGGAATCGGTCCATGCGTGGGTCTTGCGGCTCAACGCGGGCAGGAGCGTGGCGGGGTTGCGCACCGTGGCCGGCGAATCCCCGTACACGCGCGGCAGTCTGGCACAGGTGCGTCCGTCCTGGGTGCGGATCGTCACGTCGAACGCGCGCAGACCCACGTCGAGAGTCCAGCCGCGCCACGAGGGGCCGGCGAGGTAGTAGTTGCCGTCGATCTGCACACGCCCGTCCTTGTCGGCCTTCCTCACCTCCCAACGGATCGCGTCGTACGGCTTGGCGGGAAGCGGCTGCATATCCATCTTCTCACCGGCGAACAGGCCGCCGATCGGCGCGCCCTTGCGGTAATGCGTCTCCTTGGCCATCGCGTCGCAACGCTCCAGCATGTACCGGGTCAGTTGGCCGTGGGACTCTGCGTTGAGCATGGGCACCATGATGTTGCGGCGCAGGAACCCGACCGCGTTCTCCACGCTGCCCTTCTCGTTGCCCGAGTTCGGGTTGCAGAACCTGGTCTCCAGCCGGTAATGCTCCACGAACAGTTCGAACACGTGCACGACGGTGACCTTGTCCCACGCGATCCGATGGCCGGCGCCGGTGGCGTTGTCAAGCACCAGCGTCAGGGGGACCGCGCCTATGTGCTCGAACACCGTGCGCAGCCCCGCGCACACGCATTCGGCGTTCTCCCCGGGCAGGGCCACGCAGTAGCGCATGTTCGAATACGGGAACGTGACGACCAGGCAATGCACGTCGACCCGGTCCCCGCCGACCACGGCCTGCGCCATGCCGAAATCGACCTGCGCCTCGCCCGGATGCCACTTGAGCTCCAGATACCCGTCCGACGGGAGGCGATGCTCCTCGCGCCACCGTTTCACGTACCGCTGCACCGGCGAATACGAGCCCTCGTAGCCCTTCTCCGACACGAGTCTGTCGTACACGCGCTTGGCGGTGTGCCGCTGCTTGCGGGGCATGAACCGGTCCGCCTGCAGCCATCCGTCCACCGTCGCCCTGAACGGATCGAGCTTCGACGGCCGCGATACGGAGCGCTCCGGTCCGGGAGAGCAATCCTCCCTCCCGGCGTACTTCGCGACCGTGTCGCGGGCCACGCCCACCTCTTTCGCGATGCTCCTCCATGACATGCCATGCGCGTCAAGCACCCTGATACGTTGTTGTACGGACACCGGTACCGTCATTCCTTTCCTTTCCCGAGAAAACCGAACGGTTTGACTTTCAACTCGGGAAACTAGTCCAGGCAGGACGGGCCGGTGTTCGTTTCTCACCACACGCTGAAGTGGACCAGAACCTGCCGCTCACATGGAAGACATCCACACGCTCACACGGCCCACTTTCTATTGAACAGACACACATGGCGAGCAGGCGCTTCTGCTGGTCCATGTCGGGATGCCGGCTCACGTCCCAGGCCACGATCTCCTTGCTCGCCATGTCGTACACGGGCGCAAGATACGCCTTGCCGCCCGCGACCTTGAACTCGGTGACATCGGTCCCGAGCTTGGAGAACGGACGCTCGGCGTCGAAGTCGCGTTTGAGCAGGTTATGCACGTGGCCACCCGTCTCGCCCCTGTACGAGCTGTATCTCCTCCACGGGTTCGCGGCGCGGATCCGGCACCTGAGCCCCATGCGGCGCATGACCCTGAGCACGCTCTTGGCCGACACCCGCCGGCCGAACTCGTGGACCAGGCACATGCGCACCTGCCGGTGGCCGCACCCGTTGGCGGTCCGTCCCCAGATCTCGCGCACCAACGGCTCGAGGTCGGCCCGTGTCACATGCGCCGTGTGCGACAGGTGGTGGTAGTACGTGGAGCGCGGCAGCCCGGCTATCCTCAGGAGATGGTCGAGCCGGTGTCCCTGCCCTGCGAGCAGTCGGACGACGGCGCTTCGCTCGCGTCTCGTGACTTGTTCGCCCGCAGGGCCCGGAGTTTTTCCAGGTACGCGACCTTCGCCTTCAGATAGGCGACCTGTTCGGCGAGCTCCTGCTCGCGCGTCGGTTTGGGTTTCGGCTTGGACCTCGCGCCCTTCGGCCTGCCCTTGGGCCTTGGCCTGAGCGCCTCCGCGCCTCCGGCCCGGTACTCGCGGCACCAGCGCTGCAACGCCGTGACGCTCGCGACCCCGTATCTGGCCATGACCTCCGTCTTGGTCATTCCGCCCTCGACGCGGTCGCGCGCCGCGGCGACCTTCGTCTCCCAGTCGTACCTTCTGCTGCCGTTGCTTCCCATGACCGCCTCCTCGCCGCCGGACCTGTACAGCCTGATCCAGTTTCTCGCGGTATACGCCGGTATGGCAAGCCGACCGGCGAGGACGCCCTTGCCGGCACCGGCCTTGATGAGTTCCAACGCCTCGCGGCGGAACCCGTCGTCGTAATGTCTCCTCCGATCCTCGCGCATATGAGAGAACCGCACCTCCGATCATCGAATCTGAATTTCTTCAGTCCAACAATCGGGGTGCGGTTCACTTTGGATGGGGGCTTTCGTGTGCTATATGCTAGCTGTCAGCAGCTACCAGAAGCCTGAAATCAGTCGCAAGCGCCAACGGTGTGCACGTAGATGGAGTCAGTGCGGCCCGGCTGGTGATCGCCCTGAGCAGAGCTCAGGATGACGATCTTGTCGCCGTCAGCAACCTTGCCAGCATCCTTGAGGACCTTGTCCGTGTAGACCATGAGATCCTTGCGGGACTTGTCGTGGTAGTCCTCCTTGAGCAGGAAGGCTTCGGTGCCCCAGGACAGAGCCAGCCAGTGGTAGGTGTGCTCGTTGCTGGTCAGGCCGTAGATCGGGGCGGCCGGACGCGTCACGGGAGACGCGGTGCACGGTGGCACCGGTCTGGGTGTAAGCAACGATGGCCTTGGCGTTGAGCTTGTCGGCCAGGTCCACAGCGGCGGAGGAGACGAGCGCCGGTGGAGGACATGTCAAGGTTCTTGAGCTCCGGGATACGGTCGAAGCCGTGGTCGGTGGCGTAGCCGGAGATACGGGCCATGGTGGCCACGGTCACATCCGGGTACTTACCAACGGCGGTCTCGTTGGAGGTCATGGTGGCGTCGGAGCCGTCGAGGATGGCGTTGGCGCAGTCGGAAGCCTCTGCACGAGTCGAACCGGGGAGTTCACCATGGAGCCGAGGACTTCGGTAGCCACGATGACCGGCTTGGCGTACTGGCGAGCCAGCTCGATGATGCGCTTAGTGGCCAGCGGGACCTCTTCCAGCGGGCACTCAACGGCCATGTCGCCACGGGCGGCCATGACGCCGTCGAAGGTCTTGACGATCTCTTCGAGGTTCTCCAGAGCCTGCGGCTTCTCGATCTTGGCAATGATCGGGATGCGACGGCCTTCCTCGTCCATGATCTCGTGGGCGCGGTCGATGTCGGTGGCGAAACGCACGAAGGACATGGCGATGATGTCGGCACCGGTGCGGATGGCCCAACGCAGGTCGGCCTCATCCTTCTCGGTCAGAGCCGGCAGGGAGACGGCGACGCCCGGCAGGTTGATGCCCTTGTGGGAGGACACAGGACCGGCCACGACGACCTTGGTGTACACGTTGTTGCCCTCGACCTTGGTGACCTCAAGACGGACCTTGCCGTCATCGATCAGGATCGGGTCGCCCGGGTGGCAATCGCCCGGCAGGCCCTTGAAGGTGGTGGAGGTGATGTGCTCGTCGCCCTCGACGTCATCAGTGGTGATGACGAATTCCTGGCCGAGCTGCAGCTGAACCTTGTCTTCGCCATCGGCGTTCTTCTTGAACCAACCGCAGCGAATCTTCGGGCCCTGCAAATCAACGAGCGCGGCAACGTTGCGACCAGTGGCTTCGCTGGCCTTGCGCACGTTGTTGTAGACCTTGAGGTGATCCTCGGGGGTGCCGTGGGAGCGGTTCAGACGAGCAACGTCCATACCAGCTTCAACGAGCTTCAGGAGGTTGTCGTAATCCTCGGTGGAAGGACCGATGGTGTCTACGATCTTGGCTTTACGCATGAATGCCTGCCTATTCTTGTTCAATTTGGTTCGAGGCGCGATTGCCCCATTTGCCGAAACCCAGTCTACTAGCGCGAGCCGACTCATGACAAGTTTTCTTCACGGTGTGTTGTGAGCGCTCACATTGTTGTGTTGACTGGGTTTAAGGGTTGTATTCTCTAACGATTTCAGGCCTTTTCAGCGCTTTCCATGCTCTTCATCTTGATCACGGAAGCCACGGATGCGCCGCCAATTGCGAGCACAATCACAGCCAGCGACAGCCATGTGGGCACCTCCGGCACCCAATGGACGCCTTCGCCGCCGTTGATGAACGGCAAGGTATTGCCGTGCAGGGCCTCCATGATGAGCTTGACGCCGATGAAGCCCAGCACCACGGACAGGCCGGCAGGCAGGTAGACGAGCTTGTCGAGCAGAGCACCCAGCAGGAAGTACAGCTGCTGCAGGCCGAGCAGTGCGAACACGTTGGAGGTGAACACCAGGAACGGATCCTTGGTCAGGCCGAAGATCGCGGGAATCGAGTCGAAAGCGAACATGACGTCGGTGGTGCCGATGGTCAGGAACACGATGAGCATCGGGGTCCAGTAACGCACGCCGTTCTTGGTGGTGCGCAGCTTCTCGCCGTCGTAGTCGTCGGTAATCTTGATGATCTTGCGCAGATTACGGATGATGCCGTTCTCGTGATATTCCTCATCTTCATCGCCGCCGAGCACCAGTTTGACGGCGGTGTAGATCAGGAAGGCACCGAACAGGAAGAACACCCACGTGAAGCGGGAGATCAGGGCCGCGCCGATCAGAATGAAAATGCCACGGAAAATCAAAGCAATGGTGATGCCGATGGACAGCACATACTTCTGAATCTGCTTGGGCACCGCGAAGTTCGACATGATAATGACGAACACGAATAGGTTGTCGATGGACAACGAGTATTCGGTGAGCCAGCCGGAATAGAACTCGATGGCGGGCTTGGAGCCGGCGAAGAACCAGATGCATCCGCCGAAGATCAGCGCCATAACCACGAAGAAGGCGATATGCTGCACGCATTCCTTGGTGGAGGGCACATGCGGTCGACGCCCGATGACGAACAGGTCGACGATAAAGAACAACGCGAGCACCACGAAGGTGATGATTTCAAATGCGAGTGGGGTTTCTGCCATGATTCCCTACACTAACTTATGTATGTGACGGTTTTGGGGCCGTTCCGGTAGCGCTGATCGCCAGGCAGTCAGGGGATGTGTTGTTCGACACGCTCCGGGCCGCTCAGGCCAAGTCTTTACGGTCGACAACGCATCCCCTGACTGCCCGCCTCGGGTATGGGAATTTGGTTACTTGTTGGCTTCCGTCATTTGACGGAGTCTTTTTTGAGGTCTCGGATCTCGTCGCGCAGACGGGCCGCAAGTTCGAACTGGAGTTGTTCGGCGGCGGTGTGCATCTGTTCGCTCAGTTGGCGAATCAGGTCGGCGAGGTCCTGCGCGGGCAGGCCGGCCTTCAGGATCTCCTCGTGGCGTTTGTCTGCCTCGTTGGGATCGAGTACCGGCACGCCCAGGTGCGTGTTGCCGGCCTTGCCCGCGTTGCGGTAGCCACCTTCAAGCAAGGTCTGGGTGTCCACATCCTCCTTGGCGAGCATGTCGTTGACGTCGCTGATCTTCTTGATCAGGGGCTTGGGATCGATGCCATGCTCCTGGTTGTAGGCAATCTGCTTGGCGCGGCGACGGTCAGTCTCGTCGATGGCTTGCCGCATGGCTTCGGTGGTCTCGTCGGCGTACATGATCACCGTGCCGGACACGTTTCGGGCCGCACGGCCGATGGTCTGGATGAGCGAACGATAGGAGCGCAGGAATCCTTCCTTGTCGGCGTCAAGAATCGCCACCAGCGATACTTCCGGCAAATCGAGGCCCTCACGCAGCAGGTTGATACCGACAATCACATCGATCTTGCCTTCGCGCAACATGCGCAGCAGTTCGACGCGGCGCAACGTATCCACATCAGAATGCAGGTATTCGACCTTGATGCCGCGTTCCAGCAGATAGTCGGTCAAGTCCTCGGCCATCTTCTTGGTCAGAGTGGTGACCAGCGCGCGCTCGTTCTTGGCCACACGGGCCTTGATCTCGGCGAGCAGATCGTCGATCTGCCCCTTGACCGGGCGTACGTCGATCTTCGGGTCCAGCAGACCGGTTGGGCGGATAATCTGTTCGACCACCCCATCGGACAGTCCCATCTCATAGTCGCCTGGCGTGGCGGACAGGTACACGGTCTGGCCGACGCGCTGCAGGAATTCCGGCCATTTGAGTGGTCGGTTGTCCATCGCGGAGGGCAGGCGGAAGCCGTGTTCGACCAGCGTGCGCTTGCGGGAGGCATCGCCCTCGTACATGGCACCGATCTGCGGCACAGTGACGTGTGATTCGTCGATGACCAGCAGGAAGTCGTCAGGGAAGAAGTCGAGCAAGCGTGTGCGGCGGGGTAGCCAGCGGCGCGGCCGTCAAAGTGGCGCGAATAGTTTTCGACGCCTGAGACACACGCCAACTTGGGTGAGCATTTCCAGATCGTAGGTGGTGCGCATGTTGAGGCGCTGCGCTTCCAGCTCCTTGCCTTGTTTGCGCAGTTCTGCCAGGCGTTCGTCGAGTTCCTCGCGAATGGTTTTGAGCGCCCGTTCCATGCGTTCGGGGCCGGCCACATAATGGGAGGCCGGGAAGATGTGGACTTCGTTTTCCTCGTCGATCTCGTCGCCGGTCAGCGGGTGCAGCGTGGAGATGCGGTCAATCTCGTCGCCGAAGAATTCGATGCGCACGGCCAGTTCCTCGTAGACGGGGATGATTTCGACCGTATCGCCGCGCACGCGGAAGGTGCCGCGCGTGAAGGCGATGTCGTTGCGCTTGTACTGCATGGCCACGAATTGGCGCAGCAGGTCGTCGCGGTTGATTTCCTGCCCGACTTTGAGGAAGAGCATGCGACCGGCGTATTCTTCCGGCGTGCCCAAGCCGTAGATGCAGGAGACGGTGGCCACAACCACGCAGTCGCGGCGGGTCAGCAGGTTTGCGGTGGCTTGGTGGCGCAGGCGCTCCACATCGTCGTTGATGTTGGAGTCCTTTTCTATATAGGTGTCGGTCTGCGGGATGTATGCCTCGGGCTGGTAGTAGTCGTAGTAGCTCACGAAGTAGCTCACGGCGTTGTCCGGCATGAGTTCGCGGAATTCGGCGCATAGCTGCGCAGCGAGCGTCTTGTTGGGCTCGATAATCAGGGTCGGTCGCTGCAGCTTTTCGATCAGCCAGGCGGTGGTTGCGGTTTTGCCGGTACCGGTGGCACCCATAAGAACCACATCATTCTCGCCGTTTTCGATGCGTTCGGCCAGTTCGGCGATGGCCTGCGGCTGGTCGCCGGATGGCTTATATGGCGATTTGACGACGAAAGGCTTGTCCGCGCGCTCGATATTGAATCCCATAGGGCCTCATCTTAGCGACCTGCGCACCATCCTGCGTATATCTCACCCACTTGGGCCAGCATCTCGGGCAATGGATGGGTGGAGTCGATGACGATATCGGCTATGGCCCGCCGCTCCTCCTCACTGGATTGGTGGCGGATGCGGGCCTCGGCCTGTTCCAGGCTCATGCCGCGTTCCTCGACCATACGGTCGAGCCGCATGCACACGGGAGCTTCGACCGTGACGATATGGTCAAAGGCGAATGGAATATCGTCAATGACCTCGGCGAGCAGTGGAATGTCGTGAATGATGATGGCTGCCTCGGGGTGCTCATGCTCCAGTCGCGCCGCCTCGGCATAGATCAATGGGTGCTCGATGGCGTCGAGCCGTTCACGTGCGCCCGGCGCGGCGTTCGCGCCGAAGACATGATCGGCAATCCATGGCCGGTTCATAGTGCCATCGGCGAGCAATGCATCAGGACCGAACTCGGCGACGATCTGTGGCAGCGCCACTCCCCCGGGTTCGACGATCTGATGCGCCAGCGCATCGTAGTCGATATGCAACGCGCCGAGTTGCTTGAGTTGCGCCGCCACCGTACTTTTGCCCGCGGCGATGCCGCCGGTCAGTCCTATTCGCATCATGGTGCCCATGATAGCTGGCGCCTCCCCTCGGCCGGCTATCGCCGACAGCCTCCCCTCGAGGGAGGGGAGCCGGCTCGCGTAGCGAGACTGAGGGAGTCATTGGCGGATAACTCCAAAAACACAAGAAACCCGGCCCAATCGGACCGGGTTCTTTACACGCTAAGCGCTAGCTTCGCGGCAAACTCACTTGCCGAGCAGCTGGTCGCGCAGGGCGGCGAGCTGATCGGAGTCGGCGAGGGTACCGGTAGCCGGAGCAGCGGAAGAGTAGTTGGAGGTCTCCTCGACCGGCTTCTCTTCCTTCGGGCCCTGGCCGTCGGCGGCTGCGGATTCGGCAGCGTTCTCCAGCTCCTTGGCCACGAACTCCTTGTGCTCCTCCCACAGCTCGTGAGCGGCGGCGTACTGAGACTCCCACTCCTCGCGCTGCTTCTCGTAACCAGCGATCCACTCGTTGGTGTTCGGGTCGAAGCCTTCGGGGTACTTGTAGTTGCCCTGCTCGTCGTACTCGGCCGGCATGCCGTAGATGGCCGGATCGAAGTCCTCGGAAGCCGGGTCAACGGAGTCGTTGGCCTGCTTGAGGGACAGGGAGATGCGGCGACGATCGAGGTCGACGTCGATCACCTTGACGAACACGGTCTCGCCCGGCTTGACCACGGTCTCCGGGTTCTCGACGTGACGGTTGGCGAGCTCGGAGATGTGCACCAGGCCCTCGATGCCGTCCTCGACGGAGATGAAGACACCGAACTGGACGATCTTGGTGACCTTGCCCTTGACGATCTGGCCGGGAACGTGGGTGCGAGCGAAGCGCTGCCACGGATCCTCCTGAGTCGCCTTCAGGGACAGGGAGATACGCTCACGGTCGAGATCGACGTCGAGCACCTCGACGGTGACCTTGTCGCCGACCTTGACGACCTCGAGACGGGTGGTCGATGTGCGTTCCAGGACAGCTCGGGAAACGTGGATCGAGGCCGTCAACACCGCCGAGATCGACGAAA
>ENA-OQKR01000922-OQKR01000922.1-human-gut-metagenome-genome-assembly--contig:-NODE-922-length-10289-cov-2.993210_pt1 | contig 10289 bp, 8 predicted proteins | sample MGYA00242803_ERZ504806 | MGnify/ENA primary metagenome ERZ504806 (study PRJEB26092, sample SAMD00036399) | human gut metagenome | host: Homo sapiens | study: EMG produced TPA metagenomics assembly of...
GAGGTATAGACAGTACCGCCACTTGCCTGATGTTGAGGGAACAGGGCTATGAGATAGTCGGTCTCACCATGTGGGTGTGGGGAAACGAACCGGCGGAAGCCCGCAACCTTGCCGACAGTATGGGAATTGAACACCATGTGGCAGATGAGCGTGAGGCTTTCCGGCAGATTATCGTTCAGAACTTTATTGATGAATACCGGCAGGGGCGTACCCCCAATCCTTGTGTGATGTGTAACCCTCTGTTCAAGTTCCGCATTCTAACGGAGTGGGCGGATAAATTGAACTGCCGGTATATTGCTACCGGGCACTATACCCGTCTGGAAGAACAGAATAGGAAAATATATATAGTTGCCGGGGATGACGATAAGAAAGACCAGTCTTATTTCCTTTGGCGCTTGGGGCAGGATGTCTTGCGACGTTGTCTTTTCCCGTTGGGAACCTATACCAAGATGCAAGTGCGCGATTATCTGAGGGATAAAGGCTATGCACCGAAAGCCGAGGAAGGAGAGAGCATGGAAGTATGCTTCATAAAAGGAGATTATCGGGACTTCCTGCGTGAGCATTCGCCGGAGATAGACAATGAAGTTGGACCGGGATGGTTTGTCAATTCGGAAGGAGTGAAGCTGGGAGAGCATAAGGGCTTTCCTTACTATACCATCGGGCAACGGAAAGGACTTGAAATCGCATTGGGAAAACCAGCTTATGTGCTGAAAATCAATCCGCAGAAGAATACCGTAATGTTGGGAGATGCCGAGCAGCTCAAAGCGGAATATATGCTTGCGGAACAGGATAATCTGATTGATGAGGGGGAAGTTTTCGGAAGCGGGGAGCTGACGGTTCGCATCCGCTATCGGAGCAAACCGATACCTTGTTCGGTAAAGCGTCTGGAAGACGGGCGATTGCTGGTGCATTTTGAAACGGAAGCATCTGCCATTGCGCCCGGACAATCAGCTGTATTCTATATCGGAAAAAGGGTGGTAGGCGGTTCGTTCATTGCTTCACAACGTGGTATCGGCATGTATATTTGAAAATTAAAAACTGAAATTTGAAAATAAAAAGAGATTAATGGGGAAGAGATTGATTATTCTTTCAGCTTTAGTGTTGTTGGTGGCAAGTGCGTCGGCACAGCAAGATACGTTGAAATACCGTATTAGTTTAAGAGACAAGGCAGCTACCGTTTATTCATTGGAGCATCCTGAACAGTTCCTTTCGGAGAAAGCCATTGCAAGACGTCAAAAACAGAACCTGGCGGTTGATTCCACCGACCTGCCGGTTTGCCGTCAGTATATTGATGAAATACGCAGACAAGGAGTAAATATTGTAGTTGTAGGGAAATGGGAAAATTTTGTTACGGTTTCCTGCAATGATTCCGCTTTGATAGAACATATTGCCGCATTGCCGTTTGTACGTGCTACGGAGAAAGTATGGACTGCTCCGAAAATGAATGAAGGAGTGGGGGATGCAATGCGTGATTCTGTAATCAATGAGCCGAAGATATATACAGACAGTATTTACGGTCCTGCTCTCACTCAAATTCAGTTGAGCAATGGAGATAAGTTGCATGATGCCGGATTCAGGGGGCAGGGAATGACGATTGCCGTGATTGATGCCGGATTTCATAATCTGGATAAGATAACGGCTATGCGGAATATCCGTGTCTTGGGCATGAAAGATTTTGTCAATCCTCAGGCGGATTTATTTGCGGCAAGCAGTCATGGACTGAGTGTGCTTTCCTGCATTGGAATGAATCAGCCGGGAATTATGACAGGTACTGCACCGGAAGCTTCCTTTTGGCTGTTCCGCAGTGAGGATGAGGCTTCCGAACACTTGGTGGAGCAGGATTATTGGGCTGCTGCCGTAGAGTTTGCCGACAGTGTGGGAGTTGATGTGCTTAATACTTCTTTGGGGTATTATGCGTTCGATGACAAATCGAAAAATTACAGATATCGTGATTTGGACGGACATCATTCCTTGATGTCGCGTCAAGCCTCGCATATAGCCGATAAGGGTATGGTACTGGTGTGCAGTGCCGGTAATTCGGGAATGGGGTCCTGGAAAAAAATAACCCCGCCGGGAGATGCTGATAATGTGTTGACGGTAGGCGCTATCAACAAACAGGCGGTGTTGGCGCCATTTTCCTCTATCGGCAACACAGCTGATAACCGGATTAAACCGGATGTTGTAGCTGTGGGCGAAGGAGCGGATGTGATTCGCACGGACGGAAATCAGGGTAAGGCAAACGGGACTTCTTTCTCTTCGCCCGTCATGTGTGGAATGGTGGCTTGTTTATGGCAGGCATGCCCCCGGCTGACAGCGAAAGAGTTGCTTGAATTAGTCCGTGCTTCCGGTGACCGTGCCGACTATCCGGATAATATCTACGGTTATGGCGTGCCGGATATGTGGAAAGCATATAATAGCTATAAATTAAAAATGAAGTAAGGACAGGAACTTTGCATACTTATACTTAAAGAATGGATGCCTTATCACTATACGAATTAAATGCGCTGGTGCGTCGCAGCTTGGAGCAATGTCTGCCTGATGCCTATTGGATACAGGCAGAATTGAGTGATGTACGTACCAACAGCACCGGACATTGTTATTTGGAGTTCGTACAGAAAGATGCCCGTAGTAATAGTCTGATAGCTAAGGCGAGAGGAACGATATGGTCGAACGTCTTTCGTTTGTTGAAACCTTATTTTGAGGAAGCTACGGGACAGGCTTTTGTTTCGGGTATCAAAGTGCTGGTGCAAGTGACCGTCAGTTTCCATGAACTGTATGGATATAGCCTTACAGTACAGGATATAGATCCCACCTATACTTTGGGTGATATGGCCCGTCGCCGTAAAGAGATTTTGAAACAATTGGAAGAAGAAGGGGTACTTACTTTAAATAAAGAATTGAGAATGCCTCGTTTGCCGCAGCGTATTGCGGTTGTTTCTTCCCCAACCGCTGCCGGATACGGTGACTTTTGCCACCAGTTGCAGAATAATCCGGGAGGTTTTTACTTCTATACGGAACTTTTTCCGGCATTGATGCAGGGTGATCGTGTTGAAGAATCCGTTTTGTCTGCTTTGGATAAGATAAATTCCCGTTCGGACAGTTTTGATGTAGTAGTTATTATCCGGGGCGGTGGGGCAACTTCCGACCTTTCCGGATTTGATACTTATCTGCTCGCGGCTGCCTGTGCGCAGTTTCCTTTGCCTGTTATCACGGGTATCGGACACGAACGCGATGATACGGTTCTCGATTCCGTGGCCCATACCCGTGTCAAACTCCCACTGCTGCTGCCGAATTTCTGATAGACTGCATGAATGAGGCTGCCGATGAATTGGAATCGCTGGCTGCCCGCCTATGCGATGGTGTCCGGAATTTGCTGGTACAAGAGCAACAGAAGTTAGTATCATACAGGAACCGTATTCCCTCTGCTGCTTATGGTTGCATTTCGGATGCAAAATTAACTTTGCTTACCGTCCGAAAAGATATTGTACAAGCTGTAACAGCCTCCTTGTCTCGTCAGCATCATCGGCTGGAGTTACTGCAACAACGGCTGGCGGATGCTTCTCCGGAAAAGCAATTAGCCCGTGGCTACAGCATTACATTGAAAAACGGTAAAGTAATAAAGAATGCTTCTCTCTTAAATGAGGGTGATGAAATTATCACTCGCCTGTATAAAGGAGAAGTGGTTTCAGTAGTAACAAATAAACTGTCAAAAAAATAATAATCCTATGCCTGCACCCAAGAAAAAAGAGACTATTCCCAAGCGATGGAACGGTTGGAGAAAATTAGTCAGTCAGATAGACAACAATGAACTGGAAATAGATGAACTTAGCCGTAAAGATAAAGGAGGCAAATGAAATCATTGCTTTTTGCAGTGATAAGTTGACTAAGGCAGACCGTGAGGTCCAGAAACTTCTATCGGACAAGCAGGAAAGCTAAATAACCTTGAGTGGCTTTTTGTTAGCTTGATTTTTGATGTATTAATATTATATAACTCTTTTGGACGCTAAAAGAGTTAATTCTGCTTTTTTTGTATTATGATAATAATTAATTTCGCTGGTAAAATTGTTTAAGATGAATAATAAATTGTAAAAGGGTGGAGGACTTTGCCGACTTTGATTTCTTTTTTAAAGAGTATTATGTCTCTCTTTATTCCTATGCACATTCTCTCATTAATAATTGGGAAGTAAGCCGTGACATAGCGAGCGATGCTTTTGAATATATATGGAAGAATTTTGATAGGATAGAGAAGGCCACAGCTAAGTCGTATCTCTTTATATATGTACGCAATCGTGCTATCGATTATCTGAGACATCAGGATATACATTATGCTTATGCTGAATTCTCTCAGAAATTGTATGAAAATTATACAGAAGTGGAGTTCAAGGAGCAAGACGAGCGTATGATGAAGATTCAGAAAGTGTTGGATGGAATGACCCCGCATACGAGGCATATCCTGGAAGAGTGCTATCTACATGAGAAGAAGTATAAAGAAGTAGCCGCAGAATTGAATATAAGCATAAGTGCGGTTAGAAAACATATTGTTAAAGCCTTGAAGGCTATTCGTGAGGAATTTGCTAAATAAATATAAAAAATAGGCTAAACGGTTCAAAATAAGTTTTATAAACGCATTTATAATAAGGTATTAACTAAACTAGCGGATTTATGAGTAATCAAGATAGTACATCTGAATTTGATAAAGCACTGGATTTAATGGAGAGTTCATCCGATAGCTCTGACAAGAAATGGGAGGATTTGAAAGATGTGGAGACATTAGATGCCTGTAAGGATTTGATGGATGTCAGATATCTTTTGCATAAGTGCCAGGCTTCCGGTATGGTTGATGTGGAGGCTGAATTAGCTCGTTTGAAAGGTAGACAGAATAAGAAAAAATATCTTAAGATGTTTTGGATATGGAGCAGTTCGGTAGCAGCTATCCTGGTAGGAGCTTTTGTTTCATTTAATTATTTATTTAATATACCGGTTGCCCCGCCTAAATCTGTCACGGTATTTGCTGCGGATCCGAATGAACAGCGTATTGTTTTGGAATTAAATGACGGCAAGCAATTCTTTTTGGATGATGAGCCTAAAAAAGAAAACAAACAAGTAGAAAAACGGCGGACTCTTGATTATACTAATCTAGCGAGGAATTCCGTTCCGGTAGTGAAAAAGATGTTACAGACTCATTCTATTGTAATCCCCAGAGGCGAGACATTCAAATTGATTCTTTGTGATGGTACGGAGGTGTGGCTGAATGCCAATAGTAAATTGGTTTATCCTACAGCTTTTATAGAAAGGGAGCGTACGGTTTTTCTTGAAGGAGAAGCGTATTTTAAAGTTACAAAAGATACAAAACCTTTTATTGTAAAGACGGATTATTTGCAAACTAAGGTTCTCGGAACGGAGTTTAATGTGAAAAGTTATACAGCCGAAGACAGCCATGTAACGCTGATTAGCGGTAAGGTACAGGTTCGCAGCCATGAAAATGCACGTTTTGTGGATTTGGAACCAGGTAAAGATGCCATACTCCTTTCCAATGGGCAGTTTGAGGTGAAGGAAGTAAACAGTGAGGCCTATACTTATTGGAAAGATGGATATTTTATTTGATGAGTTGACTTTGGCGGATATTATGAAGTCTATTGGACGTTGGTATAATGTGAACGTTATATTTAGAAATAAGAAGCCATGACATATCGCATACATTTTATGTCCAATCGTCAGGTGGTATTGAAGTAACAATTCGTTTGATGAACCGTTTTAAAAAAGACGTTTAACACTTTGTGAGAATACGGTCTATGTTGACTAGATGGAGGCATGTTTTGTGTAATTTCTTCCATATTGTAGATGCTTTTTAGAGAAAAAGTTTCATGAATTGAAAAAAATAAGGTAAAAAGGTATCTTGTTATTCAAGTCATACGTATTATTAATAAATGAAGCTTCGCTAATATTATTAAAAATAAACGTATGAGAAGAAAGAGGTACTTATTATTTCCGCTTTTCTTTTTTACTATTTTGTCTTCCGTTCTGTGCGGAAGCTCAGGTAGGTGAGAAGAAACTTCAGTAGAGTTTAAGAATGAAGAGTTGTCTTCTGTATTTAAACAGTTGAGCAAAATTTCAGGTTATAAAATCCTTTTTACGTATGATGATGTGAAGTCATATACGTATAGCGGTGCCATCAAGGATAAGAATATCCGGGAAATTTTGGATATTGTGCTTTCTGGTAAGAAACTTGAGTATACTATCGATAAGGAGTTTATTACCATTACAACAAAAGGTCCTTCCAAACAGGCTAAAGTGTATACGGTAAACGGCGTTGTGCTGTCTGCCGATGACGGTGAGCCGCTTATTGGAGCTACCGTTATGGTGAAAGGTACTTCTACGGGTGTGCTGACAGACATAGACGGTAAGTTTACATTGCCTAATGTTTCCAGTCGTTCCAAGTTGGAGTTTTCTTATGTCGGTATGCTTTCTCAGTCGCTTTCTCCTTCGCCGACTATGAAAGTGACTCTCCAATCGGATGTACAGACGCTGTCCGAAGTTGTTGTGACGGGTATGCAGCGTATGGATAAACGTATGTTTACCGGTGCTACCGACCAGTTGAAAGCAGAAAACATCAAAATGGATGGTATGGCAGATATCAGTCGCGGTCTGGAAGGACGTTCGGCAGGTGTATCTGTGCAAAATGTATCCGGTACTTTCGGTACGGCGCCTAAGATTCGTGTGCGTGGTGCAACTTCCATTTACGGAAGTTCCAAGCCGCTGTGGGTGGTAGATGGTGTTATCATGGAAGATGTAGCTGAGATAGGTGCTGACGATCTGTCCTCAGGTGATGCTGAGACTCTGATCAGTTCAGCTATTGCCGGTTTGAATGCCGATGATATTGAGAGTTTTCAAATTCTAAAAGATGGTTCGGCTACCTCCATTTATGGTGCACGTGCTATGGCAGGGGTGATTGTGGTAACTACCAAAAAAGGTAAATCAGGTACGAACAAAATCAGTTATACAGGTGAGTTTACCATGCGCATGAAACCCAGTTATAGCAATTTCAACATCATGAACTCTCAAGAGCAAATGGATGTATACAAGAATATGGAGCAAAACGGTTCCCTGAGTTTTGTTGATTCTTATCGTGCTTCGCAGAGTGGTGTCTATGGTAAAATGTATCATCTCATTAATCAATATTCGGCAACAGGCGGTGTATTTGGTTTAGCCAATACGCCTGAAGCACGGGGGGCTTATCTGAAGCAGGCCGAGTTCCGTAATACCGACTGGTTCGACCTGTTGTTCAGCAATAGTATCTCACAAAATCATGCTGTGAGTATGGCTACCGGTACAGACAAGGCTTCTTATTATACTTCCATCAGTGTGATGAACGACCCGGGATGGACTAAGAGGAGCAAAGTGCAACGTTATACGGCTAACATTAATTCTACGTATAATATCTTCAAAAACCTTACACTTAACCTTATCGGGAATGCATCTTTTCGCAAGCAGCAGGCTCCCGGTACTCTTGGTTCGCAAGCTGATCCCGTAAGTGGTGAGGTGAAACGTGACTTCGACATCAATCCTTACTCATTTGCGCTGAATACTTCGCGCACATTGGATCCCAATGAATACTACGTACGTAACTATGCACCGTTTAATATTTTCCACGAGCTGGATAACAACTACATGGATTTAAAAGTTACTGATATGCGATTCCAGGGTGAAATGAAATGGAAGCCTATTCAAAAGGTAGAATTGAGCATATTGGGGGCTTACAAGTACTCATCTACTACCCAAAACCATTATGTGAAAGATTATTCTAATCAGGCATGGGCTTATAGGGCTATGGATGACGCTACCATGCAGCAAGCCAATCCGTGGCTCTATACCGATCCTGACAAAATCAATACTCTACCGGAATCGGTACTGCCCGTAGGCGGTTTCTATCGCGATACGAAATATACTATGTCGAGCTATGACTTGCGTAGTACCGTCAGTTACAATGATGTATTCAACGAAAATCATATCGTAAACTTTTTCGGTGGTATGGAACTAAATGCCACAGACCGCAGCAAAGTGTGGTTTAACGGTGCAGGTATGCAGTATGGCATGGGTATGCTTTCCAGTTACGACTATTTGTTCTTCAAGCAAGGCAACGAGGAAAATACACCTTATAATACTGTTGACGAAACCAAAGCACGCCAAGTGGCTTTTTTCGCTACCGGCACTTATTCATGGAAGGGACGCTATACCGTGAACGGTACAGTGCGTTACGAAGGTTCCAACAAACTAGGTAAAAGCCGTTCGGCTCGCTGGTTGCCTACATGGAATATTTCCGGTGCTTGGAATGCGCACGAAGAAACTTGGTTCAGCAAACTGAATTCCATATTATCTAACTTGACGCTGAAAGCAAGTTACTCGCTGACTGCCGACCGTGGTCCTGCCTTTGTGAGTAACTCGCTGGCAATGGTGAGCAGTTATAATCCTTGGCGTCCCAATGCCGATGTCATGGAGTCGGGACTGGGCATCCTACAAGGCAAAAATTCTGAACTGACTTACGAAAAGAAACATGAACTGAATCTGGGTATCGATTTAGGTTTTCTGGATAACCGTATCAACTTCAGCATGGATTGGTACAAACGCAAGAACTATGACCTGATAGGATGGTTGAGTACTACCGGTCTGGATGGAGAAATTGGCAAGTATGCCAATGTGGCAAGCATGCGTTCGCACGGTATAGAGCTGACTCTTTCTACCCGTAACATTGCCAAGAAGGACTTCAAGTGGAACACTGACTTCATTTTCTCTAAAACCAAGAACAAGGTAACCGATTTGGAGGCATTCTCATCGGTAATGGACATGGTGAGCGGATATGGATTTGCCATGCAAGGCTATCCGGTAAGAAGTTTGTTTTCGCTCGACTTCCGTGGACTGAATGAAGAAGGTCTGCCTACTTTCATTAATGAAAATGGCGAATTGACCACAAGCAACATCAACTTCCAGGAGCGCAACAACAAATCACACCTGATTTATGAAGGTACTACAGATCCTACCATTACAGGTAGTTTGGGAAATGTATTCAGCTACAAAGGTCTGAAACTGAATGTGTTTATCACTTATTCTTTTGGCAATGTCATCCGTTTGGATCCGGTATTTAGCAACCAATATACCGACCTTGATGCTATGCCGAAAGAATTCAAGAACCGTTGGATGAGGCCGGGCGACGAGCATCGTACCAATATTCCGGTGATAGCAGATAAGTATATGAATGTGAACGATAGTTATCTGAGCCGTGCCTACAATGCTTATAATTACTCCAGTGACCGCATCGCAAAGGGTGACTTTATCCGTTTGAAAAGAGATTTCGCTTTCATACGACCTGCCCAAGAAGTGGATTGAACCGTTAAAAATTTCCAATTTAGGATTGAAACTGCAGGCAACTAATTTGTCTTGCTTTATGCAGACGACAAATTAAACGGGCAGGATCCCGAATTCTTTAACACAGGTGGTGTGGCCGTTCCCATGGCTAAACAGTTTCACTTTTTACCATTTCGCTTAGGTCATTTAATTTTTTTAAATAATGAATCACATGAAAAATAAATCATTCATAACCTTGCTATCCGTTTCATTGCTGGCATTCTCTTCTTGCAGTGATTTTTTTGGATACACTGCCCGATAGCCGCACGGAAATCAACAGTACCGACAAAATATCTCCACTGTTGGTTTCGGCATACCCAACTACTCTTCCGCTGTTGATTGGCGAGTTGTCATCGGATAACGTGATGGATAACGGTGGACAATTTGATACGGACGAACTCATCGAAAAACTTTATTTGTGGGATTCTCCCAGCATTAGTAGTTACGATAGTCCCTATGCCCTTTGGGAAGGATGTTATGCTGCTATTGCTTCGGCTAATATGGCATTGGAAGGTATCGAAAACTTAGGTTCGCCTGCCAGCCTCAATCCGCAACGGGGCGAAGCTTTGGTGTGCCGCGCCTATTCCCATTTTCTATTAGCTAATGTATTCTGTATGCCTTATAATCCGAATACGGCAGAAAGTCATTTGGGAATACCCTACCGTACTCGGACCGGTGACAGCGTCTATCCGGAAAATACTGAACGAGGCAGCTTGAAGAATACGTATGAACAGATTGCTGCTGACTTGGAAGCTGGACTTCCGCTCATTAAAGATGCTGCTTATGAGGTTCCCAAGTATCACTTCAACCGTAAAGCAGCCAACGCTTTTGCTGCACGGTTTTATCTCTATTACCAAAAATGGGATAAGGTGATAGAATGTGCCAACATT
>ENA-OQKR01000923-OQKR01000923.1-human-gut-metagenome-genome-assembly--contig:-NODE-923-length-10279-cov-2.196907_pt1 | contig 10279 bp, 11 predicted proteins | sample MGYA00242803_ERZ504806 | MGnify/ENA primary metagenome ERZ504806 (study PRJEB26092, sample SAMD00036399) | human gut metagenome | host: Homo sapiens | study: EMG produced TPA metagenomics assembly of...
AGATCATCTCAGCAGCACAGTTTCTTCTTCTCTTTTTATTTCAGCGTCCTGAGATACTCTTTCTGTTTCTGATGTGATCCGGTAATTTCATTGCTTTCTGAATTGTTTTATATGCGTCCACAAATCCATTCTCCTCTACTTCCAAGAAAGGAAGAATCTGCTCATACTGCTTAGCAAGTGCTGTTGCAAAATACCATGCACGCACCATATTCACATAATACTCCTCTGAACGGATTGCAGCAACTTTTTCCGGATACTCAATTTTAAAGTTATCCCCCAGGTAATATTTCATCAGCATATTCACTCCAAAGCGGATCGTATATGGCTGATCCGATTCCATCCATCGATAAACTTCGCTAATATAAAGATCCAGATGGTTTTTCACCGTTTTCACTGCCAGCAGATCACAGGTTGCCCAGTTATCTATATATGGCAAAAACCGTTCCAGTTCTTCCACACATTTCTCATACTCTTTCATCTGCTCAATCAATAACCCATGCAGATTATTTTCTTCGTAGTACTGATGCGGTAAAATTTCAAGAAACTGCTTTGCTTCTTCTTTCTTTCCAAATTTCTTTGCATATGCCCTTAGTGCCGGAGTTCTGATTCCGATCACTTTCTCCTTGTCTACAGAAGGGATCAGTTTTGCATGAAAATCCCTGTATTTCAGATCCTGCAACACAAAAAGTTCTTTTTGGACTGTCTTTCTCACTTCTTCTTTCGTCATCTTATGTCCTGTCCTCTATTTTTGTAGTTCTGCATTGTCTGATAATTCTATTTCAAATTCAGATCATCTATCCATTCTACCTGCTATATATCTGATCCTTATCTTTTATTTCCCATAAGGAAAACCGCAACTACTCCCGGTCCAGTATGACTTCCGATCACAGTACCGATATTATTGATCAGCACTTCCGGATTTCCCAGCTTTTCTTTTACTCTTTCCGCTACATATTCTGCGTCCTCTATGCAGTCTCCATGAGTGATCATCACCATATCATTTTCCCAGCCTTCCGACTGCTCCACCGCCATATCAACAATTTTATTCAGTGATCTTTTTCTTCCCCTCTCTTTTCCGATCACCTGAAGCTTGCCATTCTCATCCATATGTATGATTGGCTTCACCTGCACCAGTGTTCCAAATACAGCAGCCGTCTTGGAAATTCTTCCTCCTCTGTGCAGATGATTCAGATCATCTACCGTAACATTATGGCAGATATGCAGTTTATTGGCTTCTACCCATTCAGCAATCTCTTCCAGAGTCTTTCCCTGATCTTTTAACTGCTAACACTTTGTATAAAACGGAGTCCCTCTCCCATGCAGGCACATAACGTATCAATCACTATAATCTTTGCATCCGGATAGTCTTCTGCCAGCTCCTCCGCCGCAATCCGCATACTATTATAAGTTCCGCTCAAGCCAGAGGAAAATGCAAGATGCAGAAGATCCTTTCCTTCTTTCAGAAATGGTTCCATCATCTCTCTTGCTTCCTCAGGATTGATCTGAGAAGTTACCGACATATGCCCTTCTCTTAATTTCTGAAAAAATTCTTTTGCAGACAGTCCTTCCATATCCTGATAAGTCTGTCCGTCAATGGTATATTTTAAAGGAAGAACAGGGACATTCCTCTCTTTCAGCCATTCTTTTGGCAGATCCACCGTACTATTCACCGTAATTACAAATTCTCTCATTTTGCATCCTCCCAGTCTTTCAGGATATTCCTGACTTTTAGATATTCTTAATTTTTTAAAATATAAGTTTCCATAAATCTGTATTTTGGATCAGATCAGATAATCTTCCGCTCCCATCATATCATGTATCTTTCTGCTACGCAAAATTTTTCTGTCTTTTTAACAGGATCTTTTCAATCCTATTTCTGTTCAGTCTGTTTCCGCTTTTTGATCTATTTGGGCAACAAGCCAGAGTCTGTATCAGCTCAACACCCTGGCGACTGCCACAATAATTTAAGAATCCTTCAAAACAGATTTCTCGTAGTTTTATCCATCCCTTTAATTCAACTTTACATTCAGATAACTTCTCCCTGATAAAGTTTTATTGAAGATCAGGAAACAGAGTACCAGAATACATCCTATGATAAATCCCCACAGATTCAGCCAGGCTGTCAGAACAAGCAGCATCAGCCGCATGAACTTTAGTGCATAGCCCAGTTCAAAATTAGGCTGGGTATAATTTGCCACTGCCACAAAAGCCATATACAGCATAACTTCTGAATTAAACCAGCCCGATTCTACTGAAAATTCTCCCATAACGATACCTGCGATCACACTGAGCGGTGTACTCAGCATCGTCGGCGTATTCATGGCTGCAAGCCTCAGACCGTCAATCGAAAGTTCCAGCAAGAGAAACTGCCAGATCAGTGGAATATTTACCTGATCCTGCACGACTACAAAGGAAAAGATTGACGGCAGCCATCTCAGATTCTGCATAAACAGCAGATAAAGCGGTGTAAAAAAGACTGTTGCAATCGTAATCAGCGTCCTTGATACCTTCAGATACACACCTGTGATCGTCGGAAAATAATAGTCATTCGCCTCCTCAATCATATCCAGGATCGAGGTTGGCAGAATCAGTGCGGATGGCGAATTATCAACCAGTACCACTACTTTTCCTTCCAGCAGACACGCTGCTGCCGTATCCGGCCGTTCCGTATATTTAAATTTAGGAAAAGGGTTGAACCATTTTCTTTTAAAAAGTGCTTCTGCAAGACTTTGCTGATTCATCCTCAGATCGCCTACCTGCAAGACTTTCAATCCGGTTTTTACAGATTTTTCAGGAGCTCCCTGTCCACCCGGTCTGACATATAACAGACAGCAATATCTGTTCTCGATGCCTGCCCTGCCTCCGTCATCTCCATCACCAGATGTGGATCACGGATTCTTCTTCTCATCAATGACGGTATTAAATACGATCGTCTCTACAAATCCGTCTCTTGATCCCCGCAAAGACTTGTCTTTATCCGGTTCATCCACACTTCTCGCAGGATAGGTCCGGCAGTCGATACAAAGGCAGCCTTCATATCCTTCAATAAAAAGACAGGAAGTCCCCGACAGAACATTTCTCATTACCTGATCAAAGTCTGTCAGAACTTCCACTTCAACATAAGGTACTTCTTTCACCGAAAATGCCTGTGCATCTTCCGGCATATCCTCTTCTGTGACCGACAGGAACGAATCCATCAGCTTCAGCATCGCTTCGTCCTTCACAAATCCGTCAATAAAATAAAAAAAACTCTTTCTCCCGCCGATCTCCATCTCCCGCTTGATCATATCAAAGCTTTCTTTTACGGGAAGCACCTGATCCATATAAGCAATATTTTCTTCAAAAGAACTGCTTATTTTTTTCTCATCTTTTTTTATCATAAATCCGATCCTCTTTTCTTATCTACATGATTCTCAAGGATTAGATTTACCATTTTTCTTCCAAATATACTACTTTGTCGTACTTCCGAATCCACCATTTCTGACAGCCGATGCTTCATCATCTACAGTAATACCATACTGTACAAAAAATCCCCTGCATAAATCCTTCAACCGGCATGCACCGTTACAGTCTTATCTTCGTTGGAGTCATTAGTCAGTTTCGCAAAAATATGCCCCTCATTGTCAGAATTATAATAGTCACTGTCAATAATTCCGACGGTATTGTTCAACTGTAATCTGTACTTGAATCCAAGACCGCTTCTCGGATAGCATTTCAGTACCCAGTCCTGCTCCATCCATACACGCACTCCTGTAGGAATCTTGATCGTCTCTCCCGGTGCAAGAACCAGATCCACCGGTGCAAAGAAATCATATCCCGCACTTCCGGCTGTTGCACGCTGCGGCAATTTTAATGTCTCATAAATCTCACGGATCTTTTCTTCGGACCGTTCCTGAAATGTATCTTTCCATGCCGCAGTAAACTGCCCGATACTCACTTTTTCAAATTTTGCAATTCTGTTCATCTGATCTCTCCCTTATTCTTCTTTCCACAGTCAGTCTTTAAAAATTCCCGACTCATCCAGCACCTGGATGATCTCTGCGATCATCTGCTCGTCCACAACCAGTGCCATTCTCACATAACCTTCGCCTTCACTTCCAAATGCACTTCCCGGTGTCACGATCACTCCGGTACGCTCCATCAGTCTGATACAGAAATCGGCTGAAGATTCATATCCCTCCGGGATCTTCGCCCATACGAACATCGTTCCCTGGCTGTCCGGCACATTCCATCCAATCTTTCTGAGACCGCCACATAATGCACGGTTTCTTGCCTCATACTGCTGCCGCTGTTCTTCAATAAAATCATCCGGTCCGGTCAGTGCTGCGATCGCCGCATACTGGATCGGCAGGAAAATGCCATAATCGATCTGAGAGCGGAGTGTACGGAATTTCTCAATGATCTCCCGGTTTCCTACAACGAAAGAAATCCTTGCTCCTGTCAGATTATAAGACTTGGATAAGGAATAAAATTCTACTCCGACTTCTTTCGCCCCTTCAAATGATAAAAAGGATCTGCCCTGCTTTCTTGTATAAATAATATCAGAATACGCATTATCATGAAGTATCACGATCTCGTTCTTTTTTGCAAAATCGATCAGTTTCGGATAAAACTCATCCGGTGCACAGACGCAGACCGGATTCAGCGGATAAGAAACGATCATATATTTTGCACGCTTCAACGTCTCTTCAGGAATATGATCCAAATCCGGCAGATATCCATTTTCTTCTTTGATCGTATAATACTCCAGATTCGCCTTCGCCATGATCCCGCTCATCTCAAACATCGGATATCCTGGATTCGGCACAAGGATCGTATCTCCCGGATTGCAGAACACCATACCAATATGTGCCATACACTCCTGTGATCCGTACACCGACATGATCTCATCGGTCTCTACTCTGACTCCGAATCTCTTTTCATAACGGTACTGAACTGCCTTTAGAAGTTCAGGGAGATCTGCCAGTGCATACTTATAATTCTCAGGATCTTTACAGGCGTCCTGCATTGCTTTCATTACGTGCGGAGCCGGCTTGAAATCCGGTGTCCCCACAGAAAGATTATACACTTTTCTTCCCTCTTTGATCAGTTCCTCTTTTTTTTCATTCAGCGTGGCAAAAATCCCGGTCTTAAATCCATTCACCATCTCCGAAAACTGTATCTTACTCACATTCATTCCTCCAAGGTATTTATTCAATTCACATAGCCATAGGCTTCATTATAACATAATTCAGGGAAGAATAGTCACTTTTTTCTAATTAATTCCTGTCGTGCTTTTCTCCTTTGTCCGGTTGTTCTCAGAAGTATTCTCAGAAATATACCGATACCTCCCACTACAACTGCCACACCACTTAAGAGCAGTCCTGCCTGACTTCCGGCAGACTCATACCAGATCTTCACCTGATGGTTTCCCTCCTGGATGCACACACCGAGAAAAGCAGTATTTACCCTTTCCGGCTGTATCTCTTTTCCATCCACGGTTATGTGAAAGTTTTCATCATAGGGCAAGGATGTGACCAGCCACCCGGAATCATCTGCCTGCACCAGTCCTTCATAGCCATTGCCGGAGCTGCTTTGCGTCAACTGTACCGGATTCTGATACAGACTCCGGTTTCTGTTCTCATCCACAGATCCGGTCAGGCAGGAGATGTCTTCCAGTTCATAATCTCCTGAGCCATAGATAACCGATAGTTCCTTCGTCCCTTCCGGCAGGGCAAATACATAGTGAAATGTATCGTCCCCGGTTGCATAATCTGTGTGAATACTGCTCAGCTTGTTCTTTGTCCCATTTACCGTCACGCTTACATCTTTTCCAGACTGGTTGTTTTTCACCCGGAAAGAAAGAAACAGATATTCCCCTTTCTGTGTCTCCCTCTCCATGAAAATCCTGCCTGCAGCCGCCTTTTTCAAGCGGATCTGGAGTTTCCCGGCTTCCGTGTAACTGACCGTCTTGTCTGAACTTTCTGTTCCAGCAAATGTAACACCACATTCTGAGAGAGAATCTTCTGCATCCTTTCTTGCGTTTTCCATTCCGGCTTTCTCCTGGCTGCTCTCCTTTTGCTCAGGCACAATGGCATACTCCAGCAGGTCAATCTGTTTCTCCTGCCATGTCAGATTCTGAAATGCTTTCTCCCCCATCGTCTGATCCGTCAAATAAAACAGAGGTGCCGCCTTCTCCTGACGATATACTCGCGGCTGACTGCCTGCTGATACTTTCTCTTTCTGATTTTCTGCATCCCCGGACAAGGGAACTTCTGTCCAGCCTTCCGGACAGTCACCGCCGATCAGATATTTCACACCCATAAACCGAAGGAACAGCGGATTTCTCTGTGCATCCAGCATCAGCCGGTTCCGGGTGGACTTCTCAAGACCGATTGCCTGACGAAACCTTGTATACCATGGGTTTTCTACGGAAGAATAACAGGTGGTGAGATTCTGTCCGGCTGTCAGAATCCGATTCTGATTTGCCTTCTCATCTCCCTGTCGCCCCCGCACTTCCATACGGTACAGCCATAAAGCTTCCTCTGACAGGATCGTTTCCGCCGCTATACGCACGCCAGGATCATGAAGTTCCTGGATCAACGCCCTTTCGGTATGGGTATCCCGGGATAGTACTGCAGTTCCTATACTGACTGCCAGTACCATCATCAACGTCAGGATCGCTGTCAGTCCATCCGGTCGATCCAACCACTTACTCTTTACCTGCCTCCCTCTTTTCACAAAAAGGGAACTCAATCCGGTACCAGTAAAAAGCAGACCGACACCGATCATCACCAGATCTAAGACCAAAAGAAACCGTTCTTCCCTGGAGGATCCAGCAGCTCCATAAAGCAGCACAGCCCCAGCTGCGGCAAAGCCAGTAAGAAGTTGTTTTCCGGAGAATATCTGGTTCTGATCCGACAGCGTTTCGAGAAATGCTGCTGTCAGGAAACATACCAACGGCAGGAATGGCAGGAAGGCTTTGCTCCTTGCATACAGCCCGCCATTTAAAAGCCAGGGGAATACTGGCAGGAGAAAGATCACAGCCAGGAGAAGAGCCAGTTTCCACCGTTCTTTTCCGATTTTTCTTCCTCTTATAATCCACATGCAGACCGCCATTACGGCAATGGCCGTCATGCCCAGTCCATAAGGATTGTACAGGTATTTTCCAACCATCACATCCGGGATAAAAAGATCCGTGGCCTGGATGTCTTTCCCACCGCTCCTTCCCCCAGCCAGCGTACACAACACCGGACACAAGTAAAAAGCAGACAACACGATCCCGTAAAAAACAGGAAAGAGCTGCCACAGACAATCTTTGAAAAAAAGCAGAACGCTCTTAAGTCTGCCCGTTCCTTTTCCGGTGCTTTCTATCTTTGTACCGCACAGGACATAAATTCCAACTGCAGTAAACGCCGCAGGTGCAAAGTAGAAACTGGTCAGAACTGTACACATTGCCCCTATAATCAACAAAACCTTACCCTTCGTTTTCCGGCGAGTATCCACCCCGATCAGCATGAGCAGAAGAAAGGGCAGGTAATCCACAAACATAACCTGTGCGTAGGTATGGTACACTACAGCAGAAGAACACATCAAAACCATTGCCCCACAGATGCTGTACGGCTTCTTCAGATGGCGGTTCAGCCAAAAGAAACATAACACTCCGTCTGCCGTATGCGTCAGGATTCCCATGATCTGAAACCACACTTCCATGGAAAGAAAAGGGAACGCATATGACAAAAGTACCAACGGACTGTAAAGCCCGTAGTAAGCAAAATTGTAAATATTCTGCCCTCGCCCAGTTCCGATGCAAACTGAGGGAAAAATTCATGGGTGCTGTAAAAACGCTGTCGGAAATATTCAGCCAGCACTGTGTGCTGACTGATCCAGTCAATCTGCGATCCTACGATGGTATGTGACGTATTCTGTAGAAGGAACAGAATCCCCGCAGTCAGCGGAAATATCAGGATACCGTATTTTTCCACAAACAGCATAGGCTTTTTTATTTTCCATTCCTTATGCTTCATTCTCTGTTTCCTCCTCATCCGTCTCTTTTAGCAGATAGACCGGCCGATTCTTCACCTCCAGATAAATCCGGGCCAGATATTGCCCCAGAATCCCCACGCACAGAAGCTGCACACCACTGATCAGAAGCATAGCACACATCAGAGTAGTCCAGCCCTGCACCGGGTCGTGCCAGATCAGATACCTGACAACCAAAAACAGGATTGCCAGGAACGCAGCCCCACAGAAAAAAATTCCACCGTAGGAAGACAGGGACAAAGGAAGTGTGGAAAATCCCATGATACCATCCAGCGAATACCGGAGCAGTTTCCCGAATGACCATTTCGTTTCCCCTGCCGCCCGTTCTACGTTGTGATAAGAAAGCCATTTCGTCCGAAATCCTACCCAACTGAACAATCCCTTGGAAAAACGGTTGTATTCACCCATCTTTAACACAGCATCTCTCATCTTCCGGGTCATCAGCCGGTAATCTCTGGCACCTTCCACAAATTCAATCTTAGAGATCTTGTTGATTACTTTATAAAACATGGCTGAGAAAAATGACCGGATCCGTCTTTCCCCTGACCGGTCTGTCCTTCTTGCTGCCACGCAGTCATACTCACCAGTCTCCAGCGTCCGGTACATTTCCCCAAGGAACTTTGGCGGATCCTGCAGATCCACATCCATCAACCCTACATAGTCCCCTTTTGCATAGATGAGTCCTGCATAAATAGCAGCTTCTTTCCCGAAGTTTCGCGTAAAAGAAAGATACCGGCATCTTCTATCCTTTTTCTTCAGTTCCTTTAACACCTTAAGAGTCCGGTCATCGGAGCCATCATCCACGAACAGAAGCTCGTATTCTGCATTTTCCAGACTGTTCAACACTTCTGTCACGGTTCTGTAAAAAATCGGGATAACTTCCTGCTCATTCAGGCAGGGAACAATGATACTGATCATTTTCATAAGATCTGCACTTCCTTTTCTTTGTTTCTGATGTACAGTGTACGGGATGGTTTTAAACAATTCCGTAAAGTTTTGTTAAACTTTTCTTAAATAATCCCTCTGATCCGCTCAACAACCGTTCCACTTTTTTCCAAAACCATCCATGTAAATACCGGAACTGCAGCACCGGTCAGGAAACTTACCAGCACTGCCAGCAGGATCGGCATCAGTGGAATTGAAAACGCAACTCCACGGTAATTCATTGACTGATAGAGAAAATAAGTTACTCCCATTCCTGCTGTCAATGTAACAACCCATGCACCACATACATAGAAGAGTCCTTCCCTTATAAGCATTCCCAAAAGCTGTTTCGGAGTCATTCCAATGCTTTCCATCACCGAAAGGTATATCATCCGGTTCTGCACATTTGCGACAAAATTATTCATATAATTCATGATCCCGATCAACGCCAGGATCAGTACAATTCCCATTCCTAACTGTGGCATACTTCCCTGTGCTTTTCTGATCTCGTCTGCTTCTTCTATTTTTGATTCCCAGGAGAAATCGTTCGCATTCTCATTTTCCTGTAATAATGCCAGAAGCTTCTTCTCTGTATTTCTGTCATATTCTTTCTGGTATTTGATACTGGTCTTTAATGTAATGCACTGATCTGCAAATGACCGCACTACCCGATCACTTGTTATGATCGTAGGCGGATATCCCAAAATTGCCATATAATAGCTTTCATCCGTAATGCCTTTTATGGTAAAAGTTTTTGTCATCTGCTGATCTCCATACAGAGTACAGGTCACCTTTTTTCCTGTAAGCTCATCATCCGTAAAATCCAGTCCATTCCGGTAAATAATACATACTTTTCCCGAAAGAAATTCTTCTTTCTTCACTGGATGCTCAAGACTTTTATTCAGATAATCAAATTCTGCTTCACCAACTCCAATCAGGGAAGACTTGAATTTTTCAGGATGATTCTGATACTCTTCCTTTTCCTTACTGTATGGAATACTCATCCATTTTGCATAAAATTCTTCCATCCACATTTCAGCGAAATCCGATTCCCACGGAACTGTGATTTCTGTAAATATCATAGAATGAACTTTTGAAACTCCGTCTGTCTCACGGATTGATTTTATCAGAGATTCATCCAGAATATTTTTTCGTTGTGTCCACATTTTCTTTTAGTGCCGTATCATTTTTGATCAGCAGATCCGTGTCCATACTATTCGACACGATTGTTCTTGCTGCCTGACTGTCCAGCATTGTCGTAATGCAGAGATATACCGATAAACTGGTGGCAAGCGACAGGATCACTGCAGCAGTCCGCTTTTTTGCTTTTTTG
>ENA-OQKR01000924-OQKR01000924.1-human-gut-metagenome-genome-assembly--contig:-NODE-924-length-10278-cov-2.677372_pt1 | contig 10278 bp, 7 predicted proteins | sample MGYA00242803_ERZ504806 | MGnify/ENA primary metagenome ERZ504806 (study PRJEB26092, sample SAMD00036399) | human gut metagenome | host: Homo sapiens | study: EMG produced TPA metagenomics assembly of...
GTATTTCTATTTTCATTGTCTGCCGAATACGGAGATTAATGGAAAAGATTTTTCTTATGCGAACAGGGCAGAAATTGAGGACTATTTAAAAGAAGATACAAAAAATTATGTGTTGGAGATAAAAGGCCGGGAAAATGTGAAAGATCAGATTCAAGGTTCGGAAATCGGTGTTGAATATGAGGCGGATGATGCGGCAGGTAAGTTGTTACGGGAGCAGAATTTCTGGCTGTGGCCGGTTGCATTTGATCGAGAGCAGACGCTGGAAATTCCGGTCAGTGTATCTTATGATAAGGAAAAGTTAAAAGAAAAGATCAGTACATTGAATGTAGTGACAGGTGAACAGACGCAGCCGGCTTCTTCCACTCCTTTTTTTGACGGAGAAAAATTCGTACCGGGAGAGGAAGGAAAAGGGACGGCAGTAGATGTAGATACATTGAACGAAGTGATCGGAGATGCAGTTTCCCATTTGACAGAAGAGCTGGAGCTTGATGATACAGGATGCTATGTCAGACCGAAATATATTAAGGATTCTCCGGAAGTTCAGGCAGCATGCGATCAAATGAACCCTTATCTGAAAGCAAGGATTACTTATGAGATGGATGAACCGGTTGTAGTAGACGGGACAGTGATCTCGCAGTGGGTAACGGCTGATGAAAATTTTGCTGTGACTTTTCATCCGGAACTGGTACAGGAGTGGTTGAAGCAATTTGCGGAAAAGTATGATACAGTCGGAAAGACAAGGACTTTTACGACAGCGGATGGCCGGTCAGCTCAGGTGAGTGGAGGAACCTATGGTTGGGAGATCGATGAAGAAAGCGAGCTGACAGCATTGCTTGCCAATATTGAGAATGGGGATACGGTCAGCCGTGAACCGGCATATGTAGAGGGAAAGACGGCGATTTCCCATGGTGCATCTGACTGGGGGACAACCTATGCAGAAGTCGATCTGACGAATCAGAAAATGTGGTATGTCAGGGATGGACAGATCCTGATGAGCACGGATATTGTGACGGGACTTCCGACCAGGGCAAGGCAGACCCCGGAAGGTGTTTATACGATTCTTGAAAGGATGAGAAATAAGACATTACGAGGAGCTTTGAAGCCGGACGGAACTTATGAGTATGAGACACCGGTAGATTACTGGATGCGGGTAACGTATTCAGGGGTTGGATTCCATGATGCAACATGGCAGAGGACATTCGGTGGTGATGTTTATACTTATCGTGGATCACATGGATGTATCAACATGAGCTATTCCGATGCAGGACAATTATATGATCTGATTCAGGTGGGAGATCCGGTAGTGATCCATTATTGAGTTATTGCGGACTGTTGACAGTCATGAATTGGCAGATAAAAACTCAAAAAGATATGAGATTGTCATGAGGAACAGATTAAAAAGAACAGATAAGGAAGTCGAGAGAAGATGGACAAAAGAAAACTGAGTAATATGCTGTTGATTCTGACAGCGTTAATTTGGGAAGTGCATTCGTGGCACAGAGCATCGGAATGGAATATATCGGACCGTTTACATTTGGTGCAGTCCGGAGCATTTTAGGGGGATTGACTTTGCTACCCGGTCATCTTTTTCAGAAAGAAAAAGTCACAGGCAAATAAAGAGAAAGCAGAACCGGATGAAAAGAAGAAAAAAATGAGCAAAGAAAGACTTTGCTGGCAGGAGGTATCTGCTGTGGTATCTGTCTGACGATCGGAAGTATGGCACAGCAGATCGGAACTGCAATATACCACAGCAGGAAAAAGGCGGATTTATTACAGCTCTCTATATTCTGATTGTTCCACTTTTGGGACTGGCATTCGGGAGAAAAGTCAGGGAAAAAAAGTTTGGTGCGGTGTTATTTTGGCCGTGGTTGGAATGTATTTCCTTTGCGTAAAAGACGGATTTTCTATTTCAAAGGGAGACTGGATCATTTTGGCAGGTTCTTTCGCTTTTGCGGGACACATTCTTGTGATCGATTATTTTTCGCCGAAAGTGGATGGAGTATGTCTTTCGTGTCTTCAGTTTTTTATTTGCGGGATGATCTGTGCCATTCCGATGCTGGTGTCAGAACAGCCGACAGTGAATGCGGTACTGGTATCCTGGCGACCGATCGTATATGCAGGTGTATTGTCCAGTGGCGTCGGATATACGCTTCAGATCATTGCACAAAAAAATCAGACCCGACGGTAGCATCATTGTTGATGAGCCTGGAATCTGTATTTGCTGTACTGGCGGGATGGGTCATTTTAGGAGAAAGACTTTCCGTCAGAGAATTTGTGGGATGCGTACTGGTATTCTCAGCAGTGATTATTGCCCAGCTCCCGGAACGGAAAGCAGTCAGTTCCGGAAATCGGACAGTTTCAGAATAAACTGCAGGGTTGCAGAATATGCCCCTAACGCATGAATAGATTAACAACATGAAGGACTCCGTCTTCATCATTCGAGCGGGTGATGAAATCAGCGGAGTCTTTTATAATTGGCTGTGCATTTTCCATGGCGACACCGAGTCCGGCATATTCGATCATGGAAAGGTCATTAAAGCCGTCACCGCAGCAGATCATGGAATCAGCAGTCAGTCCGATACTGTTGAGAAGTTTTTGCAGAGAATGAGCCTTATCAATGTTCTGAGGCATGATCTCAAGGAAATACGGTTCGGAAAGATAAATATTGAGTAGTCCGTGGTATTTCTCTTTCAGCAGTTTCATCAGCTCCTGAAGGACATCTGCGGGTCCTGGGACAAGCAGCTTATTGATCGGGAAATCAATATAGGAGACAAAGTCATCCGGCTGATAAATCTCCATACGGTTGATCCCCGATTCGATCCGGGTATACTGGTTCGGAGCGATCGCAGAGATAATCGTTGTATCAGTATAAGTGATCAGATCAACCTCCTGTTCTGCATAAGAGCGGACGATATCACAAATCGGTCGGATCATCTCAGGCGGAATCTGCTTATTATAAATGATCTTCCCATCTGAACAGCGTGTCACTCTTGCACCGTTAAAGGAAAGCATATAGCCTCCGAAATCCTGAAGACGCAGTTGCTTTGCCAGTGGAGCAACCCCGTTGATGGGGCGGCCGCTGGCAAGAACAACTGTCTTTCCGTTCTTTTGAATGTCGATGAGAGCCTGACGGGTCGGTTCGGTGATCTCCTTTTTTGAATTTGTAAGTGTGCCGTCCAAATCCAGCACGATAACCTGATATTGCATAATTCTCCTATTTATGTGCTTCATTCAGAAGCTCAGTTTTTGTATCATATAATTTCTGAGAAAGATCCACATATACTTTATGAGGATTGAACAAACGCTTTGTCTCATCCCAGAGAGTTGCTTTTTCTTCTTTACAGAAAGTTGCGATCTCTTTGACGGAAGGGGACTCATACTTACATTCTCCGTGAATAAAAATTGGCTGTAAAAGTTCTTTCATAGTATAGGTTCCGCCTTTGAGAAGTGTCTTTTTCCAGGTTGCATTCGGATCGAAAAGAAGAAGGTCTCCTTCAGGATCATAAACCTCATCAGCGAAACAAATAAGGTCTGCACGAAGCATATGAGTTTCTTTATCATAAATTCTGTAGATCGTCTTATTTCCCGGGTTTGTGATCTTCTCTGTATTTTCGGAGATCTTGATCTTCGGGATAAACTGTCCTTCTGCATTCTGGATCGCTGCCAGCTTGTATACACCGCCAAAGGACGGGCAGTCTTTTGAAGTGATCAGATTCGTTCCGACCCCCCAGGAAGTAATGGCAGCACCCTGCATTTTCAGATCGTGGATGAGGTATTCATCGAGGTCATTGGATGCAGCAATAACAGCATCCGGGAAACCGGCATCATCCAGCATCTTTCTTGCCCTTTTGGAAAGGTAGGCAAGGTCACCGGAGTCAAGGCGGATTCCATAGCTCTTCGGTTTGATACCTGCCTCACGAAGCTCTTTAAATACACGGATCGCATTCGGAACACCGGATTTTAAAGTATCATAAGTGTCTACCAGCAGGGTACATGCATCCGGATACAGTCTTGCGTATTCTTTAAATGCAGTGTATTCATCCTTAAATGTCATGATCCAACTGTGGGCATGTGTTCCCATAACAGGCACATCAAACATCTCTCCTGCGAGTACATTGGATGTACCTACGCATCCACCGATGACGGCAGCTCTTGCACCGTAAAGTCCGGCATCCGGTCCCTGTGCCCGGCGGAGACCAAATTCCATGATCCCATCTCCCTGTGCGGCGTATACAACGCGGGATGCCTTGGTAGCGATCAGACACTGATGGTTGATGATGGTCAGGATCGCAGTTTCTACAAGCTGTGCCTCCATGATCGGGGCAACCACTTTGATGAGCGGCTCTCGTGGGAAAATCACACTTCCTTCCGGAATCGCATAAATATCCCCGCTGAAATGGAATCCGCTCAGGTAATGAAGAAAGTCTTCACTGAAAAGCCCCAGCCCTCTCAGATAGTCCACATCTTCATATGAAAAATTCAGATTCTTGATATAATCGATGACCTGATCAACGCCGGCCATAATGGAGTACCCACCTTTATTTGGGTTCTCACGGAAAAATACGTCGAAGATTACGGTCTGGTTTTCCTGAGTTTCAAAATAGCCCTGCATCATAGTAAGTTCGTACAGGTCTGTCAGTAAAGTAAGGTTCTGTGCACTCATAAATTTCCCTCTTTTCTGTAGCATTGAATCAATTATACATAATTAATGCGTGTAAATCAATAAAGAATCCATTGACAAGGGAATGTAAAATAGCTTAATCTATATGGAAGATTAGGATGAAATCCGATTGAATGACAGGAAAATCAGTGAAGTAAGTGCTGCAGGGGCAGCAGATTGGAGTAGAGAATGAGATTAGGAGTAAAGCAGGTACTGACGGTTGTAAAGATCGTAGATTTTGGAGTGTATCTGGGCAGCGATGAAGAGAGAGTGCTTCTGCCAAAGAAGCAGGTTCCGGAAGAAATCGAGGTCGGGGATCCGATAGAAGTCTTTCTTTATAAAGATTCATCAGACCGCATGATTGCGACGACGAATGAGCCGAAGCTGACACTTGGGGAGCTGGCAGTGCTGACGGTAGCAGATGTTGGCAGAATGGGGGCATTTCTTGACTGGGGATTGGAGAAAGATTTGTTCCTTCCATTTAAAGAGCAGACAGAGAAAGTGGAAAAAGGGGATCAATGTCTTGTGAGTCTTTATATTGACAAGAGCGAGAGACTTTGTGCCACAATGAAGATCTATCACCTTCTGCGGACGGATTCTCCTTATAAAAAGGATGATACAGTCAGAGGTACGATTTACGAAGTGAACCGGGAAATCGGTGCTTTCGTGGCGGTAGATAATCTTTATTCTGCACTGATCCCGAAAAGAGAGATGTACGGAAGGATGTCTGCAGGACAGGAGATCGAAGCCCGTGTAGCAGCCGTAAAAGAGGATGGCAAGCTTGATTTAAGTGTACGTGGCAAGATCCCGCAGCAGATGGACGAAGATGCAGAACTGATCCTGGACTGTATTGAGACGTGTGGAGGCAGGCTGCCATTTACGGATAAGGCAGACCCGGAGCAGATCAAGATGGAGATGGGGATGAGCAAGGCGGCATTCAAGCGTGCGGTCGGAAGACTTTTGAAGCAGAGAAAGATTCAGATCAGGGAAGACGGGATTTACAGACTGTGATCTGAAATAAAAAGATCAGGCAGAGCCTATGGAGAGAGAATGTCAGGTGTCCGGTCAAAAAAAGAAAAATACTACTTGAAATTAAGCTGGCAGAAGCGATAGATGGAACTTATTGATAACTGCAAAAGAAAGGACAATGAGGTGAAGGTATGAGTTTTGCACATTTACATGTCCATACGGAGTATAGTCTTCTGGATGGCTCGAACAAGATCAAAGAGTATGTTGCAAGAGCGAAAGAACTGGGGATGAACAGTGCGGCAATTACGGATCACGGAGTCATGTACGGAGTGATCGATTTTTATCGGGAGGCACGTAAGCAGGGAATCAATCCGATTCTCGGATGCGAGGTCTATGTAGCTCCCAATTCCCGGTTCGACAGGGAAGTGACAGGCGGAGATGACCGGTATTACCATTTAGTGCTGCTGGCTGAGAATAACGAAGGATACGAGAATCTGACAAAGATCGTTTCCAAAGGATTTGTGGAAGGGTACTATTACAAGCCGAGAGTAGATAAAGAACTTTTAAGAACCTATCATAAGGGGATTATTGCGTTGAGTGCGTGTCTTGCAGGAGAAGTTCCAAGATATCTTACCAAAGGGATGTATGAAGAGGCAAAAGACCGGGCTTTGGAGTATCAGGAGATTTTCGGAAAAGGGAATTATTTTCTGGAGCTTCAGGATCATGGAATCCCGGATCAGCAGTTGGTAAACCAGCAGTTGATGAAGCTGTCGCAGGAGACCGGGATTGAACTGGTTGCTACGAATGATGTGCATTATACCTATGCAGATGATGCGAAGGCACATGATATCCTGCTCTGTATTCAGACGGGGAAAAAAGCTGTCGGATGAGAACCGGATGCGTTATGAAGGCGGGCAGTATTATGTGAAGTCCGAAGAAGAGATGGCGGCTCTGTTCCCGTATGCAAGGCAGGCACTGGAGAATACGCAGAAGATCGCAGACCGCTGTTCTGTGGAGATTGAGTTCGGAGTGACGAAGCTTCCTAAATATGACGTGCCGGAAGGCTATACTTCCTGGGAGTACCTGCAGAAGCTGTGTTATGAAGGACTGGATCAGCGTTATAGGACACCGTCGCAGGAGCTGAAAGATCGGCTGGCATACGAGCTGGATACGATCCGGCATATGGGATATGTCGATTATTTCCTGATCGTATGGGATTTTATCAAATATGCAAAAGACCATGGAATCGCAGTCGGACCGGGGCGTGGTTCAGCAGCGGGAAGTATCGTGTCCTATTGTCTGGGGATCACAACCATTGATCCCATCCATTATCAGCTCCTGTTCGAGCGTTTTCTGAATCCGGAACGTGTATCCATGCCGGATATTGATGTGGATTTCTGCTATGAGAGACGGCAGGAAGTGATCGATTATGTAACGAGAAAATACGGAAAAGACTGCGTGGCTCAGATTGTTACATTTGGAACGCTTGCGGCAAGAGGTGTCATCCGTGATGTAGGAAGAGTCATGGATCTGCCTTATGCCTATGTGGATTCGATTGCCAAGATGATTCCCCAGGAGCTTGGAATTACGATTGATAAAGCTCTGCAGATGAATCCGGAGCTTCGTAAGCTTTATGAGTCGGATGAGACGGTGACGCATCTGATCGATATGGCGAAGCGACTGGAGGGACTGCCGAGGCACTGTTCGATGCATGCGGCAGGAGTGGTGATCTGCCAGAAACCTGTAGAGGAGTATGTACCTCTTTCAAGGGCAGCAGATGGGACAATCACGACCCAGTTTATTATGACAACGCTGGAAGAACTGGGACTTTTGAAGATGGACTTCCTGGGCCTGCGTACACTGACCGTGATTCAGAATGCGGTACAGCTTGCAAGAAAAAAGCAGCCGGATCTTCAGATCGACAAGATTGACTACAATGATAAGGCAGTGCTGGATTATATCGGTACAGGAAAGACGGAAGGAATCTTCCAGTTGGAAAGTGGCGGGATGAAGAATTTCATGAAAGAATTGCAGCCCCATAGCCTGGAGGATGTGATCGCGGGAATTTCTCTGTACCGTCCGGGTCCGATGGATTTCATTCCACAGTATATCCGGGGAAAGAACGACAGATCATCCATCACATATGACTGCCCACAACTTGAACCAATCCTTGCACCGACTTATGGCTGTATCGTTTATCAGGAACAGGTTATGCAGATCGTGCGGGATCTTGCAGGTTATACACTTGGACGAAGTGACCTTCTGCGTCGTGCCATGTCCAAGAAAAAAGCAGCGGTCATGGAAAAGGAACGGAAAACTTTCGTTTACGGCGATGAAGAGACCGGTGTACCGGGATGTATCAAGAACGGGATTGATGAGCAGACTGCAAATAAGATCTATGATGAGATGATCGATTTTTGCAAAATATGCTTTTTAACAAGTCTCATGCGGCTGCTTATGCAGTAGTATCTTATCAGACGGCGTGGCTGAAATACTATTATCCGGTAGAGTATATGGCAGCCCTGATGACTTCTGTGATCGATAATCCGACGAAGGTTGCAGAATATATTTACGTCTGCCGTCAGATGGGGATCAGAATCCTTCCGCCGGATATCAACAAAGGGGAGGCGGATTTTTCAGTAGACGGCGGAGATATCCGTTATGGACTGGCTGCGATCAAGAGTATCGGCCGCCCGGTGATCCGTGCCATTGTGAATGACAGAAAGGAACTCGGAGAGTTCAGAAATCTGGAAGATTTTATTACCAGGATTTCGAGCCGGGAGCTGATGAATAAACGGCTGGTGGAAAATCTCATCAAAGCCGGGGCATTGGATGTCCTGGGGGGAACAAGAAAGCAGTTCATGAGTATTTATATTCAGATCGTCGACCATATGCAGCAGGAAAAGAAAAACTCCATGGTCGGTCAGATGAGCCTGTTCGATGTGGTGAGCGAGGAGCAGAAGGAAGAGTTTCAGATCAGAATGCCGGATGTCGGAGAATATACAAAGGAGAACCTCCTTGGATTTGAAAAAGAGGTACTCGGAGTGTATGTCAGCGGCCATCCGCTGGAGCCTTATGAAGAAGAGTGGCGGAAGGTGATTTCTGCGACCACTGCTGATTTTCAGGTTGATCCTGAAGTCGGATATACGAAAGTAAGAGACGGAGCCAGGGAGATCATCGGCGGTATCATTGCGGAAAAGACGGTGAAGCATACCAAGACGAACCAGATGATGGCATTTCTGACGGTAGAAGATCTTTTCGGAACAGTAGAAGTAGTTGTATTTCCGAGGGACTACGAGAAGTATCGACAGTATCTTGAGGAAGATAATAAGATCTTTGTAAAGGGAAGAGTTTCGGAAGAAGATGACAAGGCAAGCAAGCTGATCTGCGAGAAGATCCTTCCGTTCGGGCAGAAGAAAAAGGAATTATGGATCCAGTTTCCGGATAAGGAAACGTATCTGGAGGAAGAGGCGATAACCTATGGATATCTGGCTGATTCAGAGGGAAATGACGAAGTCATGATCTACTGTGAGAAGGAAAAAATTGTGAAAAAATTACCTGCGAATAAGAATATCAGTATAAATCCACAGATTTTGAGCAGGTTAATGAACCATTTTGGTGAGAATCGGGTAAAAGTAGTAGAAAAAGCTATTGAAAACCACTTCTAAATAAGGTAGAATATTTGCGGAGTTGATAAAAAATAGACAATAGAGATCTTTATCAGACATTGCAGAGAAAGGGTGGAGATAACATGGCAGAGAAAACTATGAATGAAAAAGAAAAATATCTGGACGAGATTGAGGATAAGATCCGTACGATCGGAGTTCTGACGAGTGGAGGAGACGCTCCTGGAATGAATGCAGCAATCCGTGCAGTCGTAAGACGTGCCCTTGCAAAAGGATTAAAGGTTCGCGGAATCCGCAGAGGATATCATGGACTTCTGAAAGAAGAGATCATCGATCTGACAGCACGTGATGTGTCTGATATTGTTCAGCGTGGTGGTACAATTCTTCAGACAGCACGTTGCAAGACAATGCGTACAGAAGAAGGACAGCAGAAGGCAGCTGCTATCTGTAAAAAGTATGGCATTGATGGTCTTGTAGTAATCGGAGGAGACGGATCATTTGCAGGAGCTCAGAAGCTTGCAAACCTCGGAGTTAATACGATCGGTGTTCCGGGAACGATCGATCTGGATATCGCCTGCACAGATTATACGATCGGATTTGATACAGCGGTTAATACAGCTATGTATGCGATCGATAAAGTTCGTGATACTTCTACATCTCATGAGAGATGCAGTGTCATTGAGGTTATGGGTCGTGACGCAGGATATCTTGCACTGTGGTGCGGTATTGCCAACGGAGCTGAGCGTATCCTGATGCCGGAAGAGCATGGATTTGATGAGAAAGCCCTGATCGAGGACATTCTTGAGAATAAGAAACGCGGTAAACAGAATTATATCATTATCAATGCTGAGGGTGTTGGTGATTCTATCAATCTTGCAAAGAGAATCGAAGATGCAACAGGTATTGAGACAAGAGCCACGATCCTTGGACATATGCAGCGTGGTGGAAGCCCGACATGTAAGGACAGAGTTTACGCTTCTACAATGGAGCTATGGCAGTTGACCTTCTCTGCCAGGGCAAGAC
>ENA-OQKR01000927-OQKR01000927.1-human-gut-metagenome-genome-assembly--contig:-NODE-927-length-10262-cov-2.373557_pt1 | contig 10262 bp, 11 predicted proteins | sample MGYA00242803_ERZ504806 | MGnify/ENA primary metagenome ERZ504806 (study PRJEB26092, sample SAMD00036399) | human gut metagenome | host: Homo sapiens | study: EMG produced TPA metagenomics assembly of...
GCAGAATGCGGTATGTAATGATGGCAGGGCTCATGGTATGTTTCAGTTTTACGGTGCCAATCGTTCCGGGCGTTGGGCTGGCAGACTTATTCAGTTGCAAAATCTACCGCAAAATCATCTTCCTGATCTTGCAGATGCACGTGAGATTGTTCGTACTGGTGATTATGATATGCTGCAGCTTTTATATGATGATATCCCTGATACACTCTCTCAGCTGATCCGTACAGCCTTCATTGCAAAGCCTGGTTATAAATTCATAGTATCGGACTATAGTGCAATCGAAGCCAGAGTGCTCTCGCACCTTGCTGGTGAGACCTGGCGTTCAGAGGTATTTGCAAAAGGTGAAGATATTTATTGTGCTTCTGCAAGTCAGATGTTTGGTGTTCCTGTTGAGAAGCACGGTATCAATTCCCACTTAAGACAAAAGGGTAAAATCGCCGAACTTGCTCTTGGATATGGTGGATCTGTAGGTGCTCTTAAATCTATGGGTGCTTTGGAAATGGGACTTACCGAAGACGAATTGCAGCCACTGGTTGATTCCTGGCGTAATGCTAATCCTAATATCACCGCCTTCTGGTGGGCTGTGGATGCTGCAGTAAAGGAAGCTGTTACCATGCGCACCACAACTGAAGTTGGTAATATCCGCTTCATTTATAAAAGTGCCATGCTTTTCATCGAACTTCCATCTGGCAGACGATTAGCATATGTAAAGCCAAAGTTGGGTGAGAACCAGTTCGGCGGTACCTCCGTTACCTATGAAGGTGTCGGATCCACAAAGAAGTGGGAACGCATTGAGTCATATGGCCCGAAGTTTGTGGAGAACATTGTTCAGGCAGTTTCCAGAGACCTTCTCTGTTTTGCCATGCGTAATCTCTCCCATTGCTTTATCTGCGGTCATGTCCATGACGAACTGATAGTTGAATGCCGTGAAGATGCATCCGTTGAAAGCATCAGCTCTGTTATGGGAAGAACCCCTGACTGGATGCCGGATATACTTATCCGCGGCGATGGCTACGATACCAAATTTTATAAAAAGGATTAACGAAAAATCCACCCGAAGCAGATGTAATACCTGCCTGGGTGGATTTCTTTATTCACACAATTACTTTACAGATAATCGATGGTTCCTCTGAATTCATCATATATCGGTCTGAGTCTCTTGACCCAGTCATACAATGTACTATCAGCTTTACCCATGATCTGAGAAGCTGTCTTCATATCATATTCTGAACCAAGAAGATTGATAAGCTCCACATATTTTGCATACTTAGGGTAGTGCTCTGTCACATAATCTCCCAAATCCTTCAGAAGTCTGATATAGGTATCAGCATTGGAATATTTCTTAGATTCAGGTTCAAACGAATCGACGTTGCCCTCTCCATCCTGCACATCAAGGGTAGAGAAATTGAGCTTACCATTCATAGGACGAAACAGGCGATTGTAACCAAAAGGGCACTCTTCACACTTAACCGCTATTGTTTTCTTCTGCCCAGGTGCTCCTGTATAATCAGGATTTGCTACTCTGAGCGGACAACGCATGCTCTTTCCGTTACTACCACAGATTTCGCAGCGGTTCTCCATTCTGTACTGACTCTCCTGTCTCCATTCTTCCTGCTTCCAGTCTGCATAGAACTGAGCACCTGATTCAGTAGAAGTCTCTACCGCAAACTTAAATGCCGGCACCCAAACACCTTCCACACGCATCTTGCTGATTTCAATACCAGCTCTTTCTGCTTCTGGAGCATTTTTGAACTGCTTGATACCTTCCTCTGTAGTCTCCACATACAGATATTTCTTACCTTCTTCAACATTTACTCTGGTTTCCATTTTTTGTCCTTTCTGCTGTGTGCTTTCACGCCACAGGCGAGGACAAGGTTGACCAGAGCTGCTGATAATGCCGTAACAAAAATGGACGCACGACAATAAAGCGGGAATAGTCACTGTTTCCGCACTTCACCTACTTTGGGTGTTGTTTCGAAAATCAGTATTCTTATCCTCGCCTTGTAGTCGCGCGCCCACAGGCTTTGAAATAAATTATTGTTATTGACGGATCATAGGTTCCGCCGAACCTTTATCTATGAGAACTGCATTTGCAGTAGTCTCCTACTTTGCTAAGCCTTCAAAAGCGAACTTTTTCCGGCTTAGCAGATATTTTTATTGTCTTCATTGTACTTTTTGTGCTATAACATATTCAAAAGGAACATACTCATTTTTTTTGCACATGCTTTATGTATTGGAGGAATATATTATGGCTAGCGATTATCACGACATTCTCATTAAGCATATTGAAGCTCTTATGAGAGAACGAAATATAAGTCAGGCTGACATAATCCGTGGTACAGGAATCCCTCAGCCACAAATGAGCAAGGCTCTTAACAGAACCAAGGGCAACCGCTTCACTTTCGAGCAAACAATAGCTATCGCTGATTTCTTTGATGTGTCAGTAGACTATCTTGTAGGTCGAAAGCTCGATCAGCCATCTTCCGAAAAACTTTCTAATAAGAAATCTGCAAGATACTCATGCAGCTTGTAGAAAGCGGTGTTATTGATTACATTGATCAAACCATCGAAGAGGACAAATACCTAGCTGTTAACTATCCAACAAACGGATACCCGTATGAATACAAGAAGGAAAACAGCACTTACCGTATGTTTTACTTCTCAGAATTCATCAACCCAGATATCACCGGTCTTTGCGAAGAACAGCTTGACGAACTCAACTGGGATTTCTCAACCGGCGGTAATGACAACAAAAAATCAGCTGAAATAAATGCCTTTCTCAACTATTTTTTCAAGCTCTACGATGTCTACAAACGAAATGACCTTCCTCGTGAAATCTTCGACCAGGCTATTTCTGACCGTCTTGACAAGTTAGTAAAATAAAAAAAGCCGGAGCCCAGACTCCAGCAATAGACACGGATATATTTATCCGTAATCTCTTACTGAAGTCTTGACTCCGGCGGTTGGTATCTCGGTATATCGGATCCGATTGCTCGGTAGTTCAAGCAATATTTACTTTTCTGCCAATGCAGCCATTATCTGCTTATGCACTTCAGCATCTTCGATATATAAATTTCCCTTTATATTCTGCATGTCATAACGAAGGATTTCTCCTTTACTATTGACAGTAACATCAAATACTCTTGGTTTCTTAGGAAGGTGCATATTTCTAATTGTGACAACATACGTTTCACACAGTGACTTTAAAACATCGTTTTTACCGCTAAGTCCATTACGTATCAAAACAATCCCCCCTTAATCTAGTTTTTTGACAACTGTGTTAAGAATGGTACCCCATTCCACCACAAGATTATTAAATAAATCCTGATTTTCTTCAGGGAACTTAGCTGTAGCTTTGGCATAACTTAAAAGTAGAAGCATAATTGCATCTTTTATCTTAGCTTTATCGTTGTATTCTTCTGCCCCCTCTTCTTCAGTAATATCTCCGCAAAGAGGATTTATTACCTTCTGATAAAACGGATGATTCACATTCAACTTAATTACAATTTTATCATCCAGAAGATTCTCCGTTTCAAACAGGAACTGCTGTGGATACTTAACCGGGACAATGGAATAAACCTTGCTCATAATCTCACGGCGTCTTTCTTCCTGCTTTAACTCTTCGTTTCCATCCTGCGAAATAGACTGACTCAAAATTTCATCAATTTTCTGCTGCTCTTCTTCCTTCGACATAGATTTACCATTCTGATTCTTAGGAAGTACAGCATTCAAATCGCTCATTAGCTGTTCCGCATTTTCAAATGCACTCTTGCTCTGGTTTTCTTCGGCTTTCTTTTGATCTCTGTCGCTTTTAATTATCCTTCTTAATGAAGTAACCGACCCAGTTAACTGTTCTTTAAGTCTATCCTTCAAGGAACCAATTGGCTCTGCACCACGCTTTATATATCTAACCTGAAAATACTCATCTAATTCCGGAGGAAATGATATTTCACATCCCCACCATCTGTCATTTTCCTGATATGAAAACTGCCCCTTCTTAAGACCAATGAGGTATGGTACCTTATCGTATAATACCTCTCTATTCGCTCTTAATATAGAAACGCCTTCATTCTGGTCAATTTTACGTTTTCTTGCTTCGGCATTACCGCCGTCACCAATATTTAATCTCCACTCTTTTGGAAGAAGTGAAATTCTAATTGTTACCTCAGCCGTTTCACCTTCTCTTCCGGGTATTGGCAGTTCTATAGTAGAAGTAGCATATATCTCAGCCTTAGGATCCTGCTTTTCTTTAGTATCAAACTGAGTTGGTCCCGAAACATAAAGCGGATCATGCATGTAAACTTGTCTGTCATCCAAATATATTTTCAATCCAGCTTCAATAAACTTACGGTAAGTGCGTCCAAGATATGTTGCAATTAATCCGTTCATTTCACTTGGACTTGTTTTCTTACCTGTTCCGTCCATTCTGTCGCAATTAGACAATACCACCATTGTTCCTGTATGGCCTTCAAAGAACGATTCATACTCTTCTGGAATGCTCTTAGGAACCGGCTCTGGAACAGTATCACGCAAATCTTCATGGATTTCGTCAAGATCAATGTATGTATATAAAACTCCCTGTTAGCACTATCCCTTGAGTACACTTCTACGTGTCTAGCAAGAGAAATACTTCCTAACGTCATTCCTACTCCGAATCTTCCAATCCCCAGCTTGCCATTTTTATGCTCTCTCATGAGCAACCAAGAACCAGGCACTTCGCTACGACTTCCGGACTCATTCCTGATCCATTATCGATAATGATTATTTATCGATTTCCTCAATTTCCTTTTTACCAACTCTTCTACTCTTTCTCGTGAAATACACTCTGATTTCACTTGCTCCCGCCTCAACAGAATTATCAACTATTTCTCCAATTCCATTCTCAACAGAATAATCATTATATCTCAATGACTCATAAACCTGCGAGATATTAATTAGGGCATTCGTCTGTATCTGGGGCAATCCCTCAAATCTTGTTTCTGACATAGTACATGTCCTCCTTGTATTTGATTTTCGAGCATTAAAAAAAACCTTTCACCGACAAGTGAAAGGTTAAAAAAATACCAATATCAAATATACAAATATATAAAACGGATACAGAGATACCACAACTACAAAATGAGGGCACGATCCCTCTGTAACCCATATTATTCTATTACGTACACCGACACACCGATATCTTTTATTCCCACAGCATATACCATGAGACTTTCATCTTGCTCGATCTGTGTCAAGTATATCATAGCATAGCAATGAAGTCAATACTTTTTTAGCACTCATTTGAAAAGAGTGCTAAAACGCCACCAAAAAAGACTCATCACCTCTGATATGCTACCCTCATATAGGACAATGAAATATAAAAGTCCTATATGGGGGTATTTTCATGTCCAGAAAAAGCAAAATTGATCCAATAGTAAAGGTAAAAATAGTTGAGCAATATCTTGATGGAGAGATTGGATTGGGTCAGGCAAGTAAAAACCTTGGAGTCGCTTACCAGAGTATTAGAAAATGGATTTCTATATACCAATGCAATGGACCAACAGGTTTACTTAATCAACCCAAAAACAAAAGTTACTCAAAAGCACTAAAAATATCTGCGGTAAATGATTATCTTAATGGAGCTGGTTCTCTTGATGATATTTGCTTAAAATACGGAATCCGGTCACACACACAACTTTTAAAGTGGATTCAGGTGTATAATTCTGGTGGAATATTAAAAACATCCACTGGAGGTGCTTACATGAAAAAAGCAAAATCAACGACTCTTGATGAGCGATTAAAAATAGTTATGGAATGCTTGGCAAATGATAAGAATTATGGAGCAATGGCTTTGAAATATCAATGTTCTTATCAACAAGTTCGTAACTGGGTAAAACGATACGAAGAAATGGGAAGTAAAGGTCTGGAAGACCGCCGTGGTAGACGAGTCGGATCATTACCAAGTCGTACACCTGAGGAAGAATTACGTGATAGAATCGTTGAGCTTGAAAGAAAAAATACTTGATTTACAAATGGAAAATGATCTGTTAAAAAAAGTCAGAGAACTAGAAAGGAGGGATCACTATCTTTAGTTCACCGTTTAGCCGCGTATAAGGCAATCAAAGAATTATCTTCTGACAAGGGATATCCTGTAGATAAACTTTGTAAGTATCTTAATATTACACGCTCTGCATACTATCACTGGCTAAAACATCCGAAAAGCAATAATGAACTGCAGAACGAAACGTTATCTATTGAAATTCAAAAGATACATAAAGAACATCCGGATATGGGATATCGTAGAATCCGAGATGAATTAGATGGACATAAAGGAATTCATGTGAATGATAAACGAGTTCTCCGCATCTGTAGAAAATATGATATAAAGTCAAAGATTAAATGGAAACCCAAAAGCTGTACCAGAGGAGAACGAAATCCCGATCACATTGCCAAAAACTATTTACATCGAGATTTTCATGCGGATAAACCGAATGAGAAATGGCTCACCGATGTATCCGAGTTTAAATATTACAGCGGAAATGAAGTGCACAAGATATATTTGAGTGCTATTTTAGATTTATACGATCGAAGAATTGTAACTTTTAAAATAAGTGACCATAATGATAATCCATTAGTTATGAATACTTTTGATGAAGCAGTTTGCTTGGAACCTGATGCACATCCGCTCTTCCATTCTGATCGTGGATTTCAATATACAAGTACACAATTCTGCACCAGGTTAAAGAAACATCATATGAAACAAAGTATGTCCAGAGTTGCCCATTGTATTGATAATGGACCGATGGAAGGGTTTTGGGGGATTCTAAAACGAGAAATGTATTACTGCCAACATTTCAATGATAGAACTACCTTAATTGCAGCTATAACCGATTATATCCATTATTACAATAACCAACGATTGCAAAGAAAGTTAAATGTGATGACACCAATGGAATATCATGATCAATATATAAAAGCAGCCTAAAAATATCGCCAGCCATAAATCGGCTGACGATACAAAAATTTATTATTTTTTATTGTCCTATTGACAGGTAGCACACCACTCTAATAAGTCTTATTTTTCAAGTTTTTTTATGATAACATTCACCCAATAAAAACCGTCTCTGTTTAATTTATCATCGGTGCTCCACATATCAACTAAAGAAATTGCTGTACTTTTTTCAATCAAATGCTGTACATCTTGTTCAGATATATTCGTAAAAAATCTCCCATCAGCATCTGTTCCCGTTACAATACCACACTTAAATGAGATATATGCCACTCCTCCATCACGAAGAGCATGCGGAATCTTGCAAAGAAAATCTCCAATTTCATCTAATGAAAGATGCAACAAAGAAGCATTTGACCATATACCATTGTAAAGCTTTTCCGGACTCCATTCTTGAATTGTTTTGCACTTAATATCAACACCTGTATAGTCTGATGCAATTTTACAGAGTTCAAAAGATGCATCTATGCCATCAACTATATATCCTCTACTTTGAAAAAATGAATATCTCTACCACTTCCAGCACCTATATCAATAATGCTATCCCCTGTCGTAAGATATTTAAGAAATCTCTCGCAACATTCTGACACATCCGTATTCACAGTAGTTTCAAAATATTCCTTCGCATGTAAATTGTAATAATCGATAGTAGAATTATTTCTGATATTTGGCATATATAGCATCCGCCTCTTCCACCATTTTCAAAGGATTTTCAAGATATTCCTGTACTATTTCTTTTTGAAGTTTAGTTCCCTGCATTCCTGAATACTGTGTGTCTGGATCCAGACAACGTATTCTTCCCGACTGCATGTGAATACCTGCATAGTTTCTAAAAATATCAGCTACCGGCAAACCAGTTAACATTTCCTCCCGCTTACGCAAGAAGGCACTTATCATTTGGTGATTATCTGAAATTTCTTCTGCTGGCAGATTTTTAGTTTTGAAATATTCTGTTACGAGAATAACTACCTCTTCTCTAACCCATTTTCGTTGCTTTTTGCTTTCAGACATACTTATACTAACACCTTCCTTCTCTCTGGTTGCCAAATCTTATTATAGCCGTTTATCTTAGCCCAGTTATAAACATATCTTACCATTCGTTCTTGGTAATTTTTCATTTCCGGTCTATGCGTTTCTATCAAAAGATGCTGATTACGATAAACAAGCGCTGCAAGATAATCCCCTGCTGGCAATTTGTCATTTTTCTTTCGATTACATGATGGACACGCCAACACAAGATTCCACAGATTATCATCTTTAATAAATGACCATGGGATAAAGTGATCTACATCAATCTCATCGGGACTTAGTTGTTTCCCGCAGTAGAAACAAGTCTTACTTTCAAACTCTTCATATAAAATTTGTCTATATATCGCAAGATTATTTCTTTTAGTGCTTTCATTGATCTTATTAAGAAGTTTGACTGCAACCTTTTCTTCATTGACCCTTTCCAAAAAACGCGCCCACTCATAATAATTTAGTTTTTCAATTACTACCTTATGCTTGCATACAAATTCATACATAACAGGATTAATCTGAATCCATTCCTCTTTTTTAGAAAACGAATAAAACAATCTATTCGTATCTTCAAAAAGAGCACCTACCACATACTTCTTGCACTTCATTTTTACTTGGTGAGAAATATCTAACATCATCTCTGCTGTTAAACTCTCATATGGTATTGGCTCTAATATTTTATATTTTTCAGACGCTGCATGAATCACCTGTTCCAAGTAAGTTTCCCTATTATCATTTGTTACAGCTTTCTGCCTCAATCCATGCTTTAAAATCAGGTTCCAATATATCTCACCAAATTTGTTAAACAATTGATCAAATGATAATTTCAGGTTAGCATCAACATTATATAAATTATCAATGATTGCTTTTAGAAATCCAAACTTATAACTTGAATCATTTCTTGATTTTGAAGTAAAAAACACAATGCAAAAGCAGACCACAGCTCATCGTCTGAGACATTTCGTGCTTCATACATTCCTTCTTTTAAATCAAACCCAGCCATTTATAATCCTCTTCGTTTCTTTAATAATTTAATCATCTCTTCCGGATCATCCAATAACGCTTCCGCTTCTGTATCATAAACCTCCTCAGGAACTGGATTCTCCAATGCTTCCTGAATAGCAAGTCTGTCATTCTCAGCCTCAGTTGCCTCGACCCGGCGCATCATCTCATCGGCTTCAAACAGCATTTCATATGTATTTACTCTGTTCGATTTGATAAACAATAAGCTTTCTTCAACTTCTTCTAACAATGTAGAAAAAGACACTTCCGGATCCGTCTCAAACATTTTACGGTAACGTTCTTTCTCACTTATCATATCAACGCCAATATCTCTACCCAACTTATCAATTTCCTCTAAATAAGCAAACTGCATTCCCCTCTTTTTAATTATCAGCATCTCATAATCATCGTCTTGATAATTACTACATGTAATAACTCGAAGATAGTAGTTATAGAAATCCATAAACTCATCCGAGTTTCCCAAAAAAGAGAGTTCATCTTGAATCTGCTCAAATTCCGCTTGTGACATAATTGATTTTGATAATGTACAATCACTCTTACCAACTTTATCAAATACTTTACATCCAAACATAACACTTTCATCTGTCACAAAGAAAAAGATATTAAAGCCATCTAATGCTTTATCAATAATCTTTTCAAAGGAAACACATGCTTTAAGCGCATTATAACCGTCACAGTTGATTCTTGCTGCTATAACCCTGCAAGCCATGCTCCCTTTGTTAAGATTCATAAAGAAATCCGAATACACATAGACTTTATCAATACTTTCTGTAAATCGAATTTCAGCTGGTGAGTACACTTCATTAGGATCCCCATGGACAAAAACTAACTTTTCCATATTACATATCAGCTTAGGTCTCTTCTCAGAAATTAACCCTGCTGTCATCAAAGCATCCGTAATATCACTTTCTGTGCATCCCTCGGCCACAAGGTTTACTGGTTCTATGCGTTCTTCGTAACCATCATATGATTCCTCATAATCATCATCATAGTAACCCATAATCCTCTTCCTTATTTATTTAATATTTTGTCAATACCCGCCTTTAACGCATCACCGTCTTGTTCCTCGTTAAATTTCTTTGTAAACTGATACATCTTAAGAAGATACTGATCTCTATCAATACATTCTTTTACAAACTGTTCATACAACACTTCAACTCCTCCAAGAAAATATTCATTGAAGATACGCATATTTTCTGCAACCATTGCCTTATCCTCATCAGTTTTCTCTGAG
>ENA-OQKR01000929-OQKR01000929.1-human-gut-metagenome-genome-assembly--contig:-NODE-929-length-10230-cov-8.764426_pt1 | contig 10230 bp, 11 predicted proteins | sample MGYA00242803_ERZ504806 | MGnify/ENA primary metagenome ERZ504806 (study PRJEB26092, sample SAMD00036399) | human gut metagenome | host: Homo sapiens | study: EMG produced TPA metagenomics assembly of...
GGAGGGAAAACTGCCACTTCTCAGACACTGCCAAGAAGTGCAAACCGTTATATTTCCTCTTTTTTGGGATTTGCACCTGCAGAAAATCCGCAGATACTGGGACTGTGCATTATTCATGATCCGAAAGGAATCTATTATGGTGGGACAGTAGCTGCACCTGTGATACGTGGTATTTTTGAGAATATCCTGCCATATCTTGGAATTGAAAAAAGTGATGTTTCTGATTTTTCTGCAGAAGGCAATTAGGGAAATTCCGCAGGCAGGGTTGATAAATAAGCAAAAAAGCCTTATACTAAAAGAAATCTGAAAGTAAAAAACTTTCAGGAAAAAACGAAAGAATGAATGAGGTGTAAGATGGAATTTCAAGTTGTAATCCCTGTGCTGATTTCTTTTGCAATCAGCGTTGTATTAGGACCGGTCATCATTCCTTTTCTTCGGAGACTGAAGATGGGCCAGACAGAAAGAACAGAGGCGTACAGTCCCATTTAAAGAAAGCAGGAACACCTACAATGGGTGGAGTGATCTTTCTGATCGCCACAGCGATAACTGCATTATTTTATGTAGGGGATTATCCGAAGATCATTCCGGTACTGTTCCTGACTCTTGGATTTGGAATTATCGGATTTCTGGATGATTATCTGAAGGTTGTGCTGAAACGCTCAGACGGACTGCTGCCATGGCAGAAATTTTTACTTCAGGTAGTTCTGACTGCGATTTTTGTATTTTATATTGTTAAGTATACAGATATCTCACTGACTATGAGAATCCCATTCTGGAGCGGACATTTCCTGAATCTTGGATGGCTGGCAGTTCCGGTTCTTTTCTTTGCTGTGATCGGTACTGTGAATGGAGTTAATTTTACGGATGGTCTGGATGGTCTTGCTTCCAGTGTGACTCTGATCGTTGCAGTATTTTTTACAGTAGTTTCTATTGGAATGAAATCGGGGATTGAGCCGATCACAGGTGCAGTTGTGGGAGGACTGATGGGATTTCTGCTGTTTAATGTATATCCGGCAAAAGTGTTTATGGGAGACACAGGTTCTCTGGCACTGGGCGGTTTTGTTGCAGGTACGGCTTATGTGATGCAGATGCCGTTATTTATCCTGATCGTGGGTCTGATCTATCTGATCGAAGTACTTTCCGTTATCATTCAGGTAACTTATTTCAAGGCAACACATGGAAAGCGTATTTTTAAGATGGCACCGATCCATCATCATTTTGAGTTATGCGGATGGTCTGAAACACGTGTAGTTGCGGTATTCTCAGTTATTACAGCGGTTATGTGTATGGTCGCACTGCTGGCACTGTAAGATTTTGGCTAAGCAGATTTCAGCGTTATGCTGATAAAAGGGAGGAAAATTATTATGGAATTACAGGGAAAAAAGGTACTTGTATTCGGTTCCGGAAAAAGCGGAATCGGAGCATCTGACCTTCTGGCAAAGGTAGGAGCATTTCCGGTTATCTATGACGGAAATGCCGAAACAGATAAAGACGCAGTTGTACATAAAACAGATGGGACATATCCGGTCAATGTATATGCAGGAGAACTTCCGAAAGAAGTACAGGACAGTCTTGATCTGGTAGTTTTAAGCCCCGGAGTGCCGACAGATCTTCCACTTGTAAAGAGTTTTTATGAGCAGGGGCTTCCGGTATGGGGAGAGGTGGAACTGGCATACAGAGTAGGTGACGGTGAAGTGCTTGCCATCACAGGAACAAACGGAAAAACTACTACAACAGCACTTCTTGGAAAAATTATGCAGGATGCACGTGAGTCTGTTTTTGTAGTCGGCAATATCGGAACCCCATATACTTCCAAAGCACTGGAGATGAAGCAAAACTCTGTAACTGTTGCAGAAATCAGCAGTTTTCAGCTGGAAACGATTGATGAGTTTGCACCAAAGGTATCTGCAATCCTGAATATTACAGAGGACCATCTGAACCGTCATCATACAATGGAAGAGTATATACGTGTGAAAGAACTGATCACTGAGAATCAGGGCACAGAAGATGTATGCGTGCTGAATTATGAAGATGAGGTTCTGCGTGAGTTTGGAAAACATCTGACTCCACGAGTGGTATTTTTCTCCAGCGGACGTAAACTGGATGAGGGAATTTATCTGGATGGAAATAAAATCATCCTGAAGGACGGAGAAAAAGAAATCGAAGTAGTTAAGACAGAAGATCTGAAGCTTCTTGGAAAACACAATTTTGAGAATGTTATGGCCGCAGTTGCAATGGCTTACTACGATGGAGTATCCTTGGACAGCATCCGTAAGAGCATCTGTGAATTTACAGCTGTTGCACACAGAATCGAATATGTGACAGAGAAAAAAGGCGTTGTATATTATAATGATTCCAAAGGAACTAACCCAGATGCGGCAATTAAAGGAATCCAGGCAATGAACCGTCCGACACTTCTGATCGGCGGCGGTTATGATAAACAGTCCGGTTATGATGAATGGATTGAGGCATTTGACGGAAAGGTACGTTATCTGGTGCTGATCGGTCAGACAAAGGAGAAAATCAAAGAAGCTGCTGAGAAACATGGTTTCCATGACATCATCCTCTGCGAAGATCTGAAAGAGGCAGTAAAGGTATGTGAGGAGAAAGCACAGCCTGGAGATGCTGTTTTGCTTTCTCCCGCATGTGCAAGCTGGGGACAGTTTGATAACTATGAACAGCGTGGAGATATGTTCAAGGAATATGTAAGAAATCTGTAGAATATCTATAAGTAAGAATTATAGCTGTCCGGCAGAGAAAGACGAAGCTGCAGTGACCGGCTATAGATAATTTTGCGGAGAAACAGATGGCGCGAAAAAGAGCGACAGATTTATCAAAAACAGATATGACGATGCTGGTACTGATAGTACTGCTTGTGATTTTTGGCCTGGCAGTATTATTCAGCTCCAGTGAATATAATGGCAGAGTACGTTTCGGCGACTCTGCCTGTTATTTTAAGAAACAGTTATTTGCCACAGCATTGGGTATGGGAGTAATGTATATGGTTTCTTCCATTGATTATCATTTTTTTCTGAGGCTGGGACCAGTGGCATATCTGATTTCAATGTTTTTGTCCGGCGCAGTACTTTTTGTAGGTCAGGAGATCAACGGCTCAAAAAGATGGCTGAATCTTGGACCTTTATCTTTTCAGCCTTCAGAGTTTGCGAAAGTTGCTGTAATCCTTTTTCTTGCATGGCAGATCGAGCGTACAAAAAAAGCAACCAGGGGCTTTGGATTTATGTGCAGGACAATATTGACCCTGCTGCCGATCATTGGTCTTGTAGGTTCAAATAATCTGAGTACAGCGATCATTATTCTGGGTATCGGTGGAATTCTGATTTTTGTATCCAATCCGGGATATCTGGAATTTATCGGGCTTGGCAGCGCAGGTGCAGGTTTCATAGCTGTTTTTCTTGCTGCAGAGAGTTATCGTCTGGAACGTCTTGCAATCTGGAGAAATCCGGAGAAATATGAAAAAGGATTTCAGACGATCCAGGGACTGTATGCCATCGGCAGTGGCGGAATATTCGGCAGAGGATTTGGAAACAGTCTGCAGAAACTTGGATTTGTTCCGGAAGCGCAGAATGATATGATTTTTTCGATTATATGTGAGGAAATGGGAGCAGCCGGAGCTATCTTTCTGATTTTTCTGTTTGCAATGCTTCTGTGGCGGCTGGGTGTGACTGCCATGCATGCAAAAGATCTGGCCGGAGCTCTTATCTGTTGCGGGATTATGGGGCATCTGGCTCTTCAGGTTATTTTGAATATTGCAGTGGTGACCAATACAATCCCCAATACAGGCATTACGCTGCCTTTTATCAGCTATGGAGGAACTTCGGCAGTGTTTCTTCTTGGGGAAATGGGACTTGCGATGAATGTTGGGAAATGTGACAGGATAAATTGAATTACAGGTTTCAGAATGACGTAACATATAATAGAAAAAGCCATAAACTGTAAAGTAAGAGACTCTTTGGGAGCAAAAGGTTGGATGAAATCCATGTGACAGGTAAAGCTTCTCTCAGCGGAGAGATTTTTATACAGGGATCTAAAAATGCAGCACTTCCAATGATAGCCGCATCTCTGATGCACAGAGGACTAAGCATTCTGAGGGGATGCCCCAGAATTTCAGATGTTTTCTGTATGGAAGAGATTTTGAAAAGTCTTGGTGCAGTGACCTGGTGGGACGATCATGATCTTTATCTGGATTGTTCCTGCGCAGACGGAACAGAAATTCCTGCAGTCTATACAGGCAGAATGCGTTCTTCGATCATTCTGGCAGGTGCGGTGCTTGCAAGAAACAGAAAATGCAGGATAGGGTATCCGGGCGGATGTACGATCGGGAAAAGACCAATAGATCTCCATCTTATGGCACTGAGAGCACTTGGCGCGGATGTCCGGGAAAATGCATCAGGCCTGGATGGAGAATGTGTCAGATTTGAAGGGCAGGATATTGTGTTTCCGAAATCGAGTGTGGGAGCTGCTCAACAGGCAATACTGGCAGCAGTTCTTGCAAAAGGTGTAACACATCTTTATAATTGTGCGAAAGAACCGGAGGTTTTCTGGCTCTGCAGATATCTGAAAACAATGGGAGCACTGATAGAAGGAGAAGAAACCGGTGAGATTACGATCAGAGGAGTGGATGAACTGAAAGGCGGAGACTACCGTATTCCTCCGGATCGTATTGTTGCAGGTACCTATCTGTGTGCGGCTGCGGCAGCAAGAAGTAAGATTATTCTTCATGATGTACCTGTGGAGGAGCTGCAGTCGTTTATGGAAGTATATCGGAAAATAGGTGGACAATATCAAGTAAATGGTGGTACACTAGAGGTCAATGGAAAGAATGCTGTCAGACCGGCTGTTTTAGTAGAAACAGAAATTTATCCGGGTTTTCCCACAGATCTGCAGGCTCCGTTGATGGCGGTGCTGACAGGTGCGCAGGGACAGAGTACCATACGGGAAAATATTTTTGACCGGAGATTTGGCAGTGCTTTTCAGATGAAAAAAATGGGCGCAGATATTTCCGTAAGCGGAAACCAGGCAATCATAAGAGGGGGAAAAACTCTTAAGGGAACACAGGTACAGGCAGGAGATCTCAGAGGTGGTGCAGCCCTGCTCATTGCCGCACTTATGGCAGAGGGAGAAACCTGTGTTACAGGAGCCGGGTTTATCAGCAGGGGCTATGAGCATATCTGTGAAGATTTACGGACTTTGGGCTGCAGAATATGGCAGCCGGGGACAGAGGATTTGAGGATTTATGAGAGAAAGTAATTATGGGAAAAGACCTCCTATGAGCAAAAGGACGAAGAAGATGCTGGCAGGTATGATAGGCGCCGGAGTTATGGTCGCTGTGATAGTATTTTTTTCCTATTATAAAGTAGATACTGTTGAGGTGAGGGGAACTTCCCATTATACAGACGAAGAAGTAAAGAATATGGTGCTTCGGGGACCGATGGCTTCCAATTCGGTCCTTGCACCACTGCTCTACAGCACTACAAATACAGAGGACATTGCATATGTAGATGCATTTAAAGTTACCCAGCTGAACCGAAATACCATCTGTATCAGCGTAAAAGAGAAAAAAACAGTCGGATGCATCCGATATCTTGACAGTTACATTTATTTTGACAGAAATGGCATTTTTGTGGAGGGTTCTCAGAACAGAGATGAGACGGTTCCGTATTTTGACGGAATTCAGGTGAACAGCATCGTGATGGATGAGAAACTGGATATTAAAGGAGATACTGTACTGAATACAGCTGTAGCATTGTCTACAATCTTTCAGAAAAATGATATGATCCCCGATCATATCCAGTTTGACAGCAGCTATTCTATCAGCCTCATCTATGGGGATATAACTGTTCAGCTTGGAAAAGATGCTGATCTGGAAGAGAAGATGAACCGAGTGATAGCGATTCTGCCCAAAATTCAGGGAAAAAAAGGTATTCTTCATATGGAGAGTGTGGCTACGGAGTCCAATACCTTTGAAGAAGAACTGGAACAGGAAGAAGTTACTGCTGAGAACTGGAATGGCGGTTATGATGAAGATGGCAATTATACCGGAGACGGTGAGTATGACGAGGATGGTAATTATGTAGGTGCAAAACCGAAGACTGCTCTTGAGGAAGCAATTGAGAACTGGAATGGCGGTTATGATGAGGAAGGGGATTATACCGGAGCAGGTGAGTATGACGAATCCGGTAATTATGTGGGACCGAAGCCTACACAGGAATCTCTGGATGCGGCATCTGATGAGTCGGGAGATGGTTCAGGAGATGAAAGTTCCGCAGATGACCAGAGTTCTGATATCTCAGAAGATGGAGAAAGTGATTCATCATATGACGACGGAAACTCAGATGATTCAGATGGATATGGTGATTATACAGAAGATAACAGTGATTATCAGGGGGATGATTCTGAGGGATATTGATAGTATATGGAAACTTTGAGATCAGAGAAGGCTCCGTACACTGATACAACATATTTACCGGAATTGCCGAAAAAGAGTGAAAAAAGTATAAAAAACAAAATTAATGGTTGATTAATTCTCAAAAAAAATATATGATATATCTATATGTAACTTTGATATAAATCACTGAAAAGGATATCAGGTATAAATAAAGGAGGAAGTACGTTGTTAGAGATTATGTCAAACGAGGCTGAATCATCTGCCAAGATCATAGTGATCGGTGTAGGTGGAGCCGGAAATAATGCAGTAAACAGAATGGTGGAAGAGGCCATCGGCGGAGTAGAGTTTGTAGGTGTTAATACTGATAAGCAGGCTTTAACTCTGTGCAAAGCTCCAACTGTACTTCAGATTGGCGAGAAGATTACCAAAGGTCTTGGTGCAGGAGCCCAGCCTGAGGTTGGACAGAAAGCAGCAGAGGAGAGCATTGAAGAAGTAAAACAGTTAATGGAAGGTGCGGATATGGTATTCGTTACCTGTGGTATGGGAGGCGGAACCGGAACCGGAGCTGCACCTGTTATCGCAGCAGCAGCGAAAGAAATGGGTATCCTTACAGTTGGCGTTGTTACAAAACCTTTCCGTTTTGAAGCAAGAACTCGTATGAATAATGCACTTGCAGGCATTGAGAATCTGAAGAAAGCAGTGGATACATTAATCGTTATCCCGAATGATAAATTACTGGAAGTTGTAGATCGCAGAACAACCATGCCGGAAGCTCTGAAGAAGGCTGATGAAGTTCTGCAGCAGGCAGTACAGGGCATTACAGACCTGATCAATCTGCCGGCTCTGATTAACCTTGACTTTGCAGACGTTCAGACTGTAATGACAGACAAGGGAATTGCCCATATCGGTATCGGTGAAGCAAGAGGAGACGACAAAGCTATGGAAGCTGTACAGCAGGCCGTATCTTCTCCACTTCTTGAGACAACCATCAAAGGTGCTACACATGTTATCATTAATATTTCCGGAGATATTTCTCTTATGGATGCCAATGATGCTGCAAGCTATGTACAGGAGCTTACAGGTGAGGAAGCAAACATCATCTTTGGTGCCATGTATGATGATACAGTTGCTGACTACTGCAGAATCACAGTGATTGCAACAGGTCTGAATGATGATAACCTTCAGCAGACCCCTTTCGGAAAAAGAAGCACAGCTTCTTCCTTTGGTGCAAGAAGACCTTCTTCCACAGCAACGACAGGTACAGCAACAGCCGGAACTGCAGCAGGAAGCGGTATGAACATGCCTAGCTTCAGCCTTCCAACTATGAATGCCACACCATTTGGAGCATCTAAGACTCCGTCAAGCACTGTTCAGAAGAAGGATATCCAGATTCCGGATTTCTTAAGAAACAGATAGGATTATCTGTTTTGCAGTGAAATAATTTACAGACAGACAAAAGAGACATATTCCATATAGATGGACATGTCTCTTTTTTTGACCGGATCAGGGAAGTTCATTATCCCTGATATACGGGTGAAAATCCTGTTGCCATGGTGTTGATATTATGCGCCACAATGGCACTGGAAGGTGTCACATCTTGTATCGGAAGATGCATGTGCATTAGAGCCGTCTACCTGAATGGAGGATGCTGTACATTTGCAGTTATCATTATAGGTACAGTTATGGGCTTTGCAGTCGATCTGGATTTTGTCGCAGCCACAGTCATCTGTATAGCTGTCTTTCATGGAACTGCCGGTTCTCTCTCGGAAACTGCCGCAGCTTGTCTCATTTGCAGAAGTAGCATTTTCGCCTGTCACGTCAATATCACCCTTTGAACAGAGCTGTTCTTTGTTGTAAACACAGGTCATTGCTGAACATTTAAGAATTGTCATAGAGTTACCCTCCTGAAAAAATCTGAGATAACTATTCAATACTACTGTAGTGCAAGAGTACTGAACAGTTACATTGAATAAGTTTCGGAGATAGGATGTGCAGTTTGAGAGAAAATATACATGATTTTACGAGGACTGCGATAATTTATATCGGATTACTTCGGGAAAGTTCAGAGAAAAATCCATATAGAAATTCAGATAAAATTTCAAAGAAAAGGTCTGAAAATAATAAAGAAATAAAATAAAGAAAATTTCAAAAAGCACTTGACATAGCAGACTGAACATGGTATCTTATACAAGTACGTAAGAAAACAAAGCAGAGTTCCACTCTCACCTCAGCGCATTTAGTTTAGCGGCTTGGGTTTATATTGCACAGAGAAGGCTGATATTTAAGGTTGGCAGGAATAAGGAGATTGTTCCGCAGATTAAGAAGAAAAGATATCAGCAGTGTGATAGCGGAGTGTGGATTTTGTCCACGCTTTTTTTATGTAAATGAGGGCGACGAGAAGTCATTAGAATCTATCTAACAGGTATGGAGGTGCACTACAATTAGCAATTTAATGATTAACGAACAGATCAGAGACAAAGAGGTACGCTTAATCGGTTCGGACGGAGAACAGCTTGGAATCATGTCCGCGAAAGAAGCAATGTTCAAAGCTCAGGAGGCAGGGCTTGACCTGGTAAAAATTGCCCCGCAGGCGAAACCGCCGGTATGTAAGATCATCGATTATGGTAAATACCGTTATGAGCTTGCAAGAAAGAAAAGAAGCCAAGAAGAAGCAGAAGACCATCGATGTCAAAGAAGTGCGACTTTCTCCAAACATTGATACCAATGACCTGAATACGAAAGTCAACGCCGCCAGAAAGTTCCTCTCCAAGGGTGACAGAGTAAAGGTAACATTACGTTTCCGTGGAAGAGAAATGGCACATATGGCAAGCAGCAGACATGTGCTTGATGATTTTGCAAAGCAGCTTGCAGATGTGGCAACAGTGGAGAAGGCACCGAAGGTTGAAGGCAGAAGCATGACCATGTTTTAACGGAAAACGTTAAATATAATAGAGATACAGTTTAAGGAGGAATTAACAATGCCAAAATTAAAACTTTTTACAAGTCTTGCTACGGTTGATGCTTTCTGTCCGATGGCTACATAGATACAGATGACATCTTTTCCCTTCTGGTTGATGATCGTATCGGTTGCAATGGATGTCTTACCTGTCTGTCTGTCACCGATGATCAACTCTCTCTGTCCACGTCCGATTGGGAACATGGAATCGATTGAAAGGATACCTGTCTCTAGCGGAACGCTTACCGACTTACGGTCAACGATTCCCGGTGCCTCATTCTCTACCGGACGATATTCGTCGGCTTTGATCTCACCTTTTCCGTCGATTGGTGCTCCAAGAGCATCTACGATCCTTCCGATATAACCCTCTCCTACCGGAATACCTGCTTTTTTACCTGTACGGCACACTTTTGTGCCCTGTTTGATCTCTGAATCATCTCCGAACAGGATACAACTGATCTCGTTTTCCTTGATGTCCTGTACCATGCCCTTAAGACCTGTCTCCAATGTGACGATCTCGCCATACATTGCGTGGTCGATTCCGTATACGGAGGCGATTCCATCACCAACAGAGATGACAGTACCAACTTCCTGATCTCTGCTTATTACGTCATAATTCTTTATCTCTTCTTTTAATATAGAGATAATTTCATCTGAGCTGATTGCACTCAATTCCTTCACCTCCATGTTAATTTGTTAATTTCCGCTGTAAACGGTTCAGACGGCCCTGCACACTGTAGTCATATTCTTTTCCGTCAACCTGCAGGATAAATCCGCCGATCAGTGCCTTGTCTTCTGCCATAACCCATTTAATGTCTCCGGCACCGTATTTCTTCTTGATAAAGTCACCCATCTGCTTCTTTTGTTC
>ENA-OQKR01000931-OQKR01000931.1-human-gut-metagenome-genome-assembly--contig:-NODE-931-length-10227-cov-2.146436_pt1 | contig 10227 bp, 6 predicted proteins | sample MGYA00242803_ERZ504806 | MGnify/ENA primary metagenome ERZ504806 (study PRJEB26092, sample SAMD00036399) | human gut metagenome | host: Homo sapiens | study: EMG produced TPA metagenomics assembly of...
TCGAAATCGAGGACGGTCATGGCATAACCGAGTCGTTATCGAACATGTAGATCGTAGTACTGGCCGTCCTCCAGCGAGGAATCGTACTGCACAGTTGATTGAGTGCTGGCCGCCGGTGTCGCCGGAATCGCCCACCTTGGTCAGGAAGGAGGGCTGCGCATCCATGCCATTCCATACGCTCGGCTCGCCGATCATGTAGTCGAGCGACGGCGTGCCTTTCGATGTCATTGATCTTGATCATCGTGGAGGTCTCACGTGCGGACAGCAACGCGGAGCCATCATCCATGAGCTGGATGGTGTTGAAGTGGATCCAGTCCCAACGGTTCGTGGCGGTCGGATCGGATTCGTCGATGCCGGAATGATCGGTGGATTGCTTGTAATCGGGGAACAGGTCGCCGAAATCCACCAGCAGGCTCACCTCGCCGGAGTCGGTGTCCACCTTGATGACCTGATCCTGCACGGCATGGTCCGAATGTTTCAGATCGGTGGCCAGAGAGACGATATTGCCGTCGGAATCCAGCGCGTAATCATGGTGCAGGATGTACTGGTCGCCCAGATTGATGATCTTGACCAGCTTGCCTAGGCGGTTCATGCCGACGAAATGCTTGGTGGAGGCGGAGAACCACATGATGCCGTCATTGTCGAACAGCAGACGGTGCGAGCGGTAGTAGAGCACCGGGATTTCGCCGCGAATCACACCGTTCGCGTCATAGTAGTACATGAAATCCTGCTCGTTGGAATCATTGCCGAGAATCGCGTACAGGCCATTGCCGAGCGTGGTGACCGTGGATTCGTCGGGGGCGACGGCCTGTTCGAGCCGTACTTCCTCCTCGCCGAGCAGTTTCGGGCCGGTCTGCTCGATGGTGCGCGTGGTGGCGTTGCCGTCGGTGTCGGTGATGGTCAGGGTAATGGTGTTCTTGACCTTGGGGATCAGTCCCAACACCAGAAACTCGTGCTCGGTGGAGGCGATGTCATTGCTCGATACCGTGGTCGTCTGACTCGCCGTGCTGGTACCGCCGACATTGCCGGAACCGTCGGCGTCGCCGGCGGCGGCCTCACGGTATGCGGCGGCCGCCTCATCGCTGGTGATGGCGTTGGCCGTGTAATCCGGGTACCCCTCAGCGGAAACGGTGTAGCTGGAAGACGCGACTACGGACGGCAGTGGACACGGGGAAACCCTCACGACAGTATGGGTAAACGATTAGTGAATTACGTCACATACATTATGCCGCAGGTCTTGGAAAACACCGGCCGGAATGCTGGGAGAATACTGAAGCTTGGCGGGTCGCCGAGCGGTCCGGTCCTATAGCAGGGTGAACCAAGACTGAACCTGATGCCAGAGCGTCGGATTGTTGGCGATCATCGAATCGCTGCGCGACTGCACGAAGCAACTTAGTATGGCTATGCCCAGCGCCCACAATACGGCCAGCATCACGACCCAGCGCATCAGCCAACGCCACGGAGTGACGCGGGCGATGCCATCGCCTGAAGCGGCGTCGTTGGCCCCCGCCAATGAGCGGCTCGGTTCGCGCCCATTGACCAGCCACAGTAGCCCCGGTATGGACGCCAGCGAGATCAGCCAGCCGAAATCGGCGGAATACCGCCATCCCAAACCGCCGACGCGGCTGTCGAATACGACCAGCACCGCCGCCACGGCCAAGCAAGACATCAGCCATGGCCGCATGCCGTGTGTTTCCAATCTGCGCAGCAGGGGCAGCGCCAAAGCCATCAAGGTCAGTGGCGTGGCCGTGAAAATCGCGCCGACCATCACCTCGTAATAACCCCATTGCGGCATCGGGGCGGGAGAGCCCGCCAGCCACGGGAAACGATCCATGAAGCGCAGCGGCAGGAACAGGTAATACCAGATGTTGGCGGGCATATCCGCGGACGGGGTGGTATACCGGGTCATATCGGATATGGAGAACTGATACGCATTGCCGAAATTGAACGGGGAATCGAACCGAACCATGTTCCACGCCATCAGAGGCGTCACGACGAGAATGGCGGGAATGATTACCGCCAGCGGCGCGCGCAACGCCTGCAACGGCTTGATGCGGCGTGTGCGCAGACCGGTGCCCAGCGCGCGAATCTGCGGCCAGAACAGGGGGAACGCAAGCAATGCGGCCAAGGTGAACGTCGGTCGGCATCCGAAATTCGCCGCAATGCACAAGGCGCCCAAGGCCAGTCGTGGCAGGGAGAGAGGCTTGGCGTCGCCCGCCTGCCATCGGTCCGATGGTCTCAGCGGACGGCGGGACGTGTCCGCGCCGAGCCATAGCCATAGTCCCAGCGAAGTCAACGTCAGCGATGCGGCGAACGGTATCTGATAGAAGTTCGTGCGATACAGCAAATACCCCACTTGCGCGCTCACCAACGATGAGACCACTACTAACGACGCGGCCGCCACCGAAGTCTTCGGCATCACGCGATGGATGACGCGCAGCACCAGCAAGGAGAAGAAGATGATGAACAGCAGCACGAGAATATACTCGGCGGCGGATGTCGGCAGATTATGACCGGTCAGCAGACGATAGGGGACGAACAGCAGCACTGCGGGCAACACGCCAAAATAGGAATACCAGTGACCGTCATAATACGCGTAATCCCAGTAGAGCGGACTGGCTCCATTGGCGAGTAGCTGGGCACGTGTGGCTACGTCATAGGGGTGCTCGGTGGCGGCCAGTTGTTCGGGAACCGGCAAGTCGAGCCAGGGCCGGCCGGCGACCAGCGCATCGGCCACATGCCCATACTGGTCGAAATCATAGGTGTAATCGCCGGAAACGTGGAAGACGAGCGGAGACGCGTACCACAGTTCGTGGATGATGGATGCGCCGATAAGCAGGGTAGGAATCGCCATAAGCCCCACGAAAGCAAGTCGTTGCCGAGTGCTGGACGGGTCAAGCGTGATACGCCACAGGTGCGATCCCGGCCTCCAGACGGCAATCATCAGCAACACCAAGGCCATGGCGAGCACGCGCATCCAATTGATGACGAACGGTACGTGCACGTTGGCGCGGGAGTCGGTGACCGGTACGATCGCGCCGCGCTCTTCCTGAATCCAAATACGCACGATGCCGGCACCCGGTGCCTTGACATAATGGCTGCGAATAGCGTCGGGATTCATCGACTGGGCCTGGCCGGTGATGCCATCGACATCCGCGCGCACATGAATGGTCGCCAGCGGTTTGAAGACTTCCTTATCGTCGTTCGCTTCGGATTCGGCCTCGGCCTGCTCACGGGCCTTATCGATGACCTTGCTGCTCGCGGTATCGATGCGTAGGTAATCCGACGTGCCGTCCGCGGTCAGTTCAAAATAGGCCTTGGTCGGATCGGTGACGGTCAACATGCCATCATTCCCGGCGCGTGAGACCCGAAACCCAGCGTGTTATGCACGGCGTTCGTATCCGTGCTCGCTCCGAGCGTACGCCAGAACGGCAGGTTGAACACGATGCACTCCAATGGCGGCGATGGCGGCGATGGCGGCCAGCAAGGCGATCAGCAGGCGCACCAAACGCAAGCCGGTGCCGGGTATCCGGACGGCTGGGCAGGCGCCGTTCATGATTCGACGGCATCGGACGATCTGCGCGAGTGTGGTCTATGGAATGCACGCATTTATTCTATAGGCTTTATTCGGGCTTGATGTCGGGCAAACAAGAGACAATGTGAATCATGCCAAAACGTACATCGGACCATGGGAAGCACAACCGCACGCCACTGCTGGGCGGACTGAAGGATTCGATGAACGCGCTCGCGGCCGATCTGGGACTATCCAAGCCGAAGAAGCACGATACGAATCCGTTCGGCGATGCCTTGCGGGAGACCAGTGAGCGTAAAGGCGGCATTATCGACGAACTGACTCGCCATGCAGTGGCGCTGAGTCCTGTAATCAAGCGGCGCACCTTCCCCGAATTGGAGAACGTGCCGGAAGGGCTGGTGCTTGGATGGGCGCAGCTGCCCTCCACCAGAGGCCGCGGCTTCTCGCTTGGCATTTTCCCCGACCGCGATCATTTTGCGCAGGTGGCGTTCGCCGATACGCATGGCCGCGTATTCGTGGGCACCGACCCCGACATGGACGTGCAGGATATGCAGGCGCGATTTATGTTCGGCAAGGAAAAAGAAGTGACATTGCCGGACGGTGAGCGGCTGGGCGAAAGCGACGAGCCTCGTTCACGTTCCGGTTTCTCCCGTACAGACCGTGGCCTGGGAAGTGCGCTGCATCATGGGCGTGGTTTGGGGCGTGGCCTTGGTCATGGTGCTGACGGTGTGAAGGCCATTACCGGTGGCGTGGTGGGGCGTGACGACACCGGACGCATGACGTGGCTCGCCTCATGGCTCAAGGCCGGCAACCGGTACACGCTTGAGCAGATGCGTGCCAATCTGCCGCCTGCGATGCGTCATGATTTGGAATACCGCGATGCCATTACCATCGCGTTCTTCGCCACGTATATGTTGCCGCAGATCAATGGTCTGCTCATCGGATTCGGTTCCGGCAATATCTTCCGCCGTCTCAACCGTGAGGCGCCAATCGGTGCGATTCGCCGTTCGGTGCGTGACACTTTGGCGGCACGTGCCCACGGCATGCGGGCCTCCGGTCTGGAGGATCATTTCGCCGATCTGATGCGCGAAGCCGGCGCTCTCGACACCACGCCGGGACTGGAAGCGGTGCATGGCGCCGAACCATTGCACCTGTACACCTCGACGTATTCGAGCGGCTATTTCTTTACGTGGGATAAGTCCTTGGCATTCGGGCAGGCGCTGAAATCCTTGAAGATCGAAGGCAACCTCAACCGATTCGCTGCGGTGAGCGCTTGGTTGGAGCGCAACGCTTCCTTGGGACGCAACCCTACGGAAGATACGGTGACCCGTGCCGAGGCCGCGCAAATCGACATGAAACTCATCGAAAACCCTGCGATTATGGCGCTTGACCCGTATGATGGCGAGCAGGAGCGTCGGGCCGTGCTGAGCCTGATCGATATCGCCGCACGCACGGCTGGACAGATTCGCAGTGAATTCCCCGATCCTCGAGATGTGCTGACCCAGCAGAACGTGCCGGATTCGGGTGTGACGAATGCTGCGGGCGCTGAAAGTACTGAGAGTGTTGAGGGCGCTGTAGAGCGGACCAATAAGAGCGACACCAACACTCAAGCCGCTCGGCCTTCGTGTTCGCCGGCGAGGAGCGACGAATGGGTGTATCGTCAGACCCTCTCTTCACTGTTGCGCCGGTTACGGTTGCCGTATCGGTTTGATGTGGAGTTCCGGTCGCGCTTGGATTCGGGTGAAGTGGCCATTGGCTTCACCACTGCCGGCACCTCGATGATGCCCGATAGCCGGTATGACACCACTCGACGTACGTGGCGTGCGCTGAGTAGCGCCGAACGCGCGTCGATGAGCGCCGCCTACAACCTGCGTGTCGGCCTGATGATGGCAGCGCTGAGTTTCGGCACCAGCGAATCCGTGCGCCAGGTGTCGTTGCACATCGATTCCATTGGTCTTGAAGAGGCGATTGCCGAACAGGATTCCGCCATCGAGGCGATGATGAGCGAGGCCCTAAGCGCCTTCGAACATCTACGCAGTGGCGATTTGGGGCGTGTGGGTTCCAAAGCCGACCCCAAAGATGGTGATTTCCATGGCGACCCGACCCGCCCCATCACCCATGAGGAGACGTTCGGGCAGACGGCGTCCGGTGACGAACGCGGCACGGCCGGGGGAGCAGGCAACGGTACCGGACCGTCTGCGGATGCTACGGATCAGGCCGCGGCCGAATCTGCTGACGCCGATGGCGCTGCGTCCATCGATTCGCAGTTCGAAGACCTGATGAAGGGCATCGATATCGACGAAATGGCGTTCGGCATGCCGGACGATACTGGCGCAGGCGACGACCTGGGCGGTATCGGCGGCGAGGGCGTCGGCACTGACGGTGCTGATGGGGCCGCCGGCATGGACGATGATCCGATGAGTGTGCTGCGCCGCAATCCCACCGTGCGCAATATGGTCACCGTCACCTTCACCCGTGATGCCTTCCTCAAGCGACTGGACACCGCTGGGCTTGACAATCCCGAGGAAACCTACCGCATGTTCGGTGCCGTGATGGACGTGGACGGCGAAGGTGGTCTGAAACCCATCAGCGCCGACTTCGACTTGGCGGACAGCCGGTTCTCTCCCACCGGATCCCAGGAGGAGCCCGAACTGGCCGACCGTCAATTCAGTCCGGCGACCGCTCACGTGCTGGGCGCACAGAATAGTGCCGGACTGGCTATCCAGCGAGTGGACCTGCTGCAGCATGGCGTCAACGAATTCCACGATATCGCCAGGAACACGTCGCTCGGCTCCGTGGAAAAGGCCCAGCGAGCCATGCAGGTCATCGAATCGATATGCGATCCCGAACTGACCGATTTGGCCTCTCAGGTCACCAGTGCGTTGATCGATGGCAAGGACACGCCGGACTTCACGTTCACGCTTGCCGACGATCTTGACAAGGAGCGTCTGCACGCCCGAGACATGCTGTTCTCGGGCCAAGCCGATCAGGCCATCGAAGCGGCCGAAGCGGCCGTGGCCCATTTGGACCAGGTGTATGCGGCAGGCCATGGCGTACCTCGATACTTCAACTCCTATGCCGAGCGCGTGGTCTACAACCGGCTGTTCGCCACATTGGACGAGCGTACGGTGCTTATCCCGGACAATCTGTTCTACGCGCACATGGAGCTGGCTGACGTGTTGAGTCAGATCAAGGGTGCCGAGGCGGCGATCCCGCATCTCAACCGTATGGTGGCGTACGCGCCCGCCTACCCGCTCTCACATCTGAAGCTCGCCATTCAACTGGCCCGCAATGAGGATTGGGATTCGGCACGCGCCGCCTGCCTGAATGCTCTGCGCGTGGCCTTGGACCGCGACGATGCCGCGTTCGCCTACTACCGGTTCGCGTACGCCGAATGGATGCTCGACCGGTTCGACACAGCCGCCGCAGCCTACATTATGAGCGATCACATCGCTCCCGGGGCCATTGGTTCGCTGGAAAGCGAACTGCAGGAACTGGTTTCCCGTGCGGACTCGCAGTGCATACCGGTGCCTGAATCGGTGGAGGCCGCCGCCCATGTGCTTGCCACGCATGATCTGCCGGTCTGGCCGCATATCGAAGTGGCTGACATCGTGCGTGACGCCGCTCGCGTGTGCGTGGATGAGGGCATGTTCGTGCCGGCCCGCACGCTCTCGGTGGCTGTGGCCCGCATGAATGACGGCGAAGGCGATAACATCGACATCATCCAAGCCCAGTTCCTGCGCTCGCTATCCGCGTAGCCGCCTGAGGGGAGTTGACGGTATAGCCGGCCGAGGGGAGCCGAGCCCGCTAGGATAGACAACCATGAGCACGAACGAACAACTGGCATGGGATTTCGACGATGGGGATGTGGCCGAGGTCCGGCCTGATACCGGTATTGCACGTTTTGCCCTGGCTCCGAACAATGGATAGCCGCACTGCAGCCCACTGACGACGACGCGATACGCCTCGACCGTTTCGACGTGAACACGATGACCGCTGAGGCCGCCGCCCGCCTGTGGGCTCGCGTGGCCGCATGGGTGGAATCCGATCCGAGATCGCCTACTACATCGACGACTCACCCGTCAGCTCCGACGCCGCCTACGACGCGCGCATGCGTTGCCTCGAACGACTCGAAGCGGCGTTCCCCTCACTGGACAATCCGCAGTCGCCCACCCATCGCGTCGGCGGCTCCTTCTCCAACGACTTCGCCTCCGTGCGCCACCCCAGCCGCATGATGAGCCTTGACGACGTCTTCTCCATCGAAGAACTCAAGGATTGGTACGACTCGGTGATTCGCGACCTCGATTGGCCCGAATCCAAGCCCCTGCCCATGAGTTGCGAGGTCAAAATCGACGGCCTCGCCCTGAACCTCATCTATCGCAACGGCGTGCTTGAACAGGGCCTGACGCGCGGCGACGGCGTTACAGGCGAAGACATCACCCTGAATGTGCGAACCATCGGCTCCATTCCCGCCAACCTCGGCGGCCCCAAGGAAGACGTTCCGGACTTCGTGGAAATCCGAGGCGAAGTGTTCATGCGTTGGGATGATTTCCACACCCTGAACAACGAGCAGGAGGACGCCGGACGAGCGCCCTTCGCCAACCCACGCAACGCGGCTGCCGGCTCGCTGCGTCAAAAAGACCCTCGCATCACCGCCACCCGTCGCCTGAGCTTCTATGCGCATGGTCTGGGGCAGCTCACTTGGGGGCCGGACCATCCGCGCGGCACCCATGACGTGGTCGCCGACCAGTCGCAGGCCTACGATCTATACACCAAGTGGGGCGTGCCGGTCTCCCCGCACAATCGTGCGGTGACCTCATTCCAGGAGATCCTGGACATGATCGAGTACTACGGCGAGCATCGTGGCGACATCGAGCATGCACTTGACGGCATCGTCGTCAAGGTCGATGACCTGGGCCTGCAGCGTACCCTCGGCGCCACTTCGCGCGCGCCGCGCTGGGCCATCGCCTACAAATACCCGCCCGAAGAGGTCAACACCGAACTGCTCAACATCACCGTGCAGGTGGGGCGTACCGGCCGTGTGACGCCGGTCGCCGTGCTCAAACCTGTCTACGTGGCCGGCTCCACCGTGGCTCGTACCACGCTGCACAATGGATTTGAAGTCAAACGCAAGGGCATTCTGATCGGCGACACCGTGGTGGTGCGCAAGGCCGGCGATGTGATTCCCGAACTGGTCGGCCCGGTGCTTGAACGGCGCAAAGGGCGTGAGGACCAGCTGCGCGAATTCGTCATGCCCGAGTTCTGCCCTTCATGCGGCGCGAAACTGTCACCCGCCAAGGAGGGTGACAAGGACATTCGCTGCCCGAATGTGGAGAGCTGCCCGGCCCAGTTGACCGAGCGCGTGATTTCGCTGGCCTCACGCAAGGCGTTCGACATCGAGCACTTGGGCGAACAATCGGCCATCGCTCTGACCAACCCGGAGGAGAACCGGCCTGATTCGGTGGCGACCTACGCGCCGAACATCACCGAGGTTCTGGTCGCCCCCGGCGAAGAGCCTGACCCGTACGAGCCGGTGGAAGGGCTGGAATTGCCGGCCGCGCAGAAGCCGGTGTTGTCTAACGAATCCGGGTTGTTCAACCTGACCGCCGCCGATCTGCGCGACGTGCGCGTGTGGCGTGAGGCCGCAATCGTCGAGGTGCATGAGACGGTCGGTGCGAACGGTAAGAAGAAAAAGGTGCGTAAGCGTGTCGGCGGCTCTGGCCTGTGGCATCAGGTGCCTGCTTTCTGGACCGCGCCCACGCCGGCCAAAAAGCTCACGGCCAAGCAGCTGGCCGAACGCGCACAAGGGGAGGCCGCAATCGAATCTGCCGAAACACAGGGAGGTACCGCCAGCGAGACGACCGGCGCACCTACCGGGGCTGAGGCGCCACTTGGTACTATGCCGGGCTTTGCCGCAGCCTCCTATCCTGAGTATGACGTGCCGGCCGACGCGGTTATCGTGCGCGTGGATCACAAGACCACGCGCACTGGCGTCACGGATGTACCGGTGATCATTCGGCCCGGCGAAAACACGCGCAAGATGTTCGACGAAATGGACAAGGCCCGTCACGCCGACCTGTGGCGTGTGCTGGTCGCGTTGTCGATTCGCCGGCTCGGTCCGCCTACCGCACGCCTGATTGCCTCGGCGATGGGCTCGCTGGCAGCCATCGAAAACGCCACGATTGAAGATCTGACGGCCATCGACGGGGTGGGCCCGGAAATCGCCGAATCGGTGGTGAACTGGTTCGCCGCCACCCGCGAACCCGGCGACTGGCGCGGCGCGACTTTGCGTGCTTGGCAGGCCGCCGGCGTGGGCGTCGACGAGGCCGAGACCAGTTCGTTGCCGCAGACGCTGGCCGGCAAAACCGTGGTGGTCACCGGTTCATTGGAGGGCTATTCGCGTGATTCCGCCAAAGAGGCGATTATTGAGCGCGGCGGCAAGGCGGCCGGTTCGGTGAGCAAGAAGACCGATTACGTGGTGATTGGCGCAAACGCCGGCTCCAAGGCCGCCAAGGCCGAGGAACTCGGCATCCCCATGCTGAGCGAAACCCAATTCGCCCAGCTCCTAGCCACCGGCACCATCTAAAATAGCCCCCTCAGACGCTTCATTAACCCCCTCTGATGAGGGGGCTGTCAGCCTTTAGGCTGACTGGGGGAGAGAAAAAGCGAATCCCGCCCCAGTGTGACTTACTCCA
>ENA-OQKR01000933-OQKR01000933.1-human-gut-metagenome-genome-assembly--contig:-NODE-933-length-10207-cov-1.832143_pt1 | contig 10207 bp, 16 predicted proteins | sample MGYA00242803_ERZ504806 | MGnify/ENA primary metagenome ERZ504806 (study PRJEB26092, sample SAMD00036399) | human gut metagenome | host: Homo sapiens | study: EMG produced TPA metagenomics assembly of...
AGATCTCTTCCATCGGCATCGTGAATGGGTGATGCATTGCCAGATAACGATTCTGCTCATCGCTCCACTCAAGCAGCGGGAATTCTGTAACCCATACGGAAATTGTACTGATTCTTGTCCAGAGTTCCATCTGTTTGCCAGTTCCAGACGTAAATTTCCAGAACATCCCATCAACTTTGTCTTGTCTGCCGCAAAGAGCAGTAAATCTCCTGCTTCTCCGTTCATTGCTGCAATCAGATTGTTCATCTCTTCTTCTGTCATAAATTTGGAGAAAGAGGATTTCACGGTTCCATCTTCCTGAATTGCAATATAAGCAAGTCCCTTGGCACCGAAATCTTTTGCAAATGCCACCAGCTTGTCAATCTTCTTACGCGGCATTGCTCCCTGTCCTTTTGCGTTGATACCACGAACGGTACCACCATTCTCTATAGCACCCTTAAATACAACAAACTCGCTGTCTTTTACGACATCTGTCACATTGACAAGCTCCATGCCGAATCTTGTATCCGGTTTATCGGAACCGTAACGATCCATAGCCTCCTGCCATGTCATTCTCGGAATCGGAGCGAACTTCCACACCAGACTTCTTAAACAGCATCGCAAGGAATCTTTCATTGACATCAATGACATCATCAACATCTACGAAAGACAGCTCCATATCCATCTGTGTGAACTCTGGCTGACGGTCTGCTCGAAGATACCTCGTCACGGAAACATTTTGCAATCTGGAAATATACTGTCATAACCAGAACACATTAAAAGCTGCTTAAATAGCTGTGGTGACTGTGGAAGTCCGTAAAATTCTCCTGGATGTACACGGCTTGGTACAAGATAATCTCTTGCTCCTTCTGGTGTACTCTTTCCTAAAACTGGTGTCTCGATCTCTAAGAATCCTTCATCCCCTAAGAAGTTACGTACCATTCTTGTTACATCATTACGAATGCGTAAGTTTCTCTGAAGATTTGGTCTTCGAAGATCAAGATAACGGTATTTTAAACGAAGTTCATCTTTGACTGTCTGATTCTCGTCAATTGGAAATGGAGGAGTTTCTGATTCTGATAAGATACGTAATGTATGTACCTTGATCTCGATATCTCCTGTCTTCAAGTTTTCGTTGATCGCTGCACTTCTCTTCTCTACAGTACCTACTGCTGCAACGACATACTCACTTCTTAAAGAGTTTGCCTTATTATAGTCTTCCTCAGATAATACTTCCTGATCAAAAACTAACTGTAAGATTCCTGAGCGGTCTCTTAAGTCTACAAATATAAGACTTCCTAAATTTCTTCGTTTCTGTACCCATCCCATGACAGTGACTTCTGTTCCGATAAGTTTGTTGCTTACCTCTGTACATCGGTGGGATCTGGCTAAACCTGACATTGATTCTGCCATGATATTTCCTCCTTCATCCTTTTCACTTTGTACGAAAGGCAGAGCCCGTATCTTCGGTTCTGCCTTATATATTCTTTTATGAATCTTTTCTTACAAGGATCTGTTCGATCTCTGCAGCGTAAAGTACGTGATAATCCTTCTCTGGATACCACTGTTCATCTAAAGATTTATCAACAAATCCTTCTGGATCCATTGGCTGAGAATATAACTTCTTACAGATCAGTACGATCTTTGCTTCCTCAAAAAATGGAATTCCATTCGCATCTGTTGGTGTCAGACGTGTCTTCGCGATCTTGTCTTCATCTCTTCCAGATACACTTCCAAGATAGCTTAAATCCTTCTTAAAAGTATCATCATAGAAAGATAATGTAAATGATTCTGACTGGTCAATGAATTCTTTTGTATATCTTTGTGGCCTTAAGACTGTCACAGCGACATTCTTACCCCACATAACACCTAAACCACCCCATGAGGCAGTCATTGTGTTAACTTTTCCTTCCTGATTCTTTGCAGTAACAAGCATCCATTCCTTACCGATCAGGCGAAATACGCTCTGGTCGAAATCATCTGGTGCCACGATCGCATATTCACTCATGCATGTTACCTCCTTTCTTGTAATTATTACTCATTATATATGATTTTGTCAAAAATGTCACGAACTAGTATAAGAAAGCATGATTTTATTTTAAACAATCTGCGATCTTATCAAGCGAAATGGTCGTAACTTCTCTTGTTTCCATATTTTTGACATTTCCTTCATTCTTCGCTAATTCGTCATCACCAATGATGATCGTATTCTTGGCATTCAGCTTATTTGCATATTTCATCTGTGCTTTTACGCTTCTTCCAAGATAATCTGTTTCTACGACAAATCCCTGATGACGAAGATCTACAACAATCTGGTAAGCTTTTGCTTTTGCTTCCTGTCCAAGAATTCCTACATAAAGGTCAATATCTCTTAGTGCATGGAAGATCTACTTTCTCTTCTTCTAAGAAATAAAGGATTCTCTCTACACCCATACCAAATCCAACGGATGGCATAGAAACTTTTCCATCGATCTCATGAACAAGATTGTCGTAACGTCCACCACCACATAAAGTAAATCCATCTTCATTTACAAATTCGAATACGGTCTTTGTATAGTAGTCTAATCCACGAACGATTTCTGTATCAACTTCATATGGAATATTTAATGCATCTAACAGACTCTTTAATTCTTCAAAATGTGCTTTACATTCATCATCTAAATAGTCGATCGTTCTTGGTGCATCTTTGACGATCTCTTTGCATTCTGGAACTTTACAGTCAATGACACGTAATGGATTCTTTTCCATACGTTCTCTGCATGTAGGACATAAATGTTCTTCATGTTCTTTTAAATATGCTAATAATGCTTTGTTGTATTCTTTTCTACAATTTTCACATCCAATGCTGTTGATGTGTAATTTTGCATCTTTTAATCCAATTTTCTTAATAAAAGTGGATACTAATGTGATCAGCTCTACTTCTGCTAATGGACTTTCCGCTCCGACAAATTCAACTCCGAACTGGTGGTGCTGTCTTAATCTTCCACTCTGTGGTTTTTCATAGCGGAATGCTGGTGTGATATAGAACATCTTGATCGGCTGTGGCTCATTTGCCAGACCATTCTGTAAATATGCACGGATCGCTCCTGCTGTTCCTTCTGGTTTTAATGAAATGCTTCTGTGTCCTTTATCTTCAAATGTATACATCTCTTTCTGGACAACGTCTGTTGTTTCTCCAACACCTCTCTGAAAAAAGCTCTGTATGCTCAAATACTGGTGTGATGATCTCGTGAATATTATAGGATGCGCATAAATCTTTGAAAATATTCTCTAAATATGTGCGCTGGTCCATATCTTTTCCAAACCAGTCTTTTGTTCCTCTTGGTGCCTGTGTAATCATTCTTGTTCCTCCTCAAATAATTCATCCAGATTGCCTTTTTCCATCACAGTTTCCATAACTCCGTCTGAAAATGCGACTCTCTGGAATGCTAAAAATACTTTCATATCAAAATTCTTTACTTCATCGATCATGATATCAAGTGCAGTTTCAACATCAAATCCCTCTCTATATACCCTGTTTGAGATCAATGCTCCGAAAATATCACATACATGCATGATCCTTCAACCAATGGAATCTGTTTTCCTACCAGATTATGTGGATAACCGGTACCATCATAATGTTCATGATGATATAGAACTGCGTCTAAAACCGTCTGGTTATAATCGTAATCTGCAAGGATCGCATATCCAATGGATGGATGCATTCTCATATATCTTGTTTCGTCAACAGCCAGAATCTCATCTTCCACTTTCTCATTCATATAGAAATTAAGTCTTACTTTTCCAAGATCATGTAACATTCCTGCAACCGCAAGATCATAACACACTTCTTCTTGTAATCCTAATTCCTTGCCAACAAGATAAGCCAAATTACTGACAATGATACCATGACTGATCGTTTCTTTTATATCCGCATGGATCGGTGTCTCAATATCTGTTCGTCCATAACTGATTGCCATAATCAAACTCCTGTTTATATCATCTTTAATTCTTTTCTATGAATGATCTCATCAATTCGTGTAATGTATTGCTTTATATCTTTAAGATTTTCGATGCGGTCCACCTGATGGTCTTCCTGATGGACAATCTTTGAAGATGTACCAGCACCAACTGCTATAATATCATGTAATTCCTCCATAATCAAAATATTATAGAGACATTCTTTCCTTTTTTTGTAAAAACCGACATTCTCAAGGTTCCCTGGAATGTTTTTCTGCCGGTATAAATAATATGGTTCCATATTCATATCTCTTGCACATGAAGCGGCATAAGATACCATCTCTTCACTCGCTCCAAAGTGATATGTATCTTTCATTCGATTCAATCTCGATGAACGCTTGACTGCAAGTGCATGAACCGTTAAACTCTCTGGATTAAGTTTTTTGATCTCATCTAAAGTATAGGAAAGTTCTTCCATGCCTTCTTCTGGAAGCCCACAGATCATATCCATATTAATGTTATCGATCCCAGCCTGTCTCGCAAGATTAAATTTCTCTTTGATATCTTGTGCGAAATGATTTCTTCCAATGAGTTTTAATGTCTTATCGTTCATTGACTGTGGATTGATACTAATCCTTGTCACACCATATTTCTTTAGAATCTTTAATTTCTCGAAATTCAAGCTGTCTGGCCGTCCTGCTTCCACAGTGATCTCCTGGATCTTTGAAAATGGGAATCTCTTATTAACCTCATATAACAGATATTCCAGATCTTCTTCTTTTAAAGATGTTGGTGTTCCACCGCCAATATACATCGTCTGAAGTTCTTTGTGCGCATAAGTCTTCGCCACAAAATCCAGTTCTTTCAATAAAGCTTCAAGATAGTCTTGTACAATATTCTCAAATTGATCGATCGAATACGATGTAAAAGAACAGTACAAACATGTGCTTGGGCAAAATGGGATTCCTATATATAGACTGTATCCTTCTTTGTATGGAAATGCTTTTAGCAGTTCTTTTTCTTTCTGAACAGTTTCTGTACATAATCTTGCTTTTTCTTCGGATGCCAGATAATCCTTTTGAAATCTGTGAATGATCTCTTCACTGCTCTCACCCTTTTCATATCCATCAAAAGCAATCTTTGTCGGACGGATCCCAGTCAACGTTCCCCATGGAAGCTGTTTGTCTAATGCTTTGGAAAACAACTGATAGATTCCTTGTTTCATCCGGTTTTTAAAAATCTTCTTATTTTCATAATCACCAAATAACTGGATCTCATCTTCTAACTCGCCCTTTTTATATAGATTCATGACGATTTCCTGATCTTTATAATCCACGTCCAGTATAAAATCATAGATAGAATCAACGTGATCCGTCAATTCTATCTTCTCTCCAAGCATAAATGCCAATATTAAACTTCGAATGTCATATTCATAAATGGTCTTGTTCTGAATTAATCCAATCATAATCTATTGCAGAAACGGATTGCATCTGCTTTCCTCCTCGATCGTCGTTGGTGGTGTATGACCGGATAGTACCTTTGTCCATGGTGGGAGTACGAATAATTTCTCTCTGATCGCTGTCAGAAGATCATTCAAATTGCCTGTCGGAAAGTCTGTTCTTCCAATGCTCATCTGGAACAGTGTATCTCCAGAGATCAGCCATCCATAATCTGCAAAATAATAACATACTCCACCTTTTGTATGTCCTGGAACATGGATACATTTTACCTTTGTTCCTAATACATCTATGATCTCTCCATCTTTCACCAGATGATTCGCTTTTTAATGTAGAGATCCATTCCCATCATCGCTCCGAGATTGAGCTGTGGATCTGCCAAAACATCTGCTTCATCTTCATAAAGATAGATATCAAGATCTGGTTTTTGTTCCATCAGATATGGAAGGGCCATTACATGATCAAAATGCCCATGTGTCAGACATACGCCTGCCAGTTCCATTCCATCTTCTTCTAATGTATTCATAATACGTTCTCCCTGATCTCCCGGATCAAAGACGAATGCCTGATTTGTTTTTTGTATTCTCAACAATATAGCAGTTTGTCTGCATCTGCCCAAGACAGATCGTTACCATCTTAAGAGGTCTGTCAAGTCTTAATGTTGTTTCGCTCATATTTTCACCTATCCTGCTGTTCTTTCTATGTCGATCACGCCTTCTACATTCCTGATTTTCGCAATAATACGGTTCAACTGCTCTACGCCTGTAATATCAAAGGACATACTAAGCGTTGCTCTTCCTTTCTTATTGTTTGATACGTTGATCGTTATGATGTCAATATCTAATTCTAAGAAGATCTTTGATACTTCTGCTAACAATCCCTTTCGATTATTGGCATAAATATTGATCTCTGTCATGTAAGTCTGTGTTGTATCTGCTTCACTTACCTGCCATTCAGCTTCAATAAGTCTTGCCCTGTCAGATTCTGGCATATTCAGAAGGTTCACACAATCTGTTCTGTGAATCGAGATTCCTCGTCCTCTTGTAATAAATCCAACGATCTCATCTCCTGGTACTGGATTACAACACTTTGAAAAACGAACAGCAACATCATTCGCTCCACGTACAACAATTCCTCCTTTGGATTTCTCCTCCTTTTTCTTCTCTGGATTCGCTGCTGCCGCCTGTGCTGCTTCTGTTGTTTTCTGCAAGATCTGTTCATCCGTGATCTTTTGTTTCTGGATCTTACGGTCTTCTTCCTGCATCTTATTGATAACCTGGCCTTCTTTTAAACCACCATGTCCAACAGCTGCACATACAGAATCCCAGTCTTTAAATCCGTATTTTAGTTCAACCTTCTTAATGTATTCAGGTTTCATGAGTTCTGGGAGCCTGATACTCTTGCTCTTACAGTATTTTTCTAACAGTTCCTTACCTCTGACGATATTCTCTTCCTTGAACTGTCGTTTAAACCACTGATTGATCTTACTTCTTGCCTGTGCTGATTTTACGATTCCTAACCAGTCTCTGCTAGGTCCTTTTGAATTCTGTGATGTAATGATCTCTACACGATCACCATTCTGCAAATGATAATCAAATGGTACCTGTCTTCCATTGACCCTGGCTCCAACCATCTTATTACCGACTGCACTATGGATTGAATATGCAAAATCGATCGGTGTCGAACCATTCGCAAGGTTTTTGACATCTCCATTCGGTGTAAAACAATATACCTGTTCTGCAAAGAGATCCAAGTTCGTCTTCAGCAAACTTAAAAACTCTTTGTTATCATCCATATCACGCTGCCATTCCAGCACTTCTCTTAACCAGCTTAACTTCTCTTCTTCTTTGTTAAGTCCCTTGGTATTATTATTTTCTTTATATTTCCAATGGGCTGCGATACCATATTCAGCAACACGATGCATCTCAAATGTACGGATCTGAATCTCAAATGGATGTCCTTCTGGTCCGATCAATGTTGTGTGAAGTGACTGATACATATTCGGTTTTGGCATCGCGATATAATCCTTGAATCTTCCTGGAATCGGTTTATACATCTCATGAATGATCCCAAGTGCCGCATAACAGTCCTTAACTGTATCAACCTTGATCCGGACTGCAAATAAGTCATAAATCTGATCGATCGTCTTATGCTGATTGACCATCTTCTTATATATACTGAACATATGTTTTACACGTCCATCAATCTCTGCCTTAATTCCAGCGTGGTCAATATGTCCTTTCACTTCGTCAACGATTTCTTGAATTGAACGCTTCTCTTTCTTCCTTTGCAGAATTCAAGAGAGCGTTTCAAATCTTCATAACATCTGGTTTAAATATCGAAGTGCCTAGATCATCTAATTCAACTTTGATCTTGGAAATACCAAGACGTATGTGCAATCGGTGCATAAATATCCATCGTCTCTCTGGATTTCTCTTTTTGCTTCTCTGGACGCATAAACTGCATGGTACGCATATTATGCAAACGGTCAGCAAGTTTGATCAGGATCACTCGGATATCTTTTGCCATTGCAAGAAACATCTTTCGTAAGTTCTCCGCCTGAACTTCGATCTTGTCTTTGGAATAGCTTAATTGTCCTAACTTTGTTACGCCATCAACTAACTGGGCAACTTCTTCCCCAAAATCTCTTACAATATCTTCATGGGTTGTTTCCGTGTCTTCTACTACATCATGAAGCAGTCCTGCCATAATCGTTTCTTTATCAAGTTCTAATTCTGCCAATATGATCGCAACACAAATAGGAATGAATGATATATGGCTCTCCAGACTTTCGTTTCTGTTTCTCATGTGCCTTATATGCTACTTTATAGGCACGTTCTACAGCCTCAATATCTTCTTCATCATAAATGCTTTGCATGGTTGTGATCAGCTGTCGTTTCAGTTCCTCAGGCGGTGTGAAACTATCTGGACTGCTGATATCCTTCTTTTACACGATTAATGTTTGTTCTGCTTTCTTGTTTCATGTCACGGATACCTCTTGTTTCTTTTGATTATTTTTTAAGCTTTGATTTCGCAGTAAATACAGCGATATACTTGGTGTTCTCTGTCTGTCAATTTAAACACATGATCGATTTCTTGTTCTACAGATGTAATACATCTTGGATTCTTGCATTTTGCAATATTCACGATCTTCTCTGGAAGTTCTACTTTGTGTTTGGACTTTACACTGCCATTTTCAATGACACATACCGTAACTTCTGGATCTATATAACCTAAAACATCAAAGTTCACTTCAAATGCATCTGAAATCTTAATGATATCTTTCTTACCCATTTTGCTGCTTTTTACATTCTTAATGATCGCAACACTGCAATCTAACTGATCTAATCCAAGACTATTATAAATCTGCATTCCGCGTCCTGCACGGATATGATCTAATACGATTCCATTCTTAATGCTATCAATGTTCATCTGCACTTACCCCCAGTAATTCCATGATCAATGCCATTCTTACATGTTTTCCATTCAATACCTGTTTAAAATAGCAGGCTCTTGGATCGTTATCAACTTTTACAGAAATCTCATTCACACGAGGTAATGGATGTAAAATAGAAAGATCTTTCTTGGCGATCTTTAATTTATCCATATCTAAGATATAGCTATCCTTCAATCTTACATAATCAGCTTCATTAAAGAAACGTTCTCTCTGTACTCGTGTCATATAAAGAATGTCAAGCTGTGGCATCACATCTTCCATCTTATCAACTTCTGTAAATGTGATTCCTTTCTTCTCAAAAACATCTTTCTTCAGATACTCTGGAATCTGGAGTTCTTCTGGAGAAATCAAAATATAATTGATTCCTTCATATCTTGATAATGCTTTGATCAGAGAATGCACTGTTCGTCCAAATTTTAAATCTCCACAAAATCCAATCGTGAAATTACTTAAACGTCCCTTTTCTCTTCGAATTGTTAAAAGGTCTGTCAATGTCTGTGTTGGATGATTATGACCACCGTCTCCTGCATTGATCACAGGGATATTTACATACTGTGACGCTACATATGGCGCTCCTTCCTTTGGATGACGCATCGCAATGATATCTGCATAACATTCAATAACTCTTGCTGTATCTGCAACACTTTCTCCTTTAGATGCAGATGATGAATCAGCAGAAGAAAATCCAAGAACACTTCCCCCTAATTCAAGCATTGCTGCTTCAAAGCTTAATCTTGTTCTTGTACTTGGTTCAAAGAACAGCGTTGCTAATTTCTTGTGTTTGCACACTTCCTGATACTTCTCAGGATTCTTTGCGATGTCATCAGCGCGGTCTAATAATCTATCAATATCTTCCACGCTTAAATCCATCGGATCAATCAAATGTCTCATTACATATTCCTCCTAATGGTTTGTCCTACCTTCAATTCTACATTTTTAGGCACCTAGTGTCAATTCTTTACTTCTGATTTTAGACGAAGAACGCCCTTGTCTACCATAAAGACTGGTCGATACGATAATTTTGACTTTCTAAGTCCCTCTTCTCCAGCATCGTCTTCTCTGTTCACATATTTGAAATCTTCCATTTCATGGATCACAAACTGTTGATTGATCATCGGATAAGCTCCTTGGATATCTGCAAAAGCTTTTTCAATATGAACGATAAATGTATCTTCATTTGATGCACGTTCACCGATTGAAAATCCTACGACCTTTCCTTCCGCACGCAGAACACCTCCGACAAGTCCTAATTCTTTATAATTGATCACACAAATTTTTGAAAACACAGATCTCGTCATGTTTCTCTATATCTTCTGGATCACAATTTTGCATCTTCCATTCCATCAGCATTGCCAGTACTTCTAACTGATTTTCA
>ENA-OQKR01000935-OQKR01000935.1-human-gut-metagenome-genome-assembly--contig:-NODE-935-length-10172-cov-3.310801_pt1 | contig 10172 bp, 10 predicted proteins | sample MGYA00242803_ERZ504806 | MGnify/ENA primary metagenome ERZ504806 (study PRJEB26092, sample SAMD00036399) | human gut metagenome | host: Homo sapiens | study: EMG produced TPA metagenomics assembly of...
AGGTAAACCTTTTGTTACATAGTACCCCCACAACCTTAAATGAAAACATTTTATGAAACGTTATTATCGGCTCTTAACACTGATTTTTGCATTTGCCGCACTCCCGTGTAAGGCAGACGAATGGATTAGAATCAACCAACTGGGCTATCTGCCGCAATCCATTAAAGTAGCGGTATTCATGAGCGAAACAAAACCGACGTACAAGAATACGCACTGGTCGATGCTTTTACCGGAAAACGGTACGCACTTTTACTTCGCCCAAAGCCACCGGCCAATCAGGCAGCATGAGCAGTACTTACCGGTTGGATTTCAGTAATTTTCAAGAACCGGGCACATATTACCTGAAAGCGGGAAAAGCAGTTTCTCCACGCTTCCCTATCAATGCGCAGGTATATAACGGCACAGCCGACTTCCTGCTGAACTACATGCGCCAGCAACGTTGCGGTTACAACCCGTTCTTGAAAGATAGTTGCCACGTACACGACGGCTACATAGTGTACCACCCCACAAAAACCGGGCAACACATCGATGTGCGCGGCGGCTGGCACGATGCTACCGACTACCTGCAATATACCACGACTTCCGCCAATGCCATATACCAAATGATGTTTGCCTACCAGGAAAACCCCGAGGCATTCGGCGATGCCTACAATGCAGCCGGACTGCCGGAAGCAAACGGCATTCCCGATATAGTAGACGAAATAAAATGGGGGCTGGACTGGCTGAACCGCATGAATCCCGCTCCGGGCGAACTGTACAACCAGATTGCCGACGACCGCGACCACGCCGGCATGCGCCTGCCCAATAAAGATGAGGTGGATTATGGCTACGGACCGGGCAAGGGTCGCCCCGTTTACTTTTGCAGCGGAGAGCCGCAAGTGCGCGGAAAATTCACCAATGCCACCACCGGCGTAGCAAGTACAGCCGGCAAGTTTGCCGCTTGTTTTGCACTGGGAGCCAGGATACTGAAAGAGTTTTACCCCGAATTTGCCGCTGAAATCGGTGAAAAAGCCGATGCCGCCTATCAGGAAGGTGTAAAGAAACCGGGAACATGCCAGACCGCTTCCGTAAAATCACCCTACATCTATGAAGAAGACAACTGGACGGACGATATGGAACTCGGAGCCATGGAGCTATACCACGCTACCGGCAAGCCGGAATACCTGTCGCAAGCCCTCGAATACGGACGCCGCGAACCCGTCACTCCGTGGATGGGTGCCGACAGCGCCCGCCATTACCAATGGTATCCGTTCATGAACATGGGACACTACCACCTGGCCACCGTAAACAACCCGCGCATCAGCAAAGAGTTCATCCGCAACATGCGCACCGGCATTGAGCGCACATACGAGAAAGCAGTCGAAAGTCCTTTCCTGCACGGTATTCCCTACATCTGGTGTTCCAACAACCTGACTACTGCCATGTTGACACAATGCCGTCTCTACCGCGAGACAACCGACGATGAGACTTATGCCGAAATGGAAGCCGCCCTCCGCGACTGGCTGTTCGGCTGTAATCCGTGGGGAACAAGCATGATTGTGGAACTGCCGCTTTACGGCGATTACCCTTCGCAACCCCACTCCTCCCTGCTCAATGCAGGCGTAGGCAATACGACAGGCGGACTGGTGGACGGCCCCGTATACCGCAGCATATTCGAGGGGCTGCGAGGCGTAAACATGACCGGCATTCCCGGTACGCCCGGACAGGATTACGAACGCTTTCAACCGGACCTGATGGTATACCACGATGCACTCCACGACTATTCCACCAATGAACCGACCATGGACGGAACCGCCTGCCTCACCTATTATCTCTCTGCCATGCAGAAAGAAGGCATGAAACAGGCAGGTGCATCGGCAGACAAAAATGTATACGTCAATGGCGGTATCGTACGTACCGACCCGTCTAAAAAACAAATCAGCCTCGTATTCACAGCAGCCGACAAGGCTGACGGTGCGGATGCCATTATCAGCACCCTGAAAAGGCACGGTATCAAAGGAAGCTTCTTCTTTACCGGCGAATTTTACGAGCTTTACCCCGAAATAGTAAAACGGCTGCTCGACGAAGGACATCTGGTAGGCAGCCATAGCTACGGACATCTGCTCTATATGCCGTGGGAGAACCGCGATTCCTTATTGGTTACCCGCGAGGAATTTGAAAAGGATATGCTGAAAAGCTACGAAACCATGCGCAAGGCCGGTATTGAATATAAAGACGCCCCGATATACATTCCGCCCTATGAATATTATAACAAGGAGATAGCCGCCTGGGCAAAAAATATGGGAATACAACTCGTCAACTATACTCCCGGAACCATGAGCAATGCAGATTATACCACCCCCGATATGGGACAGAAATACCGGAGCAGCAAGTTCATCTACAACAAAATCATGGAAGTAGAGAAGAAAGAGGGCCTGAACGGACATTTGATGCTGATACACTTCGGAACAGACAACCGCCGTACGGATAAATTTTACAACAGCTATTTGGATAAATTGATAAAAACATTGAAACGTAAAGGTTATACCTTTACCCCCATACTCGAAGCAATAGGTATTAAGACAAATTCAGCATTATAAAGAAGGTTAGTTAAAAGGTTATCAATCAAAGGTATTTTAAGGTAAAGTAAATCTGTTTGTTTTCAGTAAGCCTTTCCCTCCCCCCCTAAAAAGAGGGAAAGGTCTAAGTCAAACCCCTTGCCTGTGAAGGTTCGGGGGCTTTTTTATATGGCAAAACATGAATACCGCTTAATGACAATAACGTCTAATGGCGTGTAGCAGTTCTTCTATATCCTGTTCCGTAGTGTCAAAAGAGGTAACGAAACGTATCTCATTCTCTTCTTCATTCCAGAAGTAGAAGAAGTAGTCTTTCAACAAGCTGTCAATTACCGGACGGGGCATTGTCAGGAACAGTTGGTTACTTTCCACTTTCTGCGTAAAACGTACTCCGGGCAACTCTTTCAATCCGGCATATAAAAGCTGCGCCATACGATTGGCGTGTGAAGCGTTCTTCAACCAAAGGTCGTCCGTGAGATAAGCAGTAAACTGACAGGACAGGTAACGGAGTTTCGATGCGAGCTGCGCCGACTGCTTGCGTACAAAACAAGCCTCTTTCTTTAAAGCCGGATTAAAGATAATTACACTTTCGCCAAGCATCAACCCGTTTTTCGTTCCGCCAAAACTAAGAATATCAATGCCGCAATCTACCGTCAACTGCCTGAAACTAAGGTTAAGGCCGCACAGGCATTTGCCAGACGGGCGCCGTCCATATGGACATACATGCCGTGCCGGTGCGCCAGTTCCGTCAACGCACGGATTTCATCGGGCCGGTAAATAGTTCCCAGCTCCGTACATTGTGAGATATAAAAAGCTCCCGGCTGGGAATGATGCTGCTCGCCGAAATGACAAAGATAAGGACGTACCAACTCAGGAGTCAGCTTTCCGTCGGGAGTGGCAACCGGACGAATCTGACAGCCTGTCATGCGGGCAGGAGCGCCGCACTCATCTACATAAATATGCGCAGTTTCCGCACATATTATCGAATTATAAGGACGCGTGCATAACTGTAAGGCAACAGCATTGCTGCCGGTTCCATTGAATACAAACAACGGTTCGCAATCCGGAATAAAAGCTTCCCTGATTTTGCGGACAGCCTCTTCCGTCCATACATCATCACCATATCCCACTGCATGGTCCCGGTTGGCCCTATTCAGCGCTTCCATTACCAAAGGATGCACCCCCGAATTATTATCTGAAGCAAAACTTCTCATGGTCTTTTCTGTTTTATTGTTGAAATGAATATGCAAAGGAAACAATATTATCCAACATAAAAAAACCGCGACGCCTTTATGCAAGACATCGCGGTCAATTTATATGATTAAGAAATCAAGGGAAAACGATATTACATCATTCCGCCCATACCGCCCATTCCGGGAGCACCCATCGGCATTTCGGGCTTATCTTCTTTCTTCTCGACAATCACACATTCGGTAGTAAGGAACATACCTGCGATAGAAGCGGCATTTTCCAGAGCCACACGAGTAACCTTAGCAGGGTCTACCACACCGGCAGCGTGCAGGTTTTCGTAAACATCGGTACGTGCATTGTAACCGAAGTCGGCTTTGCCTTCACGAACTTTCTGTACTACAACAGCACCTTCCTTACCGGCGTTGGCTACAATCTGGCGCAAAGGCTCTTCGATGGCACGTTTGATGATGTCGATACCGGTAGTTTCGTCGGCATTGTCACCCTTCAAACCTTCCAATGCTTCGAGCGCACGGATGTAAGCCACACCACCACCTGCTACGATACCTTCTTCGATAGCGGCACGAGTAGCGCGGAGAGCATCGTCTACACGGTCTTTCTTCTCTTTCATTTCCACTTCGGAAGCAGCACCTACGTAGAGAACAGCCACACCGCCTGACAACTTGGCAAGACGTTCCTGCAATTTCTCCTTGTCATAGTCGGACTTGGTAGAAGCAATCTGAGCCTTGATTTGTTCGCAACGCTCCTTGATATTTTCTTTTGCACCGGCACCGTTCACGATAGTCGTATTGTCTTTAGAAACAGTTACCTTGTCGGCAGTACCCAACATTTCGATAGTAGCCTGTTCCAGTTTCAAGCCTTTTTCTTCGCTGATTACAACACCGCCTGTCAATACGGCAATGTCTTCCAGCATTTCCTTGCGACGGTCGCCGAAGCCCGGAGCCTTCACTGCACAAATCTTCAACTGAGAACGCAGACGGTTTACAACCAATGTAGTCAGAGCCTCGCTATCCACATCTTCTGCAATTACCAACAGAGGACGGCCAGTCTGTACAGCCGGTTCGAGGATAGGCAGGAAATCTTTCAGGTTGGAAATCTTCTTATCGTAAATCAGGATGTACGGTTTCTCCATTTCGCATTCCATCTTTTCAGTGTTGGTAACGAAATAAGCAGAAAGATAACCGCGGTCGAACTGCATACCTTCTACTACACCGATAGTGGTATCCGTACCCTTAGCCTCTTCGATAGTGATAACACCGTCTTTGGAAACCTTACGCATAGCGTCTGCAATCAGCTTACCGATAACCGGGTCGTTGTTGGCAGATACCGTACCTACCTGTTCAATCTTATCATAGTTGTCACCTACCATCTCGGCCTGGCTCTTGATAGACTCAACCACTTTGGCAACAGCCTTGTCGATACCGCGTTTGATATCCATCGGGCTTGCACCGGCAGTTACGTTCTTCAAGCCTTCGGCTACGATAGCCTGAGCCAATACGGTAGCGGTAGTTGTACCGTCACCAGCATCGTCACCTGTCTTGGAAGCAACTTCCTTAACCAGTTGTGCACCGGTATTCTGGTAAGCATCGGCCAGTTCCACTTCTTTGGCTACTGTTACACCGTCCTTTGTGATGTGGGGAGCGCCGAATTTCTTTTCGATGATTACGTTACGTCCTTTCGGGCCGAGCGTTACTTTTACTGCATTTGCCAGTGTATCGATACCTTTCTTCAGTTGGTCGCGGGCATCGATATTGAATAATATTTCTTTTGCCATAATGTTTTTACTATTTATCAGGTTTACTATTTATAAATTGATTATCCCAAAACAGCGAGTACGTCGCTTTGACGCATGATGAGGTACTTGGTTCCTTCCACTTCCAGTTCCGTACCGGCATATTTGCCATACAGTACCGTATCACCAACCTTCAACACCATTTCTTCGTCCTTAGTTCCGTTGCCTACTGCAATAACTTCACCTTTCAAAGGTTTTTCTTTGCCGTATCAGGAATAATAATACCGCCGATTGTTTTTTCTTCTGCAGGTGCAGGGAGTATCAGCACTCTGTCTGCTAATGGTTTAATGTTCATAGTTTCTTTTGTTTTATATGTTATACAATTTATTATAATGGTAATGTTGCTTTATACAAGCGATAAAGAACTTACGAAAACCGTGCCAAAAGGCAAAGCTGTTCGTTTGGCAGATAAATGCTGACAAAATGGCAAAGGTGACCGGCTATAAAACAAGAACTCCTTACCGGCAACCGTCCGGCAAGGAGTTCTTTACTATAATATCTGTTCTGTCCGTTACCCGCAATGGAAATACTTCTCAACCAGTTTCAGCATCTCTTCCGGACTATCCTGCACTTCGCTACGCAAAGTCCTATCCTCATAAGCACGCAACTTACTGATAATCCCGTCAATCATGGCAGGGCTGAAGACGTTGTATTTCTCGAAAGCGGCACGCTGTTTTTCCAGACAATCGGCAGAAGCGACACAACTGTCGGGCAACTGAGCCAGTTGTTTCAGTTTATCTTCGTTTTCTTTCTTGTGGATATTTACGTTCACGTAAGTCCTATCCGCAATTTCCAAAGCATCCGGCATCTCAAAACCGCAGCGGCAAGCTACTGCCAGTCCTGCAATCAGTTGGTACAAATCGGCTGAACCGTCCGGTGAACGCATCTCTACCGTCTGCTTTTGAGTGGTGTCGTAATTGCTCGGCGCTTCCAGAGGATTGGCAATCATGCACATATCGGTCTTTGCCGACCATCCCAACGGCACACGTACCAATACGGAACGGTTGCGGTCGCCCCAGCAGATATTGGTAGGCGCTTCCTGATGAGGAACAAGGCGGAAATAAGAAGTAGGATTCGTATTGCCGAATGCGGTAATGGAAGGAGCCAGCTCCATCATTCCCGCAATTGCCTTGCGGGCCGTTTCGGAAAGTACGCCGTCTTTCAGCATCTGATTCTTTCCGTCCTTCATGATGCGCATGTGAATATGCAATCCGGAACCGGCCTTTCCTGCCGTTATTTTCGGAGCGAAAGTGATGTCGTATCCATATTGGTAAGCAAGGTTACGGATAATCCATTTGGCAATCATCAACTGGTCGGCTGCCTGCTCGGCACGTACCGGCAGAAATTCGATTTCGTTCTGCTCGTATATCTTACCGTCAAGGGTGAAGTTTCCCACTTCGGAATGCCCGTACTTAATTTGTCCGCCGGTTTGTGCAATGTACGCCATACACTCGGTACGGAATTCATTGAACTTGGCATACGGAGCAGACTCGTGATAACCACGCTGGTCGGTAGCCGGGAACATGCCGCTGTCTTCCGAAATGACGTAATACTCCAATTCGCCCATAGCCTGGAACTCCATACCGGTTACTTCCGTAAATGCCCGGCACGCCTTGCGCAGAGTGTGTTCGGGAGAACTTTCCAACGGTTCGCCGTCTTTATTGAAGAAAGAGCAGAGCATGGAAAGCGTAGGCTGCTCGGCAAACGGATCTATAAAAGCCGTACAGAAGCGGGGTATTACATATAAATCGCTGCTGCCCGCTTCAATGAAAGGAAACAGGCTGGAACCGTCCACACGCTCCCCGCACGTAAGTATCGCATCGAGATATGCGGCATCGTTAATGACAAAGTTCAAAGTTTTCAACCGCCCGTCGGCAGCAGGATACATGAAGTTCACCATAGTGATTCCATTCTCCTTTATATAAGAAACGATGTCGGCTTTTGTAAATTCGGAAGCCGGTTTTTGAAGCTTGGCCACCAACGGATTGGCATGCATTGAGAAATCTTGTTCCATGATTCTGGTTGTTTTTAGTTGATGATACGGTTAACAAAACATGTCCGTATTAAAAGTTTGGAACACGGACTCACAAATATACAAAAAGACAGCTAATTGCAATAAACCAACTGTCTTTATTTATTCCCGATATGGATAAATATTGCAAAAAACGGATAGAACCCGACTTTCCGTTCCCTGCCTACAGAATGTCATTCCAATAAATTCTCTATGGAATAGTTTTCCCAAAAAGTCCGGGTAGAGTTCACCAGCGAGCTGCCCATATAAAGCAAAAACAACACCGCTATGACAATCATCAGGAAACTGACCAGCGCATTATGCCTTTCTTGTTTAAATTGAACGGAAACCATACAAACCTCCTCTTTTATTGTCACTGCAAAGGTAAGAGCCGAATATTACATTCCTGCAACACCTGCGTAACAAATATACAAAAAAAGGAGCACAAACAGGCTCCTTTTTAATAGTATTTCAGTTTTTATTAACTCAGTTCGCTAACCAGCTCTTCGGGGGTAATCAATTTCTGCTCTCCCGTCTCCATATTCTTCAAGGTTACCTTGCCCTCGTTCATCTCGTTTTCTCCCACCAAAGCTACAAACGGAATCATCTTGGAGTTGGCATACCCCATCTGCTTCTTCATCTTGCAGGAATCGGGGAAGATTTCGGCACGGATACCTGCCGCACGTACCTGGGTAAGCACATTCATAGAGAAGGCGGCTTCTTTCTCACCAAAATTGATAAACAGAAGCTGCGTACCGTTCACCGCTTCCTTCGGATAGAGTTCAAGCTGGTTCAGCACATCGAATATGCGGTCTGCACCAAACGAAATGCCCACTCCCGAAACACCTGCCATGCCGAATACACCGGTCAAGTTGTCATAACGGCCGCCACCGGTAATGCTGCCAATCTGTACATCCAACGCCTTTACTTCAAAAATAGCACCCGTATAATAGTTCAAGCCGCGAGCCAGCGTCAGGTCAAGCTCGATTTCGTTCTTCAATCCAAGCGCGGAAAGCGTCTTCAAGATAAATTCGCTCTCTTCCACACCCTTCAAGCCCTCTTCGCTGGCAGAAAGCACCTGCTTCAGTGTAGCGAGTTTCTCTTCGTTACTACCGCTCAACAAAATGATAGGCTGCAATTTGGCAACAGCCTCATCACTGATGCCCTTCTCTTTCAGTTCGGCATTGACATTGTCCAGCCCTATCTTGTCCAGCTTGTCAATCGCTACGGTAATGTCCACTATCTTATCGGACTCACCGATAATCTCGGCAATGCCGCTCAATATCTTGCGGTTGTTGATTTTAATGCATACACGGATGCCGAAACGCGTAAATACGGTATCGACTATCTGCATCAGTTCCACTTCATTCAGCAAGGAGTCGCTGCCCACCACATCGGCATCACATTGATAGAACTCACGATAACGCCCTTTCTGCGGACGGTCGGCACGCCACACCGGCTGAATCTGGTAACGCTTGAAAGGGAATGTGATTTCATCCCTGTGCATCACGACATAACGGGCAAAAGGTACGGTAAGGTCATAGCGCAGACCTTTCTCACAAAACTTGCTTGCGAGCTTCGCGGCATTACGGCTCAACAGTTCCTCGTCCGTCAGACCGGAAAAGTAATCACCCGAATTCTGTATCTTAAACAACAGTTTATCGCCTTCTTCACCATACTTCCCCATTAAGGTGGAAAGCATTTCCATGGAAGGAGTCTCTATCTGCTGGAAACCATAAAGATGATAAACATCACGAATCGTATTGAATATATAGTTACGCTTCGCCATTTCTACGGGCGAAAAGTCGCGGGTTCCTTTGGGAATACTTGGTTTTGCTGCCATAATCGTATCAATCATTTATAAAATCAGATGACAAAGTTACGGTATTTTATTGATTAAGAAAAAAAAATGCTTTCTCCATTTAGCATGAAGAAAGCATTTTTCTATTTCTACGGAACAGAACATTCTTATTCTCTGCGTCCCATGAATATCATTATGTAGTAAACAAGCGTTGCCAATGAACCGAGCGCAGCTACCACATACGTATAAGCGGCCGAACGAAGCGCGTCTTCCGCCTGTGTATGATTGCGGGCATTCGTAATGCCGGAACTGCTCAACCATACCAATGCACGCTTGCTCGCATTGATTTCCACCGGAAGGGTGATGAAGCTGAACAGTGTAGTCATGGCAAACAGGATGATACCTGCCAGCAGCAACTGCGGAAAAGTGTTCAGCATCAGGATACCGCCCAACAGTACCCACGTCATAATGTTGGAAGCAAACGAAACCACAGGCACCAGTTTGCTGCGCATCGTAAGCGGTGCATAGGCGCGTGCATGCTGCACGGCATGTCCGCACTCATGGGCGGCAACGGCCGCTGCCATAATGCTGTTGCTGTTATAAACGCTTTCGCTAAGGTTTACGGTCTTATTGGCAGGGTTGTAATGGTCTGTCAAGTGTCCCGGAGTATGTGTTACGGTTACATCGTAGATGCCGTTATCGTGCAGCATCTTCAAAGCCACATCGGCTCCCGTCATTCCGTTGCCAGTAGGGATTTTAGAGTACTTCTTGAATTTGTTCTGAAGATTCATCTGTACCAGCCAG
>ENA-OQKR01000939-OQKR01000939.1-human-gut-metagenome-genome-assembly--contig:-NODE-939-length-10148-cov-3.626085_pt1 | contig 10148 bp, 9 predicted proteins | sample MGYA00242803_ERZ504806 | MGnify/ENA primary metagenome ERZ504806 (study PRJEB26092, sample SAMD00036399) | human gut metagenome | host: Homo sapiens | study: EMG produced TPA metagenomics assembly of...
GAAAGAAGTTATCCAGAAAGACGTCGACAACAGAAGAAAACAGCCATCAAGCTGACCCCGAACGACGGGGACACTCCGGTGTACTTCGTAGTAGTGAACGACACAAACCCCTGCGCCTTAGTCAACGACAGCCTGCAGGAAGCTGTGAGTGACTTGAATTATGACATCATCCAGGTGAAATAGTCCATCCATACTTATAAGAAAGAACGGTACAGCCGGAATTACTGAATTCAGTGGTTCCGGCTGCTGTTTTTTCAATGAGGGGGCATTTCAAACAAGAGAACAGAAGGCTATATCAAAAAGTTAGTGCTATCTTTGTCGCTTCATCAAAGTATATATAAACATGAGACATTCTTCCGAGAAACCTTTAGCACCTGCCAACTACTCACGCTGTTTCAACAACCAATGCCCGAAAGCCGACAACTGCCTGCATCGCTTAGCCGCCCTTCGCGATACCCCCGAGTACCCGTCCATCCGCATCATCAATCCACTGTGTATTCCAGAGGATAGCAGCCAATGCGCCTATTTCCAATCGACACAAAAGATACATGTCGCATGGGGAATCAGCCACTTGCTCGATGAAGTTCCCTACAAGAATCTCCAACCTCTGAAAAGCCAGTTGATAGCCCATTTCGGCCGCGGAAAATACTACCGCTTCTACCGGGAAGAATCTTACCTTTCCCCCGAAGACCAGAACTATATCCGCAGAACTTTCCACCAATACAACATTCCGGGAGAACCGGCTTTCGACTCCTACAGCGAGGAATACAAATGGTAGAAAGGTAATCTTCAGCCCCCTTTTCATGTCATTTTATCACTGAAAATATAGATAACACTTTAGTTCACAACGGTGAACACTTTGTTACAACAGTAAGAAACAAAGTGTTCACATACTATGAAACAAACTGTTCGCACTCAATAAAACAAACTGTTTTCTTTAACGGAACAAACAGTTTCCTACTAATGAAACAAACTGTTCTCCATATTGAAACAAACCGTTCTCCTTAGGGAAACAGACGGATTCCCTTTTGAAGCCCTACAAGGGGAATAATTATCGCCTGCGAAAATATAGGAGGAAATACAGTGACATAGTGCGATACCTATTCTCTGCAAAACGGGTGAACGTGTTCGGGAGGATATTGCAGCAACACGGGATGAGGTAAAGGAAAGAGAGGGGGAGATGGTATATTGTGTGGTAAAAGTGGAGAGGTAGAAAAGACGGAAAGGATTACAGTTGAAATAAATTCTTTTTCTTAACTTTGTGAAATAGAAACATCGAATATGACGATGAAGAAAATAAAAATATGAAAACAGCACTATCTATAAATCAACCGTTCAAGGATTGGGTAAACCACCTAAAACAAGACATTCGTAGTGCACAGATTAAAGCGGCTGTACGCGTGAACAGCGAACTGCTTCACCTTTACTGGCAACTGGGGGCAGAAATTATAGAACGGCAGAAAGAAATGACTTGGGGAAGCGGATTTCTCGAAGAGTTGAGTCGTGAGCTGATGGCAGAATTTCCTGATATGAAAGGGTTCTCATATAGAAACATACGCAGTATAAAGCAGTGGTATCTATTTTATAATGAGCCATATACAATTTGGCAACAAGTTGTTTCCAAATTAGGTGAAGAGAAATTTTTCTCCATCCCTTGGGGGCATCATCTCTATATCATCTCCCAATGCAAGGAAGTGGATAAGGCTCTATTCTATCTGAATGAAACTGTAGAAAACGGCTGGAGTCGTGCCGTTTTGCTCAACTTTCTTGATACCAATCTCTATGAGCGGCAAGGCAAAGCGGTAAACAATTTCAGTCGTCTGCTACCAAAACCGCAAAGTGACCTAGCTCTACAGACACTCAAAGACCCCTATAACTTCGATTTCCTGACCATTACCAAAGATTTTCAAGAATTAGAGTTAGAAAAGGTTTTGACACAAAATATAACTCGTTTTCTGCTTGAATTGGGTAAAGGATTTGCATTCGTAGGGCGTCAAATGCCTTTGGAAGTAGGCGATGAAACAATCTATCCCGACTTGCTTTTTTACCACTTGGGACTGCGTTGTTATTGCGTAATCGAGCTAAAAGTGCAGAAGTTCAAACCTGAATTTATAGGTCAACTCGGTACTTATATCAGTGCCGTAAACCATCTAAAATGTAAACCTGGCGATAACCCCACCATCGGCTTGCTTATCTGCAAGACAAAAAACCAAGTAATGGCGCAATATGCACTGGAATCAACAAATCAGCCTATCGGCATATCAGAGTATGAGCTGTCTAAGCTGATTCCCGAAGATATTAAAAGTCAACTGCCTTCGATTGAGGAAATAGAGGAACAAGTAAAGAGAATTCAAGGAAAAAAGGAGGAAGAGAGATGAAGGCTTGTATCAATATAGTGAACTTATTCGGAGAAAAGACAGTTAAACAATAAAACCGGAAACATATATGGCCGATAATTATCTTGAAAATCAGTACGAGCAATACCGGGCACGCAAAGCAGCTTGGGAGAAAGCGAAAAAATCCGGTAAGGCACAAACGCTACATAAGCCGACACTTCCCCTCAAAAAAGGTGGAAAGAAAGTGTTCGTTACCGGAGGTGCAGGGGGTATTGGCAAAGCCATTGTAGAAGCTTTCTGCAAGCTTAATTACCAAGTAGCCTTTTGTGACAAGAATGAACTGAAAGGGCAGCAAACCGCCCAAGCCACCGGAGCACAATTCTATCCCGTCGACCTAAACAGCAAAGAAGCATTGGAACTGTGCCTGCAAAATATTTTCAAGGAATGGGGGGATATTGACATCATTATAAACAATGCCGGCATCAGTGAATTCTCTCCCATCACAGAAACGAGTGTGGAGACTTTCGATAAAATATTGTCTGTGAATTTACGTCCGGTGTTCATTACTTCACATGCGTTGGCAGTACACCGCAAAAGTCAAAACAACACGAATACCTACGGAAGAATCATTAATCTCTGTTCTACGCGCTATCTGATGAGTGAACCGGGCAGTGAAGGATATGCAGCTTCCAAAGGAGGCATCTATTCGTTGACGCATGCGTTGGCTTTATCGCTTGCAGAGTGGCACATCACGGTCAACTCCATCTCTCCGGGCTGGATTCAGACACACGATTATGAACAATTACGGGCAGAAGACCATTCGCAACATCCCTCCGGACGGGTTGGTAAACCGGAAGATATTGCCCGTATGTGCGTATTCCTATGTCAAGACGAAAACGACTTCATCAATGGCGAAAACATCACCATTGACGGAGGCATGACCAAAAAGATGATTTACTGGGAATAGCCCTTTTATAAAACAATCTGCCCAATATAATAATTATAGGATATGAACATGAAAAAGCTTTTATAGGAATCCTGGCAGCAACCATCATCCTCAGCGGATGCGGCACAAGCCAGATGGCTGTAGGCGACCCTAACGCAGTACTCGCAGGAGCTGCCATCGGAAGTAATGTAGGCGGTGCCATCGGCGGCTTGATAGGAGACAGCAACGGAGGCTGGCGGGGAGGATACCGGGGTTCCGCCATCGGCACCATCATAGGAACCATTGCGGGAGCTGCCATTGCCAATGCAGCCACAGCCCCCAAAAAGCAGGAGGAGTACAGCTACCGGATAGAAAGGACACAGCCCTATCCCCCGCAATCCGGAAGACAGCCGCAAGCATCGGCCATCGACCACTTGAGGATACGGAATATACGTTTCATTGACGACAGCCGCAACCACGTCATCAATTCGGGCGAAAACTGTAAAGTGATTTTTGAAATCATGAACGAAGGAAACAAAACAGCCTACAACGTAGTGCCGGTGGTGGTGGAAACCACGGGCATGAAGCGTATTTACATATCGCCGTCGGTCATGATAGAGCAAATAACTCCGCGCAACGGTGTGAAATACACCGCCAACATCAGTGCCGGAGAACGGATAAAGACGGGTAACGTCACCATACGCATAGCCATAGCCGACGAGTACGGAGACGAATATGACTGGCAGGAGTTTTCGTTGCCCACACAACGGTAGAACAATGTCTTAACAGTAGTTTTTCAAAGAAATGGAACAACAGCAATCTTCTTTCAAAGAAAAAGAACGCATAGAACTACGGGAACCCCGACGCTTTAAAGTCACCATCTACAATGATGACTTCACCACCATGGAGTTTGTGGTAAAGGTACTCACCACCGTCTTTTACAAATCATCGGTAGAAGCGGAAACACTGATGCTGCAGGTGCACAAGAGCAACTCCGCGGTAGTGGGCATCTACTCATACGACATCGCCCACTCCAAAGTACAGAAAGCCACCCGCATGGCACGCAATGAAGGTTTCCCCCTCCGGCTCACCGTCACCCCGGAGGAAGAAGAATAAGAAGAAAGAAACAATATGGATATAAAAAATACGATATTCGTAAACCAAGCATTCGCTTCCGCACAAAGAAAGGCCGAGTCTTACCGGCACGAGTTCATCATGCCCGAACATCTGCTGAGCGCCATTATAGAGCAGGAACCCTTTATCCACACCCTGCAAGATACCTTCTACAATTATGTGGAGCTCAGCATCTCGCTGGAAAACTATCTGACGGAAGAAGTGGACACTGTCCCCGACAATGTGGAATACGAGTTGGGACTTTCCGTCCAGCTCAGCTCACTCCTGCAACATGCCTATACGGTGACAGAGTATTCCAGCGCCGAAGAGCTGGATGTTCCTCATCTGATACAAGGCTTGCTGCAACTGGAAGATTCCTGGGCATGCCATTTCCTAAAGGAAGCAGTCGGCGGCGACCTGCCCGAATTCCTCAGTCTGCTCATTACCCACTACGAAGAAGCGGAGCTGGCAGAAGAAGCAGGCGGTACGCCATCTCCCGATGAACAAGAGAAAACAGAACCGTGGCGTAACTACGTGACCTGCCTCAACGACCATCTGGCAGACCACAACCCGCTTATCGGCAGGGAGATGGAGTTGGAGCGAACCATACAAGTGCTCTGCCGCAAAGAAAAGAACAACCCGTTGCATGTGGGCGAACCCGGTGTAGGCAAAACAGCCCTTGCCTATGGGCTTGCCGCCCGTATCGAAGCGGGCAACGTCCCCGAACGGCTTGCCGGCTTCCGCATCTATGAGCTGGACTTGGGCAGTCTACTGGCAGGCACACAATATCGCGGCGATTTCGAGAAGCGGCTGAAAAGTATCATGGAAGGCATCGGTCGTGAGGGAAACGCCATCGTCTACATCGACGAGATACACAACCTGATAGGCGCCGGACGCACGGGCGAAGGCTCTATGGATGCCTCCAACATGCTGAAACCCTATCTGGAAACCGGGGCAATACGTTTCATCGGCTCCACCACCTACGACGAGTACAACCGCTACTTCGCACGCAGCAAGGGACTGGTACGCCGCTTCCAGCAGATAGACATACTGGAACCGAACATTGAAGAAGCCATACATATCGTAGAAGGCCTGAAAGAGAAATACGAAACCTACCACGGCGTCACCTACGAGCCCGACGTCATCCCCTATGCCGTAAAGGCAAGCGCCCGCTACATCAGCGACCGTTTCCTGCCCGACAAAGCCATCGACCTGGTGGACGAAGCAGGAGCTTACCGGGAAATATACCCCACAGACTCCGAGGAACAGACCGTGGACAAGGCACTGATAACCGACATACTGGCACGTACCTGCAAAGTCAATGCCCTCGCCATGAAAGAGGACGACACCACCGCCTTGGAAAGCCTGCACGAACGCATCAGCTCCCGCATCTACGGGCAGGAAGAAGCCGTCCGTCAGGTGGTGGAAGCTGTGCAAATGTCCAAAGCCGGACTGCTGGACGAAAACAAACCGCTGGCAAGCCTGCTCTTTGTAGGCCCCACCGGAGTAGGAAAGACCGAAGTTGCCAAAGTGCTCGCCGCCGAGCTGGGTATTGCCCTGCAACGTTTTGACATGAGCGAATATACCGAAAAGCATACCGTAGCCAAACTGATTGGCTCGCCTGCCGGCTACGTGGGTTACGAGGACGGCGGCCTGCTGACCGACGCCATACGCAAGACCCCAAACTGCGTGCTACTGCTCGATGAGATAGAAAAAGCGCATCCCGACGTATTCAACATCCTGCTGCAAGTAATGGACTATGCCGTACTGACCGACAACAAAGGACGGAAAGCCGACTGCCGACACGTGGTCCTCATCATGACCTCCAATGCCGGAGCACAATATGCCCGCCAAGCGTCCATCGGCTTCAACAGTCAGGTCACCGCCGGAGAAGCCATGCTGAAACAAGTCAAGAAAACCTTTAAGCCCGAATTCATCAACCGCCTCTCTGCCACGGTGGTCTTCCATGACATGGACCGCCCGATGGCATCACTTATCCTCGACAAGAAACTCGGAGAACTAGGCAGCAAGCTATCTTCCCGCCAGGTGGAAATGGTATTGAGCCAGGAAGCACACGAATGGCTGCTCCAACGGGGTTTTATTCCCGAATACGGCGCCCCGGGAGATGGACCGCGTGATAGCCGCCCACTTGAAACCCTTGCTGATGCGCGAAATTCTGTTCGGTACATTGAAGGCAGGAGGAAAAGTCCGCGTGCAAGTGGAAAACGGAGCATTGAAACTACAACCCGCAACCGAATAACGATATGGTCTTTCAACTGACGGATAAACTTGCTTTCCCCGACCTCACTACGGCGACCCCGACGGGTTGCTCGCTGTGGGCGGTGACCTATCCATTGACCGCCTCATCCTGGCGTACTCCAACGGCATCTTCCCCTGGTACGCATTTCGGGAAGAACTGATACAATGGTGGTGCCCGATGGACCGTTTCGTCATCTTTCCGGACGAAATCCATATCTCCCACTCCATGCGTACGCTCATCAACAAAGGAAAGTACGAAATCACCTTCAACGAAGCTTTCCAAGACATCATACAAACCTGCGGAGAATTGCGGATAGAACAAGAAGGCGCCTGGCTCGGAACGAAGATGATGGAAGCCTATACGCACCTGCACGAACAAGGATTCGCCGCCAGCGTGGAAGTATGGGAAGAAGAGCAATTGGTAGGTGGGCTGTACGGAGTGACCCTGGGACGTTGTTTCTTTGGAGAGAGCATGTTCTCACTCGTTCCCAGCGCCTCGAAGCTGGCCCTCATCCATCTGGCCCAATTCTTCAGGGAACATGGAGGCGTCATGATAGATTGCCAGTTCGAAACCCCTCACCTCAAAACAATGGGAGGCAGGCACATCAGTTACGACGAATATATGACATACATCGAACAAGACTGCCGCTTCTAAAAGTAAAAAGGAATAACGAGGGGCTCAGAACTATCCGCGCCTAAATATAGCATAATGAAAGTACTCATATACTTTTGACACTCTCCTATTCTATTTGAAGGCCGGAGCAGGAAGATGCATACCTGCCATCGTCAATTGGTTGTCCTTGGCATATTGGAGGAAATACTTGCGTGCTTTCACGGCAGCTTCCTTATCCATATCATAGGAAGCGCAGTATTCCGGATGCTCCAACTGAAGGGCCGCACCATGGATGAGGTCACCAATCACCAGTAACTTGCCACTCTGGAAAACCGTATGACCGGGAGTATGACCGACTGCCTCCATGGCAACCACATTGCCCGGCAAGGTATCGCCAAACTCAAACAGATGCAGCCGTTCCTTATAGGCATCCATCGTCTTTACGACCTGCGCCTTCCTTTCGGCAGGCATTGCCATCCAGGCATCATATTCCACTTTTGATGCGTACACTTCGGCATTCGGGAAGACTACACTGTCTCCCTTCATCATTCCACCGATATGGTCGCCATGGAAATGGGTAAGATACAGATATCCAATATCTGCCGGAGAGATACCCAAAGATTGTAATCCGGGCAACAGACGACTGCCGGGAGCTCCCATTCCCGTATCAAAAAGGATACGGATACCATTCGTATCTACCAGGAAGGTGCTCATGGAAGAAGGAATACCGCCTTGAAGCGACAAACTTTCCATCAATTCATCGCTTGCATCCGGGAAAATCGTTCTCGGCATCAAATGCTCACCAGCATTATCCTGAATCCAAGTGGCCTGCACTCCCTCCAGTTGCAAGGTCTTTACGCCACTGCATGTTACACCGACACTATCCATACTTACATCTTCATTTGTTTGTTTCTTTGTCCTGCTGCCGCAACCCGCCATCAGCAATGCTGCTGACACAACAACCAGGCACGTCCATGTCTTGTTTTTCATCGGTACAGAGTTTTTTATCCATAAATATTGAAGTTCGCACAAATATAGGCAAATAAAATCATTCGGCACACGGATGCCTGAACCAAAAACGGCTGCCGACTCCCAATTCCGACTCAGCACCGATAGTCCCGCCAAGATGCTCAATGATACTTTTACAGATGGACAAGCCTAAACCCGTGCCCTTCGCAAAGGTATTAAGCTTTACAAAGCGGTCGAACACAGTAGCCACGGCATCCGGAGCAATACCCATACCGGTGTCCGTCACAGAAAACTCTATCTGATCGGTACCTTCCACCGGATGATATTCCAAAAGGATCTGCCCTTCACTGGTGAACTTCAAAGCGTTGTTTATAAAATTGGTGACCACCTGCATCAGACGTTTCTTGTCGGTATAGATACGGTAATCGGGCAAGTCGGGAGCCAACAGAACCGGTACAGCCTTGTCTTCCTTTATATCATAGTTGCGCATCACGTCCTTACAGAAGTCACTGACATCCACATACCCCATATTATAATCAAGTGTTCCCGCTTCTATCTTTGCCAAATCCAGAATGTCGGATATCAGTTGCAAGAGCAGTTCCGTATTCTCCTGCATGATGGCAAGGTATTCCTGGCGTTCTTCCCTATCGTCCAGTTCGGCAATGATGCTTGCAAAACCGACAATGGAATTGAGCGGAGTACGGATTTCATGACTCATATTGGCCAGGAAAGCAGACTTCAAGCGGTCCAGATGTTCTGCCTTATCCTTGGCGACCCGCAATTCCTCCTCTATCTTTTTCTGATGGTCGATATCCACACTGGTAATGACATGCGCCATCTGCCCGTCCACCCAAGCAAAGGCTGCACTGAACACGCGAAACCAACACTTGTCAAATGGCCGTTGATAATCCCACGAATAGACTTTGGTGGGGTGTCCGTTTTCATCTATCAAATGCCTCTTTGGGCAGAACTCACACTCCCCCGTCTTGTCCGAGTAGAGGGCCTCCCAGCATTTTTTCCCCCAGAAATGCTCGATACCGCCATATGGTTCTGCCATAGACCTATTGGCATACAACATATCGTGGGACTCGAAAGAGTTGACGTAAATATCAACGCCCATATTATTCATGATACTGCCTAATGTATTGCTGGCCCTCACTTCCCTTTCCTTATATTCCCTGACCGCAATTTCCTTAGAGAACGAGCCCAGCAAGAGATGAATGATTTGCAACTCCTCTTCCGTGAGATAGGTCTCTTCCTCCCTGCCTGCAAAACCTATGAATCCGATGATTTTACCCTCAGTATCTTCAAAATGCCTGATTAACAAAGAATCCTCACCGTAGAAATCAAGAATGTCAATATCATCCCATGAAGCATCCGCATTTCTGTTTCCATAGAAAGGTTTATCCCGAGCTTTCATGGCATCGACATGCTCCTTTTTCAACTCTCCCATATCGAAACGAGGTTTCATAGTCCCACCTTCATTTCCAATCGTTTCTTTCAATAAGAAATAACGGAATCCGTCAGTCTGATAGATAAACCCTTTCGTAAAGTCATAGTAGTTGCAGAAATCGGTCAACGATTCAATAACTTTCCTTTCATTGGGTTCATTGCTATTCAACCGTTCTAAAAAATGAAGCAAGAATATGTTTAAGTTCTCTTTGTTTTTGCCCATATAATCTTTTGAAAAGCTTTAAGGCACTAATATACAACTTTTTAAAGAGAAATAAGTTTCTTTTATATATCCAGGAAGTTTAAAAACAACCATTCTCCAATAAAACAAAAAAGGCAATAACTTAATTTATTTTACAAGTATCACTAAGACAAAAGCTCTTCATCCGTATTCATACGACGGCATAACATCTAAAGTATACAAAAAGAAGTCTATGGAAGAAGAAAATATCCGAAACAGATTAATAGTCATTTTTTAAGG
>ENA-OQKR01000946-OQKR01000946.1-human-gut-metagenome-genome-assembly--contig:-NODE-946-length-10070-cov-2.473097_pt1 | contig 10070 bp, 10 predicted proteins | sample MGYA00242803_ERZ504806 | MGnify/ENA primary metagenome ERZ504806 (study PRJEB26092, sample SAMD00036399) | human gut metagenome | host: Homo sapiens | study: EMG produced TPA metagenomics assembly of...
TCATCCCTCTGGTTCTGTCTGCTGTCCCGGAAGTTCTCCTGCCCCAGTATAAAATGGTGTAGTCTTCCATCTTCTGTGGCATCCAGAAATCTCAGGATCACTCTTCCCCGGTGAACCACATTCTCTTTTTTGTAACGATAGGGAATCTCCAGCTGAGGGTTGTCCTTTGTCAGCTGCTGTTCCAGGGAGGTCAGCTGTAAGGTCTCCCAGAATTCTTTTCTCACCCGGTCGGTTGCCAGTTCTTCCACGATCTGTTCCACCGCCCCGGAATAATTACCGTCTTCCGCGAGGAAGTATCCGGTGCTTGACCGCAGGATCTCATACTGATCCATCAGGGCATCACAGTACAGACAGTCCGAAAAATGGTATTTTTCTTTTGGATCCATTCCAGCAGTTCATAGGTTTTCTGCTGTTTTCGTGTCGCTTCCTCGATCTTTGCCCTGTTTTTGTCCACGTACATGTTTTTATCTGCCAGCCGGAACAGTTCCCGGAGGTGGCACCGGCAAAGTCCAGAGAGATTGCGTACCCTGCCGCATAGCTGATCGGCATCTCCGGGTGTTTTGCAGAGTAGGTTTCCATCTGTCCGCGGATCTTTTTTAAGGTTTCCCGCATCTTCGAATGGTCAGTCTTTGAAATATCGCGATGAATTCATCTCCCCCGTCCCTGCCGACAAAGTTTTCCGGATCTACGCAAGGCGAAGCTGTTCGGCAAAGGAACGGATATATTCATCTCCTTGTCATGTCCCAGATTGTATTGATGATTCGCAGGTTGTTCAGATCAAACACACAGATGGCTGTACTCTCTTCTTCTCCGAGAGGTGTGGGATCGCTCAGGATCTCTTCGCATTTGTTTTGTTCGGCAGCCCTGTGGATTCATCCAGATAGACTTTCTTTCGCAGGATCCTGTTTTGTGCCGCATAGCGGAGTGCCCGAAGCAGTTCCGCACCAATCAGAAGTACCAGGCCGACAATATCTGCAACTACAATCTTTTCAAGATGATCCAATGCGGTCGCTCTCTTCTGTGAATATCGTTCCGCAACGCCGGTTACCTCATCACACATTCGGAAAAACTTCTCGCTCATACTGATGATTTCTGTCTGTGCATAGCCTTTTTGCCGTACTTTCGTGATTTCTTTTTTTAGTTCCGTAAAGTCAGCTGCAAGTTCATCCATTTTCTCCTGGAATTCTGTATCCTCCAGCCGCACCAGATCCAGTTCGTCGCTTCCGTAGCGAAGTCCGTTGATGATCGCTTCCACGGTTGCTATCATTTCGTCATCCGGATTCTCTGACACTTCCAGTTTGATCACCCGCTGGGTTTCTCCGCGAACCAGTCCGGCATAGTTTACAACCCTTGCCGTCCCCTGAAGGTCACTGACCAGCGACATGATACCGAAAAACAGGAAAATCAGTATGATTGTGAGTACCGTCATTCCTGCCCGAAGGATATATGCTATTCGTTTTTCTCTTTTCTTCATCCGTGCTTACCCCATGTATGATTCATATTCCTGTGTTCTATTCTACCTGATTTTACCGGAAACTGCAATGTGAACAGTACCCCCGGAATACTCTCTTGACATTTCTTTACTGTCTCTATATAATTATCATTGGTAATTATCAACAGCAACTATCAACAGTAACTATTAATAGTAATTATCAAAGGAGTATCACAATGGACGTTGCACTTATGAAACGTATGATGGATGCCTGTTATCTGGCGCAGCGGGTCCGGGGGATGCTTCCGACTCTGCCGGCGGGGGTGACTCCTGCGTATATTCATTATCTGGATATTATTGAGATGCTGGAGAAGCAGGGTGTCCGGGCGAAGATATCGGATATCAGTGATGCGCTGGATCTGCCGAGACCCGGTGTGACACGGACGTTGAAAGCGATGGAGGCCAAAGGATATCTGAAAAAGGTTTCCTCTTCCGAAGACGGTCGTGTCACCTATCTTTCTCTCACAGAAGCCGGGAGGGAACTGTCCCGTATCTACAACGAACAGTTTTTCACCACTCTCGCCTCTTTTATGGAAGATATCCCGGAAGAAGATATAAAGTGTATGATCCGCACCATTGATGCGGTACATCAGATTATGTGTGAAAGGAGACCTGACCTTGACAAGTGCAAAAAATGATTTTACACAGGGCAGTATTCTGAAAAAGCTTGCCCTTTTTATGCTTCCGATCCTGGGTGCACTCGTGTTACAGGCTGCGTATGGAGCCGTTGACTTACTGGTGGTGGGAAGATTCGGTTCCACCTCCGGACTTTCCGCGGTTTCGACAGGAAGCCAGGTATTAAATCTTGTTACTTTTGTCGTGATTCAGTTTGCTACTGCAATCACTATTCTCATCGCCCGCTATCTGGGTGAAAAAAGGCCGGAACAGATCGGTTCTGTTATCGGTGGCGGGGTTATCGTTTTTGCGGCAATTTCCATTGTTTTATTTTTCCTGATGGTTGTTTTTGCGCATCCCATCGCCGTACTTATGCAGGCACCTGCGGAAGCGGTGGATCTGACCACCAGTTATGTCCGCATCTGCGGAAGCGGTATTTTCTTCATCGTTGCCTATAACCTGATGGCTGCGATCTTCCGTGGTCTGGGAGACAGTAAGTCACCGCTGCTCTTTGTTCTTGTTGCCTGTATCGTCAATATCGTCGGTGATCTGATCCTCGTTGCCGGACTCCATCTGGATGCTGCCGGAGCAGCCCTCGCCACCGTTTTTGCACAGGCTGTCAGTGTGGTGTGTGCGGTTATTCTTCTGATAAAGAAGAAACTGCCATTTAAGATCTGCAGGTCTGATTTCCGTCTGAACGATCAGTGTGGAAAGTTCTTTACCATCGGTCTTCCTCTGGCTTTGCAGGAGTGCCTGACGCAGCTTTCTTTTCTGGCTCTGTGTGCCTTTGTGAACCGTCTGGGACTCGAAGCTTCCTCCGGTTACGGGGTCGCCTGTAAGATCGTGAACTTTGCCATGCTGATCCCAAGCTCTCTGATGCAGTCCATGGCATCTTTCGTTTCTCAGAATGTGGGTGCCGGCAATCAGAAGCGCGCCAGACAATCCATGTTTACCGGTATCGGTATCGGGTTGTTTTTCGGTTGTTTTGTCTTCGCTCTCGTGCTGTTAAAGGGCGATGTTCTCTCCGGTTTCTTCACTACCGAAAGTGCCGTTATCCGGAACGCCTACGCCTACCTGAAACGGTTTTGCCCCGGAAACACTGCTTACTGCCGTGCTGTTCAGTATGATCGGATATTTTACGGAAATGACAAAACCTTCTGGGTGATGTGCCAGGGACTGATCCAGACTCTTCTGATCCGATTCCCCTGTCCTATTACTATGAGTATCCAGCCGAATGCCAGCCTGACCAAAATCGGCTTGCAGCTCCGGTGTCCACAGCAGTCGGTATCTGCCTGAACATCGGTTTCTTCCTCTGGACTGAACCGGAAAAGTGCAAAGAAAGTCAGCCAACCAAGTTAATTTTACAGAGATGCAGGGGATAATTTTATGAACATCAGATGATCATATAAAAATCATAATTGACATTCAAAAATCTGTAGTATATAATCGTTTTGTTCATCGGAGGGTGATTTGTTCGATCAGAAACAATAGCTGGATAAGATGGCGGGCTGAAATGTCCGCTTTCTTATTCAGCTTTTTTGTTATCTGCCTGATTCGACGGAATTTTCAATAAAATCAATTACACAAGGAGGAATCACAGCACATGGAAAAAAACACATCATTTACCGAAGGAAAAATCATGCAGCCGTTACTTCTGTTTGCAGTTCCTGTATTGCTGGCACTGTTCCTACAGGCTATGTACGGTGCAGTAGATTTTACTTATTGTTTGGTAAGTTTTGCTTTCTTCAGCTGATGTATCTGCGGTATCTACCGGTTCACAGATCATGACCACACTGACAAATCTGGTCAGCAGCTTCGCAATGGGAACAACGATTCTGCTTGGACAACAGATCGGAAGTGGTAAGAAAGAAGAAGGTGGCCGCACCGTAGGAACATCCATTCTGCTATTTGCCGGAATTGCTGTGATCATGTCAGTCATTCTTGTAGTCTTTGCTCCTCAGGTCAGCAGTCTCATGAACGCTCCGGAAGAAGCTTTTCAAAAGACCGTTGATTATATCCGGATCTGTGGCGGCGGTATGCTTGTTATTGTCGCTTATAACCTGATCGGCTGTATTTTCCGAGGGCTTGGTGACTCCAGAACACCACTGATCACAGTTGCCATCGCATGTGTATTCAATGTCGCCGGAGACTTGCTTTTATGTGCTGTTTTCGGTATGGGTACAGCAGGTGCCGCTATTGCTACTGTATTTGCACAGATCGTCAGTGTAATCGTATCTTTTATTCTTATCAGTAAAAAAGATCTGCCATTTACAATAAAAAAAGAAAATATCCGGATTCACAAAACTTACCTGCGCAAAATGACCGCTTTCGGCGCACCGATTGCCCTGCAGGATCTTCTCGTAAGTATTTCTTTCCTGATCATTCTGGCAATCGTAAATGGTATGGGCGTGATTGCTTCCGCCGGTGTTGGCGTTGCGGAAAAAGTCTGTGCTTTTATTATGCTGATATCATCCGCTTTTATGCAGTCCATGTCTGCTTTCGTAGCACAAAATTATGGTGCCGGACGCCTTACCAGAGCAAGAAAGGCATTGCACTATGGCATCGCAGTTTCTTTTACCGTCGGTATTGTAATGTTCGCAATTACCTTCTTCCATGGAGATATCCTGGCAGGTATTTTCTCCTCTGATCAGGAAGTAATCGCAGCAGCCGCAGATTACCTGAAAGCCTATGCCATTGACTGTCTGTTCACCGCTATCTTCTTCTGTTACACCGGATTCTATAATGGAATTGGCAGAACAAGATTTGTTATGATACAGGGGATTCTCGGTGCTTTCTGCGTCAGAGTACCGGTATCTTACATTATGAGCATCCAGCCGAATACTTCTCTGTTCCATATCGGACTGGCAACACCGATGTCCTCTATATTACAGTTGATTCTCTGTGTAGGATTTATGCTCCGGCTGCAAAAAAACAAACTGTTAGATGACAACCTTAAAAATTATTAATTCCATGCTCGCACACACATAAAAAGCACCCGGATGGGTGCTTTTCATAGTTTCCTGGCGTTTACTACTGCACTTTTCCTGCTTTTTGTTCCATCCGTCACTGCCGTTATCTCTCCTATTATCTCTATATCTGTTTTCCCTCATCCCCACACCGTATCATAATTCACCGGCTTATAAAATGCTTTTTCTCTGCTTTCATGGTCCATCGGCCGATTTCCCAGCAGCCACATGGTCTTCGCTGCAACCGCCTCCGGTGTCATATCGTAAGACTCCAGTACATTGCACAGTTTTTTCATTTCATGTCCAACTTCATAAACCGTCATATCACTTCCCTCATGGGCAACCTGCGTGCACAGGACGATCATTTTTTCCGGATATTTCTGACAAAGTTCATAAAACATATCCTTGATACTGGACGGAATCCCACCGACGCCAAAACTCTCCACGATAATCGCATCGTAATATTCGAAAATTACCGGAAGAAGCACCGGCTGAATACCAGGGATTAATTTTAATAAGAAAACACTATCACTTAACTTCTCATAAAACCGCACCGGTTTTTCATATGGCAGCATCGGCAGATACCGCAGAATCCGGCGATCCTGTATCACAGCCAGATACGGAAAATCAATACTGGAAAACGCGTTATAGCTCTTGGTCCGCACTTTTTTTGCTCGTGTTCCCGCGATCACCTTTCCGTCAAACACGATCTGTACCCCCTGGGAAGCATCGTCACAGGCATAGTAAAAGCTGTCCGAAAGATTTGTTTTGGCATCGGTAATATCCAGATTGATCGGACGCTGTGCACCGGTGATGACAATGGGCTTCGGCGAATTCTGAATCATATAGGAAAGTGCAGCCGCCGTATAGGCCATCGTATCGGTGCCATGCGCTATGATAAATCCATCAAATGCATCATAATGTTCCCGTATAACCTTTACCAGCATGCTCCAGTTTTCCGGCACTACATTGGAGCTGTCCAGATTAAAGGGTTGCACGGCTGTAATCTCACAAATCTTCTCCACCTCCGGGATATAAGATATCAATTCTTCCGGCGTGATCTGCGGAGTCAGACCATTTTCTGTTTTTTTCGATGCAATCGTACCACCGGTTGCAACAAATAAGATTTTCTTCATTGTTTTCCACTCCTTATTTCTGTATAATCATCACTATAAACAATTCCCCTGATTAACTGTTATACTCTTTATTTTTCTTGCTTTATTTGCACATAATTCTTATAATAACCATAGGTTACACTTATACTTTACAATATCGTAACCATTGGTTATGATCAAGAGGTGATCACAGTGAAATTTCGTCCTAATCGTTTAATTCGATTAAGAACATCTATGAATATCAGCAAAGCCGAGGCCGCCCGCCAACTTAATATTTCCGCCATGACCTACGGCCGCTATGAAAAAGGAGAACGCTAACCCTCTTATCCGTCAGTATCTTATATTGCTCAGATTTTTCATTGCAATATTGACTTTTTATATGGAACTTCAGATGTCATGAATTGTGATTATATCGTTATTTCACGTTCCGAATCTCCGGAGTTATATTCTCTGGTAGAAACTCTTCAGCAAAATCACGACATAAAAGACAGGATCCTGGCTTATGCACGAGAACTGAACCGCAAAGAAAAAAGGGGATAAAAAAACAGTTTGTTTTTTATAAAATCATTCGGTATCTTCATTGTTCTTTTCCCCACAATCTGCAACTTCCCAATGTCCATTTTTAGGAGAACCATGTCGGACAAGAATACCAAGTTCTTTTAATATGATTTTCCTATCATTTATCATTTCTTCTCGCTTAATTTTACCCATCTGTTTTAAAATAGCTCCACTCATTGTTTTGTCTAAATAGGCCGGATTTATTTTTCGTTTTGTATATGCCATATAACTGTCTTTTGTCTCTTCTATTAAAACTGCTGCAAAAAAACCTTTCCCAGCTGAAATATTCTCCACTTACTTTTTTCTTCCACAGCATTTCTTATATTTTTTTCCACTGCCACATGGACAGGGATCATTTGGATACACTTTCTTCTCTTTTACAACCGCACCTATTTTTTCTTTCGCCTCTCTCGCAGAATATCCTGCATCGATCAGTTTGTCATAAGATTCCTTTGTTACAGGCGGATTATTTTCTCTTAACTGATTATCTACAACTTCCAATATCAGTTTCTTTAATCTTAAGTTTGCCATTTAATCTCCCTCTCCAAAATACTTCATCTTTTGCTGTTATTTATACTCACAATTTTCTTCACAAAAACATTGCCATATATAAATATCTCTGTATAACTCGTTATCTGTAAATTTATCATCCATAAAATAATGTGCCACCAAAAGTCCTGTATCTGCAATATAACTTTTCCCTACCCATATCAGCATATACATAAAAGGCACTTTAATTCAACTATTTTTTTCACAAAAAGGCAGTTACTTTGGTATGCTCTCTGAAAGGCATAACACCCCCCACCCCACTCTCTCATTCGGCCACTCCCTCTCCCCCTCCAGCTGTCTTGCCCCATTGATCAGATAGCTCTTCACTTTCTCCCCGTACAGATACGGATCATTCCCCCGCACAATCCCCCATTCCATCAGAAGTGCCGCCGCGCCGCTGACAAACGGCGTTGCAAGGAAGTTCCCGTAACCGTCTGATAACCGCCACCGACGCGCGTGGTTTGGATATCGACACCCGCGGCGGCGAGGCGGGTTTGATCTGGAGGGGGAGGCGGGTGTAGCCGCGGCCGGAGAAATCGGCGTAGGACTGGCGGCGGGAATCGTAGGCGGCTACGGAGATTGCGGACAGTGCGGTGGAAGGAATCGTAAGCGTAGTTTCCGGGGTTGAGCGGTAGAAACGGGTGGCTTCCCCACCGTTTTTCCGCCGGGAAGCCACATGGAAAATTCACCCTGCAGGATGCGTCGCGGAATCAGACGGATGCGCCAGATGCCGCTGTCGATATAGCTTTCTATAGGAAGAAAATCAATATAAATCTCCTGCGAAGTGCTGTAAGGAGACGGTTTTCCATAATAAATCAGAAGTTCCGTTCCAGCATGCCGGTATCTCTGTGTTCCCAAAATCTGTTCCAGTGGTCCGAAAACCGTTCCGTCCGGATGCACCAGCGAAAGTTCCATTTGATCCTGATAGTTTTTCCAGATTTGCAGATTCATCGCCGGTTCATATGGTCCAATTCCCAGTTCCACCTCATAATTTTCTCCCTGCCGCACGCGCCCCGCCGCATGCCCTGCCTGATTTCCTTCATTTCCAGTTCCCACACAGAGCGTCACACGACCGTATCCAACTGCCTGATTCAAATACGTTTCCACCAGAGATCTTCCATCATGAGATCCATAACTGTTCCCGAAACTCAGATTGATCACCACCGGCATCTGAAGTTCCTGTGCGGTACGGATTGCATAATCCACTCCCTGCATTAACTCCGTGGTCCGTGGAAATCCATCCGGATCCGGGATTCCCAGTTTTACCACCAGCAAACTGCTCTCCGGCGCTACGCCGCGCTCCGTCCCCTCACTTTCTCTGCCATTTCCCGCTGCAATCCCTAGCACAGCCGTCCCGTGACCACTCGTATCTCTGTTCGGAACCAGTGCCTCCCTCTCTGACACCGTATCTGCTTCCAGTGCCCGATCAATCTGCTCCTGCGTATATTCACTGCCAATCCGATATCCTTTGGGCGGATTGCCCGGGATCGTCTGATCCCACAACCGCAGGATTCGTGTGGTTCCATCCGTATTCCGAAAATCCGGGTGCGTATAATCCACACCCGAATCAATACAGGCGATCAGAATTCCCTTTCCAAACAGGTAGGGCGACTGATTCTGCACCGGATTCACACAGGAAACCTGTCTCCCTTCATACGCGGCAAAATACAGTCGTTTCGGCGCTTCGATATACTCTACTGCAGGATTTTGTGCAAATCTTTCGATTCGATTTTGCGGAATATCTGCGATCCCATAATTTCCAAGAAGCGGCGTGATAAAAATCCCATCCGTCTCCAGCTCCGATGCTTCTCCGAAATAGCGGATGATCAGATTCCATCTCTGCGTTTCTTTTTCATATCCCACATTCAGATTCATCGATGCTTCCCGCTCCCGGAATGTGGCATCAAGAGCAAGATTTAAGGTATTGCCTGCTTTCTGACTATTCATGTTTCATTCCTGATAATTTTTTATTCTACTACAATATATTTCAACAGCTTTTTCATGTTCACCTTTTACCAGATTTCTCATGGATATGCAATCGGGTAGGAGGTAAATAATTATTTTATTTACCGTCCTCCCACACCACCTGGCATACGGTTCCGTACCAAGGCGGTTCTTTAGTTTTCATAGACTACTAGAGCGTGTTTGAAAAATCATTCCTGGTTTTCTCTAAGGAAGGGCAGAAGTTCATCCACCTTCCTTCAGATTCCCCTCACGTAAATCAAAAAGACTGCTGTCGACAGAAATAACACTTCTACCGAACAGCAGTCCTTTTCTCTTTTTCATTATTTTACTGATTTACATATTTATGGATCGCAGCCTTCACAGCTCCCGGTCCTACGAGCATCTCGCGGAACATGGTCTCGATTTTCTCTCCGACTCCGTCTTTGTACAGATCCGTGAAGAACAGTCTTTCATTGGAAAGAATCGGCCGCAGCTGGTCGGTGAAAGTCTCCGGTTTTCCGACTACGATGTCTTTGAACTGTTTCTGGATCTCCTCGTTCATTGGATCCGGAGCGAGTTCGTAGGTATTTCCTTCATCGTCTACACCCAGCATATAGCGCAGCCATCCGGCGATTCCGAGAGGAATGGCGGTCAGGCGGGACGCATCCCCGAATTTTTCCACATAAGCCTTGATCGTCTCACCGAAACGGATACCAACCATCTGAGATACATCCACAGACAAACGCATATTGGTATCGCCCAGGTATTCGTTCGGGAACCGGTCATTGAATAGTTCGTCGACAAATGCCTGCGGGGACAGGATGCCCGGAT
>ENA-OQKR01000947-OQKR01000947.1-human-gut-metagenome-genome-assembly--contig:-NODE-947-length-10063-cov-3.979267_pt1 | contig 10063 bp, 7 predicted proteins | sample MGYA00242803_ERZ504806 | MGnify/ENA primary metagenome ERZ504806 (study PRJEB26092, sample SAMD00036399) | human gut metagenome | host: Homo sapiens | study: EMG produced TPA metagenomics assembly of...
TCTCAACGGCTGCCTTTACTCTTCGCGCTAATACTTCTCGACTTCTGCGTCGGTAGACTTCTGAGTCACTTTGTCTTTTAATTGCTGGGTTGCGTAACAGTTGTGACAGCGGAGCACCCGGAGCTAAGCTTGTGATACTCTCTGATGAATAGGGTGATTACGTCATCCTGGCTTGTGGTAGCTTGTTTGGCGGCAGTGGCCAATGCTTGGTTGAATGCTTCGTCAGACTTGTTGTCCGCCAATGCCTTGATGACATCGGGTACGGAAACTTCAAGGATGACGTTCATACCACCCTTCAAGTCCAAACCTAAACTGATCTCCATTTCACGACATTGTTTCAGCGTCCAATTGCCGAAATACACTTTCTCATTAGCCAGAGAATCGAGGTAGTCCTGTTCTACTTTCACATCGCCTTTTGCAAACTCTTTGGCCTTACTTGTGTAATGGCGAGTTACAAAAGAGAAGGAGAGATAGAACACACACACCAGTGTGAGCAATATCGCAAAAACCCTTACAAATCCTTTGTTTTGCATGTTACTTTTAGTTTATTATGATTACTTTTTAATTAAATTCTGTTGCATACAAGGCTGCAAATATAGCTTTTTTTTCACAATTCTTACTTCATACCGCGATTTTTTAACATCGGGTCTAATTGAGGCTCAGTTCCTCTGAAGTTTTTATAGAGAGTCATCGGGTCTTCGCTGTCTCCTTTTTCCAGAACATTCTGGCGGAAGAGGTCGGCTGTCTGCTTGTCGAAGATACCGTGTTCCTTGAAAGCTTCGAAGGCATCGTTGTCCAGAACATTGGCCCAGAGATAGCTGTAGTAGCCTGCAGCATAACCGCCGATGATGTGGTTGAAGTGTGTGGTACGGTAGCGGGGAGCTATTTCCGGAATCAGCCCCAGTTGGTCCATCGCTTCTTTTTCGTATGCAACGACATCAAGACCTTCGGTATCAGTCAGGTTATGCAGGTTCATGTCGAGGATGGCGGCGGCCAGCAACTCGGTAGTCATGAAACCCTGGTTGAATGTTTTCTGGTTCAGTATCTTTTCAATCAGGCTGTCGGGAATGACCTCGCCGGTCTTGTAATGCTTGGCATACATTTTCAACACTTCGGGTTCGGTAGCCCAATGCTCGTTGATTTGAGAGGGGAGTTCCACGAAGTCGCGCACGACATTGGTGCCTGAAGTACCTTTATACTGGCATTGGGTCAATAATCCGTGCAGGGCATGGCCGAATTCATGGAACAAAGTTTCCACTTCGTCGATGGTCAGCAGGGAAGGAGTGTCGCCTACGGGCTTGGTGAAGCTGCATACGTTGCATACCAATGGACGTATGCTGCCTTGTTGTTCGCGGTAATTGCTCATCCAGGCACCACCGCTTTTGCCGGGACGGGGGAAGTAATCTACATAGAAGATTCCTACTTGTGAGCCGTCTGCGGCTTTCACTTCAAACACTTCTACATCGGGATGATAGACGGGGATACCTTCGAGCTTTGTCAGCGTGATGCCATAGAGCTTATTGGCAACGGCAAAGGCGCCTTCACGTACGTTTTCCAGTTTGAAGTAGGGCTTAATCTCTTCTTCTTCGAGGTTATATTTCTCTTTACGGAGTTTTTCGGTGTAGTACCACCAATCCCATGCTTCCAGTTTCTCTCCTTTGCCTTCCTTGTCCATCAGCTTTTGCAGTTCGGCTGCTTCGGCTTTTGCTTTGGGGAGTGCATAACTCCACAAGTTGTTGAGGAAGTCCATCACGGCGGTGGAATTCTTTGCCATTGTATTGTCCAATACAAAGTTGGAGTAACAGTCGAAACCCAGCAGTTGCGCCTTTTCAAGTCTCAGGCGTACGATGTCGGTAATGATTTTCTTGTTGTCGTTCTTGTCATTGTTATTGCCGCGGTTGATGTAGGCCTTGTACATCTGTTCGCGTAGCGGCCGGTTAGCAGAGTATTGAAGGAAAGGCAGGCGGCTTGCATTATGGAGGGTAAACAGCCATTTGCCTTCCTGTCCGGTGGCACGGGCTTCAGCCATGGCGCTTTCGCGGAACCATTGGGGAAGTCCGGCGAGGTCTTCCTCTTTTCCTACATAAAGCTTGAAGTCGTTGTTTTCGTTCAGGATGTTGTTGCTGAACGTGATTCCGAGTGTGGAAAGCTGCTTGTTGATCTCACGCAGACGGGCTTGTTTGTCGGCCGGAAGATTGGCGCCGGAACGGATAAATTTCTTATGGGTTTTTTCCAGCAGCCTTTGTTGTTCGCGGGTCAGGCCGAGAGCATCTTTCTGGCTGTAGACAGCATCCACTTTCTTGAAAAGCTCCTGGTTGAGGGAGATGTTGTCTTCGTGTTCGGCCAATGTCGGAGCCAGTTTCATGGAAAGGGCTGTCAGTTCATCGGTAGTTTCGGCCTCCGTCAGGTTGAAAAATACACCGCCTACACGGTCCAGGGTGGGAGAGCTGTTGTCGAGGGCAACAATGACATTTTCGAAAGTAGGGGCTTCCGTATTGTCAATGATGGCTTGGATATTGGCGTTCTGCTCTTCCATGCCTTTCTGGAATGCGGGTTCATAGTGCTCCAACTTGATTTTATCGAATGGAGGCACGCCATTGGGTGTTTGAAACTCAGTAAGGAACGGATTGCTTTCCGTCTGGGTGGCACAGGAGTACATCATACAACTTGCTGCTAAAATTAGAATACATTTTTTGAACATTGTTTTCTAAGTATTAAATGTTTAAGTATTAATTTTCAATATCTCTTAGTGATATAGCACCATATCGGATAGTGGTCTGACTCTTTGATGGAGCGGTCTACTGTACAATTGTAGGCTCTCAGGTTCTTGCTTGTCAGTATGTTGTCTATCCGGAAATAGAATCTGTTCTGGTTGTAGGAGATGCCCAGCCCCCGTCCTGATTGGGTGAATGCGTCGTCCAAATCCTGGGCGATGGTGCGGTGGGTATAGGAGATGGGGGTATCGTTGAAATCGCCGCATACAATAATGTAAGGATGCGGTGAAGCGGTTATTTCATGTGCAATAGTGTCAGCCTGCGGGGCACGGATGGCCGATGCTTCTGCCAGCTTGCGTATGAGCAGGCGTGCGCCGCTTTTCACTTTTTCCTTTTCGGGAGATTTCAGCATGTCTTCGTACACGACTTTATCGGCTTTGGTCAGCTTGTTGGACTCCAGATGATTGTTGATGAGGGTAACCGTGTCTTCCCCAATCTTGATTTCATAGAGTACCGAACCGTTGTATTCGCTGGGATAATCCAATATGCGTGACGAGAGAATCGGAAATTTAGAGTAACATGCTATCTTGTTGGTATGTCCCTTTCCGCTACCCACTGTGTTGATGCGGTGGTATGGATATGCCTTGAGTTCCCGCTCTACGTCTTTTTGCGAAAGATGCTTTGAGGATTGTACTGTGGAATATTCCTGCAGACAGAGGATATCGGCGCCACTTTCCTTCAAATAGGTCAATATCGGGTTTTTGCCATCTTGTTTGGCGGCACCGTCAAATCCCATAATGTTGTAGGAGAGCAGTTTGATACTTGTTTCCGGTAAGTGGTCTGTATGGAAGTTGATGGGCAGATAGGTGCGTATCTGCGAATAGCAGAGCAACATCCCTATTAGGGGCAGCAAAGCCGACCTATAGCGCTGGATGACCAGCCAAAAAATGAGGAAGCCGGCATTTATCATCAGGAACACGGGAAATGTCAGCCCCAGGCACGATTGCACCGGATGTGTGACCGGCTGGATGTGCGGACTATAGGCGGTGAACAGTAATAGGCCCGTAAATAAGGCATTGACCGCTAAAATCAGAAGAGCGACAAAATTACCGAGATGCTTCATTATAATAGTTGAAAATTGAAAGGTGAAAACTGAAAATAAGAGTGGCGGTTATATTCTCATTTTTCATTTTCCGTTTTCCATTGGTTTAACGTTTACTCGCGTCGAACAAGCTTTTCTTTTCCTCTGTAGTAAGGCTTTCGTATCCCGATTTCTTTAATTTGTCGAGAATGCGGTCTATCTCGTCGGATTGGGCTTTTTTCCGTGCGTTGTAATCATAATCTTTTTGTTTGCCAGTACCGTAGTGTACTTTCATTTTCGGCTTTCTGGGTTTGAAGCTGACGATGGAAACTAAGGTATCCAGACATTTGTTTATCCATGAGGTCAGGTCACTACCTTTGCTGAGGCTGGCGGCAAACCATACCCCTGCCAGCGCACCTCCTAAATGTGCGATGTGTCCACCGGCATTGCTGGAGGTGATGAACAGTAAATCGGTGCCTATAACGATGAGTGCCAGGTATTTCAGCCGGATGGTTCCGAACAGCAGTAGCCGTATCGGATAGTTGGGCTCGCGATAGGCGGTGGCGGCTACAATGGCAAGTACAGAGGCAGAAGCGCCCAGCATGAAAGAATAGTCTGTCATGGGACGGAAATACGGGAAAATGTTATAGGCGGCCATATAGAGCAGACCGCCGCAAATTCCTCCCAGAATGTATACACCCCGGAGATGCTTTGCAGAGAAGAAACTCAGGAACAGTGCACCGAACCAGTAAAGCCACAGCATATTGAAAAGAATGTGCATGAATCCTGCATGCATGAACATATATGTCAGTAGTGACCATGGTTGCAGGATGAAGCGTAGGACTGATGCCGGCAGTTCCAACCATTCGAATACGCCTGCTATGCTCCGGTTGAACAACTGGAACATGACTTCGGTTAGCGTAGTAAGTATGAATACCGCTACATTGATGTAAATCAGTTGGATATAAATGTTCCCTCTACGGAAAGTTTCTTTCAAATCAGTTATAATAGTAGCCATTTCCTCTGTCTTTTTTCTCCAGTACATAATCAGGATAAAGCCGAATACCATACCACCCAGATGTGCGAAGTGAGCCACATTGTCTCCTGCACTGTTTGCAAATCCGGCATAAAGCTCAATCAGGGCATATCCGATAACAAAATATTTGGCCTTGATGGGAACCGGTAGCGGGAAGATGAACATTTGCTGGTTGGGGAACAACATGCCGAATGCCAGCAGAATGGCGTATACTGCTCCCGAAGCTCCCACGGTAGTCATCATATTGAGATATTCCTCCATCGGGATGATGGCCATGCCGGTATTTACGCTGTCATAGGCGGAAAGTACTGTCTCATAATGAATATACTGTACCACCTCCTGGATAATTCCGGCTCCTATACCGCACACCAGATAGTAGAACAGAAATCGTTTTGGCCCCCATACCTGCTCTAAAATACGTCCGAACATCCATACGGCAAACATGTTGAAAAATATGTGCGCGAATCCAGCGTGCATGAACATATATGTTATCAATTGTGCTGCATTGAAATCTTCGGCAAGAAAAAAATGCAATCCCAGATATTGGGCGAGGTCGATGCCGTAGCTTTGGGCGACGATGGTACCCAGAAACATCAGCACATTAATGATTAAAAGGTTCTTGGTTACAGTAGGTATAGTATTCATAATCTGTTGTTTCAATTCATTTTACAGTTCAAAAACAGTTGCCTGTTTTTGCTTTCTCCGGCAAAAATACGAATAAATTCTGTTCTATAACAGAAAAAGCAGATTCTATTCCTTCTTTTTCGTTGTTTTCCAATATTTTTTTTAATGTTTTTATTTGTATATTCAGTAAATATTGCTCTATTTTTGTGGAGGTTTGTGATGAAAAGTAAAATATCTTTTGTGTAACATATTAATTAATTTTAAGCATTATGAATAAGGCGGAACTTATTAGCGCTATGGCAGCGGAGTCTGGTTTGTCAAAGACTGATTCAAAGAAAGCATTGGATGCATTTATCGCGTCAGTCACTAAGGCAATGAAGGCCGGTGATAAAGTATCATTGGTTGGTTTTGGAACTTTCAGTGTGGTGGAAAGAGGAGCGCGTATGGGTATCAACCCCTCTACTAAAAAGCCTATCGAGATTGCTGCAAAGAAAGTTGTTAAATTCAAAACAGGTACGGAATTGACAGCTGAATAAGAACAGTATACTCAACATACAAAGAGGGGACGTTTTACAAAGAGCGTCCCCTCTTTGTATGTTGAATATCTTGTGAGGCCATAAAAACAAGCCTGCTTGTTTTGTACTGATTTCGGTTTACGCTATCTTTGCACGCAGGAAAATACATTTGAATCATGAATATAGAACAGAAACTGGTATCGTCCGTCATCGGCGGACTGAAAGCGCTTTACGGACAGGATGTTCCTGCCGCACAAGTGCAGTTGCAGAAAACCAAGAAAGAATTTGAGGGACACCTCACGCTGGTTGTATTCCCTTTCCTCCGTATGTCCAAGAAAGGACCGGAGCAGACGGCCCAGGAAATCGGTGAATACTTGCAGGCAAACGAGCCTTCGGTTGCAGCATTTAATGTCATCAAGGGCTTCCTGAACCTGACCATTGCCTCCTCTGCGTGGATAGAATTGTTGAATGGCATTCATGCGGACAAGCAGTACGGTATCGTGGCTGCTACTGACAACTCTCCATTGGTGATGATTGAATATTCTTCTCCCAACACCAACAAACCGCTTCATTTGGGCCATGTACGCAATAATCTTTTGGGAAATGCGCTGGCTAATATAGTGGCTGCCAACGGTAATAAGGTAGTAAAGACAAATATTGTCAATGACCGTGGAATTCATATCTGCAAGTCCATGTTGGCATGGCAGAAGTACGGGAATGGTGAAACTCCCGAATCATCCGGCAAGAAGGGAGACCACTTGATTGGCGATTACTATGTTTCCTTCGACAAGCATTATAAAGCGGAAGTGAAAGAACTGATGGCCAAGTTCCAAAGCGAAGGCATGAATGAGGAAGAAGCCAAAGCCAAGGCGGAAGCTGAATCTCCTTTGATGAAGGAGGCTCGTGAAATGCTGGTAAAGTGGGAGGCCAATGACCCGGAAGTACGTGCGCTCTGGAAGAAGATGAACGACTGGGTGTATGCAGGTTTTGACGAGACTTACCGTATGATGGGTGTAACTTTTGATAAGATATATTACGAATCAAACACGTACCTCGAAGGTAAGGAGAAGGTAATGGAGGGCCTGGAGAAAGGCTTCTTCTACCGGAAAGAAGATGGCTCTGTATGGGCAGACCTCACGGGTGAGGGGTTGGACCACAAGCTGCTGTTGCGTGCGGACGGTACATCCGTCTACATGACGCAGGATATAGGTACTGCCAAACTCCGCTTTGCAGATTATCCCATCGACAAGATGATTTATGTGGTAGGCAACGAACAGAATTACCATTTCCAGGTATTGTCCATCCTGCTCGACAAACTGGGCTTCGAATGGGGTAAAGGGTTGGTGCACTTCTCTTACGGTATGGTGGAACTTCCCGAGGGCAAGATGAAGAGCCGCGAAGGTACCGTGGTTGATGCTGACGACCTGATGGCGGAGATGATTGATACAGCCAAGGAAACCAGCAATGAACTGGGCAAGCTGGATGGTCTGACAAAGGAAGAGGCGGACAATATCGCCCGTATCGTTGGTCTGGGTGCCTTAAAGTACTTCATCCTGAAAGTGGATGCCCGCAAGAACATGACATTCAATCCAAAAGAGTCCATCGACTTTAATGGTAATACGGGACCGTTCATCCAATATACTTATGCACGTATCCAGTCTGTTCTCCGCAAGGCAAAAGAGGCCGGTATCGAAATCCCTGCCCAGTTGCCCGTCGGCATTGAACTGAGCGAGAAGGAAGAGGGGCTGATACAGATGGTTGCCGACTTTGCCGCTATCGTGAAGCAGGCAGGTGAGGATTACAGCCCGTCCATCATTGCAAACTATACGTATGACCTTGTGAAGGAATACAACCAGTTCTACCATGACTTCAGCATTCTGCGTGAGGAGAACGAAGCAGTGAAGGTATTCCGCCTTGCATTGTCCGAGAATGTAGCCAAGGTGGTACGCTTAGGTATGGGATTGCTGGGAATTGAGGTGCCTGACAGAATGTAACTTTACGCAAGTTTCTTATAAATGAAAGCGGAGCGTAGCCGGATTGATTCTCGGCTATGCTCCGTTTTTCTGTTTTATGTTCTATTGTTGGCTTTGCAACATGTCCTTTATTTCTTATACCAATTTTTGTGGGTGCTTCCGTCCGATTTGACCCATTCGATGAAGTCGGGATATGTGTTGTATATCTTTACGCCCTCTGCAGGTATATTGAAATCTACGATGTTGGGGAGGTTGATTCCGAAGGGCATCAGTTGTATTTCCTCTTTATAGCGTGCAATATAATAGATTCCTGCTGAGGTGTTCGACACATCGTCCTGGGTATTGAAGAGCTCCATATCGGCTTTGTTGGTGGGCGGATAATTCACTAAGTGTACCTCTCTGTTTCTGTCGTTGACAAAAATGAACGGGTTGTAGGGAGGATTCACAGAGTTGTCTTTGGAAGAGATGTCTATCACTTCAGTGGTGACAGTGATTTTTTGTCCCAGCACTTTCTTGATATCGTTAAAAAGAGTGATGGTGGGGTGTGACTGTCCCGTTTCCATTTCCCAGCTGTCTGAACCGGTGACATTGATGCTCCTTACTTTGGACGGGTCGATATTGGAAAGTTGGTAACCGAATCCGCAAACGTAGCTCCCTCCATTGTGGATAGGGGTAAACTCATCCATAATCTTATATATCTTATCGTCCAGAGCACTTTTGTAGATGGTGGATTGGTATTCGACCACTACATCGTTCATGTCATAATCTCCTTCAGAGGGCCATTGGTCCTCATAGGTCAGTGTACCATAAACAGTATATTCCAGGCTGCTGGGCGGATCTACCGGAGGCAGTTCTGGTCCTTCAGGGTCAATGGCATTGGCTTCTGCTATCTTGACATAGAATGTGGCGTCACAGTAGTCGTAGTCTGTATTGTCTTCGAATCCGATGGCTACAATCTGGTTTGTTCCTCCATCGCGCAGGGCTACCACGCGTTGTGCATTGTCACTGTTCATAGAACTGTAAGAAAAGCGGGTGTGACCGGTCTTCTTGATGTTTCCGTTGTTAAAGCCCATTCCTTCCAGACACCAGCCTAGAGTAACGCCGGCAGGGAATTTATCTTCGAACTGCTGTGTACTTTTATTCCAATATTTCAGTTTCATTTCATGGCCGCAGAGTAGTCTGCCCGTTCCGCTTGACTTGCTGATGGGGGACGCATTAGGGAATGCAAGGATTTTCTGGACCGTGCTTTCAGTAGGGACTTCGTTGGTCGGATAGGTGAAATATCCGATGGTATTGTTCCATCCGGCACCACTGCTAATGAATACAAGACTCACTTCCGTCGCTTTGGTGATTTTGATTTCGGATGTTGTGTTATTGTTGAGCCATTCCGGATGCATGACTTTTATTCCTTCTTTGGCCACCTTGGTATATGTTTTTTTGATGCTGTACAGAATTTCAGCCGGTGGCATACTCAAGATACTTTCTATATTGACTGGAAGACCATAAACATCCCAATCCGTACCCGGAATGAGTTTCCAATCGTCAGGATAGCTGTAGCCGCCTGCTGTCGTTGCCCTTGTCTTGGTTTGCAAGGATGCTATATATTCCGCCTGGTCAAAATTGATTTCTTCATTGGACACTGCTAACTTGACCGGAGAAACGGCACCGGGATAGTCACTGTAAATCCATATTTCCGTAATGTCGGAGGGGATGGTGATTTTCCCTGAGTACTGCCCTTTTTTGTCTGTGGAGGCTGCATAGATGGGGGAGAGCTTCTCATCTTTTATCCAAGAGTTGTTCTCTTCCTTCATGGGATTCTGATTGTAGAGCTCGAAAATAATGTAATAGTCGTTGGTGAAACCATAGTCGACGTTCAGTTTTACTTCTTTCGTCAGACTGAAATCGAATACCTCTGTGGGATTCAACGGTGTATTCTTATCTCCTTGATACACGTCTTTTTCCATACAACTGCTGAACAGAGATATTGCCAGTAACAGAATGGAAGTTCTTTTGGTAAAGAAAATTTTTATTCATACCTTTTCATTTTTTGTTGTTTGCTTTGCTGTAAATTTGCCTTTTAGCTACAAATATATATATTTATTTGATATAGTAAAGAAAAC
>ENA-OQKR01000948-OQKR01000948.1-human-gut-metagenome-genome-assembly--contig:-NODE-948-length-10058-cov-2.154667_pt1 | contig 10058 bp, 11 predicted proteins | sample MGYA00242803_ERZ504806 | MGnify/ENA primary metagenome ERZ504806 (study PRJEB26092, sample SAMD00036399) | human gut metagenome | host: Homo sapiens | study: EMG produced TPA metagenomics assembly of...
TCATCTTTGATCTGAAGAAGATCGAACTCCTTTCCAAGCTTCGGGATCTAGAAACGAATAGAAAAACGCGCACGTCTTATACTACTTCCTCCTATATGCAGTTTCCAGTTCGCTTCACCAGTGCTTTCATACTTTCCAGTTCCCTATTCTTTGATCCTGAGAAAAAAATCTCTGCCGGAAAGCTGGCGTTCCAGCTTTCTGGACACATTTCCATATTCTGATTTCTTGTAAGTGCATAGATCGATATTGCCTTCATATTCCAACCCTTACCTGCTGTTTATTTCTTTATCCGCAGTGTCCTGAGATGATCCTTCTGCTCTTGTGTGATCCGGTAGCTTTCAATGGATTTCTGGATCGTCTTGTTATGAGTCCAGATATCCATTCTCTGCTCTTCCAGGAATGGAAGGATCTTCTCATACTGTTTTGCCAGCGCTGTAGCAAAATACCAGGCTCGCATCATATTTACATAATATTCTTCCGAGCGGATGGATGCCACTTTCTCAGCATATTCTGGTTTAAATTCTTCATCCAGATAATGACGCATCAGCATACTGATCCCGAACCGGATGGTATAAGGCTTATCCGACTCCATCCAGCGATAAACCTCCCGGATAAATATATCACGGTGTTTTTTCATCATATGGAGCGTCAGCAGATCACAGGTCGCCCAGTTATCAATATGCGGAAGAAAACACTCCAGTTCTCCCAGACATTTATCATAATCTCTGATCTGCTCGATCAGCAGACCATGGAGATTATTTTCCTCATAATACTGATGAGGAAGAACCTTCAGGAACATTTTCGGATCTTTCTGTTTTTCCAAATTCTTTTGCAAATTTCCGGAGTATCGGTGTCCGGATACCGATGATCTTTTCTTTCTCCACAGTCGGAACCAGCCTTGCATGAAAATCCCGATATCCTGTATCCTGCATTTCAAACAGTCTTTTCCGGACATCCCGGATCATCTCTTCCTGATTCATTTATCATCCCCGCCTTTTATACCAAAGATCGCGATCAGAGAACTCACAAGCAGAAGCATGGGGTAAAACAGTTTCGGCATGATCTGAAAAGCAGAAAGCTCAAATCCCAGTTCCTTTGCCGCAGAAATGGCAACCAGCATCTGGGCTCCATATGGGATCACCCCCTGGAAAATACAGGAAAATGTATCCAGGATAGAAGCTGTCTTTCTGGAAGTGATCTTATATTCCAGCGCCATTTCCTTTGCAATGGGGTTGGCCATAACAATGGCCACCGTATTATTGGCTGTTGCGATATCCATAGTTCCAACCAGAAGTCCCATACCAAGAAGTCCGCCTTTTTTCCCTTTAAAAACTCTCTGTATTCCGGAAAGCAGTGCTTCAAAGCCTCCATGCTCCCGGATCAGCGCACACATGGCTGCTACAAGGATAGCCACCATACAGGTCTCGAACATTCCGGAAACACCAGATCCTATATTGGTCAGAAGCTCCACCGGTGTGATATGTCCTCCAAGAAGCATGATAAATGCGCCGGAGATAATTCCGATCAGAAGTACCACAAATACATTGATGCCGATGATCCCGCCGATCAGCACCAGAACATATGGAAAGATCTGTATAAGATGATAATCCTGTACCACTCTTCCCTGGATCTCTGTCTGAAAAGACAGGATAAGGATCAGGATCAGTGTAACAACAGCTGCCGGAAATGCGATCCAGAAATTTTCCCGGAATTTATCTTTCATCTGACAGCCCTGACCGTTGCAGGCTGCGATCGTGGTATCAGAAATAAAAGAAAGGTTGTCACCAAACATGGCTCCTCCCATCACCGATGCCACACAAAATGCCATATCAAAACCGGAAGCTTTGGAAACCGCTACCGCAATAGGGGTAAGAAGCGTGATCGTCCCAACGGAAGTTCCCATAGCCACAGATACGAAGCAGGCAACTACAAACAATACCGCAACAGAAAAACGTGCCGGTATCAGAGAAAGCATACAGTAGGCCACACTTTCTGCACTACTGCGCCCCACAACACCCACAAAAGAGCCTGCGGTCAGAAAGATCAGAAGCATGGTGATGATATTTTTATCTCCTACTCCTTTTGCCATAAGCTCCAGCTTTCTGTCAAAGCTGATCGTTCTGTTCTGAACACATGCCACCAGGATCGCAGACAGAAAAGCCACAACGATCGGTACATTATAAAATCCCATAGGGATCTTCATCACATACTCAAACAAAATCCCCAGTCCCAGATACAGGACCAGAAAAACACCGATAGGCAGCAGTGCGATCACATTTCCTTTTTCTTCATTTCCTCCATAAAACAATTCCCTTCATCACTTATTATATTCCCGGCTTTTTTCTCCGGGTGATCTGTTTTCTATCATATCATATTTCCCCATTCCTGTCCTGCTGCTGACGGAAACTTCTTCATATTTCCGTCACGATCCTGTTATCTCTGATATTTTTTATCTTATTTAACAAGATTTTCACCAATTAAATCGTTCCTTCCGTTGAAATCCAGAGCTTTTTTCAGTATAATTGGCTGTAGACAATTGTGAAAAAGATATCCGAGGGATTTATGTTGATATCTCTGATCACAGTCATTAAAGGAGGAATATTATTATGGCAACATGGAAAAATCTGGACACTCTTGCTTCTTACAGCAAACTTAACGGTCTGAAAGATCACGTGAACATTGCAGAGGCAATGTCCGGCGAGCAGGGTGCAGAACGTGTAAAGAAGTACAGCGTACCGATGGCAGCAGGTCTGGCTTACAATTACGCAGCTAAGGAAGTGGACGAGACCGTTCTTGACGCACTTTCCAAACTGGCTGATGAGGCAGAACTGATCGAAAAATTCCAGGAATTATATAACGGCGCAGTGATCAACACAGGCGAGAAACGTATGGTCCTTCATCATCTTGCACGTACACAGCTTGGCGAGCCTGTTGTTGTTGACGGTGTGGACAAGCGAGAATTCTATGTAGCTCAGCAGAAGAAAGCTGCAGATTTTGCAAACAAAGTACATGCAGGCGAGATCACAAATGAAGCCGGTGAGAAATTCACTACGGTTGTACAGATCGGTATCGGCGGAAGTGACCTGGGACCGCGTGCATTATATATCGCACTTGAGAACTGGGCAAAGGCAAACAACACCTTCAAGATGGAAGCAAAATTCATCAGCAACGTTGACCCGGATGATGCAGCTGCTGTTCTTGCATCTGTAGATCTTGCTCACTCTCTTTTCATCGTTGTATCCAAATCCGGTACAACACTTGAAACTCTGACAAATGAGGCATTCGTAAAAGACGCCCTTACAAAAGCGGGCCTGAACCCGTCCAGACATATGCTTGCTGTAACCAGTGAGACCTCTCCTCTTGCAAAGAGTGATGAGTACCTTACCGCTATTTTCATGGACGACTATATCGGCGGACGTTACTCTTCCGTTTCCGGCGTAGGCGGAGCGATCCTTTCCCTTGCATTCGGACCGGAAGTATTCGCAGACATCCTTGACGGAGCTGCCGAAGAGGATAAAGCTTGCAAACAAAATAAAGAACATTCTTGAGAAACCCGGATATGCTGGATGCCCTGATCGGCGTTTATGAGAGAAAATGTACAGGGATATCCTTCTACTGCAGTTTTACCATACTCACAGGCATTAAGCCGCTTCCCTGCTCATCTTCAGCAGTGTGATATGGAGTCTAACGGTAAATCTGTAAACCGCTTTGGTGAGCCGGTGGATTATGTGACCGGACCGGTGATCTTTGGTGAGCCAGGAACCAACGGACAGCACTCCTTCTACCAGCTTCTGCATCAGGGAACCAATATTGTTCCGCTTCAGTTCATCGGCTTTAAGAAGAGCCAGCTTGGTGTTGATGTTGATATCGAGAACAGCACAAGCCAGCAGAAACTCTGTGCAAACGTTGCAGCACAGATCGTTGCTTTTGCATGTGGAAAAGAAGATGAGAACCTGAACAAAAACTTCAAGGGCGGACGTCCTTCCAGTATCATTGTTGGTGAGGAACTTACACCGAAGTCTCTGGGTGCGCTTCTTGCACACTTTGAGAATAAAGTTATGTTCCAGGGATTTGTATGGAATGTGAACAGCTTTGACCAGGAAGGTGTACAGCTTGGTAAAGTACTTGCAAAACGTGTACTTGCACACGAGACAGATGGTGCACTGAAGGTGTTCAGTGATCTGCTGAATATCTAATAAATTAAAGAAGCAATCACTTGTTAGTGTGATTGAATAGTGGTATGATAGTGCTGTTAGGCAGAAATGTCTGTTTGACAGCACTATTTTTTTGATGAAAGGAAAATAAAGACGTGACCTATAAAGAAGCGAGGGTATATTTGGACGAGATGTCGAAATACGGAAGTGTACTTGGCTTAGATACGATTCGAGGTCTGTTGCGTGAACTTGGGAACCCCCAGGATGATCTGAAGTTCATACATATTGCAGGAACGAATGGAAAAGGATCTGTGCTTGCATACACTTCAATGATATTAAGTAAGGCAGGATACAAAACCGGGCGATATGTTTCACCGACAGTCATTTCTTATCTGGAGAAGATACAGATAGATGGGAAATGGATCTCTGAATCAGAATTTGCAGAGATCATGGAAGAGATAAAAGAAGCAATTGACCGGCTTGTATGTAAAGGAGAACCTGTTCCGACAGTGTTTGAAGTAGAGACGGCGATGGCTTTTTTGTATTTTAAGAAACAAAAATGTGATCTGGTTGTATTGGAAACCGGTCTCGGCGGAGAGACAGATGCGACGAATGTAATTAAGAATACAGTTTGCGCAGTATTTGCAACGATCAGTGTTGATCATCTGGGGGTGATCGGAGATACCCTGGAAGAGATCGCACAGACGAAATCCGGGATCATCAAACCGGGATGTACGGTAGTGTCAGCAAGACAGCAGGAGAATGTCAGACTGATCCTGCGAAAGAAAGCAGAGAGTCTGAACTGTATATACACAGAAGCAGAGCCGGAACAGATGAGTATCGAAAAAGAAGATTATAAAGGACTTACATTTTCATATAAAAAATATGCGCATATGCAGAACCACATTGCAGGAGAGTGCCAGAGAGAAAATCTTTCTGTGGCACTGGAAGTAATTGAAAGCCTCAGGAAGCTGGGATATCAGATTGAGGAAGGAGCAGTGAGGGACGGTCTTGATGCAACAAGATGGGCGGGACGTTTTACTTGTCTGTCTGAAGATCCGGTTGTGATCGTAGATGGTGCGCATAATGAAGATGCGGCGAAGAAGCTTAGGACATCCATTGAACGGTATTTTACGGGAGAGGAACTTATCCTGATCATGGGTGTATTTAAAGATAAAGAATATGAGAAGATCGTACAGATTCTGTGTCCGTCAGCAAAGCGGGTGTATACGGTAGATCTGCCGAATAAGGAACGTACACTGCCGGCAGAGAAGCTTGCAGAATGTGTAAGAGACTGTATGACAGAACAGTTGAGCGTGTACGCAGAAAAGAGTATTGGAGATGCTGTTGCAAAAGCGTACACTTATGCAACAGAAGACAGTGAGAAACGCGTGGTGATCGCATGTGGTTCATTGTCATATCTAAGTGAAGTAATCCGGTGTATGGAAGGATGCATACAGAATCCGCAGAGAAAGGAAAGAATATGATAGATCATGAGAAGATAGAACAGGCAGTGCGGCTGCTTCTGGAAGGAATGGGAGAAGATGTGAACCGGGAAGGACTGATTGATACACCGGACCGGATCGCAAGAATGTATGAAGAGATATATGGAGGTATGGATGAGGATGCAGGAAAACATCTTTCTAAGACATTTACCGTTGACAGTCATGAGATGGTAATAGAGAAAGATATTACATTCTATTCGACATGTGAGCATCACCTCCTGCCATTTTATGGGAAAGCACATATTGCTTATATTCCGGATGGAAAAGTTGTAGGATTAAGCAAACTTGCCCGTACCGTGGAGGTATTCGCAAGAAGACTGCAGCTTCAGGAACAGCTTACCGGACAGATTGCTGATGCTTTGATGGAGTATATGCAGCCGAAAGGGGCTATCGTTATGATCGAAGCAGAGCATATGTGTATGACAATGCGTGGGATCAAGAAGCCGGGAAGCCAGACTGTGACAATTGCAAGACGCGGTGTATTTGAGACAGATCCGGTACTGGAAGAGAGATTTTTCCGGATGCTTGGACGATAAAAAGAAAGTGATACAGATGTAGATGAAAAGAGTAACAGAAAGACAAAAAGGGATGCCCCGTCTGAATGCGGTGGTGAATCATGAAGTGTATCAGACATACTATAAGCGTATCTGTGAATGTGAGACGGATAGGGTATTCTGTTGTCATCAGATGAACCATCTTCTGGATGTGGCAAGAATTGCTTACATTAAGAATCTGGAAGAAGGACTTGGATTCGATAAGGAACTGATCTACGTAGCGGCGGTGCTGCATGATATTGGCAAATCTTTTCAGTACAGACAGCAGATCCCGCATGAGATCGCAGGAGAGAGAATAGCAAGGCGGATATTGGATTCTCTTCCGACTGGTTTTACATTTACGGATGAAGAAAAAGCACTGATCTGTCTGGCAGTCAGGGGACACCGCAGACGGCATGAGCATATGAAGCCGATAGAGGAACTGTTCTATGAAAGTGATAAACGTTCCAGAATGTGTCTTTCCTGCATGGCAGAGAAGAAGTGTAACTGGAATGAAGAAGAGAAAAATATGGAGATAATAATATGATCATAGGTGGAAAGAATTTTGATACAGCAAATCATACATACATTATGGGAATCCTGAATGTGACGCCGGATTCCTTTTCCGATGGAGGAAAGTTTAACGGAATGGATGCGGCAATTGCACATGCACACCAGATGGTTGAAGAAGGTGTAGATATCATTGACGTAGGCGGGGAATCTACGCGTCCGGGACATATCCAGATCACGGATGAAGAAGAGATTGCAAGAGTGACGCCAATTATTGAAGTGCTTAAGAAAGAATTTGATGTACCGGTGTCGATCGATACCTACAAAAGCCATGTCGCAGAGGCTGCACTTCAGGCAGGTGCAGATCTTGTCAATGACATATGGGGATTAAAATATGACGGGAAGATGGCAAGTGTGATCGCAAAGTATCAGGCTGCATGCTGTCTGATGCATAATCGGGAAAAGGCGGAATATCAGGACTTCCTGAAAGATTTCATGGATGATATGAAAGAATGTGTAAGACTTGCAAAAGCAGCAGGCATTGAGGATGACAAGATCATCCTTGACCCTGGTGTCGGATTTGGAAAGACTTATGAGATGAACCTGGAGATTATCGATAAGATGGAGATATTAAATGAACTTGGATATCCGGTATTGCTCGGAACATCACGAAAATCCGTAATCGGACTGACGCTGGATCTTCCGGTGACGCAGCGGGAAGAAGGTACGATGGTTACGACCGTATATGGGGTACAGAAGGGATGTGCATTCGTACGCGTCCATGATGTAGAGAAAAATAAGAGAGCCATTCAGATGACGAAAGCAATCATGCGGGGACACGAAGTATAGAAAGAGTGAGGAATGAGATGAAACCGGACAAGATAAAGATAGAAGATCTGGAAGTATTTGCCAATCATGGTGTGTTTCCGGAGGAAAATGTACTGGGTCAGAAATTTGTGGTGTCTGCGGTTATGTATACAGATACCAGACGGGCAGGACTGACAGATGAACTGACTGCCTCTATTCATTATGGAGAAGCAAGTGCATTTATCACAGAGTATTTGAAAAGTCATACGTTTAAGCTTCTGGAGAAGGTTGCGGAAGGACTGGCAGAGGAGATGCTGGTGCGTATAGCAGGTCTGCAGAAGGTGCAGATTGAGATCAAGAAACCGTGGGCACCGGTCGGACTGCCGCTTAAGACGGTCAGTGTAGAGATTGAGCGTGAATGGCATACGGCATATATTGCGCTCGGATCGAATATGGGGGATAGCAGAAGCATTTTGGAAGCCGCGGTACAGGCGCTGGATGAGATGAAGAATACAAAGGTGGAGAAGGTATCGACATTTATCACGACACCTCCGTACGGAGTGACGGATCAGCCGGATTTCTTAAACGGTTGTCTGAAGCTTTCGACATTATTATATCCGGAAGAGTTATTAAAAGAGCTGAACCGAATTGAAAAAGAGGCAGGAAGAGAACGAATCATACATTGGGGACCGAGAACACTGGATCTGGATATTATATTCTATGACGATCTGGTTGCAGAGACGGATGCTTTATGCATTCCACATGTGGAGATGCATAAGAGAGCGTTTGTACTGGAGCCTTTGCATGAGATTGCACCTTATAAACGTCATCCGGTGTATGGGAAGACGGTCAGAGAGATGCTGGAAGACCTTCGGAAATAGAATGACAGAGCATGAACAGGACAGTAAATTTACAAAAAATAAAAGACAAGATGGGGAAAACAAGATGGATATTCAGGAGTGGATTATATTTGCAATCGAACTGATCGGAACAGTAGCGTTCTCAGCATCGGGGGCAATGGTTGGAATTGAGTGCAGCATGGATATATTCGGAGTGATCGTGCTTGGTGTGTCAACGGCAGTTGGCGGAGGTATGGTTCGTGATGTTATACTTAGGAAGGTGCCATCGGCACTTCTGCATCCGGTATATGTGATCTATGCCGTACTTGCTGCGGTGCTTGTGTTTTGTATTATATATTTCCGCAGGAAATATCTGCAGGATGGTTTTGGTGAGGTCTATGATAAACTTATGTTAGCAATGGATTCTGTAGGACTTGGAATCTTTTCGGCGATGGGAGTGACAAAAGGCATCAGCTGCGGCTATATCGATAATACATTTCTGCTGGTCTTCCTTGGTACAATGACGGGAGTCGGAGGAGGACTCTTGCGTGATACGATGGCAGGAGTTGCGCCATATATATTTGTGAAACATATTTATGCATGCGCATCCATTGCGGGGGCGTGGATATGTGTGATCATATACAGAAGTTACGGAGAACTTCCGGCGATGGTGGTGTCATCACTGATCGTTATGCTGATACGTTTTCTTGCGGCTCATTACAGATGGAATCTTCCAAGGATCGGAGAGTAGAAATCCGGGAAGGCAAGGAGTATTTTGCAAGATGAGATGAAAAAATATGCAAAATCATGAAAAATTATACTTGACATTTGAAATGACAGGTTTATAATAAGGACTTGTAAAAAACACATATAGTTCACCGAAATTCGTTGAAGAGAACAATGCCGTATCTATCGTTATTTCACAGAGAGCCTGCGGTTGGTGGAAGCAGGTAATAAGCAGATAAGGATATCCTCTCTAAGAAGCGGGTTGAAAGCAATATCAAAGTAAACCTCGCCGGTATCCCCCGTTACAGGGAGCATGTATGATGGTACGTGAATGAGAGCTGTAGAAAGATTCTACAGAATTAGGGTGGTAACGCGGATAGATTTCGTCCCTTTTCAGAGTATATTCTGGAAAGGGTATTTTTTTGGTGGACAGTGATTGCTTAAAGGAGGAGAAGAGTAATGAAAGCATTACAAAAAGTAAGCAAATTTTTATCAGACTACACGTCAATTGTTGTAATCGCAATCGCAGTGGTTACATTTTTCCTTCCGTCTATGATGGGCTGGGTAAATCTGGCACTGTTCACAGACATGGTATCGAACAAGTTCACATGTCAGTCTATTATCATTGGTATTATCATGTTCAGTATGGGACTGACACTTACAACGGAAGATTTTAGGATTCTTGCACAGCGTCCGTTTGACATTTGTGTTGGTGCGGTTGCGCAGTATCTGATCATGCCATTCCTTGCATTTGCGCTTTCAAAGGTATTGAATCTGCCGGATGGAATCGCACTTGGGCTGATTCTTGTAGGCTGCTGTCCGGGAGGTGTATCTTCCAACATCATGTCTTATCTGTGCGGTCGGGGATGTAGCCTTTTTCCGAGGTAATGACAACAGTATCCACACTGGTCTCACCGGTTATGACACCACTCATGGTATCTTTACTGGCAAGCGGTACACAGATTACGATCAAGGGACTTCCGA
>ENA-OQKR01000949-OQKR01000949.1-human-gut-metagenome-genome-assembly--contig:-NODE-949-length-10052-cov-4.693199_pt1 | contig 10052 bp, 10 predicted proteins | sample MGYA00242803_ERZ504806 | MGnify/ENA primary metagenome ERZ504806 (study PRJEB26092, sample SAMD00036399) | human gut metagenome | host: Homo sapiens | study: EMG produced TPA metagenomics assembly of...
TATGTCGAAGAGGTAGTAAAATAGTCGATGGTATGTTATACTGAATCTAATCAGGTCAGAACGTGATAGGGATAGTCAGGTGGTTGTCTTTTCTGGAAACAGAAAGGGGGTAATGCCAATGGAATACAATGGAAGTGTTGACGCTTTTATTGGTTGTCTTAGAGGCATTGTCCCACATAGATAACCATCGCAAGTAGAAAGAAGGCTATTCCCTACCGCAAATAGGGGATAGCCTATGTCTCTTGTTGCTCTTTGTAATAATTTAGATTATTTCAGAAAGGCAACCACCGACACTGGTATATCCTTGATTGCTTCTGATTTGATTATAAGCTGCCAGACGGAAAAAGTCAAGCAGCATGGGGGATGCGCAGAACTTTGCGCATCCCTTTTTCGAAAGAAAGGTGAAAAAATGAATACTACGAAAAAAATAATAAACAGGATTGTAGTGTGTGGAGCTATGATTGCCATAGGCATTAATACATATGATCTGTAGAAAATAAGAAGCCAAGGCAGCGTTTTTGAAACGATATTTCAGATTCGCTAATTTTTTTATAAAATTTTTCGAGAAAATGTACCCTTTTTAGATGAAAATGTACCCTTTTTCAAAGAAATGTACCCTTTTCTGAAAAAATGTACCCTTGCACGTCATCAAAAGGTATGCTATGTTATACTTGCAAAAGAAGGAAAACAGAAGGGACAGCAGGTAGGACAAAAAAATCTTTCAATTGCTCGTGTCAATGATTGACACGAAAAAAAGGAATATGGGCTTTCATGCATCAGAACATGGTTTTCATGGGCTGGTGCATTTTTTATGCCCATTTTTAGGGGGTGACGCCGTTGCCCGGAAGAAGTGGCAACAAAAAGTAAAAAAGGAGAGAGAGGAAAAATGAAAACAAAAGTAATACACGCATTCCTATGGATTCTGGTTTGTATGGTGCTTGGTATTACCTGTTATCAGTGCCGTGATTTAAGGGGTTATGTGATTCTGTCAGGTTCTATGGAACCTGTGATTCCCACAGGATCAGTGGCAGTTGTGGATTCATCGAAGAGGGATGTACGTCCAGGAAATATTGCTACGTTTGAGAGGCACGGGGATCTGGTGACTCACCGGATTCTGTCAAAAACAGAAGAGGGATACCAGACAAAAGGGGATGCAAACACAGATCCGGATTCCGGAACCATTCCGGCAGAAAATATACGTGGAACATACCTGTTCTGCATTCCACATCTTGGATACGGATTTATGTGGGCGAAAAATCACATGTTTCTTACCGTAGGTTTTCTGGCGCTGTTCATGCTTCTGGTTTTCTGTTTTCCGGAGAAAAGACCTGAACCAAAGGAACGGGAACAGGTAAAAAAAACAAAAGAAAAAAAGGAGAATTACGATTATGACAAAGAAAAAAGTAGCAGCATTTTTTACAGCAGCAGCACTATGCGGCGCACTGGCCGTTGGATCATCCATGGCATATCTGACAGATCATGATTCTGTAACCAACAAATTTTCTGTAGGTAAAGTAGACATCGTTGGCCATGAGCCGAACTACACACCGGATAATGATGGAAAAACCAACAATATCGTTCCGACCCAGGTGATCAAAAAAGACCCGCAGATCGAAAATGTTGGAAAAAATGATGCTTATGTATATCTGGATGTTTCTATCCCGATTGCAAAGGTGATTACTGTTAATGCTGCAGGTAACCGTTTGAATGGAGGCGTTGCAAAAGATACAGAGCTGTTCTCCATGAACAATGTTTCTAAGAAATGGACTCTGATGTACAACAAGCGTGTAGGAGATAATATGGTTTACACCTACAGCTATAACGAAATACTTGCACCGGGAAAAACAACAGATCCGATCTTTACAAGCCTGACAGCTGCCAATATTGTAGAGGGACAGCTGGATGGAAAAGATCTGAATGTGCCGGTACATTACTATGCAATCCAGGAACTCAACACCGGAGAAGGAACCACGATTCCACAGAAAGCAGCTTCCGCATGGAAAAAATATGAACTGCAGAACCAGGGCCAGGCAGGACAGATCACGACTCCGCAGTCTGACGAAAGCGGAAATAATGGGGTTACAACCGTTGATGGAAACGGAAATGCAGCATCGGATGAAAACAAAACAAATACCCCAGATGATGTTCAGGTTGAGCCGGAACAGGATGGAAACAACACTTTATCATAAGAATACTTTTCAGAACAGTCCGGAAAGCCATCCGGACTATTCTGAAAAAGAAGGGAAAACAGCATGAAAAAAAGAAAAACGAATGCTGTCCATTGCCGGAATGTGCTGCTGCGGTTTTCTTGCAGCAGCCACCGCAATATCGGGATCTTCTGCTTACCAGACGGACCATGATGAAGTAGTAAACATTATCAGAACCGGAAATAACACCATTATTCCGGATGAGGATTTTCCGACACCGACACCGGTTCCATCCAGCGGATCAGTAGTAAAAAAAGTCAGGGCAAAAAATACAGGAGATGTACCTTGCTATGTCCGGGCATATATTACATGCAGTGAACCTGTAAAAGAGTTCACGGGACTTGATACCACAAACTGGGTCAAGGGAAATGATGGCTATTACTATTATAAAAAAGCTGTTCCGGTTGGAGGAACAACAACTTATCTGTTTACGGGGGTTACTGTTGCAGATGAATATGAGCAGGATAACCTGGAAGTAACAGTTTACGAGGAATCCGTTCAGACAACAGATGGTCAGAAGGAATACACTTCTTATCAGGAAGCATGGAAACGGTTTGGAGGAGGTGGCCAGTAATGAAAAGGAAAATTGCAATAGCAGCCGGAATTCTGGTCACGGCAGTAAGTACCATCAGTGGATCATATGCTTACTATCAGGACAGCGTTACCGTTACAAACCACATCAGCACCGGTGATGTAAACATTGGAATCCAGGAATACGAAAAAGATGGTGATACGGAAAAAGTTTACGAAGGACCTGCAGATGGAATTGTGCTTCCATCCCAGAGCATTTCAAAGATTCCTCGTATCACGAATTATGCGGAAACCTGCTACATCCGGGTGAAAACCACTTATTCCGGAGAGGCATCGGATTCCGTGTCAAACGTTGACACGGAAAAGCCAGAGGAAGATTCCAAAACGGATGCAGACCCGAATGAAACGCCGGAAGCAACAGAAGAGACAGCACAGGAAACGACAGAAAATGCCGAAACGGAAGTAACACCAGCACCAGAAGAGCCAGAAAAACCGGAACCAACGCCTGAACCTACAGAAACACCTTCGGTGGATCAGGATAAGGAAACGCCTGCGGAGTATGTTCTGAGTGATGAAGAACTGGATGGAATTTCCGGTGAATGGGTAAAACAGGGTGAGTATTATTACTATACGCAGCCGTTGAAAAACGGAGAATCCGCAGACTTTTTCCAGAACGTAACGATTCCTGCAGCGTGGACATCAAAAGCACAGGACAGGGTTCTTGGACTTACTGTGACCGCAGAAGCGGTGCAGGCAGCAAACTTTACACCGGATTTTAGTTCGGAATCCCCATGGGGCGATACGGAAATTGAACAGTGCGTACATGAGACGGATAACAGCATCACAGAAGTGACAAAAACAGTATACCGCTATGTCCGTCACTTATGAAGGGGCTGCCAGAAAGCTGGTGGCTGCGCCGGAAGATTTCTTTAGAAATTTACAGACGGCAATGCCTGGCGATACGATCAGTGATAGTTTTCAGCTTTCCAATACGACAGCAACCAGTGCCGAATTTTTCTTCCATACGGAAACGCCTGGAAATTTAACGGATGAAGAACTTGACCTTTTAAAACAGTTTAAATTGACGATCACGCAAAACGGAAAAACCCTGTATAACGGTGATTTGCAGGCTGCATCCCTGAATCAGGAAATCAGTCTTGGAACACTGGAAACAGGAAAAATTCGCGGGTACAGTTTACGCTGCAGTTACCGGCAGAACTGAAAAATGCATATGCAAAACGGGAAAGCATGGTAAACTGGATTTTCCGTGTACAGGGTGCTGAAGAACCGGGCAAAAACGAACCGTCTCCTGCCATTTCGCAGACTACGGCACCAAAAACCGGTCTTGCAGATCCATACGTTTTTGTTCCTCTTGGAATTGCGGCGGTAACGGCTCTTGGAACCGTGAAACTGTCCCGTAAAGAAAAGAAAGAGAGGAGGAAGAAACTGTGAAACGATGGAAAAAGGCACTGTCAGGGCTGCTTATGGCAGCCTTGATGGTAACTGGAATTTCTTTCCCGGAAAATGTTTTTGCTGTCAGCGCAGGCATGGATGGGTTACCATCTGTAGTTAATTCTGGTATTGGAAAAATGGTAGATAAAAGCAGCACGATTGACGGAACCTACAATTTTACGCCGGTCATCGGAGCAAATACAAAGATTAGATTTGGATGTAGCGATGGAAGTGGATCATGGGATAACAAATTTTGCTTAAATGCAGAACAACATGCTCATGCGTGTTCACAATGGTGGCCATTATCCAATATTAACGATGGTGGAAATACAAGATCTTTTATTCCGTATGAAAGATTAAAAGGAAAGATGTATGCAGAGTATACCAATGTAGGTAATGCGAATGGTTTACCTGTTACCATGCGGATCTGGTTTTTGGACTGGCAGAATACTGATATCAGCGGGTATCCGGGATATGAAGATGTAGACAATGTTGTTGTTTCTGTAGACAATACAAAAGGCGGTGCAACTCCTGTCATTGATATTAAAGGCTTAAAATGGATTAAGGTAAGATTTTCATATTACGATGAAAATGGAAATCCACTTAAGGTTAAGGGACATTTCACTTTATCTGATCTGGACTATTCCCAGGGATTTTATATTGATGGAAAAGTCGATGGCATTTATGTCACGAAGGAAGCTGATGATCGTCTAATCTATGATGCAAGAACGGATGCAATCTGGTCAGCAAAAAAGGGTTCAAATGCAGATGATGGTACTTCACCGGATAACCCGGAAGGATGGGTTACTTACACATATGAAGGCGATTCTCAGACTATGGTCTTTTATAATGGAGGAACCATACAAAATGTGGACGGTCCAGGTAAGGGACTTACCACAGTGCAATCATATCCAAAAGACTTTACATTTACTGGTAAGGATGCCATATTTAATGGATGGAAAGGATCAAGCCGGACCGAGGCAACAGATTGGCACGTATGGAATACTTCTGAGTTTGGTTATACATCAGAAATGGTTATGGGACAGACTAGAAATGTAGATCTTGTTATCAAAAAGAAAGATGAAACAACAGGAGAAGCTTTGAAAGGTGCAGAGTTCACTGTTTATAAGATGCAAGGTGGCCAATGGGTTACATATACAAAGGCAACATGGAACGATCAGTATAAAGAATATATGGCACTGAATCTTAAAGAAACGGATACAGAGAATCGTAGTTTCAAAGTAGTGGAAACAAAAAATCCTGCAGGATATACCGGAACTTGGGAACATGAGTTTACAGCAGAAAAAGAAGGTGTTGTTACTTTAACACTGGATGCGACAAATGCCAGAAAAACCGGTCAGATCACAATCACAAAAACCGGTGAGAATAATAAAAAACTTTCCGGTGCGGTATTTGAAATCAAAGCTGCAAAGGATATTAAGACAGCCGGAGGCACAACCCTGGTTGCTGCCAATACGGTAGTTGATACCGTAACTACAGATGGCAATGGATCGGCAGCCAGCAAACAACTGGAACTTGGTCAGTACATTGTCAAAGAAAAAACAGCTCCGGATGGATATGTCCTGGATACTACAGAACATGCAGTTACCCTGGATAATAGCCATACCAGCGTCAATGTAGCCGTACAGAACCAGAAAAATGCGATCGTTCTGCAGAAAGTAAGCAAAAACGATGGCACAGTCATGGAAGGTGTTACGTTCCATATCTGGAATGATGACAAGAGCTATGATAAAACGCAGAAAACAGATAGCAATGGACGGATCACGATTGATGGTGTGAAGGATGGAACCTGGCATTACCAGGAAACGGCAACCAAAGATGGATACGTACTGGATAATGCAGTGAAAGATTTCACAGTATCCGACGGAAAAGTCAATGGGCAGTCAAACCTGACAATCACGGTAGAAAATGATTATACAAAACTGGATCTTGCAAAAGTAGATTCCGGTACCGGAGAGAATATTTCCGGAGCGAAACTTTCTCTTCTGGATAGCAATGGCCGTCTGGTAGAAAGCTGGACATCCGGAAGCACACCGCACCGGATCGAAAAACTGAAACCGGGTCAGTATACTTTACGTGAGGATCAGGCCCCGGATTATTATAAACTTGCTGATCCAATTACCTTTACGCTGGAAAGCAAAGCAGATACGCAGACCATCACCATGAAGGATATGCGCTATGCAGACCTTACCATAGTAAAGAAAATTAAAGCAAGCGATATTACCTGGGCGCATGGAAACCCAACCTTTATCTTCACCGTAAAAGGAAAAGATATTAATGGGAAAGACCGTACCTTCCAGAATTATGTAGAGTTCACGGAAAATTACGTAAATTCACATACCGATGGACAGGGATATGTAGAACTTTCTGTCACCTGGAACAAAATCCCGGTAGGAGAGGACTACACAGTAACAGAACAGGATGTGCTGCGGTATCATCTGGTGAACGTTACCGGAACAGAGAATGTAAAGATTTCAAAATTACAGGAACCGGCGAAGGGCGTTGCTCCGGATAAAATTTTCTCCGTACATGCAAATTTAAAGGCGAAACCAACCGGTACATCCATCACATTTGAAAACCAGAAAGATGACTGGGGAACTACAACGCATGATACTTCTGTTAAGAACATCATTCCGTTAAAGTAACCAGCAAAACCGGATTTATACCCGTGTCAATGTTTGACACGGGTATTTCATTAAAGAACAGGGAGGCGTGAAAATGCGAAAAGCTGCTGGGTGTGTCCTGCTGGCAATTTTATGTCTGCTGGGTGCGTCTTATCTTCCACGGATTTTGCAGGAAGCACAAACCGACCGGGAACAGCAGAACCTTATCAGTGGCTATATCCAAAATCCGGATACAACAGATGAAGAAAACACAGAATCAACTACAGATGAGCCGGAAGAGGAAACAGATCCGAATATGGAAAGAATAGTTGATTTTCAGAATTTACAGCAGATCAATCCTGAGATTTTGGCATGGATCACAGTTCCCGGAACACCCATTGATTATCCGGTTGCTTTAGGAGAGGACAACAGTTATTACCTGAACCATACCGTAACAGGAGAAAGCAATATTCTTGGTTCCATTTTTGCAACTGCCGGAACAGATTTCGAAGAAAGCCACATTATTTTATATGGGCATAACATGGCATCCGGGAAAATGTTTGGAAGCCTGAAAAAGTACCATGATAAGGATTTCCGAAACGCTTATCCTTATGTATATGTTTACACGCCGGAAACTACTTATACCTGCGCAATATACAGCGTATACAGCACCCGGTACGACAGTGATGTTTTTACTCTGGGATATAAAGGTGACAGCGAGGAATGGAAACAATGGATTGCAGAAACCGTACAGAATGCGGAATATGACTGTAATATTGCCCCGACCGGAAAGGAGAAAGTTTTTACTTTATCCACCTGCGTAGGTGATGGCTCCAGTCCTTACAGATTGGTTATACACGCCGTTACGGTTGCCCAGAAAGAGGTCGCGAATGCGGAAAAGGAAGCGTCTTAAAGCAAAAGTAAGAGCCAGAATTTGTATGATTTTGGCTTGCCTGCTGCTCTGCGGAACCGGAGTTTCCTTATGGAATGGAAAACGGGCTGAAAAATCCGTGTCAAACATTGACACGGGACAGAAAAGCAGCAAAACGGTGTCAAACATTGACACGGGTACGGAAAACCACCAGGCGGTGTCAAACGTTGACACGGATACGGAAAATCCCAAAGCGGTGTCAAACGTTGACACGAGTACGGAAAAGCCACAAGCGGTGTCAAACGTTGACACGAGTACGGAAAAGCCACAAGCGGTGTCAAACGTTGACACCGATATGGAAACCACAAAACAGGTGTCAAACATTGACACAGATACAGAAGGTATGATTTTAAAGGCTGATCCGGTGGATACGGCAGATAGGAATCATATCTGTTTTTTTGCCGTTTTTTTTATCGGCAGTTGGAGTGTATTGATGTTTCTTACTGCAATACGAAAAAAGAGTAAGAAAGATATTGGGCTAAGCGCCCGAAGAAAGGATACGTCATGGATGAAAATACATTAAGTATGGCCGAAAAAATGAATCAGCTGTATCAGGAACGAGAAGAGCAATATAAAAAACGTGAAAAGCTGTTCGATGACCGTTCCAAGCAGCTGCAGTCTCTTGCAAATGCATTGGAAAAGCAGAAAAATAGCCAGGAACAGAAAGCAACAGATCTGGATAACCGGGAAAAAGAACTGGACCAGATCCAGGATGCTCTTGCAGCTAAAGTAGAGGACATGGAAAAACAGGAAACTGCTTTAAAAACCTGGGAACAGGAAACAAAAGAATCCCTGGCGAAAGCAAAGCAGGAACAGGAAAATGAGCTGCTTAAGAAACGGCAGGAACTGCAAATGGAAAAGCTGCAGGCACAGAACTTAAGTATTGAGCTGCAGGCAGAGAGGGATAACCTCAAGATGATGCAGGAAAATTTAAAACTGTATCCGGATATGTCACTTCCAACGGATAAGGAAACAGAACTGCAGGCGAAAATTGAAACATTGCAGAGCCGTCTTTCCATGGCAGAAAAAGAACGTGATTCCAAAACGGAACAGATGGAAAAATTACAGAAAGATTTTGATGCAAAGGAAGCTGAACTTGCGAACCTGCAGTTAAAAGCAGAGGATAGCAGCACTGATCCGGAAGTAGAAGAAAAGTTGCGAAAACGGAATGGAGAACTCCAAGGAAAAGTCATTGAACTAAATAAGCAGGTAAAATCTTTGCAGAGAGATCTGGATGATCAGGCAAAAGACAAGGAAGAATTACAGAGACAGCTGGAAGAAAACAGTAATCAGCCGGAAAGCCACGATTTAAGTGCAGAAGAACTGCAGAATTACTTGCTGACACTGCCAGAGTTCGAAAATGTGACAACCCGCCATAATACGGATGGAATTATTGTAGATGCGGTATGTGGCGAAAAGAATTATCATTTCCGCTTTGATTCCCTTCCATGCTATGAAATCAGTGTTCCACGCCGCGAAACCAAGAACTTAAAAGAAGTCATCTACCAGATGAACGCAGAAATGCCGGAATATAAGGCATCTTATGATGAATACGAAAAAGCGGCAGTTCTGACCGGATGGTATGACAGAAGAATTTCGGCAGAGGAGCTGGTAGAACTTGCGGTAGATGCATCACGGAATTTCAAGTAAAGGAGATCGGCCATGGAAAGTATAAAGTCATTTTTGGGAAATCCATATTACTTGATGACCGCGGTGCTTGCGATCGCAGCGTTTGGTTTTGCAGCAACAGCTGTAATCAGTTTAATACAAGAGCGAAAACAGAAAAAGGAAGAAACTCAAGAAGAGCCGTTGGAAAAAAAGCTTGGGGTTGATACCAAAAAGCTGAAAAATGTTTTAAATGTTCCAGATTTAAAACGAAAAAAGAATATACCTGTCATAGAAGAGGAAAAAACGGAAAATGCGCCGGAAGAACTTCCGAATGATAAAGAAGAAGTTCCCGTGTCAAACATTGACACGGAACCGGAAGTGTTAAACCCGGCTGATGTGGCAGAATTTAAAAGCCGGATGATAGAACATTTCCGGCGAAAAGACACACTGCAGCAATCCCTTTTAGAATTGCAGGAAATTTATGAAAATGGTCCGATTCTGGAAAGGATTGAAAAGGCACTTACGTACAGCCAGCGCAGCCGTTACCGGGATTTTGAGACAACCCTTGACATTTTGCTTATGTGTGATAAAGAAGTAATAGAAGTGTAAAAAATTTTGCCGTTCCTATCCGGCACATGAGGTATGTCGGATAGGTCGGGCGGTTAGGTGTCGGGCAGTTCTACCTTGCCGACAAAAGAA
>ENA-OQKR01000953-OQKR01000953.1-human-gut-metagenome-genome-assembly--contig:-NODE-953-length-10013-cov-4.551285_pt1 | contig 10013 bp, 10 predicted proteins | sample MGYA00242803_ERZ504806 | MGnify/ENA primary metagenome ERZ504806 (study PRJEB26092, sample SAMD00036399) | human gut metagenome | host: Homo sapiens | study: EMG produced TPA metagenomics assembly of...
CGGAAAGCGCGTTGGAGATTCCGTACATAATGGTATTAATCACCGTCGGTGTCGTCGGATCGGAGCCTCCAAGCACCTGCATGATGCCCTGCGCCATGGCAACAACGAGTGCTGCACCAATCAGGTCTTTCGCACCGTTTTTAAAAGAAACAGCAATATCATTCACTTTCATATCATTTAAGTATAAGAGGGTCAGACCCCAATGTCTCTCACACGCTTTCTTTTATACTCTGCGGGATGCTTTTAATCCTCGATTGCTGCCTTACGGGCATTGATTGCCTTTATCACATCCATATCAAACTTGGGTTTACGTTCATAGGTATACAGACCGTTTAATTCCTGCTCCACATCATACAGCTGAGTATAGCAGAAGGCAAACATATGGGGATTGTCCAAAAGGGCATCGGTCAGTCCCTTATATCGGTTCAGGAATTCCTCCTTGGTAGCAGGACCTGCACCATAGCCCCAGCCATCCTTTTCAACACCTTCCTCGTCCCACTTGATACCGCCATACTCACTGATGAAGGTAGGGATACCCTTTACAGGTGTCTGCCTGTAGCCATGATTATCTTCCAAATCACCTCCCTGTTTAAAGGACTCGTAGGTTGCTGCAAACTTTGCCGGATCCTGCTCATAATTGTGTAAGTCATAGATGTCCGTCACCACATGATAATTTCCGCTGGTATCAATGCAGGGTCTGGTGGTGTCATACAGCTTTGTCATCTTATACACATTGGCCAGTAAGCTGTCATCCTGCCTTCTTCCCTCATAATCCCATGTCTCATTAAATGGACACCATCCGATGATGGCGGGATGGTTGAAGTCTCTCTCCAAGGCTTCCATCCACTCAGGCAGGAAATATTTTAATGCTGCGGGATCGCTGTAATCCAGTCCCCAACAGCCCTGCTCGCCCCATACCAGATAGCCTGCTTTATCGCAGTGATACAAGAACAGAGGCTCAAATACCTTCTGATGGAGTCTTGCGCCGTTGAAGCCTGCAGCCATGGACAGTTCCACATCCTTGACAAGCGCTTCCTCTGTAGGCGCTGTGTAAATGCCATCCGGATAGAAGCCCTGATCCAGCACCAGTCTTTGGAACACGCTCTTATCGTTGATGAGGAATTTCTCTCCATCCAGTCTTACCTCACGCATACCAAAGTAGCTTTCTACTTTATCTTCTCCATAGGTTAATGTAAGGTCATACAGTCTGCCATGACCCGGCTCCCACTTTTCCAGACGGGACAAAGGAAGTGTCATGGTAACGGTGCCGCCCTCTGACTTTGCGCTTACGCTGCCACAGGGCTCTCCCCCATAAAAGGCCTTTGCTTCCAGTGTGCCCTGCCCCTTTACTACCGCCTTAATTCCCAGAGTTGCCTCTGCCAGGTTTGGATAATATTGCACTTTTTCAATGTAGCTTTCCGGTACCCACTCAAGCCATACCGTCTGCCAGATACCTGTCGTTCTGGTATAATCACAGCCTATGGAGTAGAAGAAATGACTCTGCTTTCCCTTGGGCTGCTTTCCGCTTCTCACATCATCTGCTGCAAAAAGCGTAATGTCATTTTCTCCTTCCTTTACAAGCTTTGTAATATTAAACGTAAAGGAAACATAACCGCCCTGGTGTCTGCCTGCCTCTACTCCATTGATCCATACTCTTGCATCATAGTCCACTGCGCCGAAGTGTAAGAGAAGATCTCCCTTCAGCTCCTCCCCTGTCAATGTGATGGTGCGGTGATACCATACGCCGGGGATAAAGTCCTTATAGCCGATTCCGCTCAGATCACTTTCCGGGCAGAAGGGCACCAGGATCTTCTTCTCCCAATCTGTCTTTCCTTCCTGCCATTTCTGATCTATGCCGCTGCATCCAAAGTCAAAGGAAAATCCCATTCTCCATTCAGGTTTTTCCAATGCTCCCTCTTCATCTGGGGCTGGGGATGCTCCGGTCTGGGTATTTGTGTCATAATTTTGTCCTCCTGTGATCATTTATTTGGGTTGATTTCATTTTTATTTTATATGGTGAAAGCCATAGTTGACAGGCTTGCTCCTTTTTACTACAATGCTGTTATTACATTATTGCAATTTGCTTTCAAAAAATGGAGGAACCACCATGCCTCAGGAAATTACACGTACACAGATTGAAAAATACACTGTCTACACCGGCCCTACCGCGGAAAGCTTTTCTCCCATCATGGCCGGTATCACTTACCCGGATCCTGCCTATGAGATCCTGGTTTATCGCAGACCCCTGTGTGTGTTTGAATACGTTTTAAGCGGCCGTGGACATATCGAGCGAAACGGCAGTATCCTCACTGTAAATGCCGGAGATGCCTATATCCTTACTGCAGGCACCTACCACCACTACTATTCAGACAAAGTTGATCCCTGGACCAAGATCTGGTTCAATGTCAGCGGCAGTCTGGTACAGCATCTTCTCTCCGATTACGGCTTAGACGGTGTCACCCTGATCCCCCGCTTCCATAACGAAACACCTCTGACCCGGATCCTTGATGCCTTTACCGCCGACCCTGTACACTCTGCTGACAAGCTGGCTGTACTGCTCCATCAATATATTCAGGAGCTGGCGGATTTTCTGGCAAACAAAGTTCCCATCAATCCTACTGCACTGGCGATCCGCAATTATATCGATATGCACTTAACAGAAAGTCTGTCCTTGGATCATCTGGCAGATACCGTTTCCCTGTCCCGCTCCAGGCTCATCCACCTGTTCCAGGAGGTATATCATGTTGCTCCCTACCAGTATTACCTGTCCCAGAAGTGCAAGCTGGCCCAGTCCATGCTAAGCCGCACCACTCTTCCTGTTTCTGCCATCTCCACACAGCTTGGGTTCTTAGACCCTCACCACTTTTCTTCCTTTTTCAAGAAACAGTGCGGTCTGTCCCCGGCTTCTTACAGAAAACTCCACACAGCGCCTGGGAATTTTCCCACCTAAGTATTATTCTTTCTAAAAATGGAACCAAGGCAACGAAACTACTTTTTAAGTACTTTCATTGCCTTGGATTATAGTGCATTTTCTTTCTGTTTACGATACAAAATACAGCTAAAAAGGTATGAATTATTGCTACTACATATTCGGTTTACGTTTACCATTTTGGCTTCGATTTGATTTGCAATCTCACCCACCTAATCGCCTGATCAAGTTTCTGTTCGTAGGCTCAAGAACTTTGCTACACCACTTCCTCCATCCATACCGTTACTGATACCGACTTGTGATTCGCTACACTTGGCGGTAAATACCCGTGACTGGACTTGCACCAGCAAGATTAGTGCCATGCTCGGCACACAAAATGACTGCCCCGCCTGCTCAAATGCAGGCAGAACAGTCATCTGATCTTTTTATTCACTTTTTATGAAACAAATTTTCCAACGATCAGGCAGATTACAATCGTAATCACCATATCCGGCAGAGTGTTTCCCAGCAGCATGTCGATGTTCATCAGAATTCGGTATACCACAAATCCAATCACCCAGATGATCAGATTCGGAATATGTACGGCCAGGCTGCTCTTGTCCCGTTTCAGCAGGAAAAAGTCGGCAATCTGGATTGCGATCATCGGTGCAAAGACCGAGCCGATCAGATAGAGGAAATCTGTGATGTTGTCCATCGGATATACAATCGCTGCGATGGTTCCAATGACGGTGACAACGATGGCCACATGCTTTCCATTCCATTTGCTTACGACGGTCTCGCTGGAAATTCCTGCGGAGTAGGCATCCAGAAATGTCGTTGTTACTGTTGAAAATACAATAATCAGAAGGCCCGCAATGCCAAGGCCTGCCTTCAGCATGATCTGCGCGATGTCATATTCTCCGGTGATGATCGCTGCTCCCATTCCAATCACATACATCCAACAGCTGACGATTCCATAGACAACCGCGCTGATGGCCGTTGCTTTGACCGGTTCTTTTGCTTCTCTTGTGTAATCACTGATCAGCGGCAGCCAGGATAACGGCATCGCAACCGCAAGTTCTACTGCTGCACCGAATGTCATACTGTCATCCGATGGTGCTCCTGCTCCGCCTCCGGCAAAGATGACCTTGCTCAGGATCAGGCTAAGCAGAAATAATGCTGCCATGGCAACCGTGTTGATTTTACCAAGATTCGTGATTCCGATCACAATCCAGAGAATAATCAGGACTCCGATCACAAGGCACCAGATCCATCTGCCCGTATGCATTACGCCGTCTGCGGCGAGCGCTCCGTCATAGATCATGATGGCGGTCCAGCCAACGAGCTGCAATACATTCAGGACAGCAAAAAGGATGCTTCCCTTCTGTCCAAAACTCATTTTTACGGTTTCCATGGCACTTTTTCTGACCCTGCCGCCGATCACGCCTGCCAGAAACAGCATCAGGCATCCGATGATATGGCCGATAAGAATCGCTGCCAGACCTTTTCCCATGCCGAGCGGTGCAAGGTAGGTTCCGGTCAGGATTTCGGCAATCGAGACACCTGCCCCAAACCAGATCAGGCCATTCTCGAACAGGCCGGTACGTTTTTCGTTCATTTTCATGTTCCTCTCTTTGCTTATATTTTCATACCGGAAACCATTTTAGCACAGAAAGGAAAATGCGGCAATGAATTTACTCTATCCGTTCATCTGACTCCCAATCTTTCTCTAATCATCCCAGCTTTTCAGACCATTCTGCTTCCTTAAAGCCGATCAGCACGGTATCACCACCGATCAGCAGCGGGCGTTTCACCAGCATACCATTCGTGGCAAGAAGCTGCAGCTGTTCCTCTTCGCTCATGGCAGGAAGTTTGTCCTTCAGTTTCATTTCTTTATAAAGAAGGCCGCTGGTATTAAAGAACTTTTTAAGTGGAAAGCCGCTCTTAGAATACCATTCCTTTAACTCACCGTAGGTTGGATTCACATCCACGATGTTGCGCTCGGTATATTCTATTTTCTGTGCATCTAACCATTTTTTCGCTTTCTGGCAGGTTGAGCATTTTGGGTAACATATAAATAACATTTCTCCATCTCCAATCAAATATAATTTATCCATAATCCTGTATCTTTTGCCGGAATCATTTCAGCACAGGAACGGAGGATCGGCAATTATTTTCCTTCTTCCAAGATCAATTCCAGCACCTTCATCAGCTTCGGAATCCAGCCCATCTATCTTATATAGACGAGCTGTTTGAGCTCTTTTGGTCTTTCTTTTTTCAAAATTATGCAATAATAATCTATAACTTTGCACATACCAAATCATACAAAGCGCTCATAAGTTCTTCCCCGTTCCGGCATTCTGCGACCATCGAAATAACCGCATTCTTGTCCGGAAGGATCATAGAAATCTGAGAATATTTTCCATCCGCCCGGTAGGAATTGTATTCTCCTCTCCAGAAAAGATAACCATAATTGTCTGTATCGGATGCTGCTGTACTTTCTTCTATCCATTTTTCGGATAAAATCTGTTTTCCATTCCATTTTCCCTTATTCAGGTAAAACAATCCGAATTTATGAAGTTCAGAAAGTGTAAGGAACAATCCACCTGCGCCAAAACTGTTTCCAAGAGGATCCGTCTCCCATGTCGGCCGCTTGATTCCAAGATGTTTAAAAAGCCTTGGTGTAAGATAAGAGACCAGATCGCATCCGGAACGTCTCTGTACAAGAATGCCTGCCAGGTAGGGACCAACATTATTATATACAAAATGTGTACCTGGCTTATATTGAAACGGAATCGCCAAAGACATTTTTACCCAGTCATCCTCTTGGTATAATGGCCGCTGTTCTCCCATAAGGCTGCCCTGTTCCTGTCCTAAACACATCGTAAGCAGGTCTCGAACCGTTGCCATTTTCAGATTATCATCGATCACATCGGGTAAATCTTCGGGAAAGGCATCGGTCAGTTTTTCATCCAAGGACAATAATCCCTCCTGGACAGCAAAACCAACTGCACAGGATGTGAAGCTCTTCGTTGCAGAATAGATATTTCTACGGCATTCGGGTTCGCTGTACCATTCATTTATGAGGTCGCCATCTTTTGTGACCTTTATTCCAAGAACGTGAAATGTTTTTGCAGCTCCTATAAAATCAGATATGTCCATAGCTAGGTTCCTCCTTTATTTTTACTATAATAATTTGTAGTATCTTTGCCATGTTGTCTTTCTGAAATTTTTATAAACCTATGTATATTTCCTCCTCATCAACCACTTCTGATCAATACATTTCACCTCACCATTAAACCGAATATGAAGATGCACTCCGCCTGATCTCAGATTAATCTTTTCTACGATTCCATCTCCGAATTTCGGATGTGTGACATTGTCTCCAATTTTATATTGAACAACTTCATCCTTCTGCTTCTGTGCTTTCTGCTGGCGCTGATACGTATCTCGAATCGGCACTGTCTTATCATGAATCCGGCTTTTTAATACTTTATCATAGTTATGATCCAACAGCGCCTCTCCTGCCTTATAATAAGGTGTCGGTGCTGCACCTATAAGAGAACAACAATATTTCCACGCACTTCCATGTGTTCCAGCCTGCCATTTATACTTCTCAGGTATCCGCATATTGTACTGCATGTAATGCGCATATTCATGCTTGAATAAATCGATACGGTCCTCTTTTGACAACGGATTGTTGACTCCATACGCAACAAAGAGCAGGGAAAAATGAAAATGTTCCTTTTCATGAGCACTCTGCCTTGTATAGGATCCCAGAGAATCTGTCTCAAATCCAAATGTTACCGGTATTTTTGCTCCGTTCAAATGAAACTTCCGGTCCAGGTCCTGATACAACTTCTGGATTAATGCTGTCAAGATCGGGATTTCTTTCTGTAACTGCTGGCGTAAAAACTGGTTTTCTTGATCATAATAAGTCATTCTTTCATGTTTCCTCCCAGCTTTTCTATTGCCACTTCTTCCATATCTCCGGCTGATAACCGAGCGTAGAAAGTTTTCCATTTCTGACCACCGGCGTCTTAATTACAGATGGATTTTCCAGCACTTTTTGAAGCTTATCCTCATCGGCAATGTATTTAATCAAAGCTAATAAATCTTTGTCTTTGCCATCCCAATTAATCATATTTTCCAGTCCGCCATTTGCCTGAGCTACAGAATTAAATTCCCCTTTACTCATGCCTTTTTCCTTCATGTCTACGAACTGGTACTTGATGCCGCGCTCTTTGAAAAAACGCTCAGCTTTCTTTGTGTCGTTGCATTTCTTAGTTCCGAATATTTGTATGTTCATTGTAATGTTCCCTTCTAGCTCCAAAATTATATTTAATTCTTCGGATTATCCCTTTCGCAATAAAGCACTATAACAACTGTGTCATTAATCCTCAATAACCAGTACCTTCTCACCCTATCACATTTCCGAGATAATCACACCTTCACTTAAAGCGACTTGATTCCATACTTTACAGATCAGTTCATACTTATTTCAACTCACATCTTTCTGGAATACGACTGTAAGAAGATCCAACTTTACAAATTTCTTTTTTCTATTTTCTAGATTTTTTCTTCAATATATCCCGTTTTCTGTAGTAAACGACTCTTCCATCGTATCTGATATTTCCTATACGCACTGGAATGTATTTCCTGTGTTTTACATTTATTCGCAACAATTCGGTATTGCAATTGATATTCCACTAGCTGAGACCGCAAAGCATTTTCCGTTATTGGTTTAATTGGGTTGTCAAGAGTGTGCAGTATTTTTTGGGAGTTCTATAGAATCAGCTTTACTGCATCAATCAATTCCTCTCCGAATCCTTCAAGCTCATCCATTGTGATAACTCCATCTCCAACCAAATATGCAATGTCCCAAATCGCCGTGGATTTCCGAATTTCAATCAGAACTCCCGGATTTTTCTTATCCTGCCTGATACGCTTCTCAAGTGTCCAGAAATGATCTGATGCATTTCCTGTGTTCGCAGGGTCAGGTACCTGTTGCAGATGTCGCCTCGTATAGGATCACAGAGAATCCGTGTCAAATCCAAAAGTTATCGGGATTTTTGCTCCGTTTAAATGAAACTTCCGGTCCAGTTTCTGATACAAATTCTGGATTAATGCCCTCAAAATCGGGATTTCTTTCTGCAATCGCTGGCGTAAAAACTGGTCTTCTCGATTATCATAAGTCATTATTTTATGTTTCCTCTTGATGTAAGGCGCTGACCCCAATGCTATGAATCTTCTATGTTCTCGGTCACTTAATTATATATTTTGTTCCTCTGCCTTTTCCTTCAACTGCAACCACACCCTTTTCTCCCATAGTTTTAAGTAAATGTGTTGTTTTTGATTTTCCAAATGGGACATATGGTGCAATTTCACTTATTGATTTTAACATCGTCTTACTTAATAATTTGTAAATTACTTTTTCATCCTCAGTCAAATTAACATTCGTTTCAAATAGCGGCAGCACAATTTTTATAGCATTTTCTGATACCTCAAAATCTGGTTTTATCAGACTCTCTGCATACAGTTGTTTTATTCGTGTAATTCCCATTCCAAATATCTCTACAAACCCCAATCTGTAAAACACATTTGCGAGATTTCTATTCCTTAAAACAGAAAGTTTACCTGATAAATATTCTTCGGCTGTTATTCCAGCTGGCAATCCACCAGGAGATACAACCTCTATTCTATCATCAAACATAGAAACTCTGATGTGTGAATCAATATCCCATACCCTATGAATTAAAGCATTTGCAATTGCTTCTCTGAAAGCTGCTTGTGGTATTTTCTCCATCGTTTTTCTATCAGCGCCCTGTATGACTTCATATTGGTAATAGTCTTTAAATACAGCAAGTGTTTTTTCATATACATCTAAAACTGATACATTTTCAAAGGTTACTCTTTTTTGAATAATACTGATGTTCTCACCGAACTTAACAAGATCAATTCCGGAAAAATGATTTTTATCTGCCAAAAGTCCTGCTGCATTATTAAAACCATTTGCATTGTCATACAGATTCAGTGTCTTTAAAGTATCCTGATTGAAACTTTCAATCTGAATATTTTCTTTTAGTTTATGCTGTAAAAAATCAAAAGATAGCTCTTGATCTTTACACTGTAATTCTTCAAAGCTAATATTTTTTCCTTCTAATACAAGCCTTGAAAATTCAAGTGTGTCTACCTCTATCGTTGCTGTATCATTTCGTTTGTATGCTTTCGATTTATATAAATATGGCTTCTGAAGACCACTTTTTACAGTAAGTTTTATCGTTTGATCATTATTCTGTAGTTCAAGCATATAATTTGGCTGAGGCGAAATACTGTCATTGATTTTATTTTCGATATCCAGGCAAGCCTGCTTTACATCTGGCAAGCCTTTTACATTTCCATCATCATCTACGCCAAAAAGAATCATTCCGCCATTATAATTCGAAAAGGCACTGACTGTTTTCAAAAAAGTATTCGTAATCGTTTCCTTGAATTCTAATATCCTTGTTTCCCGCATACCGATTGCTTCCTTTCTAAATCTTATTGATTATATTATATATAAAAACAGCCGCAAAAACAATCGTAAATTTTTGCGATTGTTTTTGCGGTCGTTTTTAATAATCGACTGTAAATTCCTATTTCATTTTTCTTGCAATTTAAATTCGGCGATCAATGCATCATATGTACTATTAAAAAAAATATCTTTTCTTATCCCATTCTTGCTGCTTTTTTACACATAAGCCTACCAAGCGTACATATAAATCAACAATTATATCTTCATCACTTAAGCAATTAACTGGTACAAGTTGAGTTCCCGGCATCGTTTTAGCTCTCATACCAATATCTTCATAGCGACAATCCAGTTCTACTAGTTTCTGTGTCGCTTTCATCCTATCAATCGGTCTTTCAATACATAATTGGTTTGTTGACAGGATGTCCTTATCCAACTGAGAAAGTAATTCTTTACCTTTCAAAAACTCTAAAATTCCATCAACTATTGCTTTATACTCATTCATTTCGACACCACCCTTCTATCCATATGTTATATTCATTTTAACATATAGATTCTGTCGAAAAGTGTCGAAAAAAGTTCAATTTTCAAATC
>ENA-OQKR01000954-OQKR01000954.1-human-gut-metagenome-genome-assembly--contig:-NODE-954-length-10000-cov-5.841689_pt1 | contig 10000 bp, 9 predicted proteins | sample MGYA00242803_ERZ504806 | MGnify/ENA primary metagenome ERZ504806 (study PRJEB26092, sample SAMD00036399) | human gut metagenome | host: Homo sapiens | study: EMG produced TPA metagenomics assembly of...
TGGTGCTGGGAAATTTGGAACTAGAAAGCACCCAGTACGGCCATGACCTGACCGTTGCACCAATCGAAGATGCAAACCTTGCAGACCAGCTTACCGAAGCGGTGCAGCACATCGAGGGCCAGTACACTGCGGTGGAGATTGCCGCTCCGGACGTTGCCGATGCGGAAGTGCAGCGCAAAACTCTGCCCGCAGACCCTACCGTGAAGAATTTCAGCTATACTGTGGTGGATGGTGAAATCTACTACCGCGAGAACTCCATCATGACACAGATTGAACTGTCCGACAACGCCAAAGGCCGTGTGGCTGGCATGGTGGAACTGCGGCAGATCGTCAACGAGTTGATCGACCAGCAGTTGAATGACTTCCCGGACGAGGATATCAAGGCATCGCAGGCAAAGCTGAATTACGCCTATGATGCGTTTACTGCAAAATACGGTCTGATCAACGACAAGAAAAATGCCCGCCTGTTCGATAATGACAGCTCCTATTATCTGCTCTGCTCGCTGGAGAATCTGGACGAGAATAAAAATCTCAAATCTAAGGCAGATATGTTCACCAAGCGGACGATTCGCCCAGAACGTATTGTCACCAGCGTGGATACCCCCAGCGAAGCACTGGCGGTATCCATTGGCGAGCATGGCAAGGTTGACCTGCCCTACATGGCCGACCTGCTGGGTACTCCCGGCAACTACGAGCGCATCACCACTGAACTCTCCGGCGTGATCTTCAAAGAGCCTGCCGCTGATGCAGACGACCCGGAAGCTGGTTGGCAGACTGCGGACGAATACCTTTCCGGCAATGTGCGCGATAAGCTTCGCATGGCACAGCTTGCTGCAGAAAGCCACCCGGAGTTCAGGGTCAATGTTGAAGCTCTGGAAAAAGCCCAGCCCAAAGATCTGGAAGCCTCTGAAATTGATGTGCGTTTGGGTGCCACATGGCTTGACCCCTCCATCGTGCAGCAGTTCATGATGGAAACTTTTCAGCCACCCTATCGCATCCGCTACAACAACGCCATCATCGTCCGTTACTCTCCTTATACTTCCGAATGGCGGATCAGCAATAAATCTGCTACTGGCTACGGTGACATAATGGCCACCGAAACCTACGGCACCCGCCGGGCCAATGCCTATAAAATCTTGGAGGACACACTGAACTTGCGCGACAGCCGCGTCTATGATACCATCGAGGAGGATGGCAAGGAAAAACGTGTGCTGAACCAGAACGAAACCACTCTCGCCCAGCAGAAACAGCAGGCCATCAAGGACGCTTTTGCTGGATGGGTCTGGAAAGACCCGCAGCGGCGCACTCTGCTGGTGAAAAAGTACAATGAGCTTTTTAACAGCACCCGGCCCCGCGAGTATGACGGTTCCCACATTCATTTCGTGGGCATGAACCCGGAGATCAGTCTGCGGGAACACCAGCGCAATGCCATTGCTCACGTTTTGTACGGCCACAACACTCTGCTGGCACACGAAGTTGGTGCCGGCAAGACTTTTGAAATGGCCGCTGCTGCGATGGAATCCAAACGCCTGGGTTTGTGCCAGAAAAGCCTTTTTGTCGTGCCCAACCACTTGACGGAACAATGGGCCTCGGAGTTTCTGCATCTCTATCCCAATGCAAAGCTGCTGGTCACCAGCAGGAAAGATTTTGAACCCGGCAACCGCAAGACTTTTTGCAGCCGCATCGCAACCGGCGACTATGATGCAATCATTATCGGTCACTCCCAGTTTGAGAAAATTCCATTGTCTGCAGAGCGGCAGGAACGTCTGATTCAGGAACAAATGGATGAAATCGAGGAAGCCATCGAGGAAGCAAAAGAGCAGGCCGGTGAGCATTTCACCGTAAAGCAGCTGGAAAAACTGCGCAAGACCCTGAAACAAAAATTGGAGAAGCTGCAGGCCGCCGAGCGCAAAGATGACGTGGTCACGTTTGAGCAATTGGGCGTAGACAGACTGTTTGTAGATGAGAGCCAAGCGTTCAAAAATCTCTACTTATACACAAAAATGCGTAATGTCGCTGGTTTGAGTACGAGCGAGGCTCAGAAGTCCAGCGATATGTTTGGTAAATGCCGCTACCTCGATGAAATCACCGGAGGCCGTGGCGTGATTTTTGCAACGGGTACACCCCTGAGCAACAGCATGACCGAGATGTACACCCTCATGCGCTATCTCCAGTACAACACCTTGCAACAGAAAGGATTGACCCATTTTGATGCGTGGGCTTCTACTTTTGGTGAAACTACTACTGCCATCGAACTTGCGCCCGAAGGCACCGGATACCGTGCACGCACTCGTTTTGCGAAGTTCTTCAACTTACCTGAACTGATGGCGATGTTCAAAGAAGCGGCGGATATCAAGACCAGCGATCAGCTTCATCTCCCGGTGCCTGATGCAAAATTTGAGACGGTGGTGGTCAAACCTTCGGAAATCCAACAGGACATGGTGCAGGCGTTGAGCGAACGTGCAGCCGAAGTCCACAGCGGTTCTGTTGACCCCTCTGTGGATAATATGTTGAAAATCACGTCGGATGGCCGCAAAATCGGTCTTGACCAGCGGTTGATGAATTCCGCTCTGCCCGATGACCCCAACAGCAAGTTAAACGCCTGCGTCAACAACGTCCTGCGCATCTGGAACGACACCAAGGAGCAGAAGCTGACCCAGTTGATTTTCTGCGATATGTCTACTCCCAAGGGGGACGGTTCGTTCAACGTCTATGATGATATTCGCACCAAGCTGCTCAACGCCGGTGTGCCCGAACAGGAGATCGAGTTCATCCACAACGCAGATACGGAGAACAAGAAAGCCGAACTTTTCTCCAAGGTCCGCAGCGGACAGGTGCGTGTGCTGCTGGGCAGCACTGCCAAAATGGGAGCAGGGACCAACGTCCAGACGCTGCTCGTAGCGGTGCATCATCTGGATGTAGGCTGGCGTCCGTCTGATATGACCCAGCGCAACGGCAGAATCATCCGCCAAGGCAACCAAAACAAACAAGTCTACGTCTATAACTACGTCACGGAATCGACATTTGACGCCTACCTCTATCAGACCCTTGAGAATAAGCAGAAGTTTATCTCGCAGATCATGACGAGCAAATCGCCTATGCGATCTTGCGATGATATTGACGAACAGGCTTTATCTTACGCAGAAATCAAGGCTCTGTGTGCAGGCGACCCTCGCATCCGGGAAAAAATGGATTTGGACGTGCAGGTGGCAAAATTGAAAGTTCTGCGTGGTGACTTCCAAAATCAGAAATACCGTCTGGAAGATAAGCTGCTCAAAACATTCCCGGAAGAGATCCAGAAACAGAAAACCCGCATTGCTGCTTTGCAGCAGGATTCACAGATTGCAGCAGCACACCCGCAGGACAAAGAAAACTTCTGCGGCATGACCATCAAGGGCATGGTGTACGATGACAAAAAGGCTGCGGGCGAACGGCTGCTGCTGGCTCGGCAGGAAATGCCCAATGCTGATATGATGCTGCTGGGCACCTACCGTGGCTTTGAACTGAACATCCGATTCGACAGCTTCAAGAATGAGCATCAGGCCGTACTCCGGGCAGAGTTGAGCTACCCGGTGTCGCTGGGCGATGATGCGCGCGGCAATATCACTCGTCTGGACAATGCCATCGACAATTTCGCTGACCGTATTGCAGATGCCGAAAATGCTCTGCAAAACCTTGAACAGCAGAAGCAGGCCGCAGAGGTCGAAGTGGCAAAGCCCTTTGCACAGGAGGAGGAACTGGCCGAAAAGTCTGCCCGCCTTGCCGAACTGAATGCTCTACTGAATATCGACCGTGACCGCAGTTCCTCGCAGGATACTCCCGAAGAATCCAAGGAAACCGAAGCACCCGCAACTCGTCCGTCTGTGCTGGCTGCACTGGGGGAAAAGACCAATCAGCCGGAGCCTGTCAAACCGTTCCGCAGCTACTATGATAAGGATGGTGATGCGCGATGAAAGAGAAGCGGGATGAAATCATCATCCTGCGCCTGACCAAAACAGAAAAGAACCGCATCTATGAAAAGATGTTCAGCATGGGCATCCGCAGCCTGAGTGCCTATATTCGCAAAATGGCATTGGATGGATACTGCCTGAATCTCGATCTGCCGCAGCTACGCCGAATGGCTTATCTGCTCCAGAATTGCAGCAACAATCTGAATCAGTACGCCAAGCGTGCCAACGAGTGCGGCAAGGTCTACGCCGCCGACATGGAAGATCTGCGGCAGCGTCTGGATGAACTGATTGACATTGGCAAGCAAATTCTTTCCAAGCTGGCAGAGCTATAAAAATTCCCGCAGTTGGAGGACTGCGGGTGTACATATAATGCTTGACATCCTTGCAACGTAGTAGTCGATACCTTTATAATAAGGGCGAACAGAAAGGAAGTGCTTGATATGATGTCTATGCTGAAGAAAATTGTTCTTTTCCCGATTTCTCTCTTTGTGGCGTTTCTAGCTCTGATGGCAAGATGGCTGCTAACCCTGTCCAGCTATGTAGTTGCTCCGCTGATGCTCTACATCTTCGGCTGCGGCATCTACACTGCTTACCGTCAGACTTGGAACCAGTTCTTCATCCTGCTGGTGGCCGAGTTCATCTGCTTCATCCTCTTTTTCGGTGCAACTGCCATCACCGAGGGCATCGGGCGTTTCAGTGAGTGGCTTGCAGAACTGTGAGGGATGCTATGAGCAAACAGAGGATAGAGGATTGTTATTTTGAACACAACAGCACGATTTTTTCTGAGATGCTGGGTGAGGATGAAGAGTATCTGCGACTGAAAAAAGCCAAAAGAGCAGCTGAGGAAGCCTTGCAGAGAGTTATCAGCAAAGAAGCGTGGAATCAATATCTCGCCTTAGATGAAATCTGCAATGAGTTGGAATGCGCCAGATACAAGGCAATGTATCTGGCGGGTGCTGCCGATTACGAAAAAATATCCAAATAATCTCAATGCCGCCTCCGGGCGGCATTTTTTCTTTGCAATAGGGGGTGATGATGCTGGCAGCAACACGGCTGATTGCGCTGCACAAAAACAAGGGCATGACCGTTGCGGCCTGCCTGAAAAATCGCACGGACTATATTGAAAACCCAGACAAGACCGAGCAGGGGCAGTATGTCAGCAGCTATGCTTGTAGCGCCCTGACAGCAGATGAAGAATTTATGCTTACCAAGCGGCAGTACGATTTCGTAAACGGACGCAGGCAAAAAAGCGATGTCATTGCTTATCAGATACGGCAGTCCTTTCGTCCGGGAGAAATCACTGCAGAGGAGGCTAACAAAGTAGGCTACGAACTGGCCATGCGTTTTACCAAGGGCAAGCACGCCTTTGTGGTGGCAACGCACACGGACCGGCAGCACATCCACAACCATGTGATCTTCAACTCTACGGCACTGGATGGCACCAAAAAGTTCCGGGATTTTTTCTTTTCAGCGTTGGCAGTGCAGCGGTTGAGTGACCTGATTTGCTTAGAGCACCAGTTGTCCGTCATTGAAAAGAAGCCCTACCGGGAGCGGCAGAAGCGTGTTCTCTATCCTCCAAAGGAGAGCAACCGTGACCGTCTGTGCGGAATCATTGACACCATCCTTGCAGAAAAGCCGGGGGACTACGAAGCATTTTTGCAAAAGCTGGAGCAGCAGGGCTACGAGGTGAAGCGTGGCAAGCATACAGCGGTGAAGGGCAAGGGGCAGAAACGCTTTATTCGGTTCCGAACGCTGGGCACCGGGTACAGTGAGGATGAAATCAAGGCGGTGCTGGAGGGAAAGGCGAAGCACCAGCCGTACCAGAAAAAGCAGGCCAAAGAGCAGTCCTTCCAGTTGCTGGTGGATATTCAGGGGAAAATGGCAGAGGGCAAAAGTGTCGGCTACAAAAGGTGGGCGACCAAGTTCAACCTGAAAGAAATGTCCAAGACGCTGCTATTTTTACAGGAGCAGAAAATCGGCAGTGCCGAGGAACTGCGGGAACGTGCAGCGGCGGCAACGGAACGCTATCATGCCATGGGCGATTCCATCAAGGCAGCAGAAGCAAGGCTGACAGAGATTGCCGTGTTGAAAACCCACATCATCAACTATGCCAAGACCCGCCCGGTCTATGATGCCTACCGCAAGTCGGGGTACAGTAAAAAGTTTTTGGAAGCCCATCGGGAGGAGATTACTCTGCACAAGGCGGCGAAAGCTGCCTTTGACGAAGCCGGGCTGCAGAAGCTGCCGAAGGTCAAGGAGTTGGATGCGGAGTTTGCAGAGCTACTGACCAAGAAGAAAGCCGCTTACCCGGACTACCGCAAGGCACGGAACGAGATGCAAGAACTGGTTCGGGCACAGAAAAACGTGGAACGATTTTTTGCGGGAGAAAAGGACACCATCGAAAAAGCGCAGACCCGATAAACGAATACCGCCGAGGACTCTTCCCATTTTGGGGAGATGTCCTCGGCGCCTTTTTTAGTTTATATAGCAGCGGTCCTGTTTTATAAGCCAATCTTCACACAGCCGTTGCGCTTCATCCTTTGTGCAGCAGGTGCAGTTGAAAAGTTTGCCACAGATGGAACAGTAAGTGTAGTGTACCTTCGAGACTCCATTAGCATCTCGAAAATCAACGCAGCGTTCCTCACCGGGTAGCAGATAGATCGTATCCACGTTCAGCAGCTCCTTTTACCTTCGTTCATGTGCCAAGGGGCACAACATTTGCTATTGTACCATGTACCGTCCCAAAAGACCATTGCTTTTTTGACCAAAGATACGCGCAAAAATTTTCCATATTGAAATCACCTGACTGGCGTTGAATAAACACAAATGGATTGTGTATAACAAAAATTGCGACAGGTATGCTATTGGTGTGTAACAAACACAATTAGAATGTGAGGTCGCTATGAATACGCTTTTGGGTCAACGAATACGAGAACAGCGCAAGGAAAAAGGCTGGACGATTGAACAGTTTGCAGAACGGGTCGAGTTGTCAGCAAATTATGTTGGAGACTTAGAGCGCGGAGTAAAAATCCCTAAACTGGAAACCTTTATCCGAATCGTCGAGGTGCTGGACGTATCTGCCGATGTGCTGATCCGGGATTCGGTTGCATCTGCTTCCCATGTGGCAGATGATGAACTGAGCAGAAAGCTGAGCCGACTTACGCCGGGGCAGAAGAAAGCTGCCATTGACATCCTGAACGCATACACCGATAATATCCCCTATATCACAAAATAACACCTATGTCAAGGAGCGCAGCAAACGTGCTGACGCTCTTTCTTTTTGCCCTCAAATAGTTTATAATCAACACTGTAAGCGTGTATATAACGCTAATGGCAAGTATTTGAGGTGAACGACATGACGATGCTACCCAATATCGAAGAAGCAATGGAAGATGCCCGGAATGGAAAGTTGAGCCCGTATTGGCAGAATAATCTAAAACGTGAATGCCTGCATGGAGAGCTATCGGCTGAAGAACGGCTGGCTCTTTCGGAACTGAATTGCATTTTGTCCGAGACTCCACAATGGAGCAGCGAAGAAGAACTGTGCCATGACATGGAGAATATCGGCGGCAGGGTTCGCTTCTGCCGCTTTTGGAATGAGCACTATTCCATGGTGCAGTTGACGGAAGATCGCAACGGAAAATACTCCACAGCCTACGTTCTGGATACAGAAACCACCCCGGATGTGCGTAAGGCGGCAGCATTGCAGGCACAGAAAGAACTTGCGGACTGTATGCAGGCGTGGGGCGTTTCTCTTCTGGAAACGCCAGTTCCTGAACAGATGAAGTACGATTCTCTTGCAGAAGCCGCTTCTCACCTCATGCAAGTTTTGAACGACCCAGAGCACATCACCGGGTAAAAAGCGTCCCGAAGGGATGCGCAGCCTGCATTGGGAAATGCAGATCAAAGGGGCTTGGGGCATTCCCCAACAAGCGTTTTGCAACGCAAAATAAGCAGATGTATATACGTCTGCACTGCTTGCTGGTACAATGTCATCGATGAAACAAAAATAGTTTCATCAAGGACGGTTATATGGTTGTGCCGATTTCCAAAACATAGTAATATTGAAGTACTAACTGGGGCTGAAGGTGGCAAAACTGCTTGCTTGGTTTCCATTCAGGAATTACTAACAGCGTAGACCGTCCGTTCGCTTCGTATATCGTCAGCGTCACAATTGACACCAATTTATCATTCTTCACGAAGTATGTGCTAAAATCTCTTGACAGCATCTCACAAAATATGTTATCTTTTGTAAACATCCTTGAAAAGATATGACCTTTTCTGGGAACCGAACACAAACCGATTTTTCTCTGGAGGAAAGACCCATGAAACAGGAGATCATCCGCAAACTGAGCGCTGCCGTGGCCATGAGCCTCGTTGTTGGCGTCTCTCTGGCCGCCTGCGGCGGCGGCAGCAGCTCCACCGCCGCTGGTGTGACCAAGACCGGCTCTGCCGAAGGCTTTGGCGGTGCTGTCACCGCCACCCTGACCGTGGATGCCAACGGCACCGTTACCGACTGCAAGCTGGAAGGTGCACAGGAGACCGAGAGCATCGGCGGCGCTGCACTGGAAGAGCTGTCCAAGCAGGTCGTAGCCGCCAACGGCCCCGCTATCGACGGCGTTGCCGGTGCCACGGTGACCACCAAGGCCGTCCGGAAGGCCGTTGCCGCCGCACTGGGTGTGGAGCTGGCCGAAGAAGCCCCCGCCGACTCTGCTGCCGCAGCCCCCGCTGAGCCCGCCGCCATCGTCCCGGTGGAAGGCGGCATCCAGATCGGTCAGGCCTATGCTGCCGCCCACGGCACCAAGTGCTTCACCGAAGCGGTGGCTGTGGTGAAGGATGACGTCATTCTCGCCGCCTACCTCGACGATTTTCAGTTCACCAGCACCGATGCAGGCGTGACCGCCGTGCCCAACTCCGACTCCGACTTTGCCGCAGGCTACGCCGAGGGCAAGGTGCTGATGTCCAAGCGGGCCAACGCCGATTATTACAGCAAGATGATGGCTGAAAAGGGCGGCTCCACGGTCGCTCTGGATGCAAACTTCGACGCCATCCAGAACTTTGCCGTCGGCAAGACCATCTCCGAGCTGGAGGATGTAGCCGCCAAGGGTGCCGAGGCTGTGGACGCCGTCTCCGGCGCAACGCTGGTGGATACCGCCGGTTATCTCTCTGCCATCGTGGATGCCGCCAAAAACGCCCAGACCACGCAGGCCGTGGAGTTCAACGGCAGCTCCGAGGACCTGAAGCTGAATGTGGTCTATGGGGCCGCACACGGCACCAAGTGCTTCACCTCCGGCGCTGTCGCCACCGCCGGGGACACCATCGTGCTGAGCTACATTGACGAGTTCCAGTTTGCCGGTTCGGACGCCGGGGTCGTCGGTGTGCCCAACTCCGATTCTGACTTCGGCGCAGGCTACGCCGAGGGCAAGGTGCTGATGTCCAAGCGGGCCAACGCCGATTATTACAGCAAGATGATGGCCGAAAAGGCTGGTTCCACCGTTTCGCTGGATGCCAACTACGACGCCATCCAGAACCACGTGAACGGCATGAGCATTTCCGACGCCGAGGCTCTGAGCAAAGATGAAAAGGCTGTGGACGCCGTTTCCGGTGCCACGCTGGTGGATACTGCCGGCTACATTGGTGTGCTGGTGGATGCCGCAAAGTAAGGCAAGAAAAATAACGTTCCTCTGAACGCAGCAGCGCCCGCCGGGAGATCTCCCGGCGGGCGCTGCTTATTTATTATATGTTTTATTGTATGCACGCCACAACAATACCGGCGCACCATGAGGGTAACGGTTTCGATCTCCTTTTCCTTGTTCAAGTTCTGAAGTCCTTTCTGTTTTATACATAGTTAGTCGGCTATAACCATCTGGTGGAAGAAAAGGCAGGCCACCTGTATGTAGTCTGCCTTTTGCCTGATGCGAAAGCCCGCAGACACGCGGGGCTTACAGCACCAGCGAGGGCGCGGTGTAGACCCGTGCCTTCAGCTCGCTGTTTAGCATATACAACCCCTTGCTGTCACCGCCGAACAGATCCATCTTGGTAATGAGGTC
>ENA-OQKR01000955-OQKR01000955.1-human-gut-metagenome-genome-assembly--contig:-NODE-955-length-9996-cov-3.050664_pt1 | contig 9996 bp, 9 predicted proteins | sample MGYA00242803_ERZ504806 | MGnify/ENA primary metagenome ERZ504806 (study PRJEB26092, sample SAMD00036399) | human gut metagenome | host: Homo sapiens | study: EMG produced TPA metagenomics assembly of the...
CAGACAAACCTGTTAAAGGAAGACGCACGTTGTATTAAATGTTAACAGAAGCAACTGTCTCATAAACCGTGTTACCAAACAATAGATTTTCTGAAAAAATATTGGATAATACCAGGAATAGAATAACTTTGCAATGTGTTTTTCATAGTATTAGATTTAAGGTTAACAAAAAGATTGGCTGTCTGGGAGAGATAGCCTTTTTTTATGGAATATGATAAAGAAATATGCAGCGCTCCTCTGTACATAATTTTTTTCGTATATTTGCGAGAAACTTATTAAAAACCAATCAAATCTATGCTTACGAAACTTAACCACGTACTCCTTGCTGGTGTTGTAGCTTTGGCATGTTCTTCGTGCCAAACAGAAAAAAAGGCCGATTACCAAGTAATACCTCTCCCCCAAGAGGTTGTTCTGACACAAGAAAAGCCATTTCTATTAAACAAAAATGTTTCCATTACCTATCTAGAAGGCAACCTCTTGCTGAAACGCAACGCTGAATTCTTATCCGGATACATCCGGCAAGCCACAGGGTATACTCCTCCTGTAAAAGGCTTAAAGGACGGAGAAACGGCAAAGCATGCAATCAATTTAGGTTTAGATGCGAATATAGCCAATAAAGAAGGTTATGTGCTGACAACAACTTCGGAAGGTATTCAAATCAACGGGCAGACAGAGAACGGCGTGTTCTACGGTTGCCAGACATTACGGAAATCAATCCCCGCCGAGGCTCAGGGAGCTGATATTCTGCTACCGGCAGGCAGTATCAAAGACGAACCCCGCTTTACATATCGCGGTATGCATCTTGATGTATGCCGACATTTCTTCCCGCTGGAGTTCATAAAAGAATATATCGACTTACTGGCGCTACACAATATGAATACTTTCCATTGGCATCTGACAGATGACCAGGGATGGCGCATCGAAATAAAGAAATATCCGAAGCTGACGGAAGTCGGTTCAAAACGCAACTGCACCGTTATCGGCAAGGCAAGAAGCGGAAAATATGACAACATTCCGTATGGCGGCTTCTACACGCAGGAACAAGCCAAAGAGATCGTGAAGTATGCACAAGAACGTTACATCACCGTAATTCCCGAAGTAGACCTGCCGGGACACATGCTTGCCGCTTTGGCCGCCTATCCTGATATGGGATGCACCGGAGGACCGTACAAAGTATCTCCCGACTGGGGTATCTTTGAAGATGTATTGTGCATCGGCAACGAACAGAGCATGCAGTTTCTTGAAGATGTAATGGCAGAAATCACCGAGATATTCCCTTCTAAGCTTGTACACATCGGTGGAGACGAAGCTCCCCGTACCCGCTGGGCCAAGTGCCCCAAATGTCAGGCACGCATCAAAGCGGAAGGCTTGAAAACAGACAAACAACATACAGCCGAGGACCGTCTGCAAAGCTATTGCATGACACGCATCGAAAAGTTCCTCAACAGCAAAGGAAGGCAAATTATCGGTTGGGACGAAATACTGGAAGGCGATGTGGCACCAAATGCCACTGTTATGTCCTGGCGTGGCACATCCGGCGGTATCAAGGCTGCACAAATGGGACATGACGTAATTATGACACCCAATCTTTACTGTTATTTTTGACTATCTCCAAACTGCGGACAGTAAAGACGAACCTCTCGGCATAGGCGGATATGTACCGGTAGAGAAAGTATACAGTCTCGACCCTACCGCTTCGCTTACCGAAGAGCAGTCCAAACATATCCTCGGCGCACAAGCCAACTTATGGACAGAGTATATCGCCACTACCGAACATGCAGAGTATATGATACTCCCACGCATGGCTGCCCTTGCCGAAGTGCAATGGACACAGCCCGAAAAGAAAGATTACGCGGACTTCACCCAACGCCTGCCGCGCCTCATCAAGTTCTACCAACGGGATAGCATGAATTATGCCAAACACATATTCGATATCCAAGCAGAATATACCACTACCCAAGAAGAGGACGGAAGCGGTAGCGGAGCTATAGTAGCCACGCTTCGCACCATTGACAATGCTCCCATTTACTATACCTTAGACGGTACTGAACCCACTACAGCCTCCGAACAGTATAACGGAACCGGAATCGTTATCCGCCAGTCCGCCGACTTGCGTGCTGTTGCTATCCGCCCTGAAGGAAAAAGCAAGGTAACAGAAAAAAGCTTCTACATCAACAAAGCCACTTTCTGCCCGATTGAGCTGACAGGTACACAGCCCACTCCGAAATACGCCTTTAAAGGTGCTACCGCTTTAGTAGACGGAATGAGCGGAATTGACAATTATGCAACCGGCGAGTGGATTGGCTTTTTGGATGGAGACGTAACGGCTGTTATCGACCTCGGTGCGTCAAACGGCAATGCCGCAGGCAAGACAGTTGCCGAATTACCGGAGATAAAGCATGTCTCTACCCATGCCGTAATAGACATGGGCGCCTGGGTTGCAGGATGTACAGGCCTGACAGTATCAGTGTCTGACGATAACAAAAGCTTCCGTGAGGTGGCAGCCAAAGAATTTCCCGTTGAAATGGACAGCCGTAAAAAAGCTGTGGCAAACTATGAAGTTACTTTCGAACCGGTGAAAGCACGCTATGTTAAAGTATTAATCAAGCGTACCCCTGCCCTGCCCAAAGGACATCCGGGAGAAGGGGGAACACCTTTCCTGTTTATCGATGAGATTGAAGTGGAATAAGGCAACTTATCAAAAATGGTAACATATACAACAACTATCATCCTGTCATTCGGAGGAATCTAATATCCAAGAACGACAGGATGATAGTTTCTGCGAAAGTGCATCTAAAACATTTATTCAATCACGAAACTCCCACGTTGCAAATCCCGATCCTGCGAGCTTTTCCCCACCATCACATCGTACCTGCCTGCACAAACCCGCATCGTATTACTTTGAGCATCCCACCATTCCAATTCTTTGCCGTTCAAATCGAACGCTACCTCAACACTCTTTCCGGCAGGAATGCGGACACGTTTAAAAGCACGCAAAGTCTTGCCCGGTCCTTCTGCATCATCTTGCTTCTTGAGGTAAACCTGCACTACCTCTTCACCGTCACGCTGACCGTTATTCGTAACGTTAACGGTCAACTTCAAAGGCTCTCCCACCTTAATCTGTTCCTTGGCCAAGGATAAGTTGCCATATTCAAAGGTAGTGTAGCTCAAGCCGTAACCAAACGGGAACAATGGTTGCTGAGTCATATAACGATAGGTACGTCCTGTCATATTATAGTCCTCAAAGTCGGGAAGCTGAGACATATTGCGATAAAAAGTTACAGGCAAGCGTCCACCCGGATTATAGTCACCGAACAATACATCTGCCACGGCAGTGCCGCCCGCCTGTCCCGGATACCAAGCCTGTAGGATAGCTTCACAATTCTTTGTTTCAGGCTCCAAAGCGATGGGCGAACCGGAACAATTCACCAAAATTATCTTCTTTCCGGCACGATGCAATGCGTGAATCAATTCACGCTGAACAGCCGGCAATTCAATGTCCGTACGGTCTCCGCCCTTGAAACCGGGAAGGTTCACTCCCATCTCCTCTCCTTCCAAAAGACGGAGATATACCACCGGCAAAAACTACAACATCGGCATCTTTCACACAAGCTACAGATGCATCGATATTTACCTTTTGCTTGAAGCCGATATCGAAATTCAGTTGTGCATCGCTTCTGAAATACTCAAAGTCAAGTTCGATGTCGTAAGGAACACCCGCTTTTACCTGTAGCGTATAGTCCAGTGACCTGCCACCATGCGTATTGCGGAAACGCTTTACTTCTTCGCCATTGATACGCAGGCAACCGGAACCGTATGTATAAATTTCGAATACCACTTCGCCCGATTGTAGAGGGGTGAGCACGCTGTTGTAAGTTGCAGAGAAGTCTGTCAGGTTTACGCCCGGTGCAAAAACCGTAGCTCCCGAGGTACAGAAGCGGAAAGGGGTGGTTACTTGTGTAGTAGTCACCGGGGTGCCCTCATGCTTTACATTGTTCCAATAACGTGCCGTAAACCCCTGTCCGTCTGCCGACTTACACTGGTTGAACACGCTTTGAATCAGTGTTCTTTCCACCCAACTGCAACCCTGTTCATAAATCAGCTTATCGTCCGCTCCCAACGCGTTCCGTATTCCATCCAGAATGGTGACTGTATGTGACGGCATACCGTTATAATTGCCCCATTGCATTACGGAGTCATTAGCATTAGGTCCCATGACAGCTACAGTCAGACCGCCACGTTTCAAGGGAAGGATATTGTCCTTGTTTTGCAGTAATGTCATGGACTTGCGGGCCATATCCAACGCCAATGAGTCGTGTGCAGCCGAAGCTACTACGGAGAAAGGAATCTTCGTCCAAGACACATCTTCCGGAGCGTCCATTTCTCCCAAAGCAAAACGGGCTTCCAACAGGCGGAGCACAGCCTTGTCTATGTCTTTCTCATCAATCTTGCCTTCCTGAGCTGCCTTTACCAATGCCTTATAACTGGAGCCACACTCCAAGTCCGTTCCGTTCAGCACTGCGGCTGCCGAAGCAGACTTTGCATCGGAATATGCCTTATGCCCGTATTCATTATAAAAATCGGCAATAGCACCACAATCGGAAAGGACAATACCATCGAACCCCCAATCGTTACGGAGAATTTGCATCAGCAAACGGTTGCTGCCGCAACAAGGCTCTCCCTCGAAACTGTTATAGGCACACATCACCTCCTTTACACCGGCTTCCTTCACTAACGCCTCAAAAGGCGGCAGATAGGTTTCATACAAATCACGTGTGCTAAGGTTCTCCACGTTGAAAGAATGACGGTTCCATTCCGGACCGGAATGTACAGCAAAGTGTTTGGCACAAGCATGCAACTTATCGTATCTCCCGTCATTGGTTCCTTGCAGACCTTTCACTACCATGACACCCATGCGACTGGTGAGATAAGGGTCTTCACCGTAGGTCTCAATACCCGTCCCCAACGCGGATCACGGTAAATATTCACCGTAGGCGTCCACATGGTAAGCCCCTGATAACGCTCGTAACTGCCCTGCGATGCGTAATATGATTTTTTGCACGCGCCTCATCCGATACGGCATTGAATACTTCATATACTGTTTGAGGCGAGAAAGAGGCTGCCATACCTATCGGTTGCGGAAAAACCGTAGCCAATCCGGCGCGTGCCACACCGTGCAGCGCCTCGTTCCACCAGTTATAGGGTTTGATACCCAAGCGCTCCACCGGTTGGGAAGTGTCCATCATCAATGCTACTTTTTCTTCCAAAGTAAGTTCTTTCAATAAAAGTTCCGCCCGCTTATCCGGAGTCAAAGAGGTTGTTCTGTACGTAGGTTGGCTGCACCCTATCAGCAATAGAAGAGGCAACCAACAGATAAGTTTCCGTTTCATGGTTGTTGCTGTTTTAATGATAGTAATCAGATTTATTTACCGTACAAAGATACAGGGTTACCCGATATACCATTGTGCCAAATGTTTCATAAAGTTTACTGTATGTATCATGACACATACTATTTACACATATTAATCCGGTAGGAAAGAATAATACCGGCAGCATGCTAATAATGAAAGGGATACGTGTACCAAGATATTTCACGCCGTGGTACACGCCGTACCACACAGTGGTACGAGCAGTACCTTACTAAGGTACGAGACCTACCACCCTTTGGTACATGAGCTACCAAAGAGCGGTACAGGGAATACCAGCAGCCGGTACCGGCAGTACCACCCTTAGAACTGGAAGTAAATGAACGGTTGTATCTCCGAACTCTTCATCTGAATAACCAGATAGACTATGGCAACCAGCAGCAATGCCTTCCCTATCAACGGAAGACGAACGACCGCCTTGCTGCAAGCATGCTCCCAACTATCAGGCACGAAATGCAGGAAGAAGCCGAGCGCCATCAAGGCAAACACTTCCCAATAGCCCACTATCAGTTGCGGGAAAAGCCCGGGATGGAAAGTCGTGAATATCTGCCTCAACATATCCAACGAAGCGGAGAAATCGGCATTGCGGAAGAATATCCAGCAGAAGCAGACGAAGTGGAACGTAATGACGATGCCGAAGAAGCGGCGAATGCCACGACTGCGTTCGCCCTTCTTCCGTCCGGTAATGCCCATCCAGAACTTATGGACAGCCAAAGCAACACCATGCAACATTCCCCAAAACACAAAATTCCAGGAAGCCCCATGCCACAAGCCGCCCAGGAACATGGTAATGATAAGGTTGGCATACTGGCGTATCTTGCCCTTACGGTTGCCGCCCAGGGATATATAGAGATAATCGCGCAGCCAACTGGAAAGCGAGATATGCCAACGACGCCAGAACTCCGTAATGGATGCCGACTTATAAGGCGAGTCGAAGTTTATGTTGAAGTGAAAGCCCAATAACAAGGCAATGCCGATAGCCATATCGCTATATCCGGAGAAGTCGCAATAGATTTGCAGCGCATAACCGTAAACACCCATAAGGTTTTCCACACCCGAATACAAGGTAGGATTATCGAAGATGCGCTCCACAAAGTTGATGCTGATATAGTCCGAGATAACCGCCTTCTTGAAAAGTCCGCTCACAATAAGGAAAATTCCCCTGCCGAACATCTCTCTGGAAACAAACAACGGACGGCGGATTTGCGGAATAAAGTCGCGTGCACGCACAATGGGACCCGCCACCAACTGCGGGAAGAATGATACATAGAATGCGTAGTCCAACAAGTTGGTGAGAGGCGTTATCTCCTTGCGGTACACATCGATTGTATAGCTCAGCGACTGGAACGTAAAGAAGGATATACCCACAGGCAGGAAGATGTCCATTGCGGTAAACGTGCCGCCCGTGAGCGAAGCAAAGAAATCGCAGAGAAAGTTCGTATATTTAAAATAGCACAGCAGTCCCAAGTTTATCGCCAGACTGGCTGCAACCCACATTTTGCGTTGCCAATGCACGGTGGCACGCGCCATAAGGCGAGCTATGAAGAAATCGCTCACCGTAACGATAGCCAGCAGAAAGAAATAAGCACGCTGCTTTTATAATAGAAGTAGTAAGAAAACAGGGTGACGAACATCAGACGGGCGGTGGTGCGGCGCTGCAAAAGCAGGTAGAACAGGATAAAGGCTGCAAACAGCCACAGGAAAATGCCGCTGCTGAATATCATCGGTGCATGCGGATTGTACACCAGCAGGTCGTGCAGGCGGGTAAGGTCTATATTCAGTTTGTTCAAAAGTTCGCTAATATTCCACATCGGTCGGTTTACGGCTAAATGAGTTAACTACATTCACTGACTGCAATAGTCATTATACGCTTTCAGCAGAGCGCGATAGAACATCTCGCCCTGCAATGCATATCCTTCCGGAAGATAGTGCACATGGTCGGGACGCATCAGACGCGCTTCCTGCCAGTTGAGACAAGCCCGGCGGACACCGCCGAAAGTCTCGTACATATCCCACACCGCCAGTCCGTTGGCATCGGCAAAACGGCGGATGGTCTGTGCGGCAACAGCAGTACGGGGATTAATCTTATAGGTACGCCGGCGACGGCGCTGACGGAAACTATCGTATGAACCGGGCGGAGTAGTCATCAGCATCGGAACATCGGGCAGACTCTTGCGAAGCATGCACACCAGTTCTTCCATCTGCCGGTAATGCAGTATGGAGTTATAACGCCGATTGTGGCTCTCGTTCGTTCCGAAAGAGAGAATGACAAGGTCGGGATGCAACGCAGCGATATCCGCCACACGGTCCGGACGGGTAAAGGTTGTACAAAACGCACCGTTTATCCCCATGTCCGTATAAGACAGTGCTCCGAATGTTCTTTGAAGCAACCCGCCCGTGGTTTCGGGAAAGATATGGCCTCGGATATGGCTGTCGCCCACATGCACGATGCGTACCGTATCGGCAGCGATGCCCAGGCGGAGCATGCGCAGTTTCTCCCAAAAGGGCTTCAAGATACCGATGCTGTCTATCAGCTCGTTCCCGCCCAGTTGCCGAAAGGCTGTGGGCAGGGTGATGAGAGGAATGGGCAACGTGTCCGTACGCTGTCCGTAGATTCTAAGCGTGTCGCAATCAAATGCCGTTTTCTGAAGCCGGGGACAACCCGGAAGCACATCTTGGGCATAGTTCCGTTGCACCGGCAGGAAGAGCAACGCCAATACCGCGTAGCAAACGGCAAACCGTAAATCGGCCAAGTGCCGGCTCCTTTTATGGCTCCGCTTCATAGGCACGCCCCCTGTCGTATTGTTCTTTGCCATAAACCAGAGCCTCATAAAGCAGTTCCGCCAGATGCTTGCCGCCACGGAAGTTGATATGCGTATAATCGTAATTGGCTAAAGAAGGTTTGGCATGCACCATATCCGCCATACTGCCTTCACCGCCCATGGCTTCGAACATATTCCAGAAAGCCACCCCACTGTCGGCCGCCAGATTCTGCTGGTAACGGATAAGGTTTTTAATGCCGGGCATGGTCCGCAGGCTGCCCTCTTCGGTTTTATACTCGCGGTCGCCCACACCGACAATGAGAATTCCGGCTTGGGGGAAGGCTTGCTTCAAATGGGCAATGGTCGTCAGCATACCATCGCGATAGCGGTCGTAATTACGCCCGCGTTCCGTAGCTACGTTCAGTCCGTACTGAAGGACTATCAAATCGTACGGACGCAGTTCGTTAAATTCGCGCATAGTCCGGACAGGTATGGAGCGCAAAGACAGACCAGAACTGCCCCGAAGCGAAAAATTATCGACGGCAATCCCTTGCGTGCCGTCCATAGCCACTCCGTAGAATAAGGTAGAATCGGCGCTCTCCACTTTCCAACGCACAGAGCCGATACGTCCTGTTACATCCATTTCACGAAGTCCGTCGGCAGGCGGAAATGTCCCGGTCTGCGGTTCGCCCTTGTTTACGGATGCCGAAAGGCGGGCTTCGCCTTTATTATAAAAGAAGATAGAAGCACGTTCGCAAGTATCGAGCCGGGAAGCATACTTCCTCTGTCCGCCAAGCTCTACGTACGCTCCGGGAGTCGGAATAAAATAATGGCCCGAAACACCTTGTTTGCCACGGTCGAAGAATACGGAGTCCGTAACGGAATGGCTCTGCCAGCCGCCAAAGCTGTGCCGCACCGTAGGCCGATAGCCGTTGACCGGAGAAGTAATCGTCACGAAGCCTACCCCGCAGCCTCCATAACGCTCCTGCAACATCGCACGCAGGTCGGCTGTCAGGATATCCGCCTCGATGAAAGAATCTCCGAAATAGGCGATACGTACCGGACGGGGCTTTGCCGCCAACTCATCCAGTGCGCGATAGAAAGGTGTCATGCCGCGTAGGGTAGAGTCGCTGTAATCCTCAATGCAGGTCATGCCGCTGCGACAGGTATCCACAAAGGCGGGCTTCACTTTCGGGGGCGGCGGCAACAGACTGTCCGGTTCGCTCACGACTTCCGGCACGGGACGCACATCGCCAAGTATGTCTACCCGCCTCAACACATGGCCCCCTATCGTGCCCCCCGGCAGCAAGTTCAGCAGCAGAAGTACCGCCAGCACAATAAGCATCAGCCAACCTGTATGTTTTAAAACGCTCTTTTCCATAACTAATCCGGACGCAAAGATAAAGAATCGGATGAAAATAAATATCGTCCTTCCTAAAAAGAAATCGTCAGGTTCATTTTAACACAGTCTTGACTGCTGTTTATGTGGCAGAAACTTTAAACAGTCCGCTCTATGTTCCAGACAAATGCCCGGAGTCCCAATTGCTCGGTCTGCTTGTCCATGTTGTGAAGGACCTCCAGCAGGGGCTCTACCCGCTCGTCCTCCACCATTGTAAGAATGGCGGAGCACATGGAAGGCCAGGCGTGACTGCCGTAATGAGGCTCACCGGTCTTGGAACCGCGCCCGCGAACCTGCTCCCAATAAGTGAAGCCCCGGCAATTGAGCCGGTCGAGTGTAGCAATGATACGCTCGTAATATGCCTGATCGAATGTGATTAATACTGATTTCATTATTCAATTATTCAATT
>ENA-OQKR01000957-OQKR01000957.1-human-gut-metagenome-genome-assembly--contig:-NODE-957-length-9974-cov-3.882604_pt1 | contig 9974 bp, 9 predicted proteins | sample MGYA00242803_ERZ504806 | MGnify/ENA primary metagenome ERZ504806 (study PRJEB26092, sample SAMD00036399) | human gut metagenome | host: Homo sapiens | study: EMG produced TPA metagenomics assembly of the...
CCTTTTACCAGTTTCACTGCCGCATGCCGGCAAAGACATCGATCTGTTCTTTAAACCACGCACACCGGACTCTGCGGTATATTCTGCAATGACTTTTTCCAGCGCTCCATCGGTAACTTTCAGATTCTGCGCCTTGATTCCCATCGCTTTCATCGCCTTCGGAAGCAGATGTTTTCTCGCAATATGAAACTTCTCCACCGGTGTATACCCCGGGAACTGGATCACTTCCATACGGTTCAGTAATGGTTCCGGAATCGTATCCGTACTGTTTGCCGTACATACGAAAAATACATTCGACAGATCATACGGTACATTCATATAATGGTCGGTAAAGCTGTAGTTCTGTTCCGGATCCAGCACTTCCAGAAGAGCACTCGCCGGATCTCCGCCATAATCTTTCGCCAGCTTGTCCACCTCATCGAGTACCATAACCGGATTCTGTGCTTTGCTCCGTTTCATGCCTTCCATGATCCGGCCAGGCATCGCTCCCACATACGTTCTTCTGTGTCCACGGATCTCTGCCTCGTCCCGGATACCACCAAGACTGATTCTCACATATTCACGGTGCAGCGCTTTCGCAATGCTCTGTCCGATACTGGTCTTACCGGTACCAGGCGCACCCACGAACAGCAGGATCGAGCCGGACTGTTTTTTATTCAGTGCCATTACCGCAAGCTGCTGGATGATACGGTCTTTACTTTTTTCAGTCCATAGTGATCTTCGTCCAGAATCTCTTCTGCTTCCTGCAGATTAATCTCGGTCTGTTCCTCTGTCTTCCAGGAAAGGGAAGTCACAAAATCCAGATAATCGTACAGCATACCGTATTCGTGGCTGTCTTTTCCTTCCTGTTTCATTCGATTCAGAACTTTCTCCGCCTCTTTTCGGGCTTCCTCGTTCATACCGGACTGTGCGATCTTCGTCTCAAACTTCCGCACATCCGAGATATTTTCCGGATGCATCTCATCGAGCTGCTGCTGCAACAGTTCGATCTGTTTTTTAATGGCAGATTCCCGGTACACCTGTTCATGAATCTCTTTCTGGGCTTCCTCGGCTTCTTCTCCCACCTGGAAGACCTCCATAAATTCATAAACAGCTTCCTCAATCTTTTTGCACCGTTCTCTCTTCGAATCTGTCTCTATGATACCATATTTTTCTTCCCATGTGATATTAAAATAGATGAAAGCGCACATCCGATCTCTTCCACATTCTTCCAGTGCAGAATCACGCCACGCGCCCAGACGCCCCACGGAAATCCTTTGATAACCGAAGAATATCCTGTTTCATTTTCTCAAACAGAGCCTTCGCCTCCTCCTTCGGGAAATCGTCCACATCCGGAAGGATCGAAGCATCCGCCGTGATCACGCCGTCTTTCTCCAGCTCGATATCAGAGATCTGTACACGCTCTCTCACTTTCACGCGCACATTTCCCTCGTCATCCACGCTGTCGATCGCGCCGATCACACCGATCGGATAAAAATCATCCGGTGTCATCTGTTCCTTCTCTTCTTTTTCCATTACAAATAATATATCTTCTCCAACAGACTCTGCTGTTATCTCTCCACTGGGAAACACATCTTTTTTAAAGAAAAATGTCACACCTGGCAGTAACAACAGGTCAGAAATGGGCAATGTAATCATGATGTTTCCTCCTTGTTCTTCTTTTGTTAGCACTCATTCTTTACGAGTGCTGATTTTCATATTTTATTCTATCACGTTCTGTTGAAAATGCAAGTAAAATTCGTGAAAACCTTTCAAACTGCTATGTTATATAAACTCACATGCAGGCATGGATTTTGGTTCATTGTTCACGCAAAAAAAGAAAAGCAACCAGAACTCTAGATTCTGATCACTTTTCTTTTATATCACAATATATATCATCTGGTCATTACATGAATCCTTCTGACGATACATCTACTGTGTTTCTACCTATTATAATATTACCTGCTGAACCGTTAGATACTTTCAAAGTACCTGTATCACAATCAGGTAAACCGGCGAATCGCAAGAATGGTCTTGCAGTTTGCGCTTCTGTCATGGGTAATTCCCCATTTACTTCCTTTTGCTTCCACGATTCCACCGTTACCGTCGTAGATTGCTACATGTCCGGAATAGCAGATGACATCACCTGCTTTTGCTTCGGACAGACTGGATACTGCCTTTCCAAGACTTCTCCATCCTGCGGATGTTGTATATCCACCACTGTATGCTCCGGTATTTTTCAGAACCTGATATACAAAGTGAGAACAGTCAATACCATTGGTCAGAGAATTTCCACCCCATACATATGGGTTACCAACAAACTGATCGGCATAAGCTACGATAGCACTTCCGGATACTCCGCTGCTGCTTGTGGAACTGCTGGTGCTGCTGGAGCTTGCTGTACTGTTACTGCTGTTTGAACTGCTGGTTGTACTGTTACTACTGCTTGAACTGCTGTTACTTGTTGTACTGTTATTTCTGTTGGAGCTGCTATTACTGTTGCCGGAACTGCTCTGTGAAGTTGAACTGCTGCTGGAAGAAGAACTTGCTGCGCTTGCCGCTGCCTGCTGACGGGCTGCTTCTTCTGCTGCCGCCTGCTGTCTTGCCGCTTCTTCCGCTGCTGCCTGACGGGCTGCCTCTTCTTCTGCCTGACGTTTTTCTTCTGCGATCTGATCCAGCTGTGCCTGCTGCTGGCTGATCAGGTTACTGATCTCAGCGGCCTGCTGCTGTGCCGTTGCAATCTGTGCTTCATAATCACTGCTGGTTGCTTTCTTCGCATCCATCTGCGCCTGTAAGTCTGACTGCTGACTCTGCAGATCTGCCTGCTGGCTTTCCAGAGATGCTTCCTGTGTCTCCAGATCGCTCTTCTGGGTTTCCAGATCTGCTTTCTGATTTTCCAGATCTGTCTTCAGATCAGACACCTGCTGTACTACTTCTTTAAAAGCTTCCAGCTGTTTTCTGTCATAGTCATGCATGCTCTGTGCATATTCCACTTTATTCAGAAGAGATGTGATACTGTCCGCACCGCTCAGCATATTCAGCCATGCTTCATTGCCACCGTTTTCATATATGTACTGGATACGTTTCTTCATATCCGCATACTGCTTGTCGCGATCTGCTTCCGCCGCCTCCAGCTGACTGGTGGTTGTCTCGATCTCTCCCTCTTTTTCTGTAATATCTGCTTCTTTTTGTGCAATTCCATCTTCTGTACTTGCAATGTCTGTCTTGGTAGCATCAATCTGGATCATCAGGTCTACCATATCTGCATCCATAGCATTGATTTCTGACTGGATCTGCTGCTGCTGTTCAGACAGAGATGCGATTGTCTCATTCGTCTGACTTAACTGGCTCTCTGCCTGCGCCTTCTGCTGTTTGATATCGGATTCCGTATCCGCAAAAACGGCAAATGACTGAGATACCATCATTACAAGTCCCAAAAACGCACATACTACTCTTTTTTTCATGTAAAACCTCTCTTTTTGTTGCCCTTGTTACTTTGCTTTTTAATGACTTTGTAACAATTTCGTTACTTTTTACATACTAACACGTTCCCCCTGTAAATGCAAGAAGTATGTCTCAGAATTTGCAAAATGTTCACAGACTTTTCACATTTTCAGTGGATTTTGTTGATTTTTTCCTGTAAATCTTCCGGTGTATCGTAAACGTCAAACCATGCGCCTGACATTAAATGAAACGCCGCTTTTTTATGAGCGGCGTGGTTTCCTGCATTCGTCTGGAAGTTCTGATGACCAAGGCATCAGATCATCTAATTCCGCAGGATCTATATTTCCTTGTTTATCGCAGCGTTTCGGCAGCTCTGTGAGGATATATTTAAAGTAGTAATACGGCCGCAGGTTGTTCAGCTTCGCAGTTTCTGAAATGCTGTACACCAGTGCACTGGCATTCGCCCCGTTTGCGGTGTTGTGGAACATCCAGTTTTTCTTTCCGATGCAGAAGGTCCGGATTGCCCGTTCCGAAGCCGAGTTGTCAATGGGAACATCGCCGTCTTCCAGGAAAACTTTAAGATATTTTTCCTGGTTGATCAGGAAGTTCAGTCCCTGGGCCGTTTTTGATTTCGGCGGTACAGCACATTCCGCAGCCTGTTGTTTTACCCACGCAAAGAATTCCTCAACCATCGGCCGGATCACCTCCTGCCGCTTTTGAAGACGTTCTTCCGACGAGAGCCCTTTTAGCTCCGTATCGATATTATAGAATCCTGCGATCTTTTGCAGTGCCTGATATGCAACCGACTGTTTGACCGCCTGTGGGTCTTTTTTATCGGCTGCTTTTACTGCATCTGCAAAATCGCGCCTTGCATGTGCCCAGCAGTTCGCGTTTGTTACCTCTGGGAGTTTCCTTTCAAGTACGTGGTACTGCTGGAGGCTGTCCGTTACAAGGATCCCTTTATAGTCCCGGTAAAAATCCAGAGGTTTGTGGTGGTCGCGCCCTTTCTGGTATTCATAGATCACGATGGGGCGCTCCTTATACAGTTCACCGGAACGGTGCACCCACATGTAACACTTGCTGTTGGGATGATCGCTGTCTGCGATCACCTGCGTCGGCGTTTCATCAGACTGTGTGACATGCAGCGACAGCAGTTCTGATTTCATCCGCTCAACAAAAGGTGCAAAGTATCTGTCAGCACATTTGATGATCCAGTTGGACATGGTCTGCCGGGATATCTTTACACCATTGCGCTCGAATTCCTGCTCGATCCGGTGAAGTGCGGATGAGTTTACATACTTTACGTTCAGGATAGCTGCCAGCAGGGACGGGGTCACAATGCTGTTCCGGAGCAGATCCTTTGGCCTTTCTCCGCGGATGAATTCGTCCTGATGGTCGCCGTCAGTCCCAACATATACTTCGACCGTATGAACCTCAACGGTCCATGATGCCGGCTCGTAGCGAAGCCTCTTATAGGTCTCACTTGGAATCTGACGCCAGTTGCCATCGCCATAGAAGGCATCCAGTTCTTCTTTGGAAACATGATACGGCGGAAGGATCTCTACAGGGAAATCTTTCAGATCCAGATCCCGTTTTCCTTTTTTCTTCTGACTCCGCTTGGTGGGCAGGATCTCATCTGCAGGAGGTTCTGGAACTGATGCATCATATGCAGCTTCTGCTTCATCAAAAAAGGAGAGCTGTCCGTCGATCGATTTTAAAGTTTCCGTATGTTTGCCAAAACGATAGCTGTTGGCGAGGCGTACCTGTTCGATCAGTTTTTCTATGTTCTGGTTCAGCATATCCAGCTGTCCCTGCATGGAAAGAACCATGGTAATCAGTTCCTCGCGGCTGCAGTTATTCAGTTCAGTAAGTGTATGTTTATGATCCATTGTCCCGCTCCTTTTCACTGTATCCATTATAACAGAAACAACGGAAAATGGCGAATTTCCAAGAATGACGTCTTCGTCATTATGCCTATGTGCCAAAAAGCCGTATAACGTCCATAAACATAAGAAAATATAGTATTTTCAAGGTTCAAAAAATTTATTTTCAATCATTCTCAGATGCACTGAGTGCGTCTGGAAAGAGTGAAAACCTATGTTACAACGACTGATTTTTGACCTGATGAAAACGCTGAAAAAATCTCTGTTTTGCACAAAAGTCAGAGTGCTCTTTTCGGATGGACCTCTTTGATCTTTGGATCCAGTGGGTTCAGTCCGAGCATCAGATACTGGAACTGTTCCTCTGTAAGTTCTGCAGCTTCCTGTTCTGTCCTGGGCCAGGTCAGGGATCCGTCTTCTAAGCGTTTGTACAGAAGCAGGAATCCATCTCCCATCCAAAGCAGACCTTTGATCCGGTCGGATCTTCTTCCGCAGAAAAGAAAAAGAGTTCCTTTTTCAAAAGGATTCTGATGGTATCTGTCACCGATGATCATGGACAGTCCGTCAATGCCTTTCCGCAGATCAACATATCCGCAGGCGAGTACAACCCTGCGGATTCCTGCTGCATCGTTAAGCATGACGGATCACCTGGAAGATCCTGTCAAGCAGGGCTTCCGAAATATTGTTAGATATCGCAATGGATAAAGCACCATTTTTGATGATGGCAGCCGGAGGTTGTTCCTGAAAGGAGTGTATCGGTTCTTCCTGCCTGCTTAACGGAACAGAGATCTCAGCAAACGTGATTTCCGGAGATGAAGTGGCTGGTGGCATCTGCATTTGCTCATACGCTTCTTTGCGGAATTTTCGGAGCCAGTAATAATAAGATTTTTCTTTGATACCATTATCGGCAAGCCATTGCTTCACGGTCATATTTTCCGGCCTTTGCTGACATTGTTCTATAATGTTCAGCCAGTTGGTGCGTCTTACATCATGAGTTGATTGGTCCATACTTTAGTCCTCCTCTAAAAAACTAGTTAGTTTTTTCGTACTTTTTAGAGTATCTCATAAATGCGCTGATCCGGCTAGGCGAGTGGTTTGACGTTTACCAAAAATCGGAGAACGATTGATTTAGTTGTAAAATTTCTGGAAGTTCACATTATTATAAAACAAGCGGGTATCCATTTGATACCCGCTAAGGTTTCATTTTGTTGTACCCAAAGTTCAGAAAGAACCGATAAATCGTTACTGCAACACATCCTTATTTTGCACATTAGTCTACATTATAATTCAAACCCTTCCAAATCCTCCGGAACAAACAGATTCCCATCGAAATAAGGCTTCCCTTCCGCCATATATAACTCTTTCCGATGCTCAATCGTCTTATCTTCCGTATGATAAAGAATCAGGTTCTCAACACCGAGTGTCTGTGCCAGTTTGCAGGCGTCTTTGACGGTAGAATGGTGTTTCTCATACGGCTTAAAATGGTCGGCGTCGCGATACAGGCAGAAGGCTTCGTGGAGCATCCATTTGCTGCCTTTGGCGTATGGTTCTTCGCATGGGTTGTATGGCTCATCGCCGCAGCAGGTGAGTTTTTTGCCGTTGCCGAGATCCATGGAGAAGCCGAACTGTTTGGCTTTGGTGGAGCCGATATCGAAAAAGGTCACGTCGTGCCCGATGATTTCTCTGGTTTCACCGTTTTCTACTGTGATAAGGTGCAGGCGGTCACCCATGTAGGCGGCTTCTTTTGGCTGCAGGACCATACAGGCGATATCGTGTGCCATCTGGAGGACTTCGGCGTGACCGTAGAGGTTGGCTTCGCCCTCGTAGGTTCCGCGTTTCATGTTCTGGCAGATCATGCGGATCATCCAGATGATACCGGTCAGATGGTCGAGGTGTTTGTGTGTGATGAAGATGTCGCGGATCTCTTTCCAAGGGATGTTGGCATCTTCTAACTGGCGCAGAATGCCGTTACCGCCGCCTCCATCGACTAGGAAGTATTTTCCGTTATCGTCAAAGATAAAGCAGGTATTGTAACAGCGGGTGACAACAGCGTTTCCGGTTCCGAGAATCGTAAGTTTCATAGCAGGTTCCTTTCTTTCTAAAATATATCGTGGCTTGTATGTCTCGGGAGTCTGGCATACTATTTGTTGAGTAATTACCGATATTCAATGTTCCGATAAATAAACATTGTTTAGATTTGTCTTGCGATATTCAGCGACCCAGGAATTACTTCGTGGGGAATTCCTGGGTCGTGTTTTAAACATATAATGGTATAAACAGAATCGATACCTGTAAGACAAATTTTTACTGCAGATCCAGAGCCTTCATGCTCATCTCTTCGAGCAGCTGAGATTTTACTTTATACAGCTTGTCGGACAGATCCACATACACTTTCTGCGGATTTACCAGACGGCGTGTCTCCGGCCACAGGGTTTCCTGTTCTTTTTTGCAGATTGCCTGCATTTCCATAACGGAAGGAGAGGTGTAAACACACAGGCCTTTCTGGAAGACAGGAACCAGAAGTTCCCGGAGTGTGTAGGAGCCGCCTTTGATCTTGGTTTTTTTCCAGGTTTCGATCGGATCGAAGATGATCATGTCTTTGGATTCATCAAAGGTTTCGTCCACCATACAGATCAGATCGGCACGGATCTTGCCGGTTGCTTTGTCGTAGATACGGTAAATGGTTTTATTCCCGGGTTTGTGATTTTCTCTGTATTTTCAGAAAGTTTGATCTTCGGTACGAAATCCTCATCGCTTTGCTTTGATGGCTGCCAGTTTGTAGACGCCGCCGAATGCCGGGCAGTCTTTGGAGGTGATCAGGTTCGTGCCGACACCCCAGGAGTTGATCGTGGCGCCCTGTGCTTTCAGGCTGTCGATCAGGTATTCGTCCAGATCGCTGGAAGCGGAGATGATCGCATCGCCGAATCCGGCAGCTTCGAGCATTTCAGAAGCTTTCTTTGACAGATAAGCCAGGTCACCGCTGTCGATACGGATGCCGTAGCCGTGGAAGTTCGGATCTTTTTCTTTCATTTCTTTAAAGACGCGGATCGCGTTCGGTACACCGGAGTCGAGTACATCATACGTATCTACCAGCAGCAGGCAGGCGTTCGGATACAGGTTTGCATAGGTTTTAAATGCGGTATATTCATCCGGGAAGCTCATGATCCAGCTGTGTGCATGTGTACCTTTGACCGGAACATTGAACATCTTGCCGGTCAGCACGTTGGAAGTTCCGACGCAGCCGCCGATCACAGCGGCTCTTGCACCGTAGATACCGGCATCCGGTCCCTGTGCACGGCGAAGACCGAATTCCATGATACCGTCACCTTTTGCCGCATAAACCACGCGGGAGGCTTTGGTGGCGATCAGACTCTGATGGTTGATGATGTTTAAGATTGCGGTTTCCACCAGCTGCGCCTCCATGACAGGAGCAACTACTTTTAAGAGAGGTTCTCTCGGGAACACAACGGTTCCTTCCGGAATCGCATAAATATCACCGGTAAAGTGGAAGCCTCTCAGATATTCCAGAAAATCATCGTCGAACAGGTTCAGTCCCCGCAGATATTCCACATCGTCCGGAGAAAAATGCAGGTCACGGATGTATTCGATGACCTGTTCCAGTCCGGCTGCGATCGCATAACCGCCGTCACACGGGTTCTGTCTGTAGAAGGCATCAAATACAACAACCTGATCAGTAGGGTTTTTAAAATAACCCTGCATCATGGTTAATTCGTATAAATCAGTTAATAAGGTTAAATCCAGCGCTCTCATGGCGTACCTCCATATATTTATTGTTGTCCTTATAAATTCAGTGATCAATTTTTGTATAGTATACCATTTTGAAAAAACAAGTAAACCGATGCGGAATAAATGGACAGGAAATTGTCAGTTAAGAAAGGAAGAATCTGGAAAAAACGAGGGAGAGAAAACGGCGAAAAAACAGCAAAAAAACGGGCTAAAAAAATTTTTGAAAAAAATTTCAAAAAAACACTTAGACAATTTTTCAGAAGGGTTGCTATATAATACATCTTAGTCGCTGAGCGGTACAGAAATAAAAAGCACAGCACAATAAGTTAATGGGCTATCGCCAAATGGTAAGGCAACGGACTCTGACTCCGTCATTTCAAGGTTCGAATCCTTGTAGCCCAGCTTCAAGCCTTGGATATAGATCCAAGGCTTTTTTCTTACGCTGTATATCAATAATTGGTCCAGTGGACCAATTTTGATTGCATTGCATATTGATAACAACAGGAGGAAAACGGCATGTATTCGTTTGAAAGTAAAGTACGTTACAGTGAAGTCGGTGAAGATACGAGGATGACTCTTTACAGTGTGCTGAATTATTTTCAGGATTGCAGTGTATTTCATTCGGAATCTGTAGGGCGCGGCACGGCGGTTCAGGGAGAACTGGGCAGAGCGTGGGTGCTGACCGGATGGCAGATCGAATTCAGGAGAGCAGCTGACCTTGGGGAGAGCATACGGATTTCCACCTGGCCGCACGGGTTCCGGGGATTTATCGGGGGAGCGGTAATTTTCTGATGGAGACACTGGGATGGGGAAATACTGGCATGTGCGGATTCAAGCTGGGCGTATATCGATCAAAAACCGGCATCCGGTAAAGGCATCGGAGGAAGAACGGGCAGTATATCCGGATAGAGGAGAAACTGGATA
>ENA-OQKR01000959-OQKR01000959.1-human-gut-metagenome-genome-assembly--contig:-NODE-959-length-9961-cov-1.576876_pt1 | contig 9961 bp, 14 predicted proteins | sample MGYA00242803_ERZ504806 | MGnify/ENA primary metagenome ERZ504806 (study PRJEB26092, sample SAMD00036399) | human gut metagenome | host: Homo sapiens | study: EMG produced TPA metagenomics assembly of the...
CACATAGATCCAATCAGACCTGCGATGATACCAATAAATGGATTCGCGATTTTATCGAATGCTAATGTAGAAGTTTCTGACAGAGTTCTGATAACAGAAACGTTTGCTGTAGAAAGCAGGTTTGTGATCATCAGCCAGGAAGCCAGCGCAGAAAGAGCAGCTGTACCATCATTATCATCTGCCATACCAACACCAATACCGATCGCGAACAGGATTGCCATATTATCGATCAAAGCTCCCCCTGCTTTTACCAGATAAAAACCAATCTGCTGAATGATACCGTTAATTTCTCCACCCTGCATTGTAGCCGGACACATCCAGTATCCAAGTCCCATCAGGATACCACAGATAGGCAGACATGCTACCGGGAGCATTAAGGATTTACCTAATTTTTGTAAAAATTTCATTTCTTTTCCTCCTTCTCAAAATCCTTTTCCTTATTGGAATCCCTTTATTTATTTTAATCCGGCAAGTACCACCGGTTTAAAACCATATCTATAAAACTATTTTTCTTCTACGGTCAGAACATCATCTCCGGCGTTGACCTCTTTGTCTGCCTGAGCTGTCACAGCCGCATAATCTGCTGTGTTGCAGATCAGCACCGGTGTGATGATATCATATCCTGCAGCTTTCACCTTCTCAAGATCTACTGTCAAAAGCAGATCTCCCTTTTTCACGGTATCTCCGGCTTTTACATGACCTTCGAATCCCTCTCCTTTTAACTGTACCGTATCCAGTCCCACATGAATCAGAACCTCTGCCCCAAAATCTGTGGTCAGACTGATCGCATGAAGGGTATCAAATACCATTCCGATCGTACCGTCTGCCGGCGCATAAATTTTGCCTTCTGATCGGAATCACCGCAACTCCGTCTCCCAGAATCCCCTCACTGAATGTCGGATCGCTGACTTCTTTGAGAGAAACTGCCTTCCCTTTTGCCGGTGCTCCTAATACATGTGCTTTATCTTTTTTCTTCTTAAAAAGTCCAAACATCTTTCTTCCTCCTTTATTCTTCCGCAGTCGTCACTCTCCGGATGTGGATCGCCAGATACATGATCTCCTCTCCTGACAGGCTGCATTTTGTCTCTTCTTCAATATATGCAGCAACCATCTTGCTGCAGTCATATTCTTTCTGATATTTTTTCTGCATCAGCTCCGCCAGTTCAGACTCCTCATCCGGAAGAAGCTCTTTTCGGTAGACCCGCTGAAGCAAAAACTTGATATGTGTTACAAATCTCTCATAATGGAGAGATGTTTCATCCAATTCAATCTGAAGCTTCTCTTCTACAATTTCCAGTATCTTTTTTACCAGATTCGGAAACTTCACTGCATCCCGAATATCTGTTCCATATTCTGCGTTCAGGAAATGAAGTGCGATAAATCCCGCCTCATCCTCCGGAAGCCGGATCCTCAGCTTTTCTTCAATCGTCTTGACCGCATACATTCCCAATTCATATTCCCTCGAGTAAAACCTCTTAATCTCCCATAACAATGCATTTTGCGGCTTAATCCCCTGCTGATATCTTGTGATCGCGAAATTAATATGATCTGTCAGTGTCACATATATACTCTGATTGAGCTTTAACTTCAGATTTTCTTTCGCATAGGTGATGATATCACTGGATACCTTTACATGCTCAAGCGGCATGTCTGCAAGAAGATCTTTAAACTGTTCTGCAAGTGTCTGACTTTTGATCCGGAACACTTTCTCAATCTTGTTCTCCTGAATCTGCCTGCCGGGCTTCATACCAAACCCAAGCCCGCGTCCCATGACAACAACTTCTCTTCCTTTGCTGTCTACAGCCGACACGATATTATTATTTATAATTTTTTCAATTAACATTCTATACCGAATCCTCTTTTATACGAATCTTTTTCCTGTTCTGTCAGTTGTGTCTGGAGTTCCCCGTAAAATAATAAAAACCAGCCTTTACAAGAGAATAAACCTATGGTATTACTCTCTCGTAAAACTGGTTTTGCCTGCCTGACAGTAACAATCCAATTTGATTCAATTCGTTATATAAACTATACCAGAGGTGACACCTCAAGTCAACCTTCCGGCAGCCCCGAATTTAGATTTTGGTAATATTGTTTATATTTTTTTTATATTTTCGTATAAATGTACCAACGCTTTTTTATCTTGGGATTTTAGACAGCGCTGCCTCATCTGCCACCAGTGTCACATCGCTGTGCATCTGCAGGATTGAAGCCGGAACCCGTGGTGTAACCGGTCCAAAAAATGCATCTCTTACAATATCTGCCTTATCTTCTCCGCTGACAATGATCAGAATCTTCTTTGCCTGCATGATCGTTCCGATTCCCATCGTATATGCCTGTCTCGGAACCTCATCTGCGGATGCGAAGAAACGCTTGTTTGCTTCGATCGTGCTCTCTGTCAGATCTACACAGTGTGTCGTCTTATCAAATGCATCTGCAGGTTCATTAAATCCGATATGACCATTGTGTCCCAGTCCGAGAAGCTGAAGATCCACACCGCCAAGAGAACGGATCAGTTCTTCATAGCGCGCACACTCCTTTTCTCCATCCGGCTGTGTACCATCCGGCACATTTGTATTCTCTTCCTTGATGTTTACATGATTAAACAGATGCTCATGCATGAAGTAGTAATAGCTCTGGTCATTTTTACGGTCCAGTCCTTTGTATTCATCCAGATTGACAGAAGTCACCTGAGAAAAGTCCAGATCCCCTTTTTCATACCATTCTACCAGCTTCTCATATGTACCGATCGGTGTGGAACCTGTTGCCAGTCCCAGTACACAATCTGGTTTCATGATCACCTGTGCAGACAAAATATTCGCTGCTTTTTTGCTCATATCATTGTAGTCTTTTGTTTCAATAATCCTCATGTTCCATTTCCTCCTCTATCCATACCAGCCCGCGAACTCCAAAATGCGGCCGATCATCATTCATCCGAAACGGATAAATCATATTTATTATATACTTGTTTCCTGCTTTTGTACAATCTAAAAATTGCTTTCCTTTTTAGATATTATTCTTCATACTCGATTCCTACAAGAAACAGCCCCTGCGGCGGAGCTGTCACCCCTGCGGCTTTGCGGTTCTTCGCTTCCAGAATCTCCTGTACCTGCTCCGGGGTATAAAATCCCCGCCCCACGCGCACCAGTGTCCCCACAATGATACGCACCATATTATACAAGAATCCATTTCCCTGTATCCGGATAGTAATCTCATCTCCCACCGGCAAAATATCCAGACTGTAAATCGTACGCACGGTATCCTCCACATCCGTACGCACATTACAAAAACTCACAAAATCGTGAGTCCCTACCAGATACTGTGCAGCCTTTTTCATCTTCTCAATATCCAGATCAAATGACACAAAATACCGGGTCAGCCTTCTTGTGGGATCCGGTATTTTCGCATTCAGAATATGATATTCATACGTTTTTTTTGAATTGCAGTATCGCGGATGCCAGTCTGCTGACACTTCTTCTGATCTGATCACAACAATATCATCCGGAAGCCTCTGGTTCAGGGCATATGAAATCCGCTCCGGCGGAATGGAGGTTTCAGAATCAAACACTGCCACATTCCCAAGGGCATGTACCCCGGAATCTGTTCTGCTTGCCCCGATGACCGTAATCTCTTCCCCTGTCAGTTTTCTGAGCGCACGGTTCAGAACTTCTTCCACCGTAATTCCATTCGGCTGGATCTGCCATCCACAATAATTCGTTCCGTCATAAGCAACGGTCAGTTTCAATCTTTTCATAATTTTCTCAATTCCTTCGTCCTAGAATATCCAGATATGAAACGGCACAAATCTTCCCAGCACAATGATCACAGCCAGATACACTGCTGTCACAAGATACGCAACTCTGTCACGGCTGTAATACACGAGCGGTTTCATCTTGGTACGCCCTTCTCCGCCACGGTAACAGCGCGCCTCCATTGCCATGGCAAGATCATTGGCACGGCGAAATGCCGATACGAACAACGGAACCAGAATCGGAATCATGGCCTTTGCTCTCTGAATGATATTTCCACTCTCCAGATCTGCCCCACGTGCAATCTGTGCTTTCATGATCTTGTCTGTCTCCTCCACGAAGGATCGGAATGAAGCGCAGCGCGATCGACATCATCATTGCCACCTCATGTACCGGAACTTTCACTTGTTCAGCGGTCGGAGCAGCTTCTCTATCCCATCTGTCAGTGCATTCGGAGTGGTTGTAAATGTCATGATCGACGATCCCGCGATCAGATAAATGAGACGGATCGCCATATATACCGAGATTTCCAGTCCATCTTCTGTAATTTGAAAAATCCAGAAATGAACCAGCACCTCTCCTCCGTTATTCAAAAACAGATTAAATGCTACTGTGATCAAGAGCAGGATCATAATCGGTTTTAAGCCCTTCATAATAAACTTCAAAGGCACTTTACTTAAATGGATCACCCCTGCCAGGAACAAGGTTGCAACCAGATAGCCGAGTACGCTTTTCTGTACAAACAACGAGATCAGAAATAACAGTGTCGCCACGATCTTCACCCTGGGATCCAGACGGTGTATTACGCTGTTTGCCGGATAGTATTGTCCAATTGTAATATCTCGAATCATAATTTTGTTTCCTCCGGATGCTTCCCTCTAAAATAGCGCATGATCTCATCTGCCGCCTCTTCTACTGTCGTCACATCATTGCCGACCTGCAGTCCATTCTGCCGCAGATCGTGCATAATGTAAGTTACCTGCGGCGCAGCAAGGCCAACCTCTTCCAGTTCCTGATAATGTGCAAACACTTCCCGGGGCGTTCCATCTAAAAACTTTTCCCCGCGGTTCATCACAATAATTCGATCCACATATTTCGCGATATCTTCCATACTGTGAGATACCAAAATACAGTGATTCCCGTTTTCTTGTGAAGCTCTGCAATCTGATCCAGAATCTCATCCCGTCCTCTCGGATCCAGTCCGGCAGTCGGTTCATCCAGTACCAGTACTTTCGGGCGCATGGCAAGAACTCCCGCGATCGCCGCCCTTCTCTTCTGTCCTCCGGAAAGCTCTCTTGGATAACTTCCGGCTTTTTCTTCCAGTCCAACTCTTCTAAGAGCTTCATGGCTTCTCTTTCACTTCATCTTTTGATCGTTTTGGACTTTCGAGGTGCCAGTAAAATATTATCTAATACAGTCAGATGTGGAAACAGATCATAGCTTTGAAACACCATTCCATTTTCTGTCTGAGCGGGTCAGAGATTTGCTTTTCGGGTCGATGACCTCACTTCCCAGTTTGACCACGCCGCCCTGAATCGGCTCCAGGGCATTGATACATCGAAGTAATGTACTCTTTCCACAGCCACTTGGACCAACTACCACAATGACTTCGCCTTTCTTTACGTCAAGACTTACATCCTCTAAGATGACTTGATCTCCATATTTTTTTATCAGATGTTCTACTGTAAGTAATGTCTCTGCCACAATCTATCACCTCCATCTTCTTTCCAGATATTTTGCAAGCATACTGATTGGCCAGCATGCGAAAAAGTATAATAAAAATACTACAAGATAAATGCCAAATGCAGCATTTGGACTGCTCATTCGATTTGCCTCGATGATCTGCTGTGAGACTTTCAGCACTTCCACCACACCGATCATCAGGATCAGGCTTGTAGTTTTGATCATTCGTGTGATCAGATTGATGGATAGCGGAATGAGTCTGCGAAGTGTCTGCGGAATGATAATGTACCAATAAGTCTGCACTTTGCTCAATCCTAATGCCTCGCTGCTTTCATATTGATGTTTCGGGATACTGATGAGCGCCCTCTTACAGGTCACTCATTTCAGCTGCTCCCCAGAATGTAAATACTATAATTGATGCATTTTCTCCTGATAAGTCCCAGCCAAACGCTCGCGTTGTCCCGAAAAATACGAGAAATAACAGTACCATTTGTGGCATGATTCGTACAATTTCCAGGTAAATGCGAAGAATCGCTTTGGTAATTGGATTTTTCCAGGTCATCAAAACTCCCAGTACGATTCCAAGTGGAATGCTTATGACTACGGAAATCAGGCTAATCTTCAGTGCCACTCCAAGTCCTGCCAGCATTCGCATGAAGTTCTGTCCTTTTAATAAAACACTAATCCCCAAATCCGGCATAACGCAGCCTCCTTTCCAAGAGACTTCCCAATATCGAAATTGGAAGTAAGATCAACAGATAAAAGACTACCAGTAAAAACAGGCTTTCTGTTGTCTTGTAATAAAGTCCGATTAAGTCTTTTGCGGTAAACATAAGGTCCATAAGACTGACTGCACTAAAGACACTCGTTTCTTTCAAAAGAAAGATTACATTTGCCATAAAGGCCGGTACACTTATTGAAAATGCCTGTGGCAGTACCACGTACCGCATAACCTGCAGACGGTTCATGCCGAGGCTCAGTGCGCTTTCTGTCTGAATTGCTGCGACTGTCTCCAGTCCGCTTCGAAACGCTTCTGCCATATAACTTCCTCCAAGAAATGTCAATCCTGCGATTCCACATGTCTGCGGATCTGTCTGGATTCCAATCTTTGGAAGTCCATAATATATAAAAAATAATTGTACAAGCAGTGGTGTATTTCGACTGAGTTCGATATAGACCGCTACAATTTGTCTTGCGACCGGTACTTTTTCATACTGGATGATTGTACAGATCAGTCCGACGATAATCGCACAGATAACTCCGGCTAATCCAAGTTTTACAGTCAACAAGGCAGCTCGTTCATACATTGGCAAATATTTGATAATAAAATCCCAGTTCATTGCCTTACCCCTCTCTCACGATTTTTAATCTCTTGCTCCTTTCGATTTCATGAAAGCAATGTTATCACTATTTTCCTAGTTAGTCAATAGGTTTTATATGAAATATCAGTTTTTGCTCAAACCTATAATCAATATCCAGCTATAGATGTCAGCTATAGCAATTTAAAGTAAGATACGCTTAGCCGGCATCATAGATATTTTTTGCACCAACATTACCTGATTCTATTATATGCATACCGACTTATATAAGTTATGAATCTCCGGAAAGCAAAAAAAAGCCGACACTTCGCATTTCTTCGCAAAGCATCGGCTTTTTTCTACTTCCTGATATCTACAACTCCAGCTTCCAGCATCCCTTCACCGAAATCATAAGCACCGCCTTCACCGTCCAGATTCAGGTACATATCCGCCAGATTATCTTCATTGACGATCCATGCCATGTTGACTTGAATGCTCTCGCCCGGTTTCAGAGACGAAATATAATTACCACCATTCCCATAATCTTCTCGCACACTACTGTAGGTCATTTCTGCAGTATGCGCCACGCCGTCCCAACTCACACGGTCATATCCGTTACCGGACTGTTCCATTGCATTATAAATATGGTATTCCCCGTTTTCATGATGAATCAATGCCAGATTTCCGATATACAACATGTGCTTGATTTCCTGATCTGAATTATTTGTATATGTGACTGTTGCATAAACAAGTTTCTGATTTACATTTTCTGTCTTTACGACCTGATCTACTGTATTGACACCATCGCCGGATTTGATACAAGAAACTTTATTCTTTACAAGTTTTCCGTTGGAATCGATTACATTTTTCCATTCTTCCGGTAAGTCTGCACCGTTAAGCAACTTCAGATCATCCGCTGTCTGAACCGAATCTACGTGAGCAGAAATTTTATCATTTACGATATTGTTGCCGTCTTTATCTTCTCCTGATGCAGATAATGTAAAATCTTCTCCAATCTTATGTACCTTTAATTTATTCTCTGGCACAGATGTTACCATTTCACCTCCGGTCTCAACCTTCGGGTTGACCTCATCGCTCCAGGTATACATCTTCGCTGTTTCCAGCATCTTGTCATTTTCTGTAATCTCAAGATTTTCTGCTACTTTCACAGCATCATCTTTCGATACATCATCTCCGATATAGATTGTGATCACACGGTATTTATCCGGGCAAAAGAGATAGATTCTTTGGTCAAATGTACCTTTTTCAGTCTTTAAATTATTATATTTCAGATATACACCTTCATATTTGCCAAATGTTCTCTCCTCGGACTCGACAACATTTTTATTTTCCAGTGCCTGATTCAGATCATCATTGTCCAAAAGTACGGACGCAAAACTAAATCCCCCCATACGTTTGCTTTGCGGATATTCCAGATGTGACTCGTCTACCCATTTCATGCCATCCGGAATATATCCGGTCTTGAAATCAATATCGTGAATCTGCGCCGGAAGATCTGCTAATTTATTTTCTGATGTTATCCCCGTCTTCACACTGTAATCGCCCTGTTTTTCCACATACATGCGGTACATTTTCACACTCGCATAAGCTGCTGTGGAAGTTGCCAGCACGCAGACCATTGCTGCCGCTGCCACTCTTGCACCATTCCATTTCTTCCTTTTCTTCGGAATCTGTATAATTGTGCTTCCCTGAAGCTGTCTGTCTACTTCATTTTTTATCATTTCATGGATAAAATCCGGAGTCTCTGGAATATGTTTTTCATATCTTCGAACCTCATATCGCCGCCTCACTTTCCTGCAGATTCATTCAAGTTTTCCCCTTGCCCTGGCAAGTCTCTTTTGCACTGCGCCTTCCGTAATATCCAGTATCTGCGCAATCTCTCTGATGTTAAAATCTTCAATATAATACAGAATTACCGGCAAGCGCAGCTCCTCTTTCAGAGAATTGACCGCCCTGTACAACTCGGCGTAATCTGCCCTTTTCTCTGCTTCTTTATCGGCACCTCCACACGTTTTCATGCTGCCGCCAGACTCTCCTTTGTCATTCATTTCCTCCAGCGAAACTAATTTGCTGGATTTTCGCAGAATCAAATAACGCTCATTAATCAAGATTCGAACCAGCCACGTTCTGGCATATTTGTCATTTTTCAAAGTATCTATCTTCGAAAATGCTTTGACAATCGTATCTTGAATGGCATCAGCACAGTCTTGGTCACTATATAATATTGTCTTGGCTGTGGAATACAATTGTCTCTCGGAATCGAGAATCAATGCTCCCAATTGCTCTCTGGTCACTTTCACACCACCTTTACATCGGCCGATTCATTTTTCTTACATAGATTAGACGCGTGAGGACAGAAAATATCCCCCGAAACAACGATATTTTTTACATATTGTAGCAATTTTGGCATATACACCCACAGAACCTTCCGGAGGCTTTTTATATAATAGGAAATTTCGATAAATTTCCTATTATATGAAAAGCCCTCCGGGCAGGATGCGCACGCCGCAATAAGGAAATTTTACCGCTTTGCGGTATTGCGGCGGCGCGCAAAAGCGGGGCGTGCTCCTCAAAGATTGAGGGGATGGGGAGTTGAAGTGGGCTTGCCCACTTTGTTCTGTTATAGGAAAGACCTTGTCACGCTAATGCGTGAAAATTCTTTCCTATAACATAAATACTCCGTAGGATCGCACTGCGGCGGAGATGAAAATGTTGCTGATGCAACCCGCCGCAGGCGGAGAATCCTGCGGGGCAGGATTTTTTTTATAGTTAGGGGATTTCAAGATGAAGAAAGTGAAAATTACAGTATTGAAGACGACTTTGGACAAGGAGCTGGCAGCAGAGTATGGAGTGGAGGGATTAACTGCCTGTCCGATGATGAGAGAGGGTCAGGTATTTTTCGCGGACTACGCGAAACCAGAAGGTCTGTGTGACGAGGCATGGAAGGCGATCTATCAGTACTGTGTTTGCCTTGGCACATGGCGCGGGAAACGAGTTGTTTTATTATGGAGACTGGATTCGCAAGCCGGGGGTTGCGATCTGTAGCTGCAACGATGGACTTCGCCCAGTGATCTTTAAGTTGGAGGCAACGCAAGAGGAAGCTCAGATAAACGATGAACCTGTTTCTACTAGATAACGTAGAAAAGGTGATAATTAAAATATAAAAGAAAGCAGAGGACTGAAAAATGAAAATAGCAGTGACTTATGACAATG
>ENA-OQKR01000960-OQKR01000960.1-human-gut-metagenome-genome-assembly--contig:-NODE-960-length-9957-cov-3.480773_pt1 | contig 9957 bp, 8 predicted proteins | sample MGYA00242803_ERZ504806 | MGnify/ENA primary metagenome ERZ504806 (study PRJEB26092, sample SAMD00036399) | human gut metagenome | host: Homo sapiens | study: EMG produced TPA metagenomics assembly of the...
GGGTGCGGGGCACGCTTTTTCTTTCCCTTATTATAAACGAGATGGTTTCGGATTACAATGATTCTGCCGGAAAATCTTCATTCCGGAGCCTGCATCCCGTTGCATCCTCCCTCATATCCATTTATAATAGAGATGGTGCATCTCTGCACTGGGAAACAGTCATTCACTTTACACGCTTTTTACATTCTCTGGATTTCCGATTTTACATTCAGGCTCTATACTCATAAACAGGAGAACATTCCGTCAAATAAACGTGTCAAACAAAGCGAGGAACTTCAAATGACTGTTTTTAATGTATTTTCCCTGCTGGGCGGCCTGGCCTTGTTCCTGTTCGGTATGGACATCATGGGCAAGGCGCTGGAAAAGCAGGCCGGCGGCCAGCTGCAAAAGATCCTGAGCAAACTGACTGACAACCCGCTCAAGGGCTTTTTCCTGGGTCTGTGCGTCACCGCCGTGATCCAGAGCTCCAGCGCCACCACCGTTATGGTGGTCGGCTTTGTCAACAGCGGCATCATGGAGCTGCATCAGGCCATCGGCGTTATCATGGGCAGCAATGTGGGCACCACGGTCACCAGCTGGATCCTGAGCCTTTCCGGCCTGCAGGGCGACAGCTTCCTGATCAATATGCTCAAGCCCACATCCTTCAGCCCGGTGCTGGCCTTTATCGGCATTCTTCTGTACATGGGCAAAAGCGAAAAGCGCAAGGGTGTTGGCACCATCCTCATCGGCTTTGCTGTTCTGATGACCGGTATGACCACCATGTCCAATGCTGTGCTTCCCCTGCAGAACGAGGTGTGGTTCACCAACCTGTTTATCCGCTTCTCCAATCCTCTGCTGGGCGTTCTGGTGGGGGCCGTTGTCACCGGCATCATCCAGAGCTCCAGTGCCAGCGTTGGTATCCTGCAGGCACTGAGCGCCACCGGTGTCATCACCTACGGCAGTGCCATCCCCATCATCATGGGCCAGAACATCGGCACCTGCGTCACCGCGCTGATCTCCTCTGTGGGTGCCAACAAGAATGCCCGCCGCGCCGCCATGGTGCACCTGTACTTCAACATTATCGGTGTGACCATCTTCCTGTTCGGGTTCTACGGACTCAACGCCGTCTGCCACTTTGCCTTTGTGAATACCACCATCGAGGCTTGGGGCATTGCAATCGTGCACTCGGTGTTCAACATTCTGGCCACCGTCATTCTGCTGCCCTTTGCCACCGGGCTGGAAAAGCTGGCCATCCTGACCATTCCCGATTCCCCGGAAAAAGAGGAGTTTGCTCTGCTGGATGACCGTCTGCTGAACACCCCCGCTGTGGCTGTGGAGCGCGCCCGCGCCGCTACCGCCGAAATGGCAGAGCTTGCCCGGGTGGGCGTAGTGCAGGCCATGAGCCTGACCCACGAATGGAACGATGAACTTGCCCAGAAGGTGCGGGACGAGGAGTGCCGGGTGGACCGGTACGAGGACGCACTGGGCACTTATCTGGTCAAGCTGTCCGGCCGGGAACTGAACCACACCGACAGCCAGAGCGTGAACACCCTGCTGCACACCATCAGTGATTTTGAACGCATCAGCGACCATTCCGTCAACCTGCTGGAATCTGCCGAGGAGATGCACCAGAAGGAGATTCACTTCTCCAAGGATGCACAGGAGGAGCTGCAGGTTCTGGAGGATGCAGTGCAGGACACCCTGAGCCGCACCACCGATGCCTTCCGCAAGGGGGATCTGCACCTTGCTTCCAAGGTGGAGCCGCTGGAGGCCGTGGTCAACGAGCTGGTGCGCGCCATAAAGGCGCGGCACGTTGCCCGCCTGCAGGCCGGCAGCTGTTCCATCGAGTACGGTTTTGTGCTGGACGATCTGTTGACCAACTACGAGCGTGTTTGCGACCATTGCAGCAATGTGGCGGTTGCACAGATCGAGGTGGCACAGGACAGCTTTGACACCCACGCCTACCTGAACGACCTGCGCCACGGCAACGACACCAAGGAAAGTGAAGAATTCCACCGCCGTCTGGGCCGCTACCGTGAGCGGTATCTATTCCCGGACGGACAGACTGCTGAGGAGAACTGAGTTATGATCTATATTGTAGAGGACGACGCTTCCATCCGCGAGCTGGAGCAGTACGCCCTGCAATCCAACGGCTACGAGGTGCAGGGCTTTGAAAGCGCCGAGCCCTTCTGGCAGGCCATGCGCACTGCCGAGCCGGAGCTGGTGATCTTAGACGTGATGCTGCCCGGCGAGGATGGCTTTTCCATCCTGAAAAAGCTGCGCAACACCCCTTCCCTGCGTAAGCTGCCCATCATTATGGTCACTGCAAAATCCAGCGAACTGGACACCGTGCGCGGGCTGGACTGCGGCGCGGATGACTACATTGCAAAGCCTTTCGGCATTATGGAATTTCTCAGCCGGGTGCGTGTGGCGCTGCGGCGCTCTGCCCCGGAGGTAAGGCCGGATGTGCTGGTTTTCCACGAGATCCAGCTGGATAACGCCCGCCACAGCGTTACGGTAAACAGCACCCCTGTGGAGCTGACCTACAAGGAATACTGCCTGCTGCGTCTGCTGCTGGAAAACACCAGTCTGGTGGTGACCCGCGAGACCATTTTGCAGGTAGTGTGGGGCACCGACATCTCGGTGGAAAGCCGTACCGTGGATATGCACATCCGCACCCTGCGCAAAAAGCTGGGCGATGCGGGGCGTTACATCTGCACTGTGCGCAAGGTGGGCTACAAGCTGACCGATGAGGAGGCCGAAGAAGAATGAAGCTGCGCAGCATGGAAGAAAAGATCAGCTACCGGTTGTTCCTGATGGGCTTTCTGGGGCTTATATTCACCGCAGTGCTGTGCATTTTTGTGTTCCATAAGGCCTTTACGGCGCAGGCATGGTCGGCTTTGGAGCGCGAGACCGACCTTGTGCGCGCCGGGTACGAGCAGACCGGAGACCCCACACAGCTGAGTGCCTTTGTGACCGATGATCTGCGCGTGACGCTGATCAGTCAGGACGGCAGCGTGCTGTTTGAATCTGCCACCGACCAGCCCATGGAGAACCATCTGACCCGCCCGGAGATCCGCGATGCCATTGCAAACGGCGAGGGTCGGGACATTCGCGATTCCCAGACCATGGGCTACGAGACCTATTACTATGCGCTCCGGCTTTCCGGCGGGGATGTGCTGCGCGTGGCACAGGACGCCGAGACCGTGTGGTCCATCTATGATGCCACCATCCCGGCCATCGTGCTGAGCTGCGTGGCGCTGATGCTGGCTGCTGCGGTGCTGGCCGCCCTGCTGACCAAAGCACTGGTACAGCCGGTGCTGAACATGACTGAGGATCTGGATCACATTCAGGAAAATGTAGCCCTACCGGGAACTGATCCCCTTTGCAGAGAGCATCCACTCCGACCGCATCCTGCGGGAAAACAACGAGAAAATGCGGCAGGAGTTTACCGCCAATGTCAGCCACGAGCTCAAGACCCCGCTGACCAGCATTTCCGGCTATGCAGAGCTGATCGAGACCGGCATTGCAAAACCGGAGGATGTGCCGGATTTCGGCCGCAAGATCCACAGCGAGGCCACCCGCATGATCCAGCTGGTCAACGATATTTTGCAGCTTTCCAAGTTGGACACTGTAAGCGAGACCGGGGACACCCCCGTAATGGAAACGGTAGACCTTTTGGAGGTTACCAAGGAGTGCGTGGAGCGCCAGAAACTGAACGCCCGCCGCGCGTATATCTCCCTGACCTATTTGGGCGAGAGCGCCCCGGTGCTGGGTAGCCGCGCGCTGCTGGATGAACTGTGCCAGAACCTGTGCGATAACGCCATCCGCTACAACCGCCCGGGCGGCAAGGTACAAATCATTACCGCTTGCAGCCGGGACGGACACTGCTCCCTGACCGTGACCGATAACGGCATCGGTATCCCGCGGGAAGCGCAGGCCAGCGTGTTCGAGCGCTTCTACCGGGTGGACAAGAGCCGCAGCAAGGCCACCGGCGGCACCGGGCTAGGGCTTGCCATCGTCAAGCACATTGCCCGCATCCACAACGCTCGCATCAAGCTGGAAAGTCAGGTGGACGTTGGCACCACCATCACTGTCACCTTTCCTACCGCCTCTTAATACAGCATGAAATACACGTCTGTCCGCCATTGCGGGCAGACGTTTTTTGTTGGGTCAAAGCTTGCGCCGTTGCCATCCCGCAGCGTTGCCCGGGCTTGCAGGTGCAGTGCATCCACGCCCTGCTGCCAGCAACTTTGCAAAAGCGCGGTGCACTGTGCCGCAAGTTGTTGCTGCTGCGCCTGTGTAGGCAGTGGGCTGTGGGCGGCGCGCTGGCAGTCCAGCTGCACAAGCACCTGCGCCTTTTGCAAGGTGACTGAAACGGTGCAGCGCCGGATGCCGATGCGCTCCCCTTCCAGCCAGAGCTGCCGGGTGCCGCCTTGTTCGGTAAGCAGACGGTATACCTCGGCCTGCTCCGGGGACAAAAGCGTATTACCCACCACAGTGTGCAGAACACCGCCCTCCTGCAAAGACACCTCTTCCGCGTTCCACCGGAGAACGGGCAGAAGCCCCTGCTCTGTGTGCTCATACAGCCGGGGCGCAGTGGGCGCGGCAGCCTTTAGCTGTGCCATCAGGGCGTCCGGCAGTGTGGCTTGTGTTGTCAGGTGCTCTATCTCTCCTTCTGTGCAAAACAGCCTTGCTGCCGTGCGCCCGCAGCCGCGCCGCAGCACCAGCTGCTCGTACTCTGTTAGTAATGGCTCTGCCGCCTTTGGCAGCAACAGGTAGTCACACAGCCGAAAACTTGCGGTTTGGGGCAGTGCCTGCTCTGCCGCAGCCAGCGCCCGCTCCATCGTTTGCCCCTCTGCCTGCACAAACTGCAATGCGGCAGAGGCCTCGGCGGCATCGGCCGCGGCCTGCGGTGCCTGATAGAGCAGCCCTGCCTGATACCCCTGTTCGGTCTGCGCCAGATACACCGCCCGCACCATGCTTTTCTCGGTGCTTTCGCAGCGCAGGAACAAAAAGCACCACCCCGTCAGCAGCAAATACAGCAGCGGCCTGCAAGATTTCTGTTTTCTCATGGCTGCACCTCAGCTTCCGGCTGCTGCCAGAGCAACCGGATGGCGGCACACAACATGGACGCCCGGTAGACAGCACACAGCAACCACAGCAGCAAAAGCAGCGCATCCATGCGGGAAAAGCTTCCGCTGCTCCACGCCCGCAGCAGCTCCAGCCGAGGGTATGCGCCGCTGCCAAACAGCAAAGCACCGCCCATCAAAGCCGCCACCTGCACCGCAAAGCCCCATACCGGCAACCAGACCGTGCGGCGGGCAGACCGGGCGCTGCACAGAAGGGCTCCGGCAAAATATTCTGCGTAGACCGGCACGCTACAGCCTGCTGCGTCCGGCTGTGCCGGGGTGAACAGCCGGTACCAGTGCAGTTGACCGGCAAGCCCCAGCAAACAGACCACGCCGCCCACGGCTACAAACCACCACAGTACCCGCGCCGAGGCGTTCCAGCTTGTGGGAGGGACGGCCCACCCTGCCCAGAGCAGCAGCGGCAGAAAGCCCAGCAGCGCCATGGAGGAAAACTCTGCCGTGCACAGCCATTGTGCCTGCACGAGGGTGTGCACCAGTTCCATAAAAAGCCCGGCTGTCAGTGCCAGCCGTACCGCCAAGGAGGGTGCTTTATCCCGCAGCGCCGCTGCTGCCAGCGCCGAAAGGATACACAGGCACACCGTGCTGACTGCGCCCAGCCACAGCGCCCGACGCACCGGGACGCTCTGCGGGATGCCGTCTGCCAGCGCTGCTGTGACCACGCTGAGCGTCAGCGCCGCCGGGGTAAAACGTTCTGTGTGCTGTTTCATGACTGCTTTCTCCCCCTCTCCCGTTTTTGCCAGATATTGAACCCGTGCCGGGACAGCTGTCGGTAGTTGCGGCGCAGAACGCCGTCCTCGGAAAGCGGCTGCTGCGGGAACGGGTGCGGTGCAAGATAGGACACGCCCAGTGCTTCGGTGCTGACGATGCTGAGCAAAAAGCCGAAAAATGCTGCGGCTAGTCCCACCGGCCCGGCAAGCCCTGCCAACAGCACCGTGCCGATGCGCAGCAGGGTGGCAGGCTCGTATAGACCCGGGGTGACAAAGACCGCAATGGCCGTGATGCTGGCCACAAAGATGACCGGGGTGCTCATGAGCCCGGTGGCAATGGCGGCATCGCCAATGATGAGCGCCGACACCAGACTGACCGAGTGCCCCAGTGACTGCGGCATCCGCAGTCCGGCCTCCCGGATGATCTCTAAGATCAGGATCACCAGCAGCATCTCGGCAAACAGAGGCAGCGGGGTGGCCTTTTCGGCTGCTTCGATCTTATACAGCAGCTGCGGGGGCAGCAGCTCCGGCAGATGCACCGCCACGCACACAAACACCCCCGGCAAAAACACCGTAAGGTAGAAGGAAAAGTACTTCAGCACCCGCAGAAAAGAGGAAAAGGCAGCTGTAGAGGCATAGTCGTCCAGACATTCGAACTGCTCGCTGAACAGCGCGGGCAGCACCAGTGCTGAGGGGCTGCCGTTGATCAAAATTACCAGCCTGCCCTCGCAGAGCTTTGCGGCAGCGACCGCAGGACGCTCGGTGTAGTGTACCGGGGTGAACAGCCGCGCCTTGCCGGGCAGCAGCCACGGCACGAAATAACTGGAATCCAGCAGCAGTTCCGGCCTTGCACTTTGCAAAATGGCGCGCACCCGCTGTACCATGGCGGGGTCGGCACGGTCCTTGCAGTAGCAAAGAGCGTACTCGGTATTGCAGCAAGTGTGCGCCTGTGCGGCCTCCTGCATAAGGGTATCGGTACGGACAAGGCGGCGCAGAAGGCTCAGATTCACCCGCAGAAGGTCGGTAAAGCCTTCCCTGCTGCCGCGCAGATTGCCCTCGCCGGATGGTTCTTCCACGGAGCGGAACTTGAGCCCCTGTACTGAAAAAACGATGCCGCTGCTGCAGCCCTCTAACAGCAGCACCGCCATGCCCGCCGTCAGCCGCGCTACGAGCTGCGGCATATCCTGCACCGGAGTGCTCTCGGCCGGGAAAGCCGAACCGTGCAGGATATGCGCATAGGCCTGTGTGCCGGTAAACCGGACAGAAGCAGACTGCCGCCCGGCGGCGTCCAGCAACAGCTCCCAGAGTAAATCGAGACTTGCCATGCCGTCAAACATTACGATGCACCCCGGGCAGCCGTACAAAACGATCTTCTTCGCATAATAGTCCGCCGACTGACCAAACCTAGCATCAAGCGCGGACAGGTTTTCCGTAAGGCTTTGCGAAAGCTGCTGCACATCCATCACTCCTTTGTGTGTGCAGTATGCCCGCTTTGCCGCAGCGGAATACGCCGCGCACACCACCATGGAGGGTTTGTGCATGAAACTGCTGCTTTGCCGCACTATTATTTTGTATCTCTGCGTTTTGTTTGCCATGCGGCTGATGGGCAAGCGTCAGCTGGGAGAGTTGCAGCCGGAAGAGCTGGTATCCACCATCCTGATCTCCAATCTGGCGTCCATCTCCATTGAATCGGAGGATGTGCCCATCACCGCCAGTCTGATCCCGCTGTTTCTTATTGCGGCACTGGAGCTACTGGGGTCGGTGGTGAGTTTCCGCAGCCAGAAGTTCTTCAATTTTCTCTCCGGGCGTCCCAAAACGGTCATTCTGGACGGAAAGATCGATCAAAACGCTTTGCGGATGCTGCGGCTGACCACCGCTGACCTGATGGAGGCGCTGCGCGGCAAGGATATCTTTGACCCGCGCAGGGTATCCTACGCCGTCATTGAAACAAACGGCACACTGTCGGTGGCGCTGCGCCCGGAGCAGGAAGCAGCCACCCTCTCCGATTTACAGTTGAAAGTACAGCAGACACAGGCCACCATCCCCTTTGTGCTGGACGGGCAGGTACTGGAGGATAATCTGCGCTGGTGCGGCAAGGACCGTGCGTGGCTGGAACGCACCGCCACGGCAAACACGGTGCTGCCACAGGAGATCTTACTGCTTATCGGCAACGAGACCGAGGACTATTTTCTGCTGAAGAAGGAAGGCCGCCAGCCGGGAGGAAAGCGATGAAGCGGATATATGCGTGTATCCTGATTGTGGCGGCGCTGCTGGCAGTATCCCTTTACAGCAGCGGACGGGTGCAGGGCTTTGCACAGGATATCTCAGCCGACTTGGACTGTGCCCTTGAGGCTGTACGGCAGAAGGACGTTTCCACCGCGCGGCAGGCGCTTGCCGAGGGTGCAGAGCTGTGCGACACCATGCGGGAGACTATGAGCCATCTGCTGCGCACGGCCGACTACACGGAGCTGGAAGCGGCACTGCGGGCGGCAGATGGATACCTTGAGCAGCAAGCCACAGAGGATGCGCTGGGTGAGTTGCGCCGCGCACAGGTGGAGGTGGAGCGGCTGGAATGGCTTGCCCGGCGGCTGGTGTAAGCGGCACAAATTATATTTCACGCTTGTCGCGTCCTGCAGGCCGTGACAAGCAATTTTTTACAAAAAACAGACCGAGAGACGCCCAAAAGCATCTCTCGGTCTTAAGTTATAGTTTACTGATTTTCCTTGCGGTCACCCACAAGCTTTTTCAGTTCATCAAGGAAACTTTCCACGTCCGCAAACTGGCGGTAGACCGAAGCGAAGCGGATATAGGCCACCTCGTCGATCTTTTTCAGTTCCTCCATGGTCAGCTCGCCGATGCGCACACTGGGGATCTCGCGGTCGTAGGAGCTGAACAAAGCCTGCTCAATGCTGCTGACAGCATGTTCCAGCGTTTCGTAGCTGACGGGACGCTTGGCACAGGCGCGCAGCATAGCGTTGAACAGCTTCTGCCGGTCAAAGGGTTCGCGGGAGTTATCCTTTTTGATGACCACCAGCGGCACTGTTTCCACCACCTCGTAGGTGGTAAAGCGCATGTGGCAGTTCAGGCACTCGCGGCGGCGGCGGATGCGCTCGTTATCTTCCGTGGGGCGGGAGTCGATCACCTTGGATTCCTCCGCACCGCAATAAGGGCACTTCATCTCTTGTTCCTCCGCCTCAGTTCTTCTTTTTGCTGCGCTCGCTCCACAGCACCCATGCCGAGGTGGAAACGCACAGAGAGGTGTACACACCGCTGATCATACCCATCATCAGCGGGAATGCAAAGGTAAAGATGCTGTCCAGACCATAGAGCTTTGCCACGATGCACATCACACCCAGTGCCATCACGGTGGTGATGGTGGTGATCAGGGTACGGCGGGCAGACTGATTGACCGACTGGTTGACCAGCTCCTCAAAGCTGCCCTTTTTGCCCATGAGAGCGCGGTTCTCACGGATACGGTCGTACACCACAACGGTATCGTTGATGGAGTAGCCGAGGATGGTGAGCATGGCGGCGATAAAGTTGCCGTCCAGTGCGGTGCGCAGCAGCACAAAGGTGCCAAACACCACCATCAGGTCGTTGACCAGCGCCAGCACTGCCATCATACCGCCGGTCAGACCGCCGATGTTCTTGAAGCGCAGGGCGATATACAGCAAAATGAGCACCAGTGCAAACACCACAGCCACCAGACTCTTCTGCAGGAACTTGGTGCCCATGGCTGCGCTGACATTGCTCAGGGACAGCTGGGCAAACTGGTTGTCCGGGTAGTTCTCATTCAAGGAATCCAGCAGGTTCTCCACCTGCTCGGTGGTCACGGTCTCGGTGCCGGGCATGGAGATCTTTAAAGTCTGGTCACCGGTGGCTACGTTCTCACCGGTCTGCAGGGTCAGGCCGGTGTTTTCCAGCGCCGCAGCAGCGGTCTTTTGCACAGCGGCTTGGTCAAAGCTGCCCTCGTAGGACAGGGTGATCATGGCACCGCCGGTAAACTCGGTATCCAGATGCACACCGAACACCGCGGCGCACAGCAGGATGACTGCCATCAGGCAGGCAGAGAAGGTCAGGAACTTTTTGCGCAGGGATACGAAATCCACCGGCTTCTT